>ERZ808046.110-NODE-110-length-108641-cov-8.400326_pt1 | contig 108641 bp, 103 predicted proteins | sample MGYA00380196_ERZ808046 | MGnify/ENA primary metagenome ERZ808046 (study PRJEB31490, sample SAMN06133421) | mouse gut metagenome | isolation source: Z6_2 | host: mice | place: China: Chengdu | collected 2015-05 ...
TAAACTATTGAACCGCGTAGTACCGAACGGTACGCTACGTGGTGTGGAAGGGGAGGGTCAAATCTCCCCTATCCGATCAATAAGCTGACTCGCGGAGCGTGACAGCGTTTGTTTGGTAAGGGAGGCGATTGTTATAGCAAAAATATTTAATGTGACTGCAGACTGCCGTCCGGAAGAACATTATATGGTAAATTTAAGCAGGCGGCTTTTGGATATTAAAAAGCTGGTGGACAGTGGAAAATACTTTACCATTAACAGGGCAAGGCAATACGGAAAAACCACCACACTTCGTTCTTTGAATCGGTTTCTTCAGGCAGAGTATTATGTAGTGCTAATTGATTTTCAGACATTTGGTAATGCAAAATTTAAAAATGAAAATACGTTTTCCCTGGCTTTCGCTCACTCTTTTTTGCGCGCTTTAAAAAGAAATGCGCTTTCAAACCAAGATACCTTTCAAGAGGCAATTATCCGTCTGGAAGGATATGTTAATGACAGACAAAAGCATTTTGAATTAAAGGAACTTTTTGAAGAATTGGACAATATCTGTGATGTCTCCAACTTTCCTGTAGTTTTGTTGATTGATGAGGTTGACAGTGCAACAAACTATCAGGTATTTATTGATTTTCTTGCCCAGCTTCGAGCCTGTTATATTTATCGGGATATACAGGCAACTTTTCAGTCTGTAATCCTGGCCGGGGTATATGACATTAAAAACCTGAAGGACAGGATTAATTCGGATGTGAGTAGCAAGTCTGGTAGTCCATGGAATATTGCTGCAGATTTTAATATTGATATGAGTTTTTCCGCAGATGATATAGCCGGTATGCTCCAGGAATATGAAAATGATAATCTTACGGGAATGGATATCCCCAAAATGGCTGGTCTGCTTTACGAATATACATCCGGATATCCTTTTCTTGTTTCGCGGCTTTGCAAGCTAATGGATGAAGATGTAAGTAAAAATACTTTATTTCAGTCAAAATCAAAAAGCTGGACGGAAAACGGATTTTTGGAAGCTGTGCGAATGCTTTTAACCGAAAAAAATACCCTTTTTGATTCTCTGATCGGAAAACTGAAAGTCTACCCTGAATTGAATTATATGCTTAATTCATTGCTTTTTACCGGCAAAAGTATAACATATAATACTGATGAACCGGCAATTGATATGGCAACAATGTTTGGCTTCATCAAAAATCAGCAGGGAAGCGTAGCAATTGCAAACCGTATTTTTGAGACAAGGCTTTATAATTTGTATTTGTCATCAGCTGAAATGCAAAAGTTAGATATCTATAAAGCTTCTTTGCAGGATAAAAAAAGATTTATTGTGAATGGACATTTGAATATGCGTTTGATATTGGAGAAATTTGTTGTACATTTTAATGATTTATATGGCGATAATGGAACTTCTTTCGTAGAGGAGGAAGGAAGAAAGTATTTTCTTTTATATCTGCGACCAATTATAAATGGTACGGGAAATTTCTATATCGAATCAAGAACCAGAGAACTTCGCCGAACTGATGTTATAGTTGATTATCAGGGTGAGCAATATGTAATAGAAATGAAGATATGGCATGGAAATGAATACCATCTGCGCGGCGAAAAACAACTTGTTAGATATCTGGATGATTACCATGTAAGTACAGGCTATATGATCAGTTTCAATTTTAACCATAATAAGCAAATCGGTGTTCATGAAATTAAAATGGGAGAAAAAACACTGATAGAAGCAGTGGTATAGGCAGAACTGTCCGCATATAAAAACTACCCCACAGCAGAATGTGGGGTAGCAAAATATATTTATATTAAACAACGTTAATTATTATTCTAAAAAAGCTATAAAAATTTGCTGTTCGGTTTTCTATATTGAGTATAATAGTCATCCAAAGTTTTTCCTTTCATGGACAGGGTAGGGTTAATTAAAACACTATAAGGATTGCTGCAAGTCTTTTTTAGTTCTCAGAGCAGATCATTAATGTTATATCAAGGTTTTATCCTTCAATGTTCACCTCCTTTAGAGCTACGCACAATATCTTTTACAAAAATCACTGAGCCAACGAAGATTTGTAGGGAGTGTTAAATATTGCAACTGCAATGTTATGTTGTTTGGTTGTCTTTTTTTATATGAAAGTGTAACTTTACATAAAAGAGAAAGCAGAATTGTCAAACCGGCAAGAAGAAGGAGGATTCCATGGAAATAGATCGGATACTGAAAGGAAACAGAAGGAGACTGCGCACTAACCCGGAAAAAATCCTGATGGATGCCAGCGGATACAGATTATGGGCTGACTATCTGGATATAGTGCCCGGTTTTGTGGGGCGGATCGATTTTATTCATAAGATCAACATTCCCTGTCTTTTTCAAGTGAAATGTGATGCTGTATCCATATATGAACCGGCAGAGATAAAATGGAAGCCGAGCCATATAACGATGAAAGTGGAAAAGGAAAGGGTTTGTTTTAAGGAGCATAAATTTATTACGCTTGAGGATGCCGCCATATCCTGTATGATGTGGAAAAATACAGGGGAGGAGCCTGTCACGCTTACATTCGTGCCTGGAACGGATGACGGTTCTTTTGATACCACATATGGACAAAAGCTGTGGGTGCGTTATCTGCTGAATGGTAAGGAAGGCGGGAGGTGTGACTGGACTCTTCTGCCGGGAGAGGAAATGGAACTGTGTATTGCTGTCCAGGTTTGTCTGGAGGGTGAAACGCAACGAATGCAGGAAGGCTGCAGGCGGATACAGGAATCATTTTGCGAGCCGAGGAAAGCATTGCAGACACAAAAGGCAGCATATCAGTCCTGGTTTGAGAAAGTGCCCGAATTTGTGTCAGATGACCCGCTAATCAATCAGGTGTGGGCATACAGGTGGTATGTGTTGCGTCATAATATGATGAAGCCGGAACTGGGAAACCTAAAAGAAACTTTTTTCTGTGAGGGACGTTCCCATAAGATGGGAAAGACACCCTATCAGCCGGATGGATGGGAATTTACCAAGCTGATTCCTTTGAGTGTTCCCATGCATTTGCTGGATCTGCGCTGGTATGGGGAAAAGGAGTACGGCACCTCCATCCTGCATGTGATGCGTGATAACCAGGATGAGAACGGAGAATTCCGCTGTGCCAAAGTAGACTGGAATGGCAACCCCTATGCAAACTTTTTTGGCTGGTCGGTCTGGCAGTATTATCTGGTGAGCGGAGATATGGCATACGCGAAAGAGGCTCTTCCGGTGGTAAAAAAGCAGATACAAGCATGGAAGAAGGTGTATGGAAATGGAAAGGACAGACTTCTTATCCAGTATGTCCATCAACTTACCGGTATGGAGTATCAGCCCAGTTATTGGTATTTCCATGACTTCCCAATGGATTGTATGGACAGGAAGACCTATACCCCGGTAAAAAGGGTGGATCGGAATGTATATCACTATCTAAATACACTGGCTGTGGCCCGTCTTTGTGAACTTTTCCATGATGATGAGGAGGAGATATACAGAGAGGAAGCAGAAGAGATCAGGAAGGATATTCTGTCCCTGATGTGGGATGAGGAAAGCAAATTTTTCTATGACCTTCATTATGAGACCAACGAAAAGGCAATGGTGAAAAATATTGTCGGTTTTTTGCCTTTTTTTGCGGATATGACACAAAAGAAACAGGAAAAGGGGCTGACCCCTCTTTTTTCGGCGGAATTTGATACGCCCTGCCCTTTCCCGTCAGTGAGCACGGAATGTCCTGTCTTTACGGCAGAGGGAGGCTGGCAGGGGCAGTTTTTTAAAGGAAGGAACGGATGTATCTGGAATGGGCCTTCCTGGCCTTTTGCCAACAGTATGGTGCTGGATGGACTGGCGAAGGAAAGTCTGAAGAGGGATCATGCCTTAGATGGAAGGTTTGGAGAGTATTTCAGAAAATTTACCAGAATGCATTATCATGGTGGAGACGGAAGAGTTCCCTATCTGGTGGAACATTATAACAGTATGACAGGAGAATGTATCAGCGATGATGTGGATTACAGCCATTCCTATTATATTGATTTGGTGGTGCGTTTTGTGGCAGGTGTCAGGGTGGAGCCGGACAGGATTATCGTAGAACCGGTGGATATCGGTCTGGAGCATTTCTGTCTGTCCGGACTGTGGATACGGGGACATGAAGTGGAAGTGCGTCTGGATGCCCGGACAGACCGGCTGTCCGTGGCCGTGGATGGGGAGGAAAGAGGCGCCTGTATGCGTCCATGGCATCTGGAAATAATTTTGTAAAATGCCGACGAACTGGAAAATCCAGGTTGGATTCTGTTTGCCCCTATAGTCAGCAGGCTAAGGAAAGGGATAGTCATTATTTATGAGAAAAGAAGGGATTGAGAAGGATGAGGCGTTCCGGGATTATGCGCTGAATATGAATATGTGGAAAGTACTTTTGCGGATAGGGACACCACTGGCCCTCTATCAGGCGTTGAACACCCTGTATAAGATGCTGGATTCTTTGATGGCGTCCCATATCAATGCAGAAGCTGTCAGCACAGTGGCATATCTTTCCCAGATCAACATTTTGGTGTCCTCTGTAGGTGCCGGTCTGGCTATGGGGAGCAGTCTGAAAATATCGGAAGCATATGGAGCGGGAGATTATGACCTGGTACGAAAACGGGTGAGCAGCTTGTTTGCTATGTGTGGTATCCTGGACATTATGATCTTCGTTTTGATCCCGTTTACACCCTGGTTGCTGCGTCTGTCACGCACACCGGAAGAGCTGATTCTTGGCGGGAGTACTTATTTTGCAGTGGAATTAGCCGGATTGGCAGTGACTTTTTTCAATAATGCATATATTGCCGTAGAAAGAGCCAGAGGAAATACCAGGAAGATATTCTGGCTGAATATGATCGTGATCATGTTGAAGCTGGTTCTGACAGCAGTATTCGTGTATGTACTGGAGTGCGGTATTACTATGATTGCAGTGGCCGGGGTAATTTCCCAGACTGTGCTGTTAGTGATGGGTATCTGCAGCATACTCCAAAAAGGGTCGGCCTTCTGCTTTGATAGGGGCAGTGTGGATCTGAGAAAGGCAACGATAGGCCCCCTTGTAGGGATATCGTTTCCGGTGATCGTGGAAAAAGCGGCATTTTCCGCAGGAAAGGTGATCGTGAATTCTATGTGCAGTGCCTATGGGGTACTGACGGTAGGCGCATTGGGGATCTGCAACAATATAACAGGTTTGTTTGCCAATGCGCAGAGCGGCTATCAGGAAGGTGCTGCGGCTATTATCAGCCAGAATCTGGGAGGGGGAAAGCCTGGCCGGGCATTGGAAGCCTTTTTTAAGATATTTGTGATCAATCTGATATTCGGCACTGTAGGGCTGGTTATCAGTTTCTGTTCTATTGATGTGCTCAGTTATCTGTATTCTTATTCCTCAGAGGGTATCAATCTGGAATTTCAGATTATTATCAAAGGGATATTCCGTTATGACGCCATAGGGACGATCATTCCATGGGGAATCAGTGCGTCTGTAATGGCATTCTTCTATGGGCTGGGTAAAACAAAAAAAATACTGGTCATCAATCTGTGCAGGCTTTTTGCATTCCGCATTTTCCTTCTATGGATCCTGCAGCGATATACCAGTCTGGGGAGTGAGAGCGTGGGCATCGTAATGATGGCCAGCAATACTCTGACGGCAATCCTTTCCTGTATTCTTGTAATCTTTGATCTGCGTGTTTTCCGTAAAGAGCATGATCTCATGAAAAACTGATATATGGCAGATACGGTTTTTATGCCATATTACCTGAATTGCCGCAATGTCAGGATCCTTTAAGGATGCGCCAGAGAGTGGTGCGGCTAAGACCCAGCCTTCTGGCTGCTGCGCTTTGATTTCCGTTTTCCTCCTGTATGACGATTTCCACGATTTGTCTGGTTATGTCTTCTAAGGGCCTGTGGAGATCCAGATGATCCTGTGGCGTTGATGAAAGGGGAAGGACAGAACTTGAGAGACGGAATTCCTTTGTCTCTACCTGCAGAGCTTCCCTCACTTCCTGGCTTTTGATAAGCAGATTATCAGTCTGAGTCACAAGGCGGCCGATGACCCGCTTGAACTGTGTATAGTTGGAAGGCCAGTCATATTCCTGTAAAAGGCGTAGAGCCTCCGGTTCAAGTCCGGCTACCTCTTTGCCTGATTCCACATTGAAGAAACCGATAGAAAGCCCGGCCAGATGCGGGATGTATTCTTTGGTAGCCCGCAGAGGAGGTATTTCTATGGTGACACAGTTCAGAAGATTTTTCACTGAAAGATATCGGTTAGGATAGACTTCGCTATCTTTGTGGGGAAGTGCGAAGAAAATACGGTTTCGCTTGTGCAGGTCAGTGTCCTTAATGGTATGCAGCAGTTCCTGAAAATTAACTTCCGGCAGCAGGTCGATATTACGAATATAGATAGTAGTATTGGTATCGCTCAAAGGAGAATTCATATCCTGCATCAGATAGTCCCAGTTTTTGGTGTTGATGAGCCGGGAACAGTCGATGATAGCTAAAGGATTGTTCTGGTCGGAACCGCGCAGATAAAACATTTCCACAAAATGCTGTTTGTCTAACCCTCTCTCTCCCAATATAAATATGGGAAGGCGGGAAGCGTCTGCTTCTCTGGTGAGATTGTCGATGAACTGCCGGGGGACGGCATTGAGATAAAAATTCTCCCTGTTGTTTAATAAATCTTCTTTTTCCAGGTACTGCAGGCCGTTTTTTAAGAGAGAGAGCGGGACTTTCCTGAGATTAATATGGAATTGTACCAGATTTTCCCCATCAATTTCCTTACGGGTTCCAGTAATGGCGGCCAGAATGCCTTCATGCTTACGGTAAATCTTTTTATGCCCGTCTTTCAGGATCGTAGGAACGAGAGAGGACATGATATCTACCAGTTTTTTTGAATATAGCTCATCTCTGGAGTGATAGAGAATCTCTCCGTCTGGTGTGAACATATAAACATCAAAGGGGTGGGCTTCCAACAAACTTCGGAAAATTTTACACTGATGCAGGGTTTCCTTGTACATGTTACCATAGGATACCACCTGATCCAGTGTCTGTTCGATACTTTCCATCCCGGAGGTAATGAGGATAGAGTGGAAATCGTACATTTTTGCAAGAGAATTACTGATAGAATCGCTTAGGATTACATCGTAATTGGTCTGGGATATTTTTTGCAGAATATCTTCGGCTTCTTTTTGGTTATGTATGGTAAAAATATCCATATCATAGTTCAGGAGGGTACTGAGAAAATGGCTGTTCTTGGTGATGTTGGGAAAGCCTACCAATGCATAATGATTAGAGGAGCTTTGCGCAAGCTGCATACATCTCAAAAGATCGTGGAGAGAGATAGTGATCTCCACTACAGGAATGCTGCTGGCCTGTCGGATCAGCTGTGCAGTGCCGCCACGGGAAATGATGAAGTCATAATTATTCTGAGAAAATCTGGATGCAATCTCTACTCCTGTCTCCAGATCACCAGTGAACGCAGTCATTTCGATATCATCTCGCTTCGCAGCTGCCTGTAGCATCAACGTTTTCATACTTTCGTAAGGAGCAATGCCAAGTATTCTTATCTTGTTCATTTCAAAAACTACCTTTCAGTGAAGAACATCAATTTTCATGTCTATTGTACACTTTTTTTATAATTGTTTCAATATAAAACATATAATTCCAGTTTTAGAACTTTGTTTTCTTGTTGATCAAATGGAAACTTGTTAATATAGACATACTTCAAACAAAAGAATAGGCTTTGTTTTCCAAATAATAGAATTAATGCACAAATATACAGTTCTGATATGGGGAACAGCAGTAAAAGAGAAAAATTCATATATGTTTCAAAATGAAACATATATGAATGGAGTATAAGTTTGGAAATTAACTTCAAATACTCTAAGAATGCTGAGGGTATGATTATGGAAAGACTTCTGGTAATGGCTGATGATTTTACTGGTGCGTTGGATACCGGAGTGCAATTTGCAACATATGGAGCCAGAACGGAGATCATAACGGATATGAGGGTTGATTTTTCGGAATATCCTCAGGCAGAGGTACTGGTCATTGATACAGAGACCAGGCATATGGGCAGAAAGGAAGCATATGAAACCATCTACCAATTGACCCAAAGAGCGGTGGGTGCGGGGATTACGCGTCTGTATAAGAAAACGGATTCCGGATTGCGTGGCAATATATCTGATGAGATCAGAGCGGTGTTGGATGCTTCAGGACAGGATTTTCTGGCATTTTTGCCGGCATTTCCTAAAATGAACAGGATCGTATCCGGAGGGATCAGCTATGTAGACGGGATACCGATTGAGCAGAGTGTGTTTGGAAGAGATCCCTTTGAACCGGTAACCTGTTCCAGGATCAAGGATTTTTTTGGAGAGCATAAAGGGCTGGTCAGAGAATATACACGGCCAGAAGATCTGGTCATACAAAGAGGAGAGAAACAGATTGCCGTATTTGATTCCGTATCGGACGAAGATATGCATAAAGTTGCAGATCAACTGCACAGAAAAGGAAAGCTGAAGGTTTTGGCCGGTTGTGCGGGATTTGCCTCTGCAATAGCAGGGTATCTGCAGATATCCTGCTTGGAAAGAAAGGCAGAAAAACTAAAAAAGCCGTTTTTGATTGTATGCGGCAGCATCAATGATATTTCAAAGAGACAGGTGGCTTATGCGAAAGAAAGAGGCATCAGGGGAATTACACTTACTTTGGAGCAGCTTTTGGAAAAGGAGTATCTGAATACAGATGAAGGAAAAAAACTGCTGGGAGAGCTTGTGGATATATGCGCAAGGGAAGGAGTTTGTATTCTGGATACCAGTTCTGACCGGGAGGAAGTGAACAGATATCTGGCGAGGGAATTGATTCCGCTGGAGGAGGCCAGGGTCTACATAGTTGCCAGGATCAGTGAGATACTGGAGTATTTTATGGACAAAGAAACGGATCCCACGATTATGGTGATAGGAGGAGATACTTTGATACATTTTGTAAGGAAAATGAAATGCCGACAGATTTCTCTGCTCTATGAACTGGAGAAGGGAGTAGTTTATTCCAGTATGAGATCAAAGGGAAAAATGTTGAAGGTAATCTCTAAATCAGGAGGATTCGGAGAGGAGGATCTATTGATTCGGTTGATCGACATGATGGAGGATGAAGATGTTGAAACAATATAGTTTGAAAATGCCTGGAAAAGTATACTGCGGAGAAAATGCAATTGAGAACATGGGACAGATTTTGCAGGGGTGCAGGAAGGTGGCAATTTTTACAGATAAGGGGATCGAAGCATCCGGGGTTTTGGATATTCCTATGGAACAGATTAAAAAAGCTGGAGTGGACAAAGTAATTCTGAATGGGCTTCCGGCGGAACCTTCTTATGGACAGGCACAGCATATCATCGATACATTCCGGGAATCGGGAGCGGATATGATCATAGCGGTAGGCGGAGGGAGTGTGATGGACACCGCGAAGCTGGCATCCATCACAGTGGATGGACTGACGGTGAAGGATCTGCTGGATGATCCGCTGGCAGGGAGAAAAAAGGTTACGACTGTGATGATTCCTACCACGGCAGGGACAGGAGCGGAAGCAACACCCAACAGTATTGTAGCTGTTCCGGAAAAAGAACTGAAGGTTGGGATCGTTAACCCGGAGATGATAGCGGACCATGTGATCCTGGACGGGGCGATGATCAAAAAGCTCCCTCTCTCCATTGCGGCGGCTACCGGAGTAGATGCATTGTGCCATGCAGTGGAATGTTTTACTTCCAATAAAGCGAATCCTTTCAGTGACCTGTTTGCGCTGGAAGCTGCCCGACTGATCTTTGAAAATATAGAAAAGGCCTGTATGGATCAAAATGCGCTGGAAGCCAAGAACAATATGCTGCGAGCCGCCTTTTACGGCGGAGTGGCCATCACTGCATCAGGCACCACGGCAGTTCATGCGCTTTCCTATCCCTTGGGTGGAAAATATCATATCGCCCATGGAGTATCCAATGCAATTCTCCTTCTGCCGGTGATGCGCTTCAATATGGATGCCTGTCTTCCTGAATTATCCCGGATCTACGATGCAGTATGGAGGGAAGAGACGAATTATGATGGGATGAGACTTACGGAAGAAGAGAAGGCACAGGCAGTCCTTGATAGAATGGAAGAGATTCTTGGAAGACTGAAGATTCCTACATCCCTTACCGGGTTCGGGGTGGAATCAGGAGATCTGGATGTCCTGGTAAATGCGGGGATGCAGGTGACCAGGCTGTTGGTGAACAATAAGAAAAAAATCACCCCAGAGGATGCGGGGAGGATATATCAACAGGTACTCTAAGGCGGATGCTGCAATGATATTCAGTAAATAAATGTAAGCCGCACATAAGAGAAAAACACGAGAATGAGGGTTTGTCTTATGGGGCAGAATGAGAGGAAGCATGAAAGAGATAAAAGGGATCATTCCTCCGGTCATCACGCCGATGAATGAGGATGAAACGATTAATGAGCAGGAGCTGGCACATCAGGTAGATAGGCTGATTAAGGCCGGTGTGCATGGAATATTTGCCTTTGGAACAAACGGCGAGGGATATATTCTGAATGAAGAGGAGAAGGAGAGAGTCTTGTCTGTTGTTATAAAAGCAACAGCCGGGAGGGTGCCTGTCTATGCGGGAACGGGTTGTATCTCCACAAAGGATACCATTCGTATGAGTCAGATGGCGGAAAAGTTAGGAGCCGATATTTTATCCATTATTACTCCTTCTTTTGCGGCAGCTTCCCAGGAAGAACTGTATCTTCATTATAAAAAAGTAGCAGAGACGGTAAGTCTGCCCATTGTGCTGTATAATATCCCGGCCAGAACAGGGAATGCTCTGGCACCGGCCACGGTGGAAAGGCTTTCCAGAATAGATAACATCGTGGGGGTGAAAGACAGCAGTGGTAATTTTGACAATATGCTTCAATATATTGAAAGGACGAGGAATGAGGATTTTGCGGTGCTCTCCGGAAATGATTCTCTAATCCTGTGGAATCTGTTAGCAGGAGGAGTAGGGGGGATATCAGGATGTGCCAATGTGTTCCCAAAAAACATGGTAGCTATCTATGAAGAATTTGTGAAAGGGAACATAGAGGAGGCAAAGAAAGCACAGGATGCGATCCGTAGCTTCCGTAATACCTTCCGATATGGGAATCCCAATACTATAGTAAAGACGGCGGTGGAGTTGTCAGGTTATCCTGTCGGAAAATGCCGCAGTCCATTTAATTTTATTTCGGAAGAAGGAATTACGGCTATCAGGAAGGTTCTGGAAAAATGCGAGAAAGCAGGGATCAGGTAACAGTCCGGTCTGGTTGGATCGTGACAAAATCAAAGGAGGTGTAGTATATATGAAACCCATTATTGGGATTACCATGGGAGACCCTTCGGGAAACGGGCCGGAGATCAGCATAAAAGCGCTGTCAGACTCAAAAACATATGAACGCTGTAACCCGCTGATCATCGGTGATGCGGTCTGTCTGGAGGAAGCGGTCAGAGCAGTGGGGGTCGAAGGAAAGATCCGGATTAATCCTGTGGAAAGAGTAGAGGATGCAAAATTTAGCCATGGATTCGTGGATGTGCTGGATATGGGGCAGGTGAAGATTGATAAAAGACTGTTCCGTAAGGACAGAAGTAAGCTGGCAGAGAATATGTGCGGGGAGGAACTGGCGAAGGCGTATGAAGAAAGCGAGCGTATGTGTGGTGAAGCGGCTTTTCAATATGTAAAAAAGGTGATAGAGCTGGCAATGGAAGGTAGGGTGGATGCCACGGTGACGAATGCCTTGAATAAGGATCATATCAACCTGGCCGGACACCACTATTCCGGGCATACGGAAATTTATGCCCATTATACCGGGACAGAACACTATACCATGATGCTTGCCCATGAGGAGCTGAGGGTAGTCCATGTATCTACTCATGTATCTCTGAGCGAAGCGTGCAGATGGGTAAAGAAAGACAGAGTTTTAGAAGTAATCCGGATAGCAGATGCAGGCTGCCGGGCACTGGGCATTGAAAAGCCAAAGATCGGAGTGGCAGGGCTGAACCCTCATTGCGGAGAGAATGGTATGTTTGGCCGGGAGGAGATTGAAGAGATACAGCCGGCAATAGATGAAGCGATGGAGGAAGGGATATGTATCCCGGAGGGAAAACCTACCCCGCCAGATACCGTTTTCTCCAAAGCGTTGGGCGGTTGGTATGATATCGTAGTGGTAATGTACCATGATCAGGGACATATTCCGCTGAAAGTGAAGGGATTTGTATACAATAAAGAAATGAAGAAGTGGGATGCAGTGGCAGGAATCAATGTGACGCTGGGTCTTCCAATTATCAGGGCTTCAGTGGATCATGGGACGGGAGAAGGCCATGCCGGTGACGGGAGTGCCAATGAATTGAGTCTTGTGAATGCGATCGATTATGCGATCCGCATGGCGGAAGCCAGGAAATCATAGAGATGTACCGCAGAATTTCATAAATTTCTGCAGGCTTCTAAGATACCCGTGATATGATATCCGGATATGTCGGATGATGTACGGGTTTACACTAAAATGATTCTGGTACAGATATAAAGTCTGCACCTGATCATATGATAACTTATTACAAGTATAAGGAGGATGAAAAGGAATGAAGAGACAGAAAATTTTATCTATTTTTCTGGCGCTCGCGATGGCAGCGTCATCCTTGACCGGCTGTGGTTCAGGAAGCGGAAATACGGGTGCAGGAAACGATGCCGGCACCGAAACAACGGAAAGCAACCCGGCAGAAGCAACGGATGCAGCAGATGCGACAGAAAATGCCGAAGCTGAAGGTGAAGCTGCTGCACCGGCAGAAGGAGAGGAGGTAGCTGACGGTTATGTGGGAGAAGGTGGATCCTATAGTATGTATCTGCGTGCTACTTTTATTGACTGGATTAATGATTTGGAGTGGTATAAGGAAGCGGAAAAGAGAACTGGTGTTACCGTAGATTACCAGAAGGGGACCGACGTGGAAGAGGATGTGTATTCGGAGATCGATCAGCTTGTTTTGAGTGGTACCCTGACAGACTGTACTATGTGCAGACAAGCCCAGGCAAACGTATATGGAGCCCAGGGGGCGTTCTATGATCTGAAACCCCTGATCGAACAATATGCGCCACATATCCAGGCCTATCTGGATGCCAATCCGGATTATACATCTCTGGTGACCAACGGTGATGGTTCTATCTATGGACTGTTGGTGGAAGATGCCCTGAAGAGCAGTTTCATTTTCTATCGTCAGGATCATTTTGAGAAGGCAGGTATAGATGTGGCATCCGTTAAGACAATAGATGATTTTACGGATGCTCTCCGGAAACTGAAAGAATACTATAGTGATGTGCCTAATTATTATCCTCTACAGGGGCGTGAAGATGTGATTCGTTTCCAGGCGTTCTTTAACGCGGCAAACAGCATTTCAGCAGAGGCATCTCATGGTTTCTACTTTAATAATGTGGATGTTGGTTATGACATCCATGCAGATGGAGCTTATAATATGGTGGAAACTATGAAGACCTGGTATGACGAAGGCTTGATCAATCCTGAATGGGTGGCAGGCGCGTTCTCCGAAGGTGACTGGGAAGCAGCCATGTGGGAAGGAAGAGGTTCCGTGAGCTTTGACTTTTACACCAGACCTGCAGCATTTAATCTGGAAGGAAAGAACTATGATCCAGACTATAACATGGCAGTTATGGATTATCTGGTTGATGAAAATGGAAATCCTTTGAAAGTGCAGACACCGCCTAAATACAATCAGAGAAGAGCGACTGTTATCAATGCCCAGGTCTCAGAAGAAACAGCAAAAACGATCATTCAGTTTATTGATTATTTCTATAGCGATGAAGGGCAGACCTTGGCGAACTGGGGTGTGGAAGGTGTAAGCTATGAAGAAACTGCCGAAGGAAAGAAATATCTGATCAGCTATGATGACGAACTGGCAAAGCCCGACGGCGAGATGGAGTGGAGCTTTTTAAGTGACCGTTATACAGTATGCAAACCCATGGATTCTACCGCGTTCTTTTCCTTTAATGCAGATATTGTAAGAGATGCAGCATTAAAGCTGTTTACAGACGACTATCTGCAGTATGGGGTAAATATTATCTATACGGACGAACAGTCTGAAGAACTGACCTCAATTATCGCATCCCTGAAGGAGAGTTGTAATGCAGGCATTGTTTCCTTTATTATGGGGAGGACGGAGTTGAATGAGGAAAACTGGCAGGCATTTCTGGACGAGATGGATGCAGCAGGCTATACCAGGATGGAAGAGATACAGCTGGAGGCCTATAATAATACCTACGGGAATTAAATCTACAATGTTTTAAAGGAGATCAGGCTCGGGCTATGTCCGAGCCTGGTAAAGAAGGAGGTATGTGTATGGCAGGTAAAAAAACACTGGCAGCTCATAACCCGCAGCCAAAAAAACCGCTGGTAGAACGCATTAAGAAGGATCTGAAAAAAAACTACCTTCTTTACCTGCTGTTGCTGCCTGGTATCTTTATTTTAATCTGTTTTAAGCTGGGACCGGTGGGTGCTATGGTAATCGCTTTCCAGAAGTTCAGTGCTTTTAAGGGAATCTCCGGGAGCGAATGGGTCGGATTGGATCAGTTTGTCAAAATCTGCCAGGATCCCTACATGTTAAAGTTAGTGAAGAACACAGTCATTCTGGCGGTTCTTTCCATTGTGGTGGTTTTTCCCTTCCCGATTATCTTTTCATTGTTTTTGAATGAGGTCAGGATAAAGAAGATTCGCCATACGGTACAATCTCTGAGTTTTCTGCCCTATTTTATCTCTTCTGCAGTTATGGTGAGTATTCTGTATACGCTGGTATCCCCCTCTTATGGTATGGTGAACAAGATTATTGAATTTTTTGGAGGGGAATCAATTTTCTTCATGGCAGAACCCGGATGGTTCCGACCACTGTATATCATCCTGCAGATCTGGCAGACCTTTGGATACTCTACAGTGATCTATATCGCAGCGATGATGGCTATCGATACGGAACAATATGAAGCCGCTGATATGGATGGGGCAAGCAGATGGCAGAAAATGCGGTTTATCACATTGCCTTCTATTTCCAGTTCTGTAGTGGTTATGCTGATCATCAGTATCGGGAATATTTTTTCTGTGGATCTGGACAGGATCTTACTGATGTATAACTCCAGCGTCTATGAGACGGCGGACGTGATACAGACCTATGTATACCGTATTGCATTCCAGTCCACCGGCTTTCCTGATTACAGCTATGGTACGGCTGTGAACATGCTGAAATCAATCATTGCATTCGTACTGGTCATAGTGGCTAACAAACTGGCCGCTAAATATTCAGAGACAAGGCTATTCTAGGAAGGGAGAAAACGGATGAAAAAGAAAAAAATAGATTTGTTTGAGATCGTTAATGATACGATTCTGTGCCTGATCGCATTCATCTGCATCTATCCCTTTTTGTATGAGGTTTTCATTGCGATCAGTGATGGCAGATATCTGGCAGCCGGACAGGTGACATTTCTTCCTAAAGGGGTTAATCTGGAGGTTTTCGAGTATGTGCTGTCCAATCCCAAACTGGATATAGTTATAGGTATGAGAAATTCCTTCTTATATACTGCGTTTGGTACACTGGCCGGGATACTGACTACGTATATTACAGCATATGCCCTTTCCAGACCGCAGATTAAGGGCAGGTATATTCTGATGGGGATATTTACCATGACATGGGTATTTGAGGCGGGTATCATTCCCACTTATATCGTATATAACAAGTTTGGCTTCATCGATAATCCGCTGGTGATGATCATTCCAGGCGCTATCAATACTCAGTATTTGATCATCTGTAAGACCTATTTAGAGGGGCTGCCCTATGAACTGGAGGAAGCAGCTACAGTGGACGGAGCAAACCAGTTCAGGATTCTTTGGAATGTGTATCTCCCGATTTCTAAGCCGATCGTGGCTACCATAGGAACCTTTTATGCAGTGAACATCTGGAACCAGTATCTACTTCCGCAGATTTATCTGAAAACGCCTGAATATAAGGTGATCCAGCAAGTGCTGCAGTCGGTGGTCATTTCTTCCACCAGTGCGGGAGAGACAATGCAGACGGTGATTAGGGATGGAATATCAATCAACCAGTATAATATGAGGGCTGCAGCGGTGGTTATTGCAATGGCTCCGATTATCTGTGTTTATCCTTTTGTACAGAAGTATTTCAAGTCAGGTATCCTGATAGGATCCGTAAAGGGATGAGAGGGCTGCCAGCAGGCAGCGAAAGGAGAAAGAGATATGGCAAGAGAATACAGGAAACTGGAAACCATGAAAGAGGATGGAACATTATATCAAAATGAGCTTCTGGGAACGATAGAAAGCCTGATACCCAATCCTTATAACAGCTGTCACGCAGCAGATCTGTTGGAATTACCGAACGGAGACATGCTCTGCTGCTGGTTTGCGGGATCGGACGAGGGAAATGCAGATATCAGTATTGCAGTTTCCAGACTCAAAGCAGAGGAGAGCCAGTGGAGCATGCCTGTCATTGTATCCGATGACCGGGAACGATCCGAGCAGAATCCATCCCTTTTCCTGACGCCGGAAGGGGAAGTGTGGCTTATATATACTGCACAGATAGCCCGTGCCTCTATGCCGGGCAGAAACAATTTGCAGAGCACAGCGGAGATACGCAGAAAGATTTCCCGAGATAACGGGTATACATGGGAAAAGACAGAAACTATATTTGATAGAGAAGGATCTTTCTGCAGGCAGAAAATCCAGGTGCTCAGCAACGGCAGATGGGTATTTGGAAACTGGATTTGTTTTGACGATGATACTCATTATGGAAGTGATATCACAGTGGTACAGATATCTGACGACAGGGGAAAGACCTGGAGAGAAGTAGAAATCCCCGGGAGCAGAGGACGGGTACATGCCAATATGATCGAGACGGAGCCGGGAAAGCTGACTGCCCTGTTTCGGAGCCGTTCGGCAGACAATATCTATATTGCTCACTCTCAGGACTGGGGAGATACCTGGACAGAACCGGTGCGTACCGTACTGCCTAATAATAATTCCAGTATTTCCGCTATCAAGTTACACTCCGGCGCACTGGCTGTAGTTTACAATCCGGTTCGTGCCAATGATGATCCGACTATCACGATATGGCCTCGATTGCGGTGTCCTGTTGCTGTTGCAATTTCTGATGACGGCGGAAAGACATGGCCGATGATCAGATTGGTAGAGCCGGGAGACGGATTTTTGGGTGAGAATAATTTGGTGAATAACCGCAGATATGAATATCCGGTGATGATACAGGCTGAAGACGGGAGTATTCATATCGCATATAGCTATGGAAACCGCCGCTGCGTGAAGTATGTAGTAGTGACAGAAGCCTGGATACGCGGTGCCCAGGAAGAAAAGGACAGCAAATTAAATCCCACAGCTTAAAAGAAATATCTTATATGGAATATAGTTTAAAAACCCCTCACTTCATGAAAAAAGAAGATAGAGGGGTTTTTTATTCACAGAAAGTTATTGGGAAAATGAAATTACGCAATCGCAAATTGGCTGTTATACAGCTTTGCATAAAATCCGTTCTTTGCGATGAGCTCTTCGTGATTTCCCTGCTCGATGATATGACCATCCTTCATCACCAGGATCACATCCGCATTCTGGATGGTGGAAAGTCTGTGAGCTACAATAAAGCTGGTACGTCCCTCCATCATAGTAGCAAAGGCTTTCTGGATTCTGATTTCTGTTCTGGTATCGATGGAAGAGGTTGCCTCATCCAATATCAGCATGGGAGGAAGGCTGAGCATTACTCTGGTGATGCAGAGAAGCTGCTTTTGGCCGCCTGAAAGGCTTCCGCCATCCTCACCGATTACAGTGTCATAGCCGTTGGGAAGTCTCTTGATAAAGCTGTGTGCGTGGGAAGCTTTAGCAGCCTTGATGATCTCTTCTTCCGTGGCGTCAGGCTTGCCCACCGTGATATTATCCCGGATAGTTCCCCGCTTTAACCAGGTGTCCTGCAAAACCATGCCGTAGGAAGTGCGCAGGGACTTACGGGTAATATTTTTAATATTATTTCCATCTACAGAAATACTTCCGCCATCCACATCATAAAAGCGCATGAGCAGATTGATAATGGTAGTTTTGCCGCAGCCTGTAGGGCCAACAATCGCGATCCTCTGACCGGGTTTTACATTAAGGTTTAAGTTTTCTATCAGCTTCTTATCCGGTGTATAGGAGAAAGCAACATCCGAAAGACTGACTTTCCCTTCCACGTTTTTTAAAACCACCGCATTTTCATTGTCGGGCACCTGAGGCTCTTCCTCAATCAGTTCAAAAATCCTGGCAGCGCAGGCAAGCGCATTTTGAAGCTCTGTGATAACCCCTGAAATTTCGTTGAAGGGCTTGGTGTACTGGTTTGCATAGGAGAGGAAACAGGTAAGCTGGCCTACGGAAAGCCCTCCCCTTAAGGCGGCCAGAGCGCCGGTGAGTCCAACTCCGGTGTAAACAAGGCTGTTTACGAAACGGGTACAGGGATTGGTCAGGGAGGAAAAGAAAATTGCCCGGAGGGAGTACTTTTCCAGTCTGCCGTTGATCTCGTCAAACTGCTCTAAGGTTTGGGCCTCTCTGTTAAAGGACTGTACTACTTTTTGATTGCCGATCATTTCATTGATGAGAGAAGTCTGTTCCCCTCTGGTCTCTGACTGAAGCTTAAACATGCTGTAGGTTCTGCTGGCAATAAAGCTGGCCACAAACAGGGATACGGGAGTGATGACTACTACCACGACTGTGATTCCGATATTAACGGAAAGCATGAAGCCCAGAGTACCTAAAATTGTGATGACTCCGGTAAATAATTGGGTGAAACCAATGAGCAGTCCGTCCGCAAACTGGTCTACATCCGCAACCACCCGGCTTACGATATCCCCGTGAGAATGGGCGTCCAGGTATTTGAGGGGAAGCTCTTCCAATCTGCGGAAAGCGCGTTTTCTGATATCCTGAATCACATTGTATACAATTCTGTTGTTGCAGATATTCATGATCCACTGGCTCAGGGCTGTAAAAAGTATTACAATACCCATTTTTTTCAAGATGGAAAACAGGGCGGGCCATGGGCTGCTTACATCCAAAGAAGAAGGATCAGCGATATAGATCAGCCAGTCCACGGCTCTTCCGGTTAAAATAGGAAGGTAAAGAGTAAGCACTACTGAGATTACTGCCATAACAATGGTTAATCCCATTAAAAATCGATAGGGTTTGATGTATTTAAGTACTTTCAGAAGGGTTTCTTTCTGTTTGGCATCCTTTTTCTTTTTACTCATTAATTTGCCCCCTCCTTTCTTTCAAACTGGCTGTAATAAATTTCCTGATAGACTTCACAATTCTGCAAGAGTTCCTCATGAGTGCCCATTCCTGCCACATTGCCGTCATCCAGAACAATGATGATATCGGCATGGAGCATGGAGGATGCCCGCTGAGAGACGATAAACACAGTGATATCTCCGGGCAGCTCCTTAATGGATTTACGCAGAGCGGCATCCGTTGCATAATCCAGAGCGGAGGAACTGTCATCCAAAATCAGAATTTCCGGTTTTTTCACCAGAGCTCTGGCGATGGAGAGCCGCTGTTTTTGTCCTCCGGAGAGATTGCGTCCCTCCTGCTCAACCATTTCATCCAGTTTATTTTGCTTTTGCAGGACAAATTCTTCTGCCTGGGCGGCCCTTATTGCTTCCCAAAGCTCTTCCTCGCTGGCATTTTCATTGCCCCAGAGCAGATTTTCACGGATGGTTCCTTTAAACAAGACTGCTTTTTGCATGACCACACCGATCTTGTCCCGAAGCTGAGAGAGAGGATATTCTCTTACATCCCTGCCATCTACCTTCACACTGCCTTTTTCCACATCATAAAAGCGGGGAATGAGATTCACCAGGGAGGATTTACCGGAGCCGGTACCGCCGATCACGCCGATGGTGGCTCCCTTCCCGGCCCTGAAGTGAATATCGGTAAGAGCTTCTTCGCCGCCTTTATAATAGCGCAGGCTTACGTGATCAAATTCTACGGTTCCTGTTTCCAGGCCAGCGGCGGAAGTATCTGCGGGAGCATCTGGATTTTCCATTCCCGCCGGAATTTCAAAGACACTCTGTATTCTGTTGCCGCAGGCGAATGCCTTGGTCACGGTGATGATCAGGTTTGCCAGCTTTACAAGCTCAACCAGAATCTGGGACATATAATTGACCAGTGCGACCACCTGTCCCTGGGTGAGAATCCCTGCCTCTACCTGCAGGGCGCCTGTATAGATTAACACGATCAGCCCGCCGTTGATTACCACATAGGTGAGAGGGTTCATGAGGGCGGAAATTCTTCCGGCAACCTCCTGCATATGTTTTAAACTGTCGGTTTCTTCATCAAATTTCTGAATTTCATGTGTCTCTTCCCCGAAAGCACGGATGACTCTGACGCCGGTGAGATTTTCCCTTGTAATTCCAAGAACCTTATCCAGCCTTCCCTGCACTTTTTTGAAAAGAGGAATACTGATGAGCATAATGCCAAAAACAATCACGGAAAGTATGGGGATTACCACCACAAAGATGAGCGCCGCCTTTACATCTACGGTGAAGGCCATAATCATGGCACCGAATACAATGAAGGGGGAACGCAAAAATAAGCGCAGCACCAGGTTGACGCCGGACTGCACCTGATTGATGTCGCTGGTCATTCTCGTGATCAGTGTGGAGGTTCCCTCCTTATCCATCTGGGAGAAGGAAAGACTCTGGATATGGGAAAAAAGCCCATGCCTTAATTTGGTGGCAAAGCCTACCGCCGCCTTGGCGGCAAAATATTGGGCGGTAACAGCACAAATCAGGCCAATCAAGCCAAGCGCCGCCATAATGAGACACATTTTTATGATGTATCCCCTGTCGTTGTTTGTGATACCCACATCGATCATGGATGCCACCACCAACGGCACAATAAGTTCAAAGGAAGCCTCCAGTAATTTAAAAAGAGGCCCTAAAACACTTTCTTTTTTGTAGTCTCTTAAATAAATCAGAAGTTTTTTCATCTTGTCCCTCTCCGTATCTCAATTTAAAAAGTTTTCTATGATAATAGCTTCTGCCGCTTCCTCACTAAGCCCAAAGGTATTTAATTTGATAAGCTGCTCGCTGTTGATCCTTCCAATAGCCGCTTCATGAATGATGGCAGCATCCACATGTTTGGCGTCAATCTCCGGGATAGAGCAGACCTGGGCCTCATCCATGATGATGGAATCACACTGGATATGTGCGTGGCAGAGAGCATTGCCGATAGCCTTTGGATGGAAAACCTGGCGGGACTTTCCCCTTGCAACCGACCGGGAGGTGATCTGGGCAGAGCTCCCCGCTCCGTTTAAATAAATATCCATATCGGAGATGGCACTTTGATTGTCGTGTGTCATTAACTTTTCTATTACGAAAAGCCTGGAGTTACTTCCCATTATCACTTCTGTTTTCCGTTTAGTGGAATCCACCCCCTTAATTTGAGCCGTATCCAGCGTGAAGATGGAATTCTCTTCCATATAAATTTTGGTCACGGGATTTAATATCCTCGCACCGGTTCCCTCCCCTTCGCCGTAGTGTTTTTCTTCATAACGGACATTGGCATTTTTTCCTACATGAAAAGAGTGAATCCCGTCGTGGCGGCTGTCATCGCATCCGCTGTTGTGAATCCCGCAGCCTGCGATAATGGTGATTTGCGCACCGTCTTCAATATAAAAATCGTTATAAACCTCATCCACCATTCCGGAAGCCGCCACCACCACCGGAATGTGAACCTGTTCACCCTTTGCCTCACCGCTGATGTAAACATCGATTCCCTGTTTGTCTTCCTTGCGTTTGATGGTGATGTGCTCTGTGTTTCCATGGCACAGGGAATAGCCGTTGTATCTTAAATTATATGCCCCTTCCTGCCGAAAGCCTTCGCCGTCTATCTGTGCAAGGATCGACTCCGTAATCTGATCTAATTTAGCCACTGATTTTTCCTTTCTATTATTTGTCGCAAGGAGGGACCCGACGAAGATGGGAGGATTCCTTACGACCTGCGCGCACATCAGTGCGCTTCATTTTATAATGTCTTTTAAGCTCTGCAGGGCGGATTCATGCAGCTACAGTCCTTTTCTCCCGAAAGAAGCATGGGGAGGATTTCTTCCTTAGAACCCAGAGCATCCACCTTTCCGTCCCGGATAACCATGATCCTGTCAGCCATTTTTATGATTTTCTCCTGATGAGAGATAAGGATAAGGCTTTCCTTCTTTTCCTCATGAAGTTTTTCAAACTGATCTACCAGCATGGAAAAGCTCCATAAATCAATTCCGGCTTCCGGTTCATCAAAAATGCATAGCTTATGAGGTTTAGCCAGAACCGTGGCAATCTCCAGACGTTTCATTTCCCCGCCGGAGAGGGTATTATCGACTTCACGGTTCAAATATTCTCTGGCGCATAGTCCCACAGCGCTTAAGTAATCGCAGCACTTATTCTCAGGCAGTTCATAGCCTGCGGCAATGGAAAGCAGCCTTTTTACAGTCATTCCCTTAAATCTGGGGGGCTGCTGGAAAGCAAAACCGATTCCGGCATTTGCCCTCTGGGCAATGCTCCAGTTTGTGATATCCACTCCATCCAGACAGATACTTCCGCTGTCAGGAGTTTCTATTCCCATAAGAAGCCTTGCGACAGTGGATTTTCCGCCGCCGTTAGGCCCTGTAATCACCAGCATTTCTCCCGGCTCTACGGTAAAGCTTACATTTTCTATGATGCTGATTTCCAAACCGTTTTCAAGGGGATGGAAAACAAGATTTTTAACCTCCAGCATAGTTTCTCCTCGTTTAATTTATTTTAAATATTCGTCGTATTTGCTGTTTGTCTCATTTAAAAACACAATTCCAAGGATGCTTGGACCTGTGTGGGCGCCAATGGCACACCCGACTCTTCCCTCCAGAATACCCTTTACGTGATAGCGGGATACGAGTTCTCCTTTGATATATTCAATCGCCTCTTTATCGGTTCCGTAGCAAGTTCCAATCACCTGATTTTCCAGGTTTTTCCCTTTTTCCCCTACCATATCCAGAATTCTTTTTTGGGCTTTTTTCCAGCCTCTTGTCTTTTCGACGGCCTTGAGGGAACCGTTTTCATCCACGATGATAATTGGCTTGATATCCAGCACAGTACCAGCCAGGAAGGAAGTTCTGGTAAGTCTTCCGCCTTTGAACAGATAATCCAGCTCTGAAACGGTAACGGCATGTTCCATATGCTCGCAGAAAAAATATGCCGCTTCGATCAGGAGTTCTTTGGGAGCGTCATTTTTTTGCATACGAAGAAGTCTTTCCGCAATCAGGCCATATCCCATGGAAGCGCATTTCGTATCGATAATGGTAAGCTTAAAATCAGGGTATTCTTCAAGAACTTCCTCATAAGCCAGTTTTGCCGCATTGTAGGTTCCGGCAATTCCTGTGGAGAAGCAAAGATAAAGCACCTCGTCCCCGCGTTTGGCAAAGGGGAGGAAATGCTCATGAAACATATACTGACTGACATGATAAGTCGTGATATTTTTGCCGGAGGCCTGTATCTGATAAAAATCATCCGGAAAGATGGTCTCTCCGTCAAAATAATCTTTTCCTTCTATGGTAACAGGCGTTGGTATCACATGTAAATTATATTCTTTTATCACATGTTCCGGAACATCGGAAGCAGAATCGGTAATAATACAAAAAGCCATTTCATTCTCTCCTTATCATAAATATGGTTTGTTAAAAATTCCATTTTTACTATACTACATTTCATGAATTTATGCATCTTAAAAATTTCTGAGGATTGTATCAAATCGAGCAGGGAAGGTGCTCTTCCCTGCTCGCCGCGCGGCCCGTGCGCCGCTTTAGCGGCAAACTTCCACTGCACGGGCCTGCGCAAACAACGTACAGCACGCTTCGCAAACTGTCCTTATGTTAAAAAATCCCTCAGTAAACTGAGAGATTTAAAAATTCCAGGAATCAGTTTTTGGAAGGTTCCTCCTCCAGATCAAAGAGCTGCCCTGTTGCAAAGGGACTTCCCACATCGCAGCGTCCGTGATGATAGGATTTTCTGGCAGTTCCTTCATCCATGGAATCTGATGATTCCACTTTTATTCGGCTGACTCCGGCCTGTGTCATGGAGTCAAGCATTTTGATTACATCCTCTACGCGGTTCATGGGAAGCTCCTTTCAGGTCATTTTTAATGATGGAATAATCTGATGCCGGTAAACGCCATCACCATCTGATATTTATTGCAGCATTCAATCACCAGGTCATCGCGGACAGAACCGCCGGGCTGGGCGATATATTTTACGCCGCTTTTATGTGCTCTTTCAATATTGTCTGAGAAGGGGAAGAAAGCGTCGGAGCCCAGAGTAACATTCTGATTTCCGTCCAGCCAGGCTCTTTTTTCCTCTCTGGTGAAGACAGGAGGCTTTACCTTAAAGCGCTGCTGCCATTCGCCGTCTCTTAAGACATCCTCGTATTCGTCTCCAATATAAACGTCAATGGCATTGTCCCTGTCGGCACGGCCGAGGGAGTCTGTAAACTGAAGACTGAGTACCTGAGGGGCCTGACGCAGATACCAGTTGTCTGCCTTCTGGCCCGCCAGTCTGGTACAGTGGATTCGGGACTGCTGGCCAGCGCCGATACCGATGGCCTGTCCGTCCTTTACATAGCAGACAGAATTGGACTGAGTGTATTTCAGGGTAATCAGGGAAATTTTCAGGTCGATCAATGCGGACTTAGGGATCTCTTTATTTTCGGTTACAATATTAGAAAGCAAATCGCCGTTAATGTCCAGCTCGTTCCGCCCCTGCTCGAAGGTGATTCCGTATACCTGCTTTCTCTCAATGGGGGCAGGCTCATAGGAGGGATCGATCTGGATTACGTTGTAATTTCCTTTTTTCTTGGCCTTTAAAAGTTCCAGGGCTTTTTCCGTATAGCCGGGGGCAATCACGCCGTCGGACACTTCTCTTTTGATCAGGCGGGCGGTGTCCTCGTCACACACATCAGAGAGGGCAATGAAGTCGCCGAAGGAGGACATCCTGTCAGCTCCTCTGGCTCTTGCATAGGCGCAGGCAAGAGGAGAGAGCTCTCCCAAATCATCCACCCAGTAAATTTTGGCAAGAGTATCAGTCAGGGGAAGTCCCACTGCCGCTCCGGCAGGGGAAACATGCTTGAAAGAAGTGGCAGCAGGAAGTCCGGCAGCTTCCTTTAATTCCTTCACAAGCTGCCATCCGTTAAAGGCGTCCAGAAAATTAATGTATCCCGGTTTCCCGTTCAGGACGGTAACAGGGAGATCCTTTCCATCCTCCATAAAAATACGGGAAGGCTTCTGATTTGGGTTACAACCATATTTAAGCTGAATTTCGTTCATACAATCCTCCATCTTTTCTCTTATTGATTTTTATTGATAATCTTAGTCTCGAAACTGCCGTCTGATATATTGATAAACCTTACAAACAGGGAAACCTTGTTTTCTTCATTCAGATTTTTCCAGAGCCGGTCTGTAAATTCATCAATGGTTCCCGATATTTTTACCAGCTTGGGTTCTCCCTCGAAGCTTGGAAGGGGATTGCCGTCGTGCATATAGGTGTGGATAAAATGCCCTTCTCCTGCCCTGGGATTTTCGTAGGAAAAAGTAAATCTGTTGCAGGCATCGGGGCTGCCGTTATTGCTCTTCAGGATAGACATGAAGTAATCGTAGCTGCCATCCTTTATATTTACCAGCCCGGAAATCCTGGGGGTATAATTGGGACCGTCCGGTTCAAATTCACGGCTGCGCAGGGACTGCTCAAAAGTCAGCCCTTTTTGAAGGCCGTCATAGATGGTATCGGTCTGGTCTCCGTTGGTGACGATGGTTGTGCGGCCGGACACTCTTACCGGAGCATAAATGACAAGGCTTGGGTCTTCCATTTTTGCCGGGTCATGGCACTGTGTCCGGATTCCGTCTCCTTCGGTCACAAAAACACGGTTGCGGCTGTTAGTGCTTCTACCCATGATAAAATATGCAATCACAGCTTTTGTTCCATCCTCAGTTCTCCCGATGACAATGCCTCTGCCGGGATAAGCATTTTCCGAGAGCTCCTTTGAGAGCGATAACATTTTCATTTTCTGTCCCTCCTGATATTCATATTTACCTTAATAATATAAGAAGTGTATGTTGATTGCAAGAGAGAAAAATCCGCAGTATTCTAAATCTTTAAATAAGCCGGGCGGCCGCCAGAATCCGGTACCAGAAATACGCTTTTTGTCTCCTTTGCTTTAAGATTTGGAGAAGTTCTGACTGCTGCCTCTTTGCTTTTTCCAGAGTCTCCTGGCCTATTTCCTTATCTCCGTACAGGAAATCTTCATAGCTGTCCAAAAACTGCAGGGGTTCTTTTTCGCCGATGAGAAGAACAGCCTGTTCTTTCAATTCTGAGAGGGTTTCCTCCTCTTTTCGATTGATTCCCATCAGGGATAAAATCCGCAGATTTCTGGAAATCTCCGCTTTAAATTTAAAATCCACAGACAATTTTTGATACCGATACCGGGATATCAGGAGATTAAACAACAGGAGGATAATACTGATACCCAAACAGGATAAAAGGATCAGTCCTGCAATCCAAAAAATTCTTCCGATATTATTTCTTTCAGGATAAATCACAGACTCCTGTAAGCTCTCTGTTTCCAATTCTAATTGATCAGATTCTTTTTGTACTGATAATTCTGCTTCCGGAGACTGGCCCTTTAAGTCGGAAGAAAGCCCTGAAATTTTTTTCTTCACCGCCCAGGAGGTATAGCGTGTTTGTGAGTAACCGGGGGTAGGTTCGAAGGGAATCCAGCCAATCTCATCTAAATAGGCCTCCGGCCAGGCATGGGCCATATTTGAGTATACAGTAGTTTCTGTCTTGCCCTTAGAGGGAGCGCAAAAGCCCTGTACAAAACGGGCAGGAATCCCCTCTGCCCTTGCAAGAAGGGTGAAGGCGGTGGCAAAATAGTTACAGTACCCTTCCCTGCTCTCCAGCAAAAAGTAATCCAGAAACTCGGAAGCGTTCGTCACAGATTCCGGCAGCGGACCCGGCGTGCGGGTGTAAGTGAAGGAGGAAAGCTCCTCTTCGATGGCTCTCAGTTTATCTGCATCTGTCTCGGCGTCTTTGGTGATTTCCAGAAGGTATTGGGCCGTCCTGTCAGAAAGAGTGATCTCCCCCAGATAATTGTCATAGATTACCTGCCTGTGATGCTGCATATCGGTTTCCGTTATGACCTCTCCTGTCCGGTTCTCAAGAGTTCTGAGGATGGACTGCAGTTTCTCCTCGTCAGGCTCCAAAAGCTCTGCAGAGTTTAGAAACCGGTGAAAGACTTCCTGCCCGGCATTTAGCTGATAAAAGGAAATATCATATTCTGTCCCATAACCCTTACGTCTGCCAAAGTAAAGGCTGCCGCCGGATTCCTGAAAGCTTAAATTGCCTGAGTTTTGCTTAAAGGCCGCGGCTTTCAGGGGTGCAAACAAAAATTCTGAGCGGAAATATCTGTAGCTGACAGTGATGTCTATCTGAGAAAGATAGTCTGTCAGATAATCTTCGTCGTATCTCTGAACGGCATAAAGAGTCTGGACAGTGTCTATGTAGCGCTCTTTGGAGGTATCTTCGTTTTGCTGAATCCATTCCCGGCCGTTAAAAGTGTCGTAGACCTTTCCTGTCAGATAAATATTGGTTGACGGTTTTGTTTTGCTTTGGATAATCATGATCTCCCGATCGGTTTCCAGCGACTTGCTTCCAAGCCTGTTTCTGTCAGAAAACCCGCTTAAGGACAGGTCATAATCATCACTGCTGATTCCGGGAAGATTGTAGGAAATTTTTAAAAAAGATTCCCTGATCTGCTGATAGGCATTTTTGACAATCTGCCAGTCATAGGGATCTTCGGGTATGCGGGGCATAAGCATCAGCAAAAAGTAAACGGCAAGAAAAGGCATAACCCACAGCATATAGGAGGATATACTTTTCAACCTTTCCTTTTTCCACCGCAGCTGTGTCCATTCCACATAAATAATGGCAACATAACAGAGGATAAAGGTCACACTTAATCTGGGCAGTTCCCTTTCTGTTATGAGACAATATAATAATATCGCCAAAAGAATCAGCAGGGTGGCTGCTTTTACCCGAAAATCTTTTTCCGTGAATATTTGCAGAAGATAACAAATCAGGGAGAGGAGAATGGTCTGCATGATTTCATAGCCTGTCAGATATTCCTGATCCCATATGACACTGCCAGTGAGCCAGTGAAAATAGGACTGCAGAAAGGAAAGGCAGGTTCTGAATCCGGCAGCAGCTCCTGCACAAAACAATATCAGAAGAATTCCGGCAAAGGCGAAAAGCCGTCCTCTTGCGGTCATATTACCAAGCAGCATCAGCAGAAAAATTACTGCCAGAGCTGTAAGGATATGGATGGGTTTCAAAGAAGAAATTCCCAGAAAGCCGCTGCCTCCGAATAATCCGATGGCGGTCAGTACTGCGATATTAACCAGGCGCCAGAGGCCTTTGGAATTAAAATGAAAAAGAGTATGCTCCATCACAGCCTCCCTTCCAGGGCAGCGTCCACGGGGATTGCCGTAATTTTCAGCCGTTCATTGCCATGTTTGAGATAGTCTTTAGTATTTTCATCGGTAATGAGATAGAGAATCACCAGGCATCCCGCCCGCTCAAGCCTCTCCGCCAGAGTCAGGATATCTGCATTCATCTGATGCAGTACACAGAATATGATTTTACTGTCAAAAAGGATTCCGGTTTCTGTGACTTCCGATAAAGTGTTTCGGAAATCCTCCTCCTGGTCAAACCGGATTTCAGATACCTGCCTGTAAAAGCTGTCAAAATCTCCAATATCCTCCAAATGGGCGGAAAGGAGAGTTTTTTGGCTGAAATATGCAGTAAAGGGAATGCTCTTTTCTGCCAGAAAAATACTGATGGCCAGCACGGTTTCCAGAATTTTATCTTCCATGGGCAAATAATCTTTTGGAGCCCTGCCATGGCGCGTGGTTTCCCACAGCAGGGAAATTCCCTGTTTTTCCTCGCCTGTCAGGTTTCTTATTTTCAGCTTCTGCTCTCTGGCAGTAGCTTTCCAGTGGATTTGCTTCAGGGAATCTCCTGAAATATAATCTCTTACCACAATGTCAGGTGTTGTGCGTTCCCTCAGGGATTCTCTCTGAGGAAGCGCCGCCAGGCTGCCTATACTGTTTAAGGCAGATACCCGGGTGATTCTGGGAAGTACCAGCGCTTTAATGGTGCCGGGAATCCGGTAGCGGATCTTAAAAATACGAAAGAAGTCGGTCATGATGATTTCCTTCACTCCGACTTCATACTCTCCGCGGTATTTGCAGGTAAGTCTTGTCTTAAAGGAATATTTATCTCCCGGCAAAAGCTCGTACTCCGTATCACCGGGCAGATCCTCCACAGAAGAAAAGGAAGAAAACAGATTCACGCTGATACTGGCAAAGACACAGAAGCCGTCATTCTGCAGCACAAAGAAGTAAGGCATGGGCTGGCCGCAAATCATATCTCTGCTCTCTATCTGCTGCAGGATTCTGAGATTAAAATAGACAAAGATCAGATAAATTGCAGATACTATGGGGATGAAGGTGATTCCCCAAAAGAAGCCATAGCTGACAGCACCGCCATAGCAGCTGATTGCCGCCACTGACAGCACCCATAAATCAAGTAAAATCCATCTGCGCATTTTCATGCCGGGTTAGTTTCCTTCCTTAATTTATCATGTTCATTCAGAATTACCTTTATTTCAATAAACTGCCTTTAAACAGGAATTTTTATTTTCAATATCAGGCTCTTTAAGATCTTTTCCTTATCCTCTCTGCGGATTTTGGCTTCAGAGGACAGGGCCAGTCTGTGGTCAAGTACCTGCATGGCCACTGCCTTCACATCGTCAGGCTTCACATAATCCCGGTTTTGCAAAAAGGCTTTTGCCTGGGAGGCGCTTACCAGCGCCAGCATTGCCCTTGGGCTTGCCCCAAGTACAAAGCGCTGTTCCTCTCTGGTGGCCTGAATCAAATCTTCCATATATTCCAATACGGATTCCTTCACGGCAACGCCAAAGACTTCGTTTCGCATGGCGGAAATATCCTCTGCCTGACAGACAGCCTCCACCCGGGAGATGGTCTGTCCCTGCAGGAATTGTGAGGCCATCCGTATTTCCTGCTCTCTCTCAGGATAGCCGATAGAGAGACGCATCATGAAGCGGTCCATCTGGGCTTCTGGGAGAGGATAGGTGCCCAGAAATTCCACAGGATTCTGCGTTGCAATCACGAAAAAGGGCTGCGGCAGTTTATGAATGATGCCATCTACCGTAACCTGTTCTTCCGCCATGGCTTCCAACAGACTGGCCTGGGTTTTGGGGGAGGTTCTGTTGATTTCATCTGCCAGAATAACCTGGTGCATGACGGCGCCTGACTGATAGGTAAATTCGCCGGTCTTCATATTATAAACGGACAGTCCCGTCACATCGCCGGGCAGGGTGTCCGGGGTGAACTGAATCCGGCCAAAGCTGCAGGCCATGCTTTTGGCCAGGGCAAGGGCCAGAGTGGTTTTCCCTACTCCCGGAACGTCCTCCAAAAGGACATGGCCGCCTGCAAGAAAGGAAATCAGAAGATTTTCCACAACCTCTTCCTTTCCCACGAAAACCTGATTGATATTTTTCATTAAATTTTCTGCTAATTGATAATTGTTCATGTTGATACTCCCTGTATACTTTCTATTATAAATAAAACGAGACTCCGGGAAAAGTCTCGTTTTGTTAATCAGTTTATACGATAGAGTTATAACCAATTCCAAAAACAGGTCTGGGGGTTATTATGCCCTGCATACTCCGTCTACAGACAGAATCTCACCTGTCACATAGCTTGCCATATCGCTTGCCAGGAAAAGGAATGCGTTGGCAACCTCCTCCGGCTCGCCCGGCCTTCCTAAAGGAATCGTGGATGATATTCTGTCAACCATTTCCTTGGGCAGGGATGCTACCATATCGGTTTTGGTTACGCCGGGAGCCACAGCGTTTACGCGGATGTGATCCTTTGCCAGCTCTCTTGCCAGAGAGAGGGTCATGCCGTTTACAGCAAATTTGCTGGTGGGATATGCCACGCCTGCGGGCTGTCCGGAAATACTCACCATGGAGCTGGTGCTGAGAATACAGCCGCCGCCCTGTTCCTTCATGATCTTAGCAGTGGGGAGAATTGCATAGAATAAGGCACGGACATTTAAGTCGATCGCCTTGTCGAATTCCTCCGGTGTGTAGTTATAGAGAGGCGTACTCTGGGAAATTCCCGCATTGTTGACCAGAATGTCAATCCTTCCAAACTTTTCTTTGACAGCCAGAATGGCCTTTTCAACATCTGCTGCGTCTGTCAGCTTCGGGAACATGCCGTCTACTTCCCAGCCTGCGTTCTCTTCGTGAAGCTTTGCCAGGGCCTTATCTACGGTTTCCTGTCTTGAACCAAACAACACTACCTTAGCGCCGTTTGAAAGATATTTGCGGACAATCTCGAAGCCAATTCCTCTGGTTCCGCCTGTGACAACAGCTACTTTTCCTTCCAATAACATGATATTTTACCTTCCCTTCTTATTCAGTAAGCGTTCACGCGGGGCGTGACAGCTTTAACAGTACAATTATACCACATATAATTGATTCCTAAAAGAAAATTAAGTGCAAAATGTCAGATGGGTTTAATCTTTATCACAACCTGTCCCGCACCATCATCAGGGCATAGCCGAGCAGATTTTGCCCCTTCCATTTTGCCTGGTCAAACCTGTCAGGATCGTTCATTGACAATCCAATGCCCCAAATGCGGTCTTTCACCGCACACTCCGCCAAAATGGAACTCTCCGTACCCTTAAGTTGTTCTTTCAGATTGTTATTTTGCGAAAACTTTGCAAGCAATCCCTCATAAACAGTAATCTGCCGCACTCCGTTCCAATGATTATCATTATATCCTGATACATGCCGTCCAAATTCCTTGATACGGGCAACATCGTCCGTTCCAAGGATTTGAGCAGCCATCTCACTGTCGCAAAAGCAAATCGCTTTGCGATACATCATGAACTGTTCCATAGATGAAAAAGATACCCCATCCGATGTAAAGCAGGAAGGATACCAATTACTCAGATAGCCATTTTCCTCATCTGGGTTATGAAAACAAATGATACGATTCATACAATCCCCACTTTCTTTACTGCAAATTCCAATTCCAAATCATGCAGTCGGCATACGCTTTTTTCAAATACTTAAGCGGTACTTTTTCGATGACTTCACAACTCGGAATATTGTATCTGCATTCATTATACCCTCACCAATTTTATTTCACAATCATATATTTCAAAAGGGTATTTAGAAGTTCTCTGACTGTTTCTAAATGCCCCTGCAATAATTTTTTCCAGCAGGATAAACACACCGAACGGCATAAATCCTGTTTCCATATTTGGACAGAGGAGTCAGCCCATCTTTCAACGGATCCATGCAGTAAAATTTACCGTTTTCGGCTTTTACAACCAGTATGTAGTGGAAATTCCCCAGTCCGTGCATCCGTACCCTGACGATTGGGTAATTTCCATTTTTCAGAATGTCAGTTAGAAGCTTTATTGTCACATAATTATAAACGTCAGCTTCGTAATTGCCGGTTTCCCGCATTTTTTCCCATAGAATATTTCCCTCTGAGTCATAGACATTTTGGAAGGTGAACTGGTCATTGAGCGCATCCGGCGTTTGTTCTGTGCCTGACATGGAAAGTGCGGAAGCAATACAACAGACGAGACAGCCGGATTTTTTCAGGGTATAAGTGGAACTGCCCAGGACTTCGTCAGCCCAGCGCTCATCGTCCTGCCGGAAAAATATGATTTCCTGACTGGGTATTATGTCTTCTTTTGCATCAGGGATTATGGTGCCGCCTCTGAGCCGCAGGAAAAGAAAAGCGGCTAAAATAAGGAAAAGCATCATAATCAGGAAAAGGATGGAAACTATGGGATGATTCCTTTTTCTCATGGAAGTTCTCTTTCTTTTTCGGTTATCGGTTGGTCATTAAGAAGTTGGATGGCCTTTGTGACGTCGGCTTCTGTCAATCCTGTTTCGGAGTTAGTTTTTATCTGGTGGACATTAATAATTTCATTATGCAGATCCAAATCATCAATTACAACCCAGCTTTTCACCTCCGGATGATCTTCCAGCCATGAAAGAATTTCTTTTGCCTTAATCAGGCTGAATTTCCTCGTTTTTTGAATCGCCTCTGTTGAGAAGTCGGGAGTGAAGCCGGAAATTTTAAGCTGGAATTCAGAGAGCATATGCACCAACCGCTGACTCTCCGGCCGTGTAGGTTCATAAGAATCTTTGTGAAACCAGAATTTCCATCCGGAATGCAGGATAATATGTGCGTTTGTTCCTTTCACAATGCGACTTAGGAGAGCTATTTTACTTTGGTCGATCAGTGTGCCATCGCTGATCTCCAACTGATGCTGTTTGTTCCAAAAGTTTGAGTTGAGTACTCCGTCGATATCGAGGAAGATGATTTTCATTGTTGGATTCTTTATTAAATAGTGTAGTTTCTACTATTTTAAAGGAAATGTTGGGGGATGTCCAATATAATATAGCCCTCTTTTAGTCCTCTAATCCTCCCCGTGAGCTTCCCATATTCCCTGTGTGAAGGTTTCGTCCACCATATCGCTGATACCCGCCAGTAGCATAATTATGCCTTGTACTTTGTGGGGTTGGACAATGTAAACACCCTTCTGTTGCTCATCCTCCACAACTATATCGGCGGCGAGCAGCGGCTTCATGTGGTGATAAACCTGTCCTGTAGACCCGAAACCACATTTCTCTACAAGCGCCGCCACTGTCTTGGGTTCGCGAAGTATCTCCAATAATATTGCAAGACGGTTTGAATTCCCAATACAGGCTAACACCTTACTTGCAACCCCGCTCTCGATGAGAGAGAGTAACTCATCGGCGGGAACACCATTTCGTATCCAGTTAGACTGACGGCCGCCGGAATTGTAGACCCCGAGGTAGGTTACAAGTCCACTCACCCCTTTTTCCTCAGTTTTGTAACATAAATCCTCCATTTGTTCACTTAAGCGACTATCCGGATGCATTCCATGCATAACATGTACTCTTTTTAGTTTCTCCGTTATTGGCTTGTTAGGAAGCAATTCCATTACCATAGCCCGTAGCTCGTCAAGTTGCGAAAATACCTTATTCTGAAGGTTTTCCATCTGCTCTCTGAGATCATCAATCTCCCTACCGTAATCTCGTTCCATAATTTTACAACTGCTCCTCTCTAAAAATATTTATAATTCCAAAATTACGTAATTACATAATATTATAAGATATTGTTAATGTCAATAGAGTTAAGTATAATATTTTATTATTACGTAATTTCATAATAGCAAATCAAAAATTCTTGCGCAGAATTTTTACTAATTGCTCATTTTTGTTTTAAGTATCTTTAGAAGAAATATGCCATATATCGGCAAAAAAATATTAACAAAAGTATACATATTGGATTTGTTGCCGATAATCTGATATACTATTACGATAGAAATTGTAAAATTATTATTACGGAGGAAAGTAAATGCGATACCTTTCAGTTTCGGAAGCAGCTAAGAAATGGAATCTTTCAGAGCGCAGTGTTAGAAATTATTGTGCTCATGGCCGTGTTTCGGGCGCATTTCTCACTGGTAAGACTTGGAATATCCCGGAAAATTCTGAACAACCGGAGCGTTCCAATAAGCGAAAGGAGCAGTCGGTTACCCTTTTGGACATTTTGCGGGAAGAAAAGGCGAATGCATATTCCGGCGGTATATATCATAAGACACAAATCGAGCTGACATATAATTCCAACCATATCGAGGGCAGCCGTCTGACCCATGATCAGACAAGATATATTTTTGAAACCAATACCATAGGTGTAGAAAATGAGGTGCTCAATGTGGATGATGTGATTGAAACGGCAAATCATTTCCGATGTATTGATCTGATTATTGACAATGCAAAAGCCGTACTGACTGAAAAATTTATCAGGGAACTGCATCTGGTTCTAAAAAACGGAACCAGTGATTCCAGAAAAGAGTGGTTTGCGGTTGGAGATTATAAGAGGATGCCGAACGAAGTAAGCGGTATGGAAACCGCACTGCCGGAGGAAGTTTCCAATAAAATGAAAGCGCTGCTGACAGGGTATAACTCCCAAAAAGAAAAGGCTTTTGAGGATATTTTGGACTTTCATGTTGAATTTGAAAGAATTCATCCTTTCCAGGACGGAAATGGCCGCGTCGGCAGACTGATCATGTTTAAGGAATGTCTGAAGTACAATATTGTACCGTTTATCATAGAGGACAATTTAAAAATGTATTATTATCGCGGGCTGAAGGAGTGGGGTTTTGAAAAGGGGTATTTGAAGGATACCTGCTTAACAGCCCAGGATCGATATAAAATGTATCTGGATTATTTCAGAATACCATATTATGGCAGGTAAGCAGGAGTATCACAAAAAATAAGGATTAAGAAATTTTTTATGGAATTAAGTATGTTCTTTAAAGGAGTTCATGTTATAATCTTTCATGGTGTTATTCGTACATTATAGTAAACGTCAAAAACAGGAAGTGGAAGTCATGTACAGTTATAAAAGCAGAATCCGGTACAGCGAATTAGACGAGACAGGGCATTTGAAACTGGAGTCTTTGCTGGACTATTTTCAGGATTGTTCTACCTTTCATTCGGAGGATATCGGCCTGGGGGTAGATTATTTAAGGGAACGGCATCTGGTATGGGTGCTTTCTTCCTGGCAGATTGTAGTGGAGCGCTATCCGAAGCTGGGTGAAACCGTTGTGGTGGGTACGGCCCCTTATGATTTCAAAGGGTTTATCGGGTTCAGAAATTTTCTGATGACAGATGAAGCCGGAAATTATCTGGCCTGTGCCAATACCCTCTGGAGTCTTCTTGACACGGAGTCCTCCAAACCTGCAAAGCCCTTGGAGGAAATGCTGAAAGGATATGTTTTGGAGCCAAAGCTGGATATGGAGTATGCTCCCAGGAGAATCGTAATTCCGGAAAACGGACAGGAGGGGGAGGAGGTAGTGATCAGGCCTCATCACCTTGATACCAATCATCATGTGAACAACGGACAGTTTGTGAGGATTGCGCTGGACTGTCTGGGAGGAAATTACCGGGTAAGCCAGCTTCGGGCAGAGTACAAAAAGCAGGTGATGCTGGGAGATATTCTTGTGCCTTATACAGCCCGTACAGAGGATGAGAGATGCGTGGTTGCCTTAAGGGACAGGGAAGGTGCGGTTTGCTGTATTGTGGAGCTGAAAGAGGAGAGACAAAAATGATTGAGCTGGGGAAAAGACAGGAGCTTTCCATTGTCAAAAAAGTGGAATTCGGGGTTTATCTTTCTTCCGAAGGAGGGGGGAAGAGTACTGAGGAGAGAGTGCTGCTTCCGGGAAAAGAGGTGCCGGAGGGCGCGGAGATTGGAGATACCCTTACCGTATTCATTTACAGGGATTCAAAAGACCGCATGATTGCCACCACCAGAGAGGCAGAGATCATGGTGGGGGAGACGGCGGCGCTGAAAGTGAAGGAGACAGGAAAAATAGGCGCTTTTTTGGGATGGGGACTGGAAAAGGATCTTCTTCTTCCCTTTAAAGAGCAGACCAGGCAGGTTCATCCGGGAGAGGAATGTCTGGTTGCATTATATGTGGATAAAAGCGGGCGGCTTTGCACCACCATGAAGGTATATCCTTATCTCAGGACGGACAGTCCCTATCAGAAGGATGACAGGGTGGAGGGCCGGATCTATGAAGTCAGCGACAGATTTGGAATCTTTGTGGCGGTGGACGATAAGTATTCTGCGCGGATTCCCAAAAGTGAGCCTTCAGATGGCGTAAAGGCAGGCGATAAGATTATTGCCCGGGTTTCAGAGGTTCTGGAGGACGGGAAGCTGACATTAAGCCTTCGTGAAAAAGCCTATATACAGATGGGCAGGGATGCGGATATATTAATGGAAATGCTGGAAAAGGAAGGGGGAAGGCTTCCTTTCAGTGACAAGGCGGATCCGGAGCTGATCCGGTCAAAAACCGGGATGAGTAAAAATGAATTTAAGCGGGCGGTTGGAAATCTGTACAAGCAGCGGCTGATCGCCATAGAGCCGGATGGAATCAGGAAGCTGTAAAACCATTTAGAAAATGACAGGGAAGGAAATTGTTTATGAATGGACGGAAGGCAAATTGGGCTTTTTTGGTTACAACAGTATTTTATATAGCACTGGTTTATATAATAGCTTTATTTTGTCCTGCGCTTGGGAATAACCTTGTTTTAAGCAATCTGCTCTGTGAGCTGGTGGCGCTGCTGCCCATTTTCCTTTTTGCCGTGGTTTCGGGAGAGAAAACAGTCTCCTTTTTGGGCTTTCACAGAATGAAAATAAGTTCTGTGCTCATGGTGGTATTGTTTACGTTTTTAAGCCTTCCGGCCATGTCGCTGTTTAATCTGATTTCACAGCTTTGGGTGGAAAATGAAGTGGCGGCAATGATGGAGAGCCAGAGGGCGATTCCTTTCGGATTGCTGTATCTTTCGGTGGGGATAATCGCTCCGGTATTTGAGGAAATTGCCTGCAGGGGGTTTTATTATCAGTCTTACAAAAAGGCCGGCGGTGCGTTTAAGGCCATGCTTTTGTCAGCGCTTATTTTTGCGTTGATTCATATGAATTTTAACCAGGCGGCCTATGCTTTTATCGTGGGAATTCTGGCAGTTCTGCTGGTAGAAGCCACAGGAAGCCTTTGGTCTTCTGTCCTGTACCATGGGGTGATTAACGGAAGCCAGGCAGTATTAATGTATGGTCTCCTGAAAGAAAATCCGGATGCTTACAGTGAGCAGGCAGCGGTTATAACCAATGATTTTCTGCTCTATGCGATTGGCGTTTATGTGGTTTTGGGAGCGATAGGATTGACTTTATGCTGGGCCGTGCTGGTGTGGCTCAGCAATAATGAGGGAAGAAAAGGAGCTTTAAAAAATCAATTGTCTCTTTCCGGCGAACAGCCGCAAAAAAGGGATAAGGTGATTACCTTACCCCTGATCGCAGCATGTCTGCTCTGTCTGGGAGTCATGACAGGAGCCGTTTTTCTGTTCGTTATGAAAATTGCAGCTCATTTCGGTTTTACCATTTCAGCATAAAAAATACCCATCAGACTGAGGTATTTTTTAGGGACACAAGGTCAATGTCAGACCAGGATATCAATATTGCCTCCCACTGCGGGATTGACAGATAATTCCATGGAATTCTCCATCATACTTAAAAGGCTTTGCCCGGAAACCTCGGAGCTTTCGAGGGCTTTGTCAAGCACGGCAATTCCCACCTGGTTGGTGAGCTGTACGTTTGCCAGTGCAGTGGATAATTCAGGTATATTCATGTAATCAACTCCTTTTTGTCTTGTAATGGAATAGAAAGAAGAACTGTTTATATTCATTATACACTAAAATGAAAAAAAGAAAATATTTGGGAAAGTTTTTCAGGAAAAATTTTTGTGTAGGTTGTATAGGCTTTTAAAATGGAAAGAATCCCCAAAAGGCATTAAAATTATACAAAAAAATCACAATTGATGGTAGATTTATTTGTACATTCATATTAAAATGGAAAAAGAAGTGGTTTGAGGAGAAAGTAAAGACATGAGAAATATTGTTTAAATTGCATAATGTTTTGTTGGATGGGAAGGAGAGGGGCGAATGATTTCTAATCAGATATTACAGAATACGATTGAAGGGCTTAAGTCCATTGTCAGAGTAGATTTCTGTATTATGGATACGGATGGCAAGGAAGCAGCTACTACCATGGACCGCTTGTCCGGGTGTGGGCCGGAGGCAGCAGAATTTGCCAAATCCCCAGCAGATTCCCAGGAAATACGGGGGTGTCAGTATTTTAAAATTTTTGATGAACAGCAGCTTGAGTATATTCTGGTGGCAGAGGGCACGGGAGAGGATGTGTATACGGTAGGCAAGGTGGCCGCCTTTCAGATTCAGAATCTTCTGGTAGCCTATAAGGAACGCTTTGATAAGGATAATTTCATCAAAAACCTGTTGCTTGATAATCTTCTTTTGATCGACATTTACAGCCGGGCTAAGAAGCTTCATATCCAGACAGAGGTGAAGCGCGTTGTTATTATCATTGAAACGGCCAACAGCAGGGACAGCAATGTCTTGGAATTAATGAGAGGATTCTATGGAAACAGCAGCAGAGACTTTGTCACGGCCGTAGATGAAAATAATGTAATTCTGGTTAAGGATCTGTCAGAAGAAGAGAGCGGCCGGGATATATCTCACGAGCTGGAAAAACTGGCAGGGAGTGTGGAAACTTTCCTTGTCAAAGAAGGGATGAAGAATATACATATTGCTTATGGCACAGTGGTGAAGGAGATTAAGGAAGTCAGCCGCTCCTATAAGGAAGCAAAAATGGCCATGGACGTGGGCAAGATATTTTTTGACGAAAGGAATATCATAGCGTACAGTGAATTGGGTATTGGACGCCTGATCTATCAGCTTCCCATTCCACTGTGCAAAATGTTTATCAGGGAGATTTTTGGCGGTAAGAGTCCGGATGATTTTGACGAGGAAACTCTGACCACCATTAACAAGTTTTTTGAGAACAGCCTGAATGTGTCTGAGACTTCCAGACAGCTTTTTATACACAGGAATACGCTGGTATATCGTCTGGATAAGCTGCAAAAGAGCACGGGGTTGGATCTGCGCGTTTTTGAGGATGCGATTACCTTCAGGATTGCGCTCATGGTAGTAAAATACATGAATTATATGGAAAGCTTTGAATATTAATTTCGGGCGGCAGCAAGAAACGGTAAGAAGCCGCTTACGGTGCGGTTAATGAGAGAAAAGAATACAGGTGGTGGACAAGTTGGCGAAAAGTGATGTAAAAACCAGAAGGAGAAGACGGCAGAATTTTGAGAACCATGAGATTATCACATTGAAAAATGTGAGTAAAGCATATGCGACAGGCGCTCCGGCGCTCAATGGGGTGGATTTACATATTAATAAGGGGGAATTTGTATTTATCGTGGGAGACAGCGGATCAGGGAAATCGACCATGATCAAGCTGCTTTTACGGGAGCTGGTACCCACTTCCGGTGAAATCAGCGTGATGGGATATGATCTGGTGCGTATCCGTCACAGAAAGATTCCGAAGTTCAGAAGAAATCTTGGGATAGTCTTTCAGGATTTCCGTCTGTTAAAGGACCGAAATGTGTATGAGAATGTGGCTTTCGCCCAGCGTATCATACAGGTATCCAACAAAGAAATTAAGAGAAACGTGCCGAGCATACTGGCAACGGTAGGCCTGGCGGGAAAATACAAGGCTAAGCCAAAGCAGCTTTCAGGAGGAGAGCAGCAGAGGGTGGCGATTGCAAGGGCGCTTGTGAACCATCCTACGATTCTGCTTGCGGACGAACCTACGGGAAATCTGGATCCCAAAAATTCATGGGAGATCATGAAGCTGCTGGAGCAGATCAATGAAAACGGTACAACGGTGCTGGTAGTAACGCATAACCGTGAGATTGTCAATGCAATGCAGAAGAGGGTGGTAACAATGAAGAAGGGCGTTATCGTCAGCGACGAAGAAAAGGGTGGTTATATCGATGAGGATTAGTACGTTTTTTTATACCATCAGACAGGGCTTTATCAACATTTTCAGAAATAAGTGGTTTTCTCTGGCATCCATAGCTACGATAGGAGCCTGTCTGTTTTTGTTTGGTCTTTTTTATTCAATTATTATGAATTTTCAGAATATTGTGAAAACTGCACAGGAGGGTATCTGTGTTACCGTGCTGTTTGACGAGGGCGTCAGCCAGGAAAGGATGGAGGAGATTGGCGCAATGATCGAGCGGCGGCCGGAGGTTTCACGAATTTATTTTAAATCCTCAGATGAAGCATGGGAAGAGTTTAAAGGGGATTATCTTAAGGGATATGAGGATGGTTTTTTGGAGAATCCTCTGATAGGGTCGGACAGCTATGAGGTTTATCTGGATGACGTGTCCATGCAGCCTGCCCTGGTAACCTACCTGGAGGGAGTGGAAGGGGTCAGAGAGGTAAACCGTTCTGAGATCACAGCCTCTACCCTTACGGGAGTGAATGCCCTGGTGGCCTATATTTCAGTGGGAATCATTGTGATTTTGTTTGCAGTTTCCATCTTCCTGATCAGCAATACGGTAACGATCGGTATCTCTGTCCGCAAGGAGGAAATTGCCATCATGAAATATATCGGCGCGACAGACTTTTTTGTCCGCTCCCCTTTCGTCATCGAGGGTATGATGATCGGGGTGATTGGCTCATTGATTCCGGTGGGTATTATCTATGTTCTTTACAACAGAATCATTGAATATATTATGGTAAAATTCTCAATTTTAACACGACTGTTATCCTTTTTACCTGAGGAAGCAATTTTTGGAACGCTCCTTCCCATGTCGGTAATCATGGGTGTGGGAATCGGATTCCTGGGGAGTATAGTGACCGTAAGAAAGCACCTGAGAGTATAAAAGCCGGGTGCGGAGAAAGAATTGCTTTGAAAGGAAAGGATATGAAACGTTGGAATAAGGCACTGTGCGTGGCACTGGGGTTTATGCTGGTCTTTGGAGTTGCCGCTGAGTATGAAACAGCTACTTATGCCAGTGAACTGACGAATGACAGTATCAGGGAAAAGGAAGCGGAGATCAGCAGAGTCAGAGAAGAAAAGAAAGCATTGCAGAATGGATTGACGGATGTTCAGGCGCTTAAAAAGCAGTTGGAGGCTTCCAAGGCAGAGCTGAATAGCTATGTACAGCAATTGGACGTAAACTTAAGTAATATTCAGGCCAAAATTGACGAGCTCAAGACCATGATCACTGAAAAAGAGGCAGAGATCGAGCAGAAAGGCGAGGAACTTGAAAAAGCCCTTGAAAGGCAGCGTCAACAGTACGAAGCCATGAAAACGCGTATTAAGTTCATGTATGAAAAGGGCGATACCATGTATCTGGAGCTTATCCTGGGGTCAAAGAGCTTTGGTGATATGCTCAATAAAGCGGAGTATATAGAGAAGCTGTCGGCTTATGACAGGGAAAAGCTGGATGAATATGTCTCTTATGCGGAATATGTGGGACTCTGTAAGGAAGAGCTTGAGGAAGAAAAGAGTGTTTTGAGCGAGGCAAAGGCGGCTGTAGAGGAGGAGGAGGCATCCTTAAACGCATTGATAGCGGAAAAGGAACAGGAGATATATAAGGTGTCTTCTGATATTCAGAGCCAGGAAGCCGCCATCAGGGAATATGAGGCGGAAATTGCCGCTCAAAATAGTACAATCAGTGCATTGGAAGCGGCTGTTGCGGAGGAGAGGAAGAAGTTAGCCGAAGAACAGAAACGGAAATATGATGGCGGTGTGTTCACCTTTCCGGTGGCGTCCTATACCAGGATTTCGGAAGAGTATGGGAACCGTATCCATCCAATTTTGAAGGTTCCTCAATTTCACAATGGAATCGATATTGCAGCGCCGGGAGGCACTGCAATCTATGCCGCCTATAACGGTAAGGTGGTAGCGGCGGATTACAGCAGTTCCATGGGAAACTATGTCATGATAGACCATGGAGACAGCTTATATACCGTTTATATGCATGCCTCGGCCCTGTATGTGTCCAAGGGTGCGGAGGTGACTAAAGGACAAAAAATAGCAGCGGTGGGCAGTACCGGGCGTTCGACAGGAAATCATCTGCATTTCAGCGTGCGTCTGAACGGAAGCTATGTGAGCCCATGGAATTACCTGGGATAGGGGGAGAGATTTTTAGTGGACAGACCAGAAGAGGTAAACGGATTGCAGATAGAAGGAGAAGTAATCGGCAAAGAAGAAGAAAAAAAGATACGTTCTAAATATTTTCGGAACGGAGTCATCATGGGAGTACTTGCAGCATCCCTGGTTTTGGCAGCAGTGTATGCTGGCAGCATGGCATATCGACTGCTAAAGCTGAGCAAGGCTGAGGTCAGCACTGCGGCAGGGGGTGAGGACGGCAGTGTGGTCAGTGCAGGTACGGTTCAGAAGATGAAAACTCTGGAGGATGCAATCAGCGAGTATTACTTTTATGAAGACGAGGTGTCTTCCCAGGAACTTCAGGATGGTATTTACAAAGGAATGATAAGCGCTCTGGGTGATCCTTATTCCGAGTATTATTCGAAAGAGGAGCTGGAGGAAGCGGTAAACAGTAATCAGGGAATTTCTTATGGGATTGGCGCCTATATTTCCATGAGCAAGGATATGAATCTTGCCATGATCAATGGCGTTATGGATGAGTCTCCGGCTTTGGAGGCCGGACTTAAGGAAGGAGATATTATCTATGAGGTGGACGGAGAGTCCACTCAGGGAATGAGCCTGACCCAGGTGGTGAGCCGGGTAAAGGGACGGGAAGGAACCACAGTCCGCTTGTCTGTCTATAGAGAGGGAGAGAATGATTTCCTTGATTTCGAGATTAAGAGGGCAAAGCAGATTGAGACAACTACCGTAGAAAGTGGTATGCTGGAAAACACCGATAACATTGGATATCTGCGTATCCGTGAGTTTGACGGTGTGACGGTGGATCAGTATACGGAGGCGATTGCAGTACTTAAGGAATATGATATGAAAGGACTGGTTCTTGATCTGCGGAGCAATCCGGGAGGGGATCTGACGGCAGTGGTGGATATAGCCGGAAAGATTCTTCCCAGGGGTTTGATTGTCTATACGGAGGATAAGAACGGTAACAGGACAGAATATACACGGGATGACAAAGAAGAGCTTGATGTTCCGCTGGTAGTGCTGGTGAATGAGTATTCGGCCAGCGCTTCGGAGATTTTGGCCGGGGCAATTCAGGATTACAATAAAGGTACGTTGATTGGTACTACCACTTTTGGGAAAGGCATTGTTCAAAAAATTCACGGACTGGATGACGGTACGGCAGTCAAGCTCACAATCAGCGCTTATTTTACACCTTCCGGGAGAAACATCCATGGAATCGGGATTGAACCTGATATTGAACTGGAGTATGATGCGGAGGGCAGTGAGGAGAAAGGAATAGATAACCAGGTAGAAAAGGCAATAGAAATACTGGAAGGGAAAATTAAATAATAACAGAAATAAAGAGGCAGGTGCTTATATCGTACCTGCCTCTTTTAGAATAAGCTGACTCACGAAATGAAACTGTGTTTGTCTTCGCTTATCGATCAGTTCGTTTTGATAAAGTGCAGAAGAATGCTTCCATAATCGCCGCGGATCATTTCCTGGAGATATCCGGCATTCATCAGCATTTCCCCGGAAAATACCTGATTGGTGCCCTCTAGCTGATAGTCTGCTTTCGGGTCAAGGCTCTCGAGCCTTAAGCGTCTGGACTTTCTCATAACCTCGAAACGGGCCTGAACATAAGTGACAAGGCTTTCGCTTCTGTCCTGGCTTACCACCTGCCAGCAGTCATACATATTGTTTTCGCGGTAGGAGGCAATGCGGTAATAGTCGCCCTCACGCACCAGATCGTTGTATTTGTGGTACTCCTGATTGAAGGCAGCAGCTTTTTCCTTTTCCTCCTCCGTGAGCTTGGTGAGATCCAGTTCATAGCCGAAGGTTCCCGCCAGGGCAACGTGGGCTCTTGTTTCTATGGGCGTATTGCGTCCTACGGAGTGGTTCGGACATGCACAGATGTGGGCGCCCATGGTGCTGAGAGGATAAAGCAGCGCGGTCCCCTCCTGGATGGAAAGCCGCTCTATGGGATCCATGTCATCGGAGGTCCAGATCTGCGGGCTGTAGTAGAGCATTCCCGCGTCGAAACGTCCGCCGCCGCCGGAGCAGTTTTCAAGCAGCAGATTGGGGAATTCCTGCAAAAGCCTCTCCTGCATCTGGTATAAGCCTAATACATAGCGGTGAGAAAATTCTCCCATATGTTCGCTGTCAAGGCCAAAGCTGCCGATGTCGGTAATCTGTCGGTTCATGTCCCACTTCACATATTCAATATTGGCACTGCGCAGAACCTTGGCAATGCTTTCATATACGTAGTCAACCACTTCCTGACGGGTGATATCCAGCACATACTGGAATCTTCCCATGCTGATCTCACGGCCCGGTACCTGAATTGCCCAGTCGGGATGGGCGCGGTATAAGTCGGAATCGGGGGAGATCATTTCGGGCTCAAACCAGAGGCCGAATTTCAGTCCTTCGCCATTAATTCGCTCTACCAGAGATTTTAAGCCGCCCTTTAACTTGTCCTCGTTAACCTGCCAGTCTCCAAGGGCACACTCATCATTACCTCGCTTGCCAAACCAGCCGTCATCCAGTACCAGCATTTCAATGCCCACCTTTTTGGCTTCCCTGGCAATAGCAACAAGTTTGTCATCATCAAAATCAAAATAGGTGGCCTCCCAGTTATTCACAAGGATGGGACGTTTGGTATGGAGATACTTACTGCGGATCAGGTGGTTTTTGTATAAGTTATGGAAGGAGCGGGTCATTGCTCCAAGGCCTTTGCTTGAATAAACCATTACCACCTCGGGAGTTTCAAACTGCCCGCCAGGGTTTAGTACCCACTCGAAAGTGTCGGGATGCATGCCCAGACTCATCCGTATACCATCCTGGTGGTCCAGCTCTGTCTCTGCGATAAAGTTGCCGGAGTATACGAAATTCATGGCATAAACTTCACCTTCCTTCTGGCTGGTACCGTTGGTGGTGAGAGCCATGAAAGGCTGAACATGATGGCTGGTTTCCCCTCTTAAGGAAGAGACAATATGCTTACCCATGGTGACCTTCCGGGAGGTGATGTGGCGCTCTCTGGCCCAGCAGCCGTGAAGGGTAATCAGGTCAAAACCATCGTCATCCATATCCAGACAGGCGCTTAAGATTTTTTCAAGATACAGTTTTTCGCTGCCCTCGTTCACTGCCACAACGCTTCGGACAATGACATCAGAATCTTCGAAAATGCTGTAACGCAGCAGAATTTTCAGCCCGATGAGCTGATCTCTTAAGGTAATCACAAGAGTTTGTGCCTTCTGTCCATCTTCTTTCCCTTCAAAGGTAGCGGGCATACCTGTAAGGGAAGGCTTTCCGTTTAAAATCTCATAACCTTCATAGGCCAGTTCACAGACCCGGTGTCCGCCTTCCGTGCGTACCTGCAGACAGGTGTCGCGGAAATCCCCGGCGCCCCATACCGGATACTCAAAGCTGAAACGGTCCATCAGGCCGATTTTATCTTTGAGAAGAAAATGGTCTGCATCCTCCCCTTCCGGCATACGCAGCAGATAAAGGCCGTTGCAGTCTTCCATCTTTTTTCCGTAATACATATGGCCCAGGTATTTGTCCTTTGCTACACCCATAAGATAGGTGGTGTTCAGAGTGTTAATCTGAAAGATTTTCTTTTCTTCATTAACCCTAATTTCCATTGTGATTTCCTCCATAACCGTTGAAATTTGGATTGTGCCAAAAATTTTGCAATTTGATTCATTATACTTTATACTTGAAAATAGAAAAGCATTTCTTGTTTCCTGTTATTGTGTTTATGTTGCGAAATGGGAAATGAAAGGAGTCTATTATGCAGTTATCTGGTTTTCGGACGAACACATCCATTTCTCTTCCCGTCCGGATTTTTTTCAGCGGCCATGAACAGACGGCAGCTTCTCATGCCTGCGGGCCGGGGGTGTGGCCCCATTATTTATTACATTATGTGCTGGCAGGAAACGGCACTTTTACCAGCGGAGGGCGCACATGGCATTTAAACGCCGGGGACGGTTTTCTGATTATTCCCGGCGTAATATCCAGCTACAGGGCAAGCGAGGAAACTCCATGGGAATACTGCTGGATTGGTTTTGACGGCAGGGATGCCAAAAATACGCTGAATTCCTGTGGGATTAATGCGGAAAATCCGGTTTTTTCTGCACCATTTTCTATGAAAGAGACGGGGAATGAGTTTGGAGAGTCAGAAAAGTCAGAGCAGGGAAGGCGGCATCTGACAATTGGTGAAGTGTTGCTTTCCATCAACGATGTGCTGTATGAAGAACCTGAAAACGTTTATCTGCATCTTTCCCTGCTCTATCAGTTCTTTGCCCTGCTGCAGCCGGAGAGCACCGCAGGGCACAGGGATTCAACGGGATATCTGCAGAAAGCTATAGATTATATACAGAATAATTACGCTTATGATATTAAAATCCGGGATGTGGCCCGCTATGTGGGGATCGACCGCACTTATCTTTATAAGCTGTTCTGCCAGGAAGTGGGAACCTCTCCCCAGCAGTACCTGATTGGTTACCGCCTTTCTGTGGCAAAGCAGATGCTTACCTCCACCAGCCTGCGGGTATCGGAGATTGCCAATTCCTGCGGCTTTGTGGACAGCACCTCCTTCTGTCATCAATTCCGCAGTCAGTTTTTGATGACGCCCTCCCAATTCCGCAAGGCTCCGGGAGGTTCGCCGGTGTAGGTGCTCCGACAGATATTGGCAGTAATAAATGTGTCATAGCCTTACAAAATTGATTTGCGGTATTCCAGAGGGGTCATGCCCATAGTCTCCTGAAAAACCCTGTTGAAGCTTCGCTGGCTGTTAAAGCCTGCATCCTCCCACACACAGGTAAGGGACTGCCTGGTGGAACGTATGAGCTGCATGGCATATTCCAGGCGGATGCGGTTTAAATATCCGCGGAAATTCATATGCAGACGTTCAGAAAAAATATGAGAGAGATAATATTTGTTTACATGCAGCTCCTTTGCCAGTATTTCCAGTGTAAGGGGTTCCTGAAAATGCTCCATAACATAATGTACCAGCCGGTGAGTCAGATCCATGCTCTCCGGCTGGTTTTCCTTTTGAAGGGACAAAAGAGGCATGATATTTGCCAGTAAGACCTGGATCCAGGCGGAGCATAGGGAGACTTTCCCGGGAAATTTCCCGGAAATATCCTGGGAAAGAGCGTACAGTCTTTCAAAAGCCAGAGCCACATCCTCGTGCAGACTGTCAGCAGGTAGAAAGGGTGTGGCCGGGCTGTACTCCTGAAGAGAATGCAGATAGGAACCGGCCAGGGAATTCCCAAAGATCAGCAGCCAGCTCAGGCAGTCGCAGGGGGAATGGTAGCTGTGTATCTTCTGGGGAAAAATGACGGCACAGTCACCTTTTTTAAGTTCTTTGGATTTTCCCATGATATTTACCGAAATACATCCTTCCCGCACAAACAGGATTTCCGTATGGCTGTGCAGGTGTTCGGGAAATTCCATATTTAAAGAGGGGGAAATCTGCAGGGGGCTTTCTTTGTTTTCATAAAAAGGATTCATTTAGTCATACCTCTTTAAAACAGCAATTTTTGGCCACAAATTCAGGTTATATGACAATCATTATAAAGCAGGAAGTGCTATGATGCAAATACCAGAAGGAAGTATCATAAAATACGCAAAAGGAGAGGGTTGCAATGGAAAGAGAAAAAAAGGTTCTGATTTTTCAGGGCGGATGGGACGGACATGAGCCTGCGCAGGTGGCAGCAAGATTTGCCGGGATTATGGAGAAGCATGGGTATGTGTGCGAGATCCATGCAGATCAGGAAGTGCTGCTCGACAAAGAACACTTAATGGAGATGGATTTGATTATTCCCTGCTGGACCATGGGAAGCATATCACAGCAGGCAAGGGAAAATATCGTAAAGGCAGTGGCGGCGGGCAGCGGACTGGCAGGCTGTCACGGCGGTATGTGTGATGCCTTCCGGGAGGATGTGGAATGGCAGTTTATGACAGGCGGTCAGTGGGTCAGCCATCCGGGCGGGGACGGCGTGCGCTACCAGGTAAATATCCGCCATGGTTCCAGCCCGATTGTAGAAGGGCTGGAGGACTTTGAGGTCTGCAGTGAGCATTATTATCTTCATGTGGATCCGGCAGTTGAGGTTTTGGCTACCACCAGATTTCCGGCAGTGCCTTATTATCATATTTCCAATAAGCAGGTGGATATGCCGGTGGCATGGACGAAGTTTTGGGGAAACGGCAGGGTGTTTTATAGTTCCCTTGGGCACCACGACGATGTGTTTGAAAAGTTCCCCGGAGCGCAGAAGCTGATGGAACAGGGAATGTGCTGGGCGGCGGAGGGAAAGCAGTACGCCCTGGAGCATCATCTGACCACAGAGCGGTTTGAGAATAACGCCAAAATGTATTGATGGTAAGAGTCTGGACAGGAGGGAATGCCATATGGAAAAGGTGAAGGCAGGAATTTTAGGATTAGGCGCGATCAGCGGAATATACCTTAAAAATCTCACGGAATTATTCCGGGAAGTAGAGGTGGAGGGAGTTTACGATTTAGTTCCCGAAAAAATTGAAGCGGTAAAGAAAGAATATGGGATTGCCAAAGGCTATCATTCCATGCAGGAGCTTTTGGACGACCCTGCAGTTGAGATTGTATTAAATTTAACAAGACCTTTTGAACATTATGAGACCACCAGGGCAGCGTTGCTTGCCGGAAAGCATGTTTACAGTGAGAAGCCTCTGGCGGCTACCTATGAAGAAGGGAAGGAACTTGTGGCACTGGCCGAAGAAAAAGGGCTGCTGCTTGGCGGCGCGCCGGATACCTTTTTGGGCGCAGGGATCCAGACCTGTCGGAAGCTGATTGATGACGGCTTTATCGGACGCCCTATCGGCGGGTGTGCCAGAATGATTTGCCACGGACATGAGAGCTGGCATCCGGCGCCGGAATTTTATTATCAATTTGGGGGCGGACCCATGATGGATATGGGGCCTTACTATCTGACCGCTCTGGTGAATTTGCTTGGCAGGGTGCAGGGGCTTACCGGAATCACCTCCAAAAGCTTTGAGACCCGTACCGTTACCAGCAAGCCCCATTACGGCCAGAGAGTGCAGGTGGAGGTTCCCACCCATGTAAACGGTATTATGCAGTTTGAAGAGGGAGCAGTAGTTACGATCACTACCACCTTTGACGTTTATTATGACAATTCCGCCTGTCTGGAAATATACGGCACGAAGGGTACGCTTAAGGTGCCTGACCCCAACGGATTTGGCGGCCCGGTACAGCTTCTTCGTCCGGAGGAAGGAATTTTCAGGGAGATTCCGCTGGTATTTGACTATAAAGAAAATAGCCGGGGGCTTGGCCTTGCGGATATGGCAAAAGCGCTTCGTACAGGCAGAAGCATGAGGGCAGGCTATCATCAGACACTGCATGTGCTGGAGGTTATGACAGCTTTTGAAAAGAGCTGTAAGGAAGGACGGTTTGTTGCGATTGAAAGCCCTTATGAGAGGACGAGTGCTATGAAGAATGAGGGAATTTCGGGAATTCTGGATTAAAAACTGAAAAATCCCAATATGATAATCCTTTTCTGTGGTATACTTGGTTATGGTTTCTACATACCAAAAGCAGGAAAGGATTATTTTTATGGAGAATACAATTGTAACCCTGAAAAAGGGAGAGGGCCGCACGGTAAAGGCAGGCGGCATGTGGATATATGACAATGAAATAGAAAGCATTATGGGTTCCTTTGCAAATGGAGATATCGTGACAGTGCATGATTTTGACGGTTATCCTCTGGGAAAGGGATTTATGAATCAGCATTCCAAAATAAGGATTCGCCTTATGACAAGAAATGTCCGCCAGAAGATTGACAGGGACTTTTTGCGGCAAAGGGTAAGGGATGCCTGGGAGTACCGCAAAAAAACGGTGGATACCAGGAGCTGCCGGGTGATTTTCGGGGAGGCGGACTTTTTGCCGGGATTTGTGGTGGACAAGTTTTCGGATGTGCTGGTGGTGGAGTCCCTGGCTCTTGGAATTGACCGGTTTAAGGAAACCATTGTGGAGCTGCTGAAGGAGGAATTTCTTAAGGATGGGATTTCCATAAGAGGCGTCTATGAGCGCAGTGATGCCAGGGTCCGGCAAAATGAAGGGATGGAGAGGGTCAAGGGCTTTTTGGGAGAAGCATTTGATACCGATGTGGAAATAGAAGAAAACGGAGTAAGATATCTGGTGGATGTAAAAGAAGGGCAGAAGACCGGCTTTTTCCTTGATCAAAAGTATAACCGGCTGGCGATTCAGAAGCTTTGCCGGGATGCCAGGGTACTGGACTGCTTCACCCATACGGGCTCCTTTGCCTTAAATGCCGCTGTTGCCGGGGCGAGAGAGGTAATCGGTGTGGATGCCTCTGAAACAGCGGTGGAGCAGGCCCGGAAGAATGCGGCGCTGAATGGCGTGGAAGGCAGGACGGAATTTTGGTGCAGGGATGTCTTTGAGCTTTTGCCGGAGCTGGAAAGGAAACAGGAAAAGTTTGATGTGGTGATTCTGGATCCACCGGCTTTCACCAAATCCCGCAATTCCGTTAAAAATGCGGTGAAGGGGTATCGGGAGATCAATCTTCGGGCTATGAAGCTGGTGAAGGACGGGGGCTTTCTGGCCACCTGTTCCTGCTCCCATTTTATGACTTATGAGCTTTTTACTCAAACGCTGCATCAGGCAGCAGGAAATGTCCACAAGAGGTTAAGACAGGTGGAGTTTAAAACGCAGGCTCCGGATCATCCGATTCTTTGGGCGGCGGAGGAGTCTTATTATCTTAAGTTTTATGTTTTTCAGGTGTGTGAGGAAAAGTAGGGTGTGAAATGTGCCGGAAACGCTGTGTTTTAGCGGCTTTCAGCGTTTTTGACGGAAGGGAATGAAAGAACAATGAAACCTAATTTTTTAATTTTTATGACAGATCAACAGAGGGGAGATATGCAGCCTACGTTTCAAAAGGCTAAAATGCCTAATGTGGAAAGGTTGGCAAAGAACGGAGTGGTATTTCGAAGGGCTTATTGCCCTTCGCCCCACTGCTGTCCGAGCCGGGCAACCTTTTTTTCGGGCTTATATCCGTCAAGCCATGGGGTATGGAACAATGTGGATTTGGCAAATGCTCTTTCCAAAGGCTTGTATGACAATGTAAAATTATTCTCAGAAGATTTGAAGGAAGCAGGGTATCATTTATATTATACCGGGAAATGGCATGTAAGTGCGGAGGAAAATCCCGAGAACAGAGGCTTTGAAACTGTGTATATGACAGCAAGGCAAACCGGGAGAATGACGGATAAAAGAAGGGTTCCGGAAATGAGGGACTGGAAATGGTATGAGGAGAAGAATTTTCTTTGTGAGGATACGGAAAGAGGAGACGGAGAGATTATTCGACCAGGGTTCCCGAGGTATCGTCAGTATGGTGAGACAGAAAACCCATTCGGGGATGAAACTGTAGTGGAGGCGGCCAGGGATAAGATCAGATATCTTCCGAAGGATGAACCGTTTTGTATGTATGTAGGTACCTTGGGACCTCATGATCCTTACTTTGTGCCGGAAGAGTATCTTAAGCTGTATCCTTTAGAAGAGATCAGCCTGCCTGACAGCTATGGGGATGATCTGTCAGACAAACCTCATCTATATCAGCGGACACAAAAACGGTTTAGGCAGCTTACAGAGGAGGAACAGAAAAAAAGCCTTCAGCATTATCTTGCATTATGCAGTTATGAGGATACATTGTTTGGAGAATTGCTCGGGGAGCTGGAAAAGAGGAATTTATTGGAGAGCACGATTGTGCTTTATGTTTCAGATCATGGGGATTATGCGGGGGCACATGGCTTATGGACAAAAGGACTTCCGTGCTTCGAAGAGGCCTATCATATTTGTTCAGTCATGGGATATGGAGGGATTAAAAATAAAAATGCGGCGGTGAATGAATTCGTATCTCTGGCAGATTTTGCGCCTACTTTTTTGGAATTGGCAGGTGTGGAAATGAGACGAAAGCTGGCCGGTAGATCGCTGGTGCCGTTTTTAAGTGGAGATGTCCCTCAAAACTGGCGGAAAGAAATGTATACACAGACGAATGGAAACGAGTTATATGGAATCCAGAGGGCAGTATTTGATGATAAATTTAAATTGGTATATAATGGGTTCGATTTTGATGAATTGTATGATCTGGAAAAAGATCCAAATGAGTGCCATAATCTAGCGAGTGATCCGGCCTACGGAGAAATTATAAGGGCGTATTATAAAAAAATATGGAAATTTGCATATGAAAATCAGGATATGCTGGGTGATGCCTATATTAGTACGGCTCTTATGGAATATGGTGCTGGGATTATGGAAGAAGACCGGTAATAGAAACAGGCTATAAGTTTTTTTGCTGGGTACAGAAGGAGAAACCCATGGTAATAGAAGCCAATGATCTGGCAAAGGACTATGTAGTTAACCTGAAGGGAAAGGGTTTGAAGGGGATGGCAAAGTCTCTGCTTAAATCAGAGAAAAAAGTCATCCATGCGGTACAGGATGTGAACCTGAAGATGGAAGAGGGTGAGTTGGTCGGGTATATTGGCCCTAACGGGGCGGGCAAGTCCACCACCATCAAGATGCTTTCCGGTATTCTGTCTCCTACCAGGGGAAATGTGAGCGTCTGCGGGATCGACCCGCAAAAGAAACGGATACAGAATGCTTTAAACGTAGGCGCCGTTTTCGGACAAAAGACACAGATGTGGTGGGACCTGCCGGTGAGAGAGACCTTTGAGCTGCTCCGGAAGATGTATAATATACCGAAAGAGCGGTACCAAAAGAATATAGAAGAATTCATGGATTATCTGGATATGAGCTCTTTCGTGGAGCAGCCGGTGCGGCAGTTGTCTTTAGGGCAGCGGATGCGTGCGGAGATTGCGGCGTCTCTCTTACATGATCCGAAGGTTCTCTTCCTTGATGAACCCACCATAGGGTTGGATGTAAATGTGAAGGCCGGCATGAGAGAATTCGTGAAAAAGATAAACAAAGAGCGCGGAGTTACGATTCTGCTGACGACCCACGACCTGCAGGATATTGAGGAACTGGCAAAAAGGATTGTAGTGATTAACCATGGACGGGTGGGTTTCGACGGATCGATGGAGGAGCTGGCAAAGAGATATGCGGATGGAAAGAGGAGCGTCAGCTTTACATTACAGCAGGATATACCGGAAATTGTGCTGCCGGAAGGGATGGCAGGACATTATACGCTGGAACGGGATGGCCTGCATGTGAAGATCGGACATGACAGTCATGTCGATACCTCTGATTTGATCGTGGCTCTGGTGCAGAAATACGCACTGACGGATATCGACATCAAAGGGCCTCAGATTGAGGATGTGGTCATGGAGGTATACAAGTCATGAGAAAGACGCTGGAAAGGTATTATGCGCTTTTTTCTGCAAATCTTCAGGAGGCCATGGTGTACCGTTTTGCTTTTTTTACTAACTTCCTGGCGGAAATCGTGAAAACCCTGGTTATGCTGGAGGTGTGGATAGCGGTGTACAAACAGCGCAGCACGGTTGCCGGATTCGATTATCCTATGATGGTCACTTATCTGCTGGTATCCCAGGCCGTCAATAATGTATATGGTTTCAGGAATGATGCGGAGCGGCCCATCAGCGAGAAAATCAGAAAGGGAACCATTGTATTTGATTTGCTCCGGCCGGTGAAATTTGTAAATGCCCGTCTGGCGGAAAATGTGGGACAGACGATCCTGCAGGTAATCTTTGCCATACTCACTTTATTGGGGTTTCGGATATTTCTTCCCGAGCTTTGCGCTCCGGCGTCCATTTTCCATGGGCTGCTTTTTGCTGTCAGTGTCATCGCAGGGTTTTTCATTATGTTCTCCGTATCAATTATGAGCGGCCTGCTGTCTTTCTGGCTGATGAATAACTGGGGACTGCGCAGCGCCAAGACCGCCATCGTGAATTTCTTCAGCGGTGCATTGGTGCCGATAGCAGTACTTCCCGGATGGCTGCAAAGGATTATGAATATGCTTCCGTTTAAGAATATTGTCTATGTTCCAACGATGATCTATATGGGACAATACGACGTCAGGGAGACGTTTGTTTATATCGGTATACAGATATTTTGGGCGATTGCGATGTGGCTGGGGGCAAAATGGCTGTTCCGCCTGGCGATAAGGAGGGTGAGCATCAATGGGGGTTAAGCGGCTGTGGTTTTATATTCGGCTGTATCCGCAATGTGTGGCGAGAAATATACAGGCAAAAATGGCTTACAAAAGCGATTTTATCCTGGGGGTAGCGGCGTCGATTTTGATGCAGTCTCTTGGTTTTGTATTTATTTGGGCGATTTTTCAGGGAATTCCGGAGATGAACGGTTGGAATTTCTATCAGATGATCTTTGTGTATGGAATGTCGGCTGTTGCCCTGGGGCTGAATGAATTTCTGTTTGCGGGCTCATGGAGAATAAAAATGCATATCAATCAGGGGACTCTGGATCGTCTGCTGCTTCGGCCTGTTGGCACGTTGTTTTCTATCCTGACGGATGATGTGGGTCTGCATGGCCTTGGCTCCGTGATATTCGGACTGGCGGTCTGCATCATATCTCTCTGCAGACTGCATATTGTGCTTTCCGTTGGAAAGGTGTTGTTCTGGATCGTATTTATGGTGTGCGGGTCCCTTTTGTTTTTTGCGGTCAACATCATATGCGCCGCCCTGGCCTTTTGGGTGACGGACAGCACCAGTGTCATGATTCTGACGCAGAATATTTCGGAATTCGGCAAATATCCTATCGTGATCTACGGGAGGAAATTGCAGGTATTTTTGACTTATGTGGTACCCTTTGCGTTTGCCGGCTATTATCCCGCCGCATTTCTTCTTGGAATGGATCAAAACCTGATTTACTGGTTTGGCCCTGTGGCCGCCGCAGTGCTGGCGGTGACAGCGGCGGGGCTGTTCTGGAAATTTGCACTGGGGCGGTATCAGAGCGCAGGGGGATGATATACTCAGGCCGCAGAGATTATTTTTTTACTACGGGTATCCACACTTCATACCGGGCATTCTGAGGATCCGGATTTAAGTAAACCTCCACATCGGGAGCGCTGCCATACTCGTAGCCCGATGTTGGCAGCCATTCCGTTACGATGCGGCGCTCCAGTTCCTGAATGGACTGATTGGTGCCCTCTCCCGGAAAGATCGCCCAGGTAGCCGCCGGCACAATGTATTCCTCAAGGCCATTCGGATCCTGGGAAGTAGATACCGCAATATAATACTTCCATGGCTGTGTATCGTTACAGGTGCTGACGCCAAGCACGCCCATAGGCGGCGTATCCATCATACTGATCAATCTTTGCAGTGTTCCGTTCATGGATATTTCCTGCCACTTTTGGGGTATGACTGCAAAATTTTTCTCAATGTCCTTATGCAAGGGTACAGATACGCCTGCAATGCGGAAAGCATCTTTTGATTCAATACGATAATTCATTTCTTCCACTCCTTTGATCGTGATTTTGAATGAGAGAGGCGGGAAGGATTTCACGGATACGCCCTCGTTTTTGACAGCAGACGGGGCGATTCCATGAACAGATTGAAACGCCCGGTTAAATGCAGTGGGGGAATTATATCCGTATTTTCCTGCCGCATCAATGATTTTCATGTTCTTTCCCTGTAAATCTACGGCGGCAAGCGACATTTTTCTCCTGCGGATATATTCAGATAAAGGGATTCCCGCCATATAGGTGAACATTCTCTGGAAGTGATAGGAAGAACAACAGGCAATTTGCCCGAGCCGTTCGTAATCAATTTCATCTGTCAGATGTTCTTCGATATAGCCAATCGCATCATTCAATCTATCAATCCATTCCATAAAAAATCCTCCTGACAATGCTTAAGTCTATCGTATGATTCGGTTGTTTTCCTCTCAATTCCTGCACAAAAAAGAGAGATTATATCCGGAACCAACTCCCGCCTGTCATTTCAATTACAATTCCGCATAATACTCCAATGAAATAAAGCAGCAGAGTAATTCTGATATTTTCCCGGATATTATTATTTACCTTATAGAGAACTAAAAGCCCTGCGCCGGAGCCTGCCAGCAGTCCGGCAAGCATGGAGCCGACTCCTAACATTCCCGATAAGTAGAGCCGTGTCAACAGCACGGAGGAGGCGCAGTTCGGTATCAGCCCGATCAGGCCCGCAAACAGCGGCCCCAGAATCGCCCTTCCGGTAAGAAAGACCTCCAGCTTATCTTCTCCCACAAAGTCTACCAGAAGATTCAACAAGAAGGAAATCACGAGAATAAACAGAAAAACCTGGAGGGTGTGGCGAAGGGCGGAGGAAAAAAAGTTTCCTTCCCCGCAATGGCAGTGCTGGTGGTCACATATCTGTTCTATGCGCATTTCGTCCGGGTCATTGTCCCCATGCCTGCGGCAGAGCAGATCTGTCAGGAAACCGGCACAGATGCCAATTACCACCTTTACCGCCAGAATTTTAAGGATGATGTTTATGGGAGCCTGCTCGGAGATCAGCACCGGAAGCATTTCGTCGGAGGTGGATAAAAATACGGCAAGCAATGTTCCCAGAGTAATGATTCTGCCCGCATACAGGTTGGAGGCCGCCGTGGAAAAGCCGCATTGAGGAAGCATCCCCAAAAGGCCGCCGAAAGCAGGACCCCATTTCCCGGATTTTTTCATAAGCAGACGGGTTTTTTCGCTGGTCCTGTGCTCTATATATTCCATGATCAGATAAGTGACAAAAAGAAACGGAAGCAGTTTGAGCGCATCCGCTAAGGTATCCTGTATAACGGGCAGTATCATGTGAGTGACTCCTTATTTTTAGAAAAATATAAAACTATTCCGGTCTATTTTTTTGATATCGCTGTTTAGCCCAGCTTTTCATGAAAGAATTCTGCGATCCGCTGCCAGGTTTCTTTTTGGAAAAATTGTCGGTCGGCGTGGTCAGCTCCTTCTATGGCTACCAGCTTTACATCGCATCCGGCTTCCTCCAGCCTGTCGTGTAATATTTCTCCCTGTGTAAAGGGAACGGTATGGTCATTGATGCCGTGGAGAATCATAAAGGGAGGCGCGTCCTTGGAAACGTAGGATACGGGGCATGCCGTTTCTACTTCCTTTTGATGGAGCATAACGTTCATCCCGGTCAAGAGAGATTCGGGTGAAGCGGCCGCCTCCAAAGGCGAGGGATAGGGGAAAGAGGTTACATCCGTGGGCGGATACCAGGGACATGCCGCTTGTACCTGACTGGAATATTCCAGATAGCTTCCCACATCGTAAGCGGAATCGTCAGCAAGCGCTGCCATGGCTGTCAGATGGCCGCCTGCGGATTCGCCCATTACGCCGATTTTTTCTGTATCAATCCGATAGCGTTCACTGTGGGCACGCAGATAGCGGATGGCGGACTTAATGTCGATAAGCTGCGCGGGAAAGGTGGCTTCATTGCTGGTGCGGTACTGCGGGCTTGCCACAACGAATCCCTCCCGGGCCAGACCTGCCAGATAGGGCAGGTGGGCGGAACGGTCCATCTGAAGCCACGCGCCGCCGCAGATCCACACGATACACGGATAGGTTTTTTCCGGATCCTCAGGATAGATAATATCCATCCTTAAGTCCTGCCGGGTATGTCCAAACCAGGCATCCACCTGAGAAAAGGCAACGCCGGTAGTGGCATAATAAGTTGGTTCGGTTACTTGAATGTTGACTGTTTCGCGCATACAGTTTTTCCTCCTGTCTTGTTATCTTATACAAAAAAAGCACCATCCCCAAGGCTCATACGTCCTCAAAAATGGTACTCGCGTGCGCCTTCAGGGGCTCGAACCCTGGACACCCTGATTAAGAGTCAGGTGCTCTACCAACTGAGCTAAAGGCGCGAAAAATTTATCCTTTATTTCATTTACAACGCGAAACTTATTATAGTATAATGTCTTTTAGTTTGCAAGTACTTTTTTAAAATTTTTTAAGAAAAAATAAATTTAATCATATAAAGTCTTATGAAACTATTTGTTAGTGCGGTATTGCCATGATATACAGGAGGTCTGGAAATGATATTTGACACACATGCCCATTATGACGATGAGGCGTTTGACGAGGACAGGGAAGCACTGCTTGAAAGCATGCCGGAAAACGGTGTGAGTTATATTGTAGATGTGGGAGCAAGTATGGAGTCCTGCCGGAAGGTACTTGCGCTGACTGAAAAGTATCCCTTTATTTATGGAGCAATCGGAGTTCATCCCTCAGAGACGGAAAATCTTACAGAGGAGGATATGCAATGGCTGAAGGATAAGTCGGCGAATCCAAAGGTGGCGGCCATAGGGGAAATCGGGCTTGACTATTACTGGCCCACGCCGGATAAAGCCATTCAGAAAAAATGGTTTGAAAGACAGCTTGCCCTGGCTCATGAGGTGAACCTTCCTGTCATTATTCATTCCCGGGATGCCGCCAAAGACACGATGGATATTTTGAAAGGGTGGCAGAACCGGAAGACAAAGGGAGTCATTCACTGTTTTGCCTACACGAAGGAGACGGCCCGGGAGTATCTTGACATGGATTATTATTTTGGGATTGGAGGAGTTCTCACCTTTAAGAATGCAAGAAGGCTTCTGGAGGCGGCAGAGTACCTTCCTCTGGAGAGGATTTTGCTGGAGACGGACTGTCCCTATCTTGCACCGGAGCCTTACCGGGGAAAGAGGAATCAGTCCGTTTACATTGATTTTGTGGCGGAAAAGCTGGCGCAGCTGAAGGGAATTACGAAAGAAAAGGTGCTGGCACAGACGTTGCGGAACGGGCTGGATTTTTATTCCATAAGCTGAAATACAAAAATATGGCAGCGTCTTTAAGGGGTATTAACCATAAATACATTGCAGCAGGAAGGAGAACACAGATGGCATATCTGGGTACACCCACGGCAACGGCGGAGATGATCAGAAAATACGGGTTTGTTTTTCAGAAAAAATACGGACAGAATTTTCTGATTGATGCCAATATATTAAAAAAGATTGTATCTTCGGCGGGAATCACCGGTACGGACTGTGTTATGGAGATTGGGCCGGGAATCGGCGCCCTGACCCAGCATCTGGCGGAAAGGGCAGGGCAGGTGATTGCCGTTGAGATCGATAAAAAGCTGATTCCCATATTGAAGGAAACGCTTTCGGATTACGACAATGTGACCGTTTTGAATGAAGATATCCTGAAGGTGGATATAGCAAAGCTGGCAGAAGAAAAAAATAAGGGACAGGACCTTAAGGTAGTGGCAAATCTCCCTTATTATATCACCACACCCATTATTATGGGGCTGTTTGAAAGCCATGCACCAATTTCTGACATGACCGTCATGGTTCAGAAAGAGGTGGCGGAGCGGATGCAGGCAGGACCCGGCAGTAGGGATTATGGGATGTTGAGCCTTGCGGTACAGTATTATGCCAGTCCGGAAATCGTCATGAATGTTCCCCCGGCCTGTTTCATGCCAAGACCCGGAGTGGGAAGCAGTGTCATCCGCCTTGGCAGACGGAAGGAGAGGCCGGTGGAGACGGCTGATGAGAGATTTCTTTTTTCGGTTATCCGGGCGGCTTTTAATCAGAGGCGGAAAACTCTGGCAAACGCCCTTGCTAATGCGTCATCACTTACAGGGGACGGAGGAAAAGAGATTTTTCTGACCAGAGAGGATGTGTTTGAGGTGCTGGACAGGATGGAGCTTAGCCGGACCATAAGGGGAGAAGCCCTTACATTGGAGCAATTTGCCGAATTTTCCCGAAATTGTATTTTACATACCAAAAATCATATGGTAAACTTAACAGATGATAATAGGATAATTATGCCTTAAAAAAGATACAGAGGTGGCTACCTTGGATAAATATGAGTACAAAGTGCGGGCGGATGAAATTAAATCACTGATTTCGGAAGGGAAATATGCGGATGCCGTAAAGGTGGCGGATTCCATCGACTGGCGCAGAGTCAAAAGCACCATGATGCTGTGTACCATCAGCGATTTGTATAAGATCAACAGAAGATACGAGGACAGCAGGGATATTCTCCTGCTTGCCTACGAAAGACATGCCGGAGGACGGCTGATCGTTTACTCTCTGTGTGAATTATCCATTAAGCTGGGCGAGTATGTACAGGCGCTTGAGTATTATAAGGAATTCGTGCAGCTTGCGCCCAAGGACAGCGGAAGATATGTGCTGCAGTACAAATTATATGAAGCGCAGGAAGTAAGCCTGGAAGAGAGAATAGAGGTACTGGAAGAGCTGAAGAAGCGGGATTACCGTGAGAAGTGGGCTTATGAGCTTGCTTACCTTTATCACAGGGTGGGGCTTGCCTCCAAATGTGTGGAAGAATGCAATGAGATGGCGCTTTGGTTCGGGGAAGGGCGCTATGTGGTAAAGGCCCTGGAGCTTAAGATGCTCCATGAACCCTTAAGCGAGGAGCAGCAGGAGAAATATGAACAGATGAAGCAGGGGGGTGGTTTTATCACCTCTGATTTTGCTGCAGACCAGAAGGCAATCCAGGAGGCGGCCGAAAAGGAAACCGAGGATGAGGAAGACGACGAGTTCAGTCTGGAGGAGAATATCCTTACGGACAATACCCAGGAGGTCCCGGGAAAAGACGAACTTGATATACAGGTTAAGACGGTGGATGTAAGCCAGTATAATACTTTGAATCTTCAAAAAGAACTGGCGGAGAGCATGAAGGAAATTCTGGATGACCATAAGAGGCCGATACCGTCGAATACGGATGGAGAAGGGGATCGGGTTTACAGGCTTAAGGGGGAAGCTTCTGATGACCGCGGCGAGGATTCACATGACCGGGTGCAGGAACCTGCGCAGAGAGCGCAGTCTTCTTCCTACGTGAGGCAGAATACCTCTGCAAAGGAAGCGGAAAATTTTCTTAAGGCAGCAGAGCCTGCCAGGCAGGAGACGGTAAGCCGGCAGCGGACGCAGGTTTATGAGCCTGTAAAGGGGCTGGATGAGCGTACCTCATATGAAGAAAAGGCGCAGACGCCTAAAGAAAAACCCCGGCTGAGGCCGCAGAATTTTGCCGGAAGCAATTCCAACGAGGAAGTTTTTTTCGGCAACACCGAAGAAGTTAATATTCAGGACGTAGTTTCCGAACTGGAACAAAAGAATGGGTCCAAATCTTTATTTACCCCTATTGGAGAACAGGCGGCGGAAGCAGAAGAGGCAGCAGGCATTGGGAAAGAGCCTGTTGCAAATGCGGATTCGGCTCTCAGCAATACGGGAGTAATCAGAACCTTCCATAAACCCTCCGGCTACGACAATATGCTGACACAGGAGTATGACGGGCAGCTTTCTCTGGTGGTTCCTGAGCAGGATAAGATAGAGAAACAGATTACCGGACAGCTCAGCATTGAAGATATTATGGCTGAGTGGGAAAAGATGAAGCAGGATAATGAGCGCAAACGGATGGATGAAATCCGTAAGCGGGTACATCAGCAGACGGATACGCTTTTCGCTGATTTTGACGAGGCTACCAAGAGCGGGCTTTTGGAGGAACTGGAAAAAGCCATGGTGACGGCGGCCATGAAGGAAGAAAAGCTGAAAATTGCCAAAGAACGTCTGGGACTTTTAAAGTCGGCTGACAATAAGAATAAAAAGACGGAGCCTTTGAAGAAAGAAGAGGCAGAAGCTCCGGAGATTGAAGCTCTGGAAACTGAACAGACAGAGGATGAGCCGGTTACAGTAAATGACGCGGAAGAGAAGCCTGCAGAGCCGCCGAAAGTGGAATCCCTGTGGACGAAAGAAAATCTGACTTTGGAAGAACTGGAGGAAAGACTCTGGCAGGAAACAGAAGCGGAGATGGCAGAGGATGAGGAAGCAGATGCAGGCGAAGAGACATTGGGTGAAGAAGATGGTGACGGGGAAAGCACAGATTCCGAAAGCCAAAAGCCTGAAGAGGAGAGTTTAAAGAGAGAGAAGTCTCCAAAGGAAGAAAGCGCATCTTCGGAGTCCGAGGAAGCCGAGGATAAGCATACTGTCAGGGAAATGACGGGCAGCGAGAGAGAAACCTTTGCACCTTTTATCCATCACAGGCGGACAAGAAGGCAGATCGTGGAGGCGATTGATAATATCAGCATGGCATCCTATACCGGGAATGTAATCATTACCGGGGAGGAGGGAACAGGGACGATAGCGCTCGCAAAGCTTCTGGTGAAAGAGGTGCAGATTTCTGACAGTAATTTTTCCGGCAAGATGGCTAAGATTTCCGGAACTACCATGAACAAAAAGGATGTGGCCGCCACCCTGGGAAAACTTTCAGGCGGGGCGCTGATTATAGAGGCAGCAGCCTCCATGAAAAAGGCGGCGGTGGAGAAGCTTCTGAAAGCGCTGAATCAGGAAGGAAGGGGGTTGATTGTTTTACTGGAGGATACGAAGGCGGCGATGGATGAGTTTTTGGCAGCGTATCCGGAATTGTTGAATACGTTTAACCTGAGAGTGGATGTGGAGGCGCTTGATGACCAGACGCTGGTTAAGTATGCCAGGAAGTATGCCCTTGAGCAGGAATATGCTATTGATGAGCTTGGGGTTTTGGCGCTGCATACCAGAATTGCGGACATGCAGACCAGCGACCATGAGGTTACTCTTACGGAAATCGAAGAACTGGTAGATGAGGCCATCTATTATGCGGACAAAAAGACGCCAAAGCATTTCTTTGATATTCTTCTTGGAAAGAGGTATGACGAGGAGGATATGATCGTCCTCAGGGAGAATGATTTTATGCACTATTAAATTGGGGGTTAAGGCAATGGAAGGAAAAAGAGCAGAAGGAGAAGTTTTTATTTCTGAGGCAGATCAGTATTTGTTTGCCCAGGGGACACATTATGACATTTACAGGAAGCTGGGAGCCCACCCAAGCGTCCAGGACGGGAAAAAGGGTATGTTTTTCGGCGTTTGGGCGCCGAATGCGGCAAGTGTCCATGTGATAGGGACATTTAACGGATGGAACGAGACCGCACATCCGATGAAAAAGCTGGGGGAGGGAGGAATCCACGCCGTATTCATTCCGGGAGTGGGTACCCACGAGCTTTATAAATTTTTGATTACCACACCTGCCGGGGAAAAGCTTTATAAAGCGGATCCCTTTGCAAACAGTGCGGAGCTGCGTCCGGGTACGGCGTCAAGAACAGTGGATATCTCAGGCTTTCAGTGGTCGGATGATGTCTGGATGAAGGACAGAAACGGAAAGGATTACAACAAGGAACCTCTGGCTATTTATGAATGCCATATCGGCTCGTGGATGTGCCATCCAAGGCCGGAGGAAAAACGGTTTTACAATTATCGGGAATTTGCGGACAGAATCGTAGAGTATTTAAAGGAGATGAAATATACCCATATTGAACTGATGGGGATTGCAGAGCATCCCTTTGACGGCTCCTGGGGATATCAGGTGACCGGATATTACGCGCCTACCTCCCGTTACGGAGAGCCGGAAGACTTCATGTATCTTGTGAACAAGCTTCACAGGAATAAGATCGGCGTAATTCTGGATTGGGTTCCGGCTCATTTTGCCACAGATGCCTATGGGCTGGGGCGGTTTGACGGCCAGTGCATTTTTGAACATCCTGATCCCCGCAAAGGCGAGCACCCTGACTGGGGAACCAAAATTTTTAACTATGGCAAGACAGAGGTAAAGAACTTCCTGATTGCCAATGTATTGTTCTGGATTAAGGAATTTCATGTGGATGGTATCCGGGTGGATGCGGTGGCGTCCATGCTTTATTTGGATTACGGCAAGAAGGATGGTCAGTGGGTTCCCAATAAATATGGCGGGAACAAGAATCTGGAAGCAATTGAGTTTTTTAAGCACTTAAACTCTGTGGTACTTGGTACTTACCCGGGATTTTTGACCATTGCGGAGGAATCCACAGCGTGGCCCAAGGTTACGGGCAAGGTGGAGGAAGATGGCCTTGGATTTTCCTTTAAGTGGAATATGGGCTGGATGCATGATTTCTGCGAGTACATGAAACTGGATCCTTATTTCCGGAAAGATAATCATTATGCCTTAACTTTTGCCATGTCCTATAATGAGTACGAAAATTATATTCTGCCATTGTCCCACGATGAAGTGGTGCATCTAAAATGCTCCATGTTGAACAAGATGCCGGGATATCAGGTGGATAAGTATGCAAATCTGCGCTGCGGTTATACTTATATGTTCGGCCATGCGGGCAAAAAACTCCTTTTTATGGGACAGGATTTCGGGCAGGAGAGAGAATGGAGCGAGGAGAGGGAGCTCGACTGGTTCCTGCTGGGAGAGAATTTAAATAAAGGGCTTCATGAATACATGAAAGAGCTTCTTAAGATTTACCGGAAGTACCCCTGTATGTATGAGTTTGACAACTGCTGGGACGGATTTGAATGGATTAACTGTGACGATAAGGACAGGAGCACTTACAGCTTTTTCAGAAAGGCTTCTAACGGCAGAAATAACCTGCTGTTTATCATTAATATGACGCCTGTGGCATGGGAAAAATATAAGCTGGGCGTTCCCAAAAAGAAAAAGTACAAGCTGCTTTTGAACAGTGCGGAGGAGCGTTTCGGAGGAGCGGGAGGGGTCATTCCCAAAGAGATCACGGCTGTGAAGGGGCAATGCGATTACAGAGATTACAGCATTACTCTGGATATTCCGCCCTATAGCGCTGCCATATTTGTTTTTTAGTGCGGTTAAGAAAAATATCAGATAAGCCGAAATAAAGGGTGAATGTGTATACATTCGCCCTTTTTCAATAAACTGACGCGCAAAGCGCGGCATGTTTGATAATATAAATTATGGAATGTGAGGAACTATGAATGTTTTGGTGGAGGGCGCCGGGACAAGAGGCGCTCAGGGATATGTAGATACAGGCAGAGAGACAATTTCATACCGTACCCCGCAGGAAGCTGCTAAAGCAGACAGGAGCGGGTTTGTATTGGACATTTCTGGCACAGTTATGGATAACAGCGCATATGCAGGTCACGGACGGACCGCAGAAGAACTGATACGGCAGATCGAGCAGGAGGATGTGGCTGCCCGTCGTAACTATATGGCAGTGATGTCCAATTCCATGTCGGACGAGGATTTTGCCAGACTGCAGAAGGAAGGCTTTCATCCCGGAAGCACGGAGATAGAAACTGTTGTCACCATCGTTGACCAGATTAAGGTTGCCCTTGCCAAAGGCGGAACGGAGATTGCAGGCTACACGGATACGGTGGATGAGGAGGCTCTTAGGGATATTACCGGAAGTGAAGCTTTTGCCAATGAGTTGAAGAAACAGTTTGCGGAAAAGGACATCCCTCTCACAGAAGAAAATATAGCTGCTGTGACGGAGGCGTGGAAGCTGCTTACCCAGGCAGGGGAGCCCACGGATGGCAGTGTGAAATATATGGTGGAAAATGACCTTGCCCCCGCCCCGGAGAATTTTTATACGGCGAAATATTCGGCTGTCAGTGATGGGAGCCGCCAGGGCAGAGGATATTATGCGGCGGGTTCAGTGGCAGGATACTATGCCAAAAAGCCGGAGGAGATTGATTTCGAAAAGTTGCGTCCCCAGATGGAGAAGGTCATTGAAGATGCCGGATATACGGCAGATGAAAAAAACATGGAGGACGCCAGATGGCTGGTGGAGAAGGGAATCCCTCTGAATGAAGAGACTTTTTCCCTTCTGAAGGATATCAGGAGCCATCAGTTCCCTGTTAGTTTGGAGGATTTTATGGCTTCGGCCGCCTGTGCGGTGGCAGATGGCACGGATCCGGCCAGGGCAGATTTAGGTAAAAAAGAAACTTATGCTGAGCAGGCTCTTTCCCTCATGGAACAGACGGCCGCGGTTCAGGATGAGGCGGCGGATATCATTATGGCAAGGGATTTGCCTCTTACCCTTAGAAATCTTCTCGCAGTTCAGAATGAACGGTCTGGTCGGAATGAAGGGGACAGCTCAAAAGGGCTTTCTGTTCAAAATGAAGAGGGTGCCGGGTACGGTGCTGCTGTCCGGGAAGAGATGCTTCAGGGGCAGACGGGCGGAGCCGGACTGACAGAAAATGTGCGTGGACGAAGGATTCTGGAAGAGGTCAGGCTGACCATGACGGTGGAAGCAAATCTGAAGCTTTTACGCCGGGGATTCCAGATAGATACGATGCCGTTGGAAAAGCTGGTGGATAAGCTGCGGGAGGCGGAAAACAGTGTCGTGAAGGCATTGACGGGCCAGGTAGACGAGTCTCAGGCCGGGGAAAAGGCTTCTCTGTATGAGGAAACCCTTGATGTTCTTAAGGGGATCCGTTCCGCACCGGTATCAGTTGTGGCGAAGATATCGGTAACGGATACCTTGAGAGTGGTGTATGAACACGGCAGCAGGGAGCGCATCGCTTATGAGAAGGCCGGACAGAGCTACGAGACCATGATGACAGAACCCCGCAGGGATCTGGGAGATTCCATGCAAAAGGCTTTCAGGAATGTGGATGATATTCTGGAGAGCATGAAGCTGGAAGCTTCGGAGGAGAACCGTCGGGCAGTTCGGATTCTGGGATATAACAGTCTGGAGATTACGGAAGAAAATATAGAGCAGATTAAGGAAAAGGATGAGCTGCTGAAAGATGTAATCAGGGAGATGGATCCGGGACGGGTTTTAAATATGATCCGGGAGGGAGTAAATCCCTTGATCATGCCCCTTGAGGAGCTGGGAAATTACTTCAGCCGGCAGGAACAGGAGCCGGCAGGGCAGATGGAATCCTACAGCCGTTTCCTGTATAAGCTGGAGAAACAAAAAGGAATTTCGGAGGAAGAAAAGAGCGCATATATCGGTATCTACAGACTGGTCCGCCAGATTGAAAAAGCGGATGATGCGGCGGTTGGGGCCCTTTGGCAGACAGGAGCAGAGTTTACGCTGGGAAATCTTTTAAGCGCCTTAAGGAGCAGCAGGCGTGGAAGTATGGATTACGCCGTAGACGATAAATTTGGCGGCATAGATGCGAAGGAAACGCAAAAAGAAAGCATTACGGATCAGATAGCCAAAGGTTTTTCCGCGCATTCAATGCCGGATAAACAGGAGCTGGAGCAGCTTCTGGAGGAAGCAGGAGATAAGGAAGCTGCCAGAGAATTCGATCATATGCTGTATGAAGAGATGCGCGGCGCAATGAAGTCCGAGGAAGAAGTGCTTAAGCACCTTTCCGATTACGAAAAGCCTGTTACCGCAGACAATCTCCTGGCGGCGGGAAATCTTCTGAAGAATCCCAGAGAGATTTGGAAGGAATTCAGCCGTTTGAGGAAACAGACACAGGGGGATTCGGAGGGTTCGGCGCAGGAGGATGCGGAAAGTTTCCTGGAGGAGTCGGGAGAAGAGGTTATTAAGGCCTTTGACGACAGAGAAAATGCGCAGACGGCTTATGGAAGACTGCAGGAGAAACTGCGGGATATGGTGGAGAGGATGGCTTTTTCAGCATCCGGCGGCGCGTTGGACGTGAAAGCCATGAGTACTCTTTATAAGCAGTTCACCTTTATGGGCAGTATGGCGCGGGAGGAAAATTATGAGATTCCCGCCAATATAGACGGATATCTGACCTCTATCAATCTAAAGATTGTACATAGCGGGCACAAGGAAAGCAGAGTTGCCGTTACCTTTGAAACCCGGGTTTTGGGAAAGACTGCAGCGGAGTTTAAGCTGACCGGCCAGGGGCTGGAAGGCTTCTGTATTTGCAGCAGGGAGGAAGGAACCGGACTTCTGAAAGAAAATCAGGGTCTTCTGGAAGACAGGCTCAGGCAGGAGGAGCTTCAGGCGGGCAGTATCTATTTCGCAACGGGAGAAAATCTGGATTTGGCAGAGTTTTCAGTGAAAGAAGCCTCCCTGAGAGAAAATATTTCCGGGGAAAACGCCGCAGAACAAAAGAGCGATGACTCCGGGCTGCTTTACCGGGCGGCGAGAGCATTTATAGGATATGTACAGGAAATGTCCATGGAACAGGGCTAAAGAAAGGAAATATGGAAAATGAGAATTAATTACAATGTATCGGCAGTGATTGCCAACAATTACTTAAACAGGTCTGACAATAAGCTGCAGGAGTCAATGGCAAGGCTCTCATCAGGGCTCAAGATTGTCAATGCCAAGGATAATCCCGCCGGCATTGCTATGGCAAAGCGTATGAATGCCCAGCTTGAGGGGCTGGATCAGGCAACCCAAAACTCTAATGACGGGATTTCCGTCATGCAGATTGCGGACGGGGCTTTATCGGAAATTCATGAAATGCTTCAGAGAATCAATGAGCTTTCCGTGAAGGCGGCTACGGGAACTTTGACAGATGATGACAGGGATATTGTCGATCAGGAAGTAAAACAGTTAACGGAGGAGATTGACAGGACTGCTTCAGAGGTCGAGTTTAACGGTCAGAAGCTTCTGGATGGGTCGTTTGACTTAAAGGCGTATACGGATGATCCGGATGTGAAGGTGGCTTATTACAGTGACGAGGTGGTAAGCGGGGAGTATCAGATAGAAGCACTGGATGTTAAGTTTGATGTTGAGGGCAAGGAAATTGAGAATGTGAATGATATTCTGATTAAAAGAGTGACTGATTCAGGGGAAGAAGTGGTGTGGGAATATCATGACCCTGATCCTAATAATAAGTCTAATTCAACAGTTACGATGGATGGAAAGATCGTTACAGTGAAAGATAATCAGGGAAGAGAAATAAAGATTGAGACGCAAAAGGAAAGTATAGCGGCAACGGTTAAGGTTGTTGTTCCCGGCTTCGGTTCTCTGGATATGCAGATCGGCTCCAACGAGGGCCAGCAGCTTGCCGCACGTATTCCCAAGGTGTCCACAGAGCTCATGGGAATTTCCAACATTGATCTGACTACGCAGGAAGGGGCGAAGGAGACCATTGAAAAGGTAAAAGGTGCTATTCAGTATGTCTCTTCTGTGCGAAGCCGTCTGGGCGCTTATGAAAACCGTCTGGATCATACCGTCAACAATCTGGATATTATTACTGAAAATGTGACGGCGGCATATTCACGCATCATGGATACGGATATGTCAGAAGAAATGACAGAATACACTACTCTTCAGGTATTGTCTCAGGCCAGCACTTCCATCCTGGCGCAGGCAAACGAGAGACCGGCACAGGTATTGCAGTTATTGCAGTAACCCCTGCCGATATCCGGTATTTTTGCAACAAAAAAGGGGCGTAAGTGATGACAAAGGAATTGAAGCAGGAATACACTCTGAGAATTTCACAGGCAAATAAAACGCAGCTGGTGGTTATTCTTTATGAAATGACTCTTGCGTATCTTAAGGAAGCAGATGAAGCTTACGATAAAGGAGAGAACAGCGCCTTTAAGGACAGCATCAGGAAGGCAAGAGGATGTATCAAAGAACTGATGGCGTCGTTGCACTTTGAGTATGAACCTGCCAGAAATCTGTTACAGTTATATGTGTTTGCCAATAAGGAGCTGACCAGGGCAAGTGTACAAAACAGTAAAAAGGAGCTTGACCATGTAAAAAAGATGATGGAAAAGCTCCATGAGGCCTATGAAAAAATTGCAGAGACGGATACCTCCGGACCTGTGATGGGAAACACCCAGACAGTATATGCGGGGCTCACCTACGGGAAAAATTCCCTGGTGGAAAATCTAGCCAATCAGGGAAGTGAGAGAGGCTTCCGGGTTTAAGGGAACAGAATCGGTATTTTCATCAGGCAGCGGGATTAAAGCCGCTGCCTGTTCTAACAGGAACTTGTAGCGTTTCAGGACAGAATTTACTTCATAAATATAACAGTCGATCAGGTCGGGCTCGGTGACATTGTCAAAACCTGCATAGGCAACCTCCAGAGCCCGTTTGGTTTTTTCCAAATCTGACAGCAGTGCATTTCGTTCAATTTCTCTTTCCGACAGGGTGCGGTTTTCGCGGGAGCTTTGACTAAAATACATTTTCATGGCATTCCTCATTTTTGCGGGTCTTCTTACTTACATCTTATTCCGATATTATCCAATAATTACCTTTTGATATGAGTATAGGCAAAAAATTTCCAATTATACCGGTATATGGAAAAAAAGAAGGACATATATTGGATTAACAGAAGGGATAAGCAGGAGCCTGGGAAAGGATAAGGGTATTGTATGGATAATAATATGGGAGCTTTTTTCATCATTGGAATATTGATTTTGGTGTTACTGATCGGGGCGATGAAAAACCGCGGAGAGTGGATCGTTAATTTTTTGCTTCGCGGCGTGCTCGGCATGATGTCCATCTATTTTGCAAATCTTTTGTTCGCGTCATTGGTGCCCGGGATGAAGCTGGGCTACAATCCGATTACTTTTTTGACATCCGGGATCCTTGGATTTCCGGGGGTTGCAATGCTTTATGGGATAAATTTTTATATGTTATTGTGAAATTGTAACAAACTTTAAAAATTTGCGATTTTATACTGGACAATCGGTGAGCTTTTCTATATAATTCACTTTACAAACAGAACGTTCTGATTGATCAATTTTACAAGTCTATCCGCAATGTGGATAGGTACTTGATCTACATTCATATTAAGTTCATTTGGAAGGAGTCCTTCCGAAAATCAACTTTTTAATGCAGACAATAGTTACAGGAAAGGAAGAAAGAGGTTTTTATGCGCGATGGAGCGAAATAAAGCGGCGCATGAATGTTTAAATTGGAAAGGGGGTTATTTTGGACAAAAGAATCCTTGCGATTTTTGACGGCGAGGAGAGTTATGCTTACAGGCTTATGGAGTTTATCAGTGAAAAGAGGAATCTGCCTTTCAGGGTTTATGTCTTTACCGATAAAAAGAAGTTTTACTCCTGCGCTGGTGAAGAGGATATAGAATGCCTTCTCGTCTCAGAAAGTGTCTACGGACAGGAAGTGGAAGACTTAAAAATTCCACATATCATTATTCTCAGTGAAAACGGAGAAAATCTGAACAAAGCTCTGCATCATATCAACAAGTATCAGTCATGTGAAAATATTTTCCACGAGGTCATGGAATATTATACGGACAAATCCGAAGCGGTACCTGCGGCTTTACGCACAGGCCTGCGCAAAATGCAGATCATTGGAATTTATACGCCGATAGGAAGGTGCCTGCAAACCACATTTTCATTAACTCTTGGTCAGATGCTGGCCAGACGTTTCAAGACGCTGTACCTGAATTTTGAAGTTTATTCAGGGTTTTCGCGGATGCTCAGCAGAACCTTTGACGGCGATATCTCAGATTTAATGTATTATTTTGCCTGTGCCCGCGAAAAGCTGGCCTATCGGCTGGAAAGCATGGTGGAGACGGTAAACGGGCTGGATTTTATCCCTCCGGCCGAAATTTATCAGAATCTGGCAGGGATAAGAGGAGGCCAGTGGCTGGATTTGTTTCAGGAAATTGAAAAGAACAGTGAATATGAATATCTGATATTGGATCTGACAGACAGTATTATGGATCTCTGGGAGGTATTAAAGGGATGCGATTACATCTACACAATTTCCAGGGACGACGGGCTGTCCATGGCAAAAATCGAACAGTATGAGAAGGTGCTGGAACAAATGGAATATGGGGAAATCACCGCAAGAACTACCAAGTGGAGTCTGCCTGTGTTCAGGCAGCTTCCGCGCCGGTTTGAAGAACTGACTTATGGAGAACTGGCAAAGTACATTAAGTCAAAGGTTTTTCCGGATTTGTTCAGGGAGGAGTCGGATGAATAAAGAGGATAGCAAAAGCCTGCAGGAAATGATCATAGGAAGACTGGATTTGTCGAGGGAGATGACGGAGGAAGAAATCAGAGAACTGATTGATGAGCAGATCAGGCAGGAGAGCAGGAAACGCAATCTGGAGGTGATGGCCAGGGAGCAGCTCAGACGGGAAATTTTTCACTCTATCAGGCAGCTTGGAATTTTGCAGGAGCTCATTGAAAATCCGGAAATTACGGAGATCATGGTGAACGGAGTCAGCGGTATTTTCATAGAAAAGGACGGCAGGCTGGAAAAACTGGAAATCAGCTTTGATTCAAAGGAAAAGCTGAGGCAGGTGATCTGGCAGATTACGGCAGGCTGCAACAGAGTGGTAAACGAGTCATCGCCTATTGTGGATGCCAGGCTGCCTGACGGGGCCAGGGTGAATGTAGTGCTGGATCCGGTTGCCATTAACGGGCCGATTCTCACCATCAGACGTTTCCCGCCCAAGCCCATCACAATGGAACAGCTTCTTGCCATGGGAGCACTGACAAAGGAGTGCAGAGATCAGCTGAAAGGGCTGGTGGAGGCGGGCTGCAACATTCTGGTAAGCGGAGGTACGGGCTCCGGGAAGACCACATTTTTAAATGTACTTTCCGGGTTTATCCCTGAAACGGAGAGAGTGATTACCATCGAGGACAGCGCAGAATTGCAGATCAGGAATATTCCCAATCTGGTCAGTCTGGAAACAAGAAATGCCAATGTGGAGGGATGCAGGGAAATTACAATCCGAGACCTGATCAAGGCATCTTTGCGGATGAGACCGGACAGGCTGATCGTGGGAGAGGTGCGCGGCAAGGAAGCGGTTGACATGCTGCAAAGCGTCAATGTGGGTCACAGCGCTATGACAACGGTGCATGCAAACAGTGTCCGGGATGTGGTCAGCCGTCTGGAAACCATGGTGCTTATGGGAATGGAGATGCCGCTTCCCGCCATACGGAAGCAGATTGCTTCCGGTTTTGGATTAATGGTTCATTTGGGGCGGCTTAAGGATGGCAGCCGGCGGATTCTGGAGATTGCAGAGCCTGTTGGATTTTCGGAAGGGGAGGTTGTGATGCGGACGATCTATCAGTTTGAACGTACGGGGATATCGGAAGACGGAAAAATACAGGGAGAACTGAAAAAGGTAGGGGAGCTTAGATATGAGGAAAAGATTTGGCCCTCGGGATAAAGGGAAAAATGATTTACTGCCGGTTACGGCCGCAGAAAAAAGACTGCTGCTGATGAAGAGCGTTTTGACAGTGCTTTTGCTTGACTACTTTTTCTATCAGTCTCTTTGGGCGTTAATCCCCTTATCGGCTGTGGGGTACGGATACTATTGTATGGAGGAAAAGGCGCTTTACCGGAATAAGAAAGAACAGGCAAGAGAGCAGTTTAAAGAGTTGCTGCTGCTGGTATCTGCCGGGCAAAAGGCCGGATTTTCGGCAGAAAACGCTTTTGTATCAAGCTATGGGGATATGAAAGCGCTGTACGGCAAAGACAGCAGTGTCTGCCGGATGATCAGTATGCTGAAGTCCGGAAGGGAAAATAATATTCCTTTTCCTGAATTGTGGAAACGGATTGGGAATAAGCTGGAAATCGCTGAAGTCCGGGAATTTGCCCAGGTTTATGAGATTTCACATGAAAGCAGCGGCAATATGGCGTCAGTGATGGAAAAAACGGCAGCTATTATTATCCATAAGATAGAAACGGAAAAAGAGATTGCCGTTTTGCTCAGCGCCCGAAAGCTGGAGCAGCGGATTATGAATGTTATGCCATTTCTGATTATGCTGTATATTGGGCTTACATCACCGGGGTACTTTGATGGACTGTATCATTCTTTCGCCGGGGCGCTCATTATGAGCGTTTGCCTTTTGATTTATCTGGGTGCATATGCATTGTCGGAGAAAATCGTTGCGATAGAAATCTGAGGGAGAATTACCAATGGGAAAATCTGGAGATGTGCAGGAGGTATGGAATGAAAAATCCGTTTATTTCTTTTGCAGAACAGTTGTATAAAAGATTCGGAGCAGCAGGAAGAAAAAAGAATCCTGAGATATGCAGGGCGCTCTCGCTCCTTTATCCGTCCGAGAATATGGAAAGAGCATATGAGGGCTTTCAGGTTAAGAGATTAGCTTCAATGTTTACGGTTTTATTGATTGGGGTTGTGTCTGCAGCTGTTCTTTCCCTGTGCAGCCGGGGCGGAGGACAGCTGGCAGAAGGGGGGCGCCTGGTGAGAAATGAATGGGGCGCAGGGGACTACAGAGTCAGATTGCGGGCAGAAGCGCAGGAGTGGAACAGGGATATTTCCTTTCTGGTGAAAGAAAGAGAGTTATCGGAAGAAGAAAAGAACGAATTGCTTGCAGAGCTTTTGGAATTGCTCCCGGAATTGATCAGGGGAAATAATCCTGGGTTATCTTCCGTGACAGAGGATTTGAATCTGATGGCTTCTGTGGAGGGATATCCGTTCCGGCTTGTGTGGGGCAGTGAAAACAGTAAAAGGATAAACGGCAAAGGAAAGGTGGACAGGGCCGGGCTGGAAGAAACAGGGGAATGGGTCAGGCTGTCCGTAAGAATTTCCTGCGGGAAAGAGAGTGACAATTATTTTTATGATGTATTTCTTCTTCCGGAGGAATTGAGTGAAAAAGAGAGGTTTTTCGGGGAACTGGAGGAGAAACTGGAGACTGCGGATGCAGAGCAGAAAAGTGAGAAGGAGCTGGCGCTTCCCAAATATGTGCAGGGAAAGGAGGTCAATTGGGAGGAGAGGGATAGCACAGATGGGCAGGCTGTGTGGCTGATTCTGCTTCTGACACTGGTTTGTGGAATTGCTCTCTGCAAAGGAATGGAGAATGATCTGGAAAGAAGCTGTAAAAAAAGAAACAGGCAGCTGCTTCTGGATTATCCGGAATTTGTCAGTAAGCTGCGGCTTTATCTGTCGGCCGGACTGACAATAAAAAGCGCCTTGTTTCGTATGTCGTCAGATTATTTGGGGCAGCAGGCGAAAGGAAAGGAGCGCTATCTGTATAAGGAAATAAAGCTGGCCTGTCATCAGCTGGAAAACGGCGTGGCACAGGAGCAGGTTTTTCAGGACTTTGGCAGACGATGCGGAGAAATGCGGTATCGAAGACTGAGCTTTCTGCTTTCCGTACATTTGAAACAGGGAAATCAACAGCTTCTCCTGTTATTATCTCAGGAAGCAGACAGCGCCCAGGAGGACCGCAGGAGCATGGCGAGAAAGGCCGGGGAGGAAGCGGGAACCAAATTACTTCTTCCCATGATGCTGATGATGGTGGTAGTTATGTTTTTGGTGCTGCTGCCGGCCTATATAGGGTTTGGCAGTATCTGATATATGTAATACGGCAGTATGAAGGTATACAACAGCTCGGCATAGGGATGAATTGCCGCGTGGGCGGGAATGGAGGAAAAATGAGGAAAAAAGGAAACAGAAATTTAAGAACAAACAATTATGGAATGGGAACAGTGGAGATGATTTTGATTATTGTGGTTCTGATCGGATTGGTACTGATCTTTAAGACTCAGATTCAGGAACTGGCGGGAATAATTTTTGATAAGATTTCGGCGGACAGTGCCGCAATCCTTGCCTGATGAAGGGGTATTTGACCGTGTTTCTGGCATTGTCACTTTCTTTTATGACAGGATTTATTCTGCTGCTTACAGGGAATGCTGTCAGAAATGCGGGAAAAGTAAGACTGGAGTGCGCTGTCGATACCGGAATGAATGCAGTGCTGTCAGAATTCCACAGAGATCTTTTGGAGAGATACGGCCTGCTCTATGTGGATGCCTCCTATTTGGGGAGTCAGCCGAAGACTGCCAACGTGGAAAACAGGCTGAGGTATTATGTGGAGGAAAACACTTCGGAGCTGCTGGGGGGAAAAAATGCCCCCTGGGGAGCGCTGGTGATTGAAGAAACGCCTGTTTTATCCTTTGAAACTGCAGCGGCGGATATGGGCGCTTCCATGAGAAGCCAGGCAGTCTGTTATGCTCAGGATTGCGGACTCTCAGGAAGTGAACAGGAAGTCATTGGACAGATGCATGAAGTACGTGCGCTGGAAGCGGCGGATCCGATGGAACACTGGATTGGAATTATGGAACAGCTTGCCGGAATGGAACTGCCGCTTATTCAGAATGAAAAAGGGGAGTGGGATGAGGTGCCGCTTTCCAATCCTGCGGACTGGGTATTTGGTCTTGTGGGAAGCGATATTCTCTATCTGGCCAAAGTGGATGCCGGGTATATCAGTCCGGCAAAAATCGACCTTGGGAGATACATTTCACACAGACAGAGGGAAAACACCGCCGGTACCGGGAGAGAATACAGAGATGATAAGGAATTATTCCTCTCCTATCTGTATGATAAAATGGGATGTTTTGGGGACATGAGGGAGGATTCCCTGCTTTCCTGCCAGCTGGAATATCTTGCCCATGGCAGGGACTCTGATTTGGAGAACATGAGGAGTACGGCAGAAAAGCTGTTGAAATGGCGGTTTGCGGACAATGCTTCACGGGCTCTGGCGGATGGGGACTTAAGATCTCAGGCGCTTGCGGCGGCGGAACAACTTCTGGCAGTTATATTGAAGGCAGAATTTAAACAGCCTGTGGCAGAAAGTATTTTGTATGCCTGTGCCTTTCTCGAGAGCATCGGGGATGTCAGGACTATTTATGAGGGTGGGGCTGTCCCGCTGAGGAAATCCGGTCACCAGATGTCGGTATCTCATGTACTGAATGGCAGCTTCTATCAAAGCGGAGGCGGGCAGGGGCTGACCTATCAGCAGTATCTTGCAGGAATGATTTTACTGGTAGAAGAGGAAACATTGAATCTTCGGACAATGGACATTATGGAAATGGATATCCGGTTTCGGGACGGAAATGAAAACTTCTGCATGGACTGGTGTATAGAAAGGCTGGAAGCTCAGGTGACCGGCAGGGGCAGCAGCGGAGGTAAATATATTTTGAGACGGAAGTATGGGTATTTCTGATTTGGATGGCTGTCCCGCAGAGAAACAATGTTGTTTGTTTGTAGCAGGGGATGCGGAAGAGAGGAAAGGCGCTCTCTTTCTATTGGAGGACGAATAAAAATATGAGTAAAATCCCTTCTCTCAAGGAAGTAAAGACCAGAATAGTATCGTTTTGTAAGAGAGCGCTTTTTCTTTCTTCCGCAAAACCGAAAGGAAGCCTGGCGTTGGAGGGAAGCCTGGCGCTGCCGGTTTTTCTGTTTTTTATGATGACAGTGCTTCTTAGCCTGGAGGCTGTGCGTTTTCAGTCCAATATGCAGGAAGCGCTGCATCAGGCGGGAAACAGGAAGGCCTTTTCGGAGTATCAGGTTCGGTATCTGGAGGGGGAAAGCTCCAATATTTATGGGCAGGTCAATGAATATCTGGGTAATCAGCTTTTCCCATACCTTTGTGTTGCGGGAGCGGAGGGAGGCGTTGCCCTGGAGGATATGTCTTCAGAGGAAAACGGCCGGATTGAAATCTCAGCGGAATATGGAATCAAACCTTTTATCGGATGGCTTCCCATTGGCAGAGTAAGAATAAAAGATCGGTTTATCAGTCATGCATGGATTGGCTACAGCAAAGCGGAAAATCAGGACAGTAAGGAAGAGGATACCTATGTTTATGTGACCAGAACGGGAAGCAAATACCATCTGTCCCACAATTGTACCTATCTCAGGGTACAGCTACAGGCTGTGAGCTATGAGAGGGTTTTCTCCCTGAGAAATGGATCAGGAGAAAAGTATCATGCCTGTCAGAGATGCAGACCGGTAAAGGGAGGAATGGTCTATATCACAGAGGGTGGAAACAGCTATCATGGCAGGTCTGACTGCTCTGCGCTTAAACGGACAGTTTATATGATTCCCCTGAGTGAAGCTGACGGATATGGAGCCTGCAGTAAATGTGCGGGGTAAATGGAAAGGATGGGAATGCCAAATGGCAGAATATTGTATCAGTCTTTTGTTTCTTGCCCTGTTGGCGAGAGAGGATATCAGAGAAAAGCGGATATCTGCTTATAAGATTGCGGGATTTGCAGGGGCAGCGGTGTTATATCTGATGGTTAAAGGGCAGTTTGACTGGGGGGAAATAACGGGATCGCTGCTGCCCGGCGGACTTTTGCTTCTTCTGGCATTTCTTACCCGGGAAAGCATTGGATATGGAGATGGGGCTGCTGTGGCAGCGCTGGGCTTATGGACGGGCAGATGGTTTGCCATGATGACAGTGGCAGCAGGAATCATGTTTGCAGGAGCTTATGGGGTGGTCTGTCTTTTCAGGAAAAAGAAGGAACTGATTCCGTTTCTGCCGTTTTTACTTTTGGGAATGGAGGTGGCGCTTTTTTATGCATAAGAAATGGAAGGGATACTTTACGGTGGAAGCCTCGCTTATTATGCCAATTATATTATTTTTGTATCTGCTGATTATTCTTGCTGCGCTGTTCTTGTATGGCAGATGTGCCATTTCACAGGATAATTTTCTCCTTGGAATGCGGGCGGGGAGTTTTACCCGGGGAGAAGATGATTACGGAGAAGTGATTTATGCAGAAGCAGAGACAGGAGCCTGGGGAGCAGAGGCTTATGTGATGGAAAGACTGCGTTACAAAAGAAAGTTTTATCCCTTTTTTCCTTCGGAGGGAGGGGAGTGCAGGATAAATGGCGAAACGGTTTTGGTACAGACCGGACAAAAGGCTTTAAAGGGTACAATCACCAAAAACGTACAGAGAATAAATCCGGTGGAAATCATAAGAAAAGGAAGGAGAGAGCAGAATGCTTGAGGTGAAATATTATAAGGATTACAGGCATAATTATCTGATTTTAAAGGATAACGGATGTCTTTCGGAAAATGTTTATCAGAGAAAGATGGTGACAGAGAATAAAATTAAAGGCTTGCTGTGCAGTCAGGAAAGATATATCAATGGAGAGATTCTGCTGTATTATGAGATTACCTCCAGACAGAGCCTTTTCAGCATTTATGACGGAAGAAGCATCGGCATGGAACAGCTGAGAAAGTTCTTTTTCCAGCTTAAGCTGGTGAATGATCTGCTGCAGAAGTTTTTATTGGACGCCGGCTGCCTTCTCCTGCGGCCGGAATACATTTTTCAGGATATTGAGACAGGAGAATATTCGTTTTTGTATTATCCGGATCCAGAAGAGGGAGGCTTTTCGCAGCTTTTGGACTTCTTCATGGACAGAGTGGATAATGAGGATACAGATGCGGTGGAAACCGTATATAAAATAGCGGATTTGGTTGGCAGAGAGCAATTTGTTCTGGATGAAGTGCTGAAGTGGTTTCAGGATGATGTGGCAGCAGGAGACAGGAAACGGGAACAGGAGAGCTTTTACGCCGGAGCAAAAAAAGAAGAAGGAATGTTCCTGGGCGGTGAAGGGGAAGAGAATGAATATGAAGGTATAAGCCCTGCGGGAAGGGAAGAAGAGGGGAAGGATAAGGCAAAAATACGGAAAAAGCTGATTCCGGCCTGGGGAGCATGTTTGTTGGGAGCAGGTATTTTAGGGTATATTAAGATGTCCTGTCAGCTTTCCTATCAGGAAGAAATCTGGCTTATCATTGGACTGGCGGTGCCGGGAGCTTTGGCAGCGGGATCAGGCTTGTGGTTTATTTATTCCTGTTATTTTCAAAAGACGGACCAGGAACAGGAAATAAAGGAAATGAAAGCGGACGGACGGTATGTATCCACCAGTGAAACTGAAATTCCATTGCCGGCATCAGAGGCCGGGAATACAGTTTATATTCCATGGGCGGAAAACTGTGAAAATAAATTATACAGCATGGACAGAAAAAATAAATGCCATATTGATCTTGGAAGGCTGCCTCTGACGGTGGGAAAGCTGGCCGGGGCGGTAGATATGGTGATCGATGAGAAAAGTCTCAGCCGTATGCATGCCAAATTTTCAAGAACAGGAAGTAACGTCTATATTACTGATCTGAATTCAACAAACGGAACTTTCAGAAATGGAATGCGTCTTATGCCCAATGAGTCGGAAATGATCGAGCCGGGCGATGAAATTCGGCTGGGGAAATTAAAATTTATTTACAGATGAAAGAAACCGCTTTATACTAAATAGAGTATGCAGTTTAGTGAAAGGCGGAGCGATATGAAAATAAACATTTATTACGGCGGCAGGGGGCTGATGGATGATCCAACATTATATGTGATCAACAGAATGCAGATGGTCCTGGAGGAGCTTCATGTTACTGTTGAGAGGTTTAACCTTTATGAACTGAAAAACAGGATTACAGCGCTTCCCCAGACGCTTAAGACAGCCGACGGTATTATACTGGCATCTACAGTAGAATGGTTTGGAATTGGCGGTTATATGTATCAATTTCTGGATGCCTGCTGGCTTTATGGCGATAAAGAAAAGATTGCGACTATCTATATGTGTCCGATTGTCATGTCTACCACCTATGGTGAGAGGGAGGGAAAACTGGCATTGACCGGAGCCTGGGAGATTCTGGGAGGTCTTCCATGCAGCGGTATCTGCGGCTATATAGCCGATACATCCATTTTTGATGACAATGAGGAATACATTAAAATTATAGAAAAAAAAGCGGAAAATATGTATCGAACCATCAATCAGAAAATGGTGTGTCTGCCGGCCAGTAATCAGGCTGTAAAGCAAAAAATTGCTATTACAAAAAATACAGATCTTACCCCGCAGGAATCCGAACAGTTATCTCAGTATGCATCTGATGACAGCTATGTAAAAAGGCAAAAAGAGGATATCCAGGAGCTCACCAGCCTGTTTCGGGATTTGATGGGAGATTCCGGGCTGGAAGAAAAAGAGGAAGATTTTATCAGAGAATTTCGGGAGCATTTTATACCCCAGGCTGGTTTCAAAGCTGTTTACAGAATTCTGGTAGAGGGAAAAAGAAAACCTTTTGTCATAGAAGTGGATGGGCCGGGACTTAATTGCTATTATGGAAGCACAGAAAATCCGGATGTGGAAATGCAGATGAGCAGAGAGAGTATGGATGATATTTTGTTTGCCAGAATGACTTTCCAGCGGGCGTTTATGAGCGGCGCCATGAAAATGAAGGGAGATTTCAGGGTGCTTCGCACTCTGGATCAGATATTTGATTTTTCTACAAAATAAAAAAGTGAGGAGAAACAGAGATGAAGCAGGATAATTGTATTTTTTGCAGGATAATTAAAGGAGAGATTCCGTCACACACTCTGTATGAAGATGAACAGTTTAAGGTGATTCTTGATGTGAATCCGGCTACAAAGGGACATGCTCTCATTTTGCCAAAGGAGCATTATGCGAATCTCTATGAGCTGCCGGAAGATACTGCGGCAGACGCCATAAAGCTGGCCCAAAAGATGATGAGGAGGATGACGGAAAGATTAGACTGCGACGGGTTTAATATTGTCCAGAATAACGGCGAAGTGGCGGGACAGACGGTTTTTCATTTTCACATGCATCTCATACCAAGGTATAAAAATGACGGCGAAATTCTGAAATACATTGCCGGAGATCCTGGTCAGGAAGAACTGGAGCGTATTAAGAAAGCGATTACGGAATAAGGCCGTATGGGGAGTCAGCAGACATGAGAGCAATCAGGGTAGAAGAAATTGTCAGAAATATAAAGGAAATGTGTATTGAGGCCAATCATTATCTGACTGAGGATATGAAGCATGCTTTAAAAGAAGCAGAAAGTACGGAGAAATCACCTCTGGGGAAACAGATTTTACATCAGCTGGGGGATAATCTGCAGATTGCTGCCCAGGATATGATACCGATCTGTCAGGACACCGGGATGGCGGTGATTTTTATGGAGATAGGGCAGGATGTCCATGTGGAGGGCGGAAGCCTTACAGATGCTGTGAATGAGGGGGTCAGGCAGGGATACAAAGAGGGATATCTGCGCAAATCGGTGGTAGCAGATCCGGTGCTCAGAGAAAATACCAGGGACAATACACCGGCTGTGATCCATTATGATATTGTGGAGGGAGAGCAGATCAGAATAACGGTGGCTCCCAAGGGATTTGGCAGTGAAAATATGAGCCGCATCTTCATGCTCAAACCTGCGGACGGGATCGACGGAGTAAAAAATGCGGTTCTTGAGGCAGTGCGGGAAGCCGGGCCAAATGCCTGCCCGCCTGTGGTAGTGGGCGTTGGAATAGGGGGTACCTTTGAGAAGTGTGCGCTTCTGGCAAAGAAAGCTCTCACAAGGCCGGTCGATGTGCGCTCCGATATTCCCTATGTGAAGGAACTGGAGGAAGAACTCCTTGAGAAAATTAACAAATCCGGGATAGGGCCCGGCGGGCTGGGCGGAAGTACGACGGCTCTTGCAGTTAATATCAATACCTATCCTACCCATATAGCGGGGCTTCCGGTAGCCGTTAACATGTGTTGCCATGTGAACCGGCATTGTGTGAGGATGATTTGAGAGGATTGGAGAGAATCATGGGAGAGAGACATATTACGGCACCTTATGATGAGAAGACGGTGGGAGAACTGCACAGCGGCGATTATGTATATATAACAGGAACTATTTATACGGCACGGGATGCCGCCCATAAGCGGATGTATGAAGCATTGGCACAGGGAGAGAGTCTACCCTTTGATATAAAGAATCAGGTAATTTATTATATGGGGCCGTCCCCGGCAAGGGAGGGAAGGCCTATCGGTTCAGCCGGGCCTACTACGGCCAGCAGAATGGATAAATATACTCCGGCGCTTCTGGATCTTGGACTGCGGGGAATGATCGGGAAAGGAAAGAGAACAGAAGCCGTGCGGGAAGCGGTTATCCGTAACAGGGCAGTATACTTTGCGGCGGTGGGAGGCGCCGGAGCTCTGCTTTCCAAAGCAATTATCAGCTCAGAGGTGATTGCCTATGATGATCTGGGGACCGAGGCTGTCCGCAGACTGGAAGTCAGGGATTTTCCTGTGATTGTTGTGATTGATTCCGAGGGGAATAATCTTTATGAAACGGCGATAGAGGAATACAGAGGATTATGATATGATGCTGCCTTGCTAAGTGAAGTAAGGCGGCGTTTGATGAGGTTTTCAGCGTAAATATTGAGACTGAAATTGGGAAAAGGCAGGTGGTGGATGTTAATATATGTCTGTGATGATGAAGTTCAGATTATGAATAGGATGTCTTCTGCAATAAGAGGTTATCTGCCTGAATGTGTGGTGGAAGCCTTTCATACGGGCAGGGAATTGATGCATGCGCTTATAGAGAAGCCTTGTGATATTTTATTTCTGGATATTGATATGCCGGATATAAACGGAATGGATATTGCATATAGGCTGAATGATATGGAGTACAAGCCGCTGCTTGTTTTTGTGACGTATCATGATGAACTGGTTTATGAAAGCTTTCAATACCATCCTTTTGGCTTTATCCGAAAGAAATATTTTGATAGAGAAATCGGGAAAATGCTGGAAGACTGCAGGAAAGAATTGAACTTTCAGGAGAAACATTTTTGCTTTCGGACGAACGGACAGGAGACAGTACTTTTGCTGTCAGATATCCTGTACTTTGAGGCAGATGGAAATTATCTGAAGCTATATGCCGTGTCAGGGCAATATCACTTTCGGAGTACGATTTCGGCGGTAGAAAAGCAACTGGCTGCGGATGGTTTTATACGGATCCATAAGGGATTTTTGGTGAATCGGTCTGCTGTGCATATGGTTGGCCGAGAAGAATTGGAGTTGGCGAATCATGAGAAACTGCCCTTAGGAGAAAAATATGCAGGTGCGGCGAAAAGAGATATCCTGCAGTATATGAGAATGTTGATGAAATGAAGCAGTTCAGCCTTTGGCTTCACTGTCACGAAATGGATATTTGATTTATGAGCCGATACAGACAGTTAAAACAACAATATGAAGAACTAAACGATAAGTATACCAGACTGTATGAAGCGAACCTGGAGCTTGCGTACCAATATCAGCAAATGCAGGAAGAACTGGCGGAGAAAGAGCAGCAGAGGGAAGAAGTATATGCGCTGCATCAGAGCAGCAGAAAATTGAAGCATGATATGAAGAATCATTTGATGGTGATCTGCTCTTATCTGGCATCAGAAAATTATGATGAGGCTAAGGCATATTCTTCAGGGATATTGGAGAAGCTGAATGCAATGCACAGCTATATTGAGACAGGGAACACGCTGCTAAATCATATCATTAATGAGAAGTTCCAGTATGCGAGAGAACAGGGAATCGGTATCAAGGCAGAGATTGAAAACCTTTCTTTTGCAACAATGAGCAGTATAGATTTTGCCGCATTGCTCAGCAATATGCTGGACAATGCGATTGAAGCGAGTTTCAGGGAAGAGGAAAACCACAGAGAATTGGAACTGCTGATCACTAAGAAACAGGGCTATGAAACAATCTGTGTAAAAAATAAAATTTCCGCTTCCGTATTAGAAAGAAATCCTGATTTATTGTCAACAAAAGGGGAAGGAGATGCACATGGCATTGGCATTTTAAGAATTAAGGAAATTGCAGAAAGCTGTCAGGGCATGTATGATGTATATGAAATGGATGGATTTTTCTGCATTGCAGTTTTTATCCCTGAATAAAGGTTGTTTGTCACAATCCCTTGTAATTGTAAATTATAAGGGATATCTTTTTGTATATAAGCTGGCTCACGAAGATGACAACATTTGTTGCTGAAAAACGTCGCACGGAGGCTTTATGATCAGTTTTGAAAATGTCAGTAAGTTTATATTGTCTGATATCAGCTTTTGTATTCCGGAAGGCATTATTGTCGGCGTGATTGGCAGAAGCGGTTCCGGAAAAACTACATTGCTGAATCTTGTCTGTGGACTGCTTGCCTGTGAGAAAGGGAATGTCAGGACATTTTTCCAGGAGCCTGTAAAAAGGCGCAGACAGATTGCATCTGATATCAGCTTTTTTTCCTCCGCTCAACCGCCGTTTCGAGAGGATAACACTATTTTGGATGAATTCCAAAGACTATGTTTTGTCTATCGGTTAGATAAAAATAAATTCTGGGAAGAATACGAACAACTTGCCGAGAGGCTGTGTTTCAAGGAATATGAAGAAAAGGAAATCCGGCAGTTATCTTTTGGGCAGAGAAGGCGTGCGGAACTGGCCACAGTATTACTGGATCATGCAAGGCTGATTTTGCTTGATGAACCAACTGTCGGAATTGATGAATCGGGAAAACGGATTTTCAGGAAGCAGTTACAAAAAAAGAAGGAACGGGGCACTACAATACTCATTGCTTCTGAGAATATGACGGAAATTGAGAAATCCTGTGACAGAGTCATTCTGTTAGATGAGGGCCGGCTTTTATATTATGGGAGTCAGGAGCGTCTGATGCGTCAATATGCTCCGGTCAATGAGATGGAAATAGTTTTTCATGGGCGTCTTCCTGATATGGAGGATCTTCCATTGATTAGATATAGTATTGACCATGACAAGCTGAAATTCAAGTACGATGAAAATGTGATATCCACATTGGAGATCATCAATCATGTATCGGCACAGACAACAGTCGCAGGAATGGATGTCATCAGCCCCAAATTAGAAGACGTGATCCTGATGCGGAAGGAGGAGGCTGGAACGTGAGTTATTTCAGTATTTCTATCAAAAAAGCGCTGCATTACAGATGGCACAATGTATTTTATATTATGGGAAGTTTATTGTCTACTGTCTCCATTGTTTTGTTGTGGCAGTATATTTACCGGGCAAATATGGAAATGAGGCAGTATATGACGGTGTATGCAATTTTATCCAACTTAATCTCACTTCTTTATTCCGGCCGCTTCGCAAATTGTGTTGCGGATAAAGTCTATAAGGGAACATTTGCAGTGGATCTGCTGCGCCCGATGCATTTTCTGAGGCTGAATTTTATGGAAGCGACCGGTGAAACTCTTGCGGAATTGATCGTAAGGGGAATCCCTATCTGTATTGTCCTTTTCGGTGTATATTGGGGATTGGTTCGGAATATTGATCCGGCATATGCGCTGCTTGGGGCGGCGGCTGTTTTTCTTGCTTTCTTATTTTATATGATGCTGTTTACGGTGATTGGCTTCCTGGCTTTTCGATTCTATGAGATATGGCCCTTTACCAGGCTGATGAATGACACCATACGGTTTTTCTCGGGGTGCTTTATCCCGATTGCGCTGTTCCCAGCATGGATGCAGACACCTGTCCGGCTAATGCCTTTTCAGTATCTGTATTCCTTTCCGATTGAAGTAATCCTTAAAGGGAGTGGATGTGAGAGCATCGGATTAAATTTTGCAATATTGATAATATGGGACATTGTGATAGCTGTAGTGATGATCTTTGTATATAGAAAGGCATTGTTCCGGTGCGTTGTGCAGGGCGGATGAAGTCAGGAAAGGCTTAGAAATGGGATGGAGGATTACGGTGATAGATTTTTTATCAACTTATGTTGCCTATATTAAAACTTATTTTAAAGCACGCGCAGAGTATAAGACAAGCTTTGTTCTTGGCATGGTGTCTAATTTTTATTGTTACTTTATTACTTATATGAGTTACTGGGTGTTAACGAATGGAGTGAATACTGTGGAGGGATGGGATTTTTCAGATTTATCTATATTGTATGGCCTGTCATTGATCACATATTCTATTTCCGGGACATTGATCTGGTATAGTGCATACTTTTTAGAAAATCTGATCATTGACGGTCAGTTGGATATCATGCTGCTTCGCCCGCAGGGGCTGATCAGGCAGATGATATTTCAAAGATTTGGTGACACCTTTCTCGGGCAGATCGTCGTTACTGTTATCTTTCTCTGCGTTGCATTTACCACGCGGGCAGGAGCTTTAAGCCTGCAGATGGGATTCTATCTGATATTGGCGATCATTGGCGGTGTTTTTATGCAGACAGGCTCTATGATTTTATTTGGGGCTTTCAGCTTTTGGACCATGAAATCCGGCGCGCTGATCGATTTGTTGTTTTATGACCTGCGCGGCATGACAAAATACCCTCTTGTGCTTTATCCGAAGTTTTTGCGTATTTTTTTAACTTTTGTACTGCCGTGGGCATTTATCAATTATTATCCGACACTGCTTATCACAGGGAAGAATATGACAATGTATGAGACAGTATTGGGAGTGATTGCGCCAATAGTCGGTGTTTTGTGGTTTATTCTGGCAATGGCTGTATTTCGGCAGGGGTTAAAGCGGTATACAGGGGGAGGAGGCTGAGCAGTGGAAAAGAAAAGGGAAGATGGGAAGAAAATCATAAAAGTAAGTAATCTGAGCAGGAATTATTCTGTTATAGAGAAGCAGGAAAAGAATCGCATTCTGGGCAGGCGCAGCCGTAAGACGATTTATGCGGTAAAGGGTATTTCGTTCGAGATATGTGAAGGGGAATCGGTAGGGTTTATTGGACCGAATGGGGCGGGAAAGTCTACGACAATTAAAATGCTTACGGGAATCCTGCATCCGACAGATGGAAGCGTGGAGGTTTTGGGAAGGGAGCCTTATAAGTATCGTAAAGAAAATGCACAACATATCGGTGTTGTCTTTGGACAGAAATCGCAGTTGTGGTGGGACTTGCCGGTGATAGATACCTATACGCTTCTGAAAAAGATATACAAAATACCGGATGAAGTTTATTGCCAGAATTTAGATTTGTATGTAAAATGTCTTCAGATCAACGATTTTTTGCATCAGCCGGTGAGACAGTTATCGCTTGGACAGCGTATGCGGGCAGAGCTTTGTGCCGCGCTTCTCCATAATCCTGAACTTCTGTTTCTGGATGAACCGACAATTGGCCTTGACATTATGGTAAAAAGGCAGATTCGTGAAATGATCAGGAAGATCAACCAGGAAAGGAAAACAACAGTTTTGCTGACCACCCATGACTTGCGCGATATCGAGGAAGTGTGTGACAGAATTATTCTGATCAATCACGGACAACTGATTGTGGATGGAGAACTAAAAGAGGTACGAAAGAATTTTGAGGGTTTTCATTCGGTGGAGTTTTTGTGTAAGCTCCCATTTAGGGATGATATAGAGCTGCCAGGTATAGAAAAGTGGAAATCCGAAAAAGGGAGTTTTACGGCATTTTACAAGAATGAAGATATACTTCCGACAAAGATTATCGAAACAGTGCTAAAAAATTATTTGGTAGAAGATATCAAAATAAAAGAACCGACGATTGAGGAAATTGTTGAGAAATATTATAGGGAATGAGGCGGAATTCGTCGCACATTTCCTGGTACAGGAAAGGATCAGGGGATTTGATATGATGCTGCCGGAGTTTTTATCCCAGAGGGAAAAGGAGAGATTCTTCCATGCGTTGAATGACGAGCAGAAAATAGACGCATTGAACGAGATTATAGAAGAATCGAAGCATATTGTTTTTCTGGGCGGGGCAGGCGTTTCCACAGAGAGCGGGATACCGGATTTCCGAAGTAAGGACGGGCTGTATAATAAGAAGGACAGTAAGTTTCGGAAATATAAGCCGGAATATCTGCTCAGCTATGATTGCCTTGATAAGAAGCCGGAAATATTTTTCTCCTATTTTCGGAAAAATTTGGATTGTCGGATTTTACAGCCTAATGATGCGCATAAGAAACTGGCGGAAATGGAGCTGAAGGGAAAGCTGGATGGAATCATCACTCAGAATATTGACGGATTGCATCAGAAAGCAGGGAGTAAGAAAGTATGGGAGATCCATGGAAGCGCGCTCCGCTGTCATTGCGTGAGTTGCCGCACGGAATATGGGACGGACTTTATTTTTGAAAATGCAGAGGATATACCGCACTGCCCGAAGTGTGGCAGGATGATACGTCCTGATGTGACCTTGTATGGAGAGTTTCTGCCACAAAAAGCATATGAAGAAGCCGTCGCCCTCATCAGATATGCGGATTGCCTGATGATTGGCGGAACCTCATTGGAGGTGGGAAGTGCAGCGCAGCTTGCGCATATGTATCATGGAAAGTATCTTGTAATTATCAATAGAGGTAAAACGAAAATGGAAGGCAGGGCAGATCTTGTATTCCATGACAGTATTGGTAAGGTGATGAATCAGATTGAGGTTTGAAAGAGGTGAGCACACCTGCCAAAACATCAAAAAACTGAATACCTTTCAGAGTGGGAATGGCTTCGGTTCATGGATATCCATGGATGCTAGGGATTTGGCAGACAGTCATCCCCGCTTTTTTGTTGCCCAAATGCTGGTAACGGCTTGACCGCAAGGAGAACGATGAGCTGAAGTGGGAAGAGAAGATGGATGTGCATTGGGCGTTTGGCTTGGCCCATGGAAACAGTTCACAGACATTCGCCGCATCCAGATAGCATTTCACAACAAAGGGGTTGCTTGAATGATTCGGGCAGATTATAATGGCTCTTATTTCTATGATGATAAACAGTAGGTACTCATGAAACTAAAAAACTAATGATATTGTTCAGAAACATTGATGGAGATGGAGAAAACCAAGAGTACGAAGAGGCTGGATTTCAGGACTTAAAGGAATATATGTCAGTTGAAATGAAAGGCAGTTTTGTAAATGATGAATTTCATGCCACAGAAATACGGTTCTTTTAAAAAACAAGGAGAAAAACCATGAAAAAGAAATTTATACTGATGTTTGTGATTACTTTGGCAATGGGGATGACCGCCTGCTCATCAGAATCAAAAGGGGATGCCGTATCTGTAGAGACTGATTCCCGGCAGGAAACGGATAAGGAAGCAGAAGGAGAACCCTCGATTGCCGTGGGCGATAAAGTAGAGATCAGTTACCGGGGGCTGATTGATTTTGATGAAGAGCACCCAAGCGAAGCCGTGAAAATTGTAGTGATCACAGTTGATTAAATCAGTCAGTTTATTAACATTATTGTATGAGGAGGAATGGTGATGGCAAATGCTTTCATGGTATCAGGGCTTACCAAAACTTATAAGGATTTTGCGTTGGATCGTGTTTCATTCACTGTTCCTGGCGGCTCCATTGTCGGGCTGATTGGAGAAAACGGCGCAGGAAAAAGTACGACCATCAATGCCGCTTTAGGGTTGATTCAAAAGGAAGATGGCGTTGTTTCCATTTTAGACAGGGAGGAACTGGACGGGGATATCAAAGAACAGATCGGTGTCGTGTTCGATGGGAGCAATTATCCGGAAATTCTTTCTCCGCGAAAATTGAACCGGGTTATGAAAAACATTTACAGGACGTGGGACGAACAGGTTTATTTGCGCCTGTTGAAACAGTTTTCCCTGCCGCCTGATAAGCAGATTAAACAGTTTTCAAAAGGAATGAAGATGAAGCTGGCCATCTCTGCTGCATTTTCCCATCATTCCAGGCTGCTGATTCTTGACGAAGCAACCAGTGGATTAGATCCGGTTGTCCGGGATGACATTCTGGATATGCTGCTGGATTTCGTGCAGGATGAGAACCATTCCATACTGGTATCCTCCCACATTACCAGTGACCTGGAGAAGATTGCTGATTATATTGTATTTATACATGATGGGAAAGTAGTTTTTGAGAAGCCCAAAGCTGAACTGACCGGGCGGTATGGCATCATCAGGTGCGGCGCGGCACAGTTTGACGCGCTGGATAAATCCGATATTATTTCGTACCGTAAAATGGACTGTGAATGTCAGGTATTAGTTTCAGACCGGGAGATGATACAAAAAAGGTATCCGAAAGCTCTGGTTGTCCCTGCAACGATTGATGAGATTATGTTGCTTTATGTAAAGGGGGAAAAACGATGAAGGGCATTTTAGTAAAAGACCTTTATATTGCCAGGAGCAATATCCTCGTAACTATTGTCAGCCTGGTTGTTTTGGGCTTTGGTTTGTCCTTTTTGCTGGAAATTAGCGCGCTTCTGGTTTTGGCTCCGGTTGCCGCCACAACAGCAGTCTTTATCAGTATTACCAGTGACGCATCATCCAAATGGAATAAAAATGTCATAACCATGCCGGTATCAAGGCAGCAGATTATTGGCGAGAAGTTTTTATTTTACATCCTGCTTGCCGTATTGGGATTGCTTACTGCGCTGGTTCCCTGTGTTGTCCTTGCCTGTTTCGGTATGGATATAACGCTGTATTCTTTATGTATGTATGGCGCTATCGGGATTAGCGCTGCCCTGTTGGCGGGAGGCATCAGTCTGCCGTGCGCATACTTATTTGACCCGGAAAAATCGCAGATTGTCTTTATGATGTCTTTTATGGCAGGGACAGGGATTATTACGGGGCTTGTGCTTTTTATAAATTTAATTTTTCCTGTGAAAGAAAATCTGCTTCTGGCTTTTACTATTGTGCTTATCATTTCTGTTATCTGGTTTTTTATCTCGTACCGGATTGCGGTAAAGGTATATCAGAAACGGGATATTACCTGACGGATACAGGATGAAACAAATTAGATAAATTTTTATCCGAGAACAGGAATTTCAATCTGTACAATGTAATCTTCTATCCGGTCAATGACATCTTCATTTATGCCCATCTCATAGGAAAATCCGTGGAGTTTCAGGCTGTGTTTTTCTGCAAATGTGAAAATTTCTTCGTAACGCTTTGGCATTTTACTTAAGTCACCCTTGTGGAAAGCTCTCAGATATTTACCTCCGGGCGACATGTGCAGGCCCTTCTGGTATGTGAGCAGAGGAATCTCTATAAACAGTCTGGAATAATCATCAAAATTACCGTTAAGCAGGCTGGAAACGGAGATCATAGAGCCATAGGTAGCGTGGTGTAGGCGTCCAAGATGGTATTTTTCCGTTTCAGCCGTAATGAGTTCAACTTCCTCTTCAAAAGTAGTGTCTTTTGTGATGTCTACGGTAATCAGGCAGCGTTCTTTTTTCTCTATTACGCTGATCCTGGAAAGATCCATTGTCAGCAGGGCAGCTATATTCTGGCGGTGGGTACAGAGGGTTTCCCGGACGGCCTGCAGATGGGTGATCTTAAGGTCAAGGTCAGCTATTTTTTCCTCCAGGAGGTCTTTCAGGTTTTCGGCAGAGCGGTTTTTCATGAAATCCTGTATTACGCTGATGGGGACTTCCAGCTCCCGGAGCAGGAGGATGGTTTCCAGCAAGGGGCTCTGGTGGTAATTATAGCAGCGGTATCCATTTTCCGGGTTGACAGAAGCAGGCCCAAACAGGCCGATCTCATCATACCACATCAGTGTTTTTTTGTTTATGCCATGTAGGGCGGCGAATTGTCCTATGGTAAGGAACTGGTTTTGCTTACTCAATTTTCTGTCTCCTGTTAATATCCATAAAATTTTCCGGTCTGCTATTGACCGTACTGTTACTGTACGGTTTATGATACTGTATGCAGAAAGAAAATACAAGGTGACGGGAGGAAAAATTGATGGAAAATTCAAATGCATACGAAAAACCTGTAACTCTGAAAAATATTGTAAAATTTGCCGTGCCCACCATTGCCATGACCGTGTTCATGTCTTTTTATACCATGGTTGACGGCCTGTTCGTGTCGAACCTGATCGGCACCAATGCCCTTTCAGCCATCAATCTGACTGCGCCGGTCATACAGCTTGTCACAGCTATTTCTACCATGCTTGCCACCGGAGGCAGCGCAGTCATTATGAAAAAGATGGGGGAAGGAAAGCGTGAGGAGGCGAAGGAGGACTTTACCTTTCTGATTCTGGTGAATGTGCTGGTTGGGGCGTTCATGTGCGCAGCCGGGTATATGGCAACAGGCCGGATATTCGCGGGGATGAATCTCTCGGCGGATGTGGAAAGGTATTGCGTGGAATATTTAAGCCGTTATCTGTTGTTTACGGTCCCCATTCTGTTAATGAATAACTTTACCCTGTATATGATAGCCAGTGAGAAAGCAGCCTTATCCCTGGTCTGTTCTGTGGCGGGCGGTGTTTTAAATATGGCGCTTGATTATGTATTGATTGCTGTATTTGATATGGGAATCAGCGGTGCGGCGGTTGCAACAGGACTTGGATATTCTGTGACAGCGGTTGTGGGCCTGTTTGTTTTTGGCCGGAAAAAGAGCCTGCTGCATTTCAGAAAACCGGTATTCCGTTTTAAAGTCCTTGCAAATGCTGCCACAAATGGGTGTTCCGAGATGGCGACGGCGCTTGTCACCGGGATCATTACCATGATGTTTAACTGGACGATGCTTCATTATGTCGGGGAGGACGGTGTGGCGGCGGTTACCATCATCATGTATGTGCTGATGTTTGCAAGCTCTCTGTATACGGGATATTCTTATGGGGTTGCGCCCATGCTGAGTTTTTATCATGGGGAACAGAACCATGATAAATTAAAAAGGCTGGTTGGGTTGAGCATGAAAGTGATCGCAGTGATTTCAATGATTACGGTTGCTGTTTCCTTTGTGCTGACAAGGCCGCTGGTCTCTGTATTCGCCCGCCCGGACAACCCGGTTTATGATCTGGCGGTAACGGGAAACAGGATATGCACAACCGCATTGCTTTTTATCGGATTTAACATTTTCGCCAGCGGGATGTTTACTGCATTGTCTAATGGAATTGTTTCGGCCGTCCTTGCATTTTCCAGGTCCTTTGTGTTTATGCTGATTACCATGCTGATACTTCCCCTGGTTTTTGGTGTGAACGGTATCTGGCTGGCAACACCTGTGGCGGAACTGATGGCGCTTGCCCTGTCTGCCTTTATGTTTTTGAAATATCGAAAGAGATATGGATATTAGGGAAAAATAATTCCCTGTAACATTTCGCGGACATTTGCCTGTTATGCTATAAAAATATAAAGGAGTGTGGATATGAAGAAGATTTTACTGGTAGAGGACGACGCCCTTTTAAATAAAACGCTGACCTACAACCTGATTTCTGAGGGTTACGATACCGTATCAGCCCTGAATGCAGGCACAGCCGCCGAGCTACTGGCGCAGACGGAATATGACCTGGTACTTCTGGATATCAACCTGCCGGACGGCAGCGGCTATGACCTGTGCAGGCTCATAAAACCGGAGAACCCCGATACACTGGTGATTTTCCTGACGGCCAACGACCAGGAGAGTGACCAGATCCGGGGGTATGAAGCCGGGGCGGTGGATTATATCACCAAGCCCTTTTCCATTGGGGCGCTGTTACGGAAAATACGGGCAATGTTCGCCATGCTGGAACACCGGGGGCTGGCAAAGGATTTCTATGATGACGGCAGGCTGTTTCTGGACTTTTCGCAGCAGTCCGCCTCGCTGAATGGTAAATCCCTTACCCTTTCCCCTATGGAGTATAAGATGCTGTACCTGTTCTGCAAAAATCCCAAACAGATCCTGACCAGGCAGCGCCTTCTGGAACGGCTGTGGGATGCGGATGAAAACTATGTGGACGAACACACCCTGACTACCTCCATCAGCCGGATCCGGGGCAAGATTGAGGCAGAAGGTGACACTTACATCAAAACGATTTACGGGATTGGATACCAATGGATGGGAGGCGAGAGAAAATGAGTCTGGGGCGGATCTCTGTAAAAAAGATATTCCTGCTGACATGCGGCGGCATGGCGCTTTCCATGCTGGCCATCTGTGCCGTTCTCTTATGGATGACAGGCGAGATCCGGGTGCTTGCCACCGGCGGGCTGCTGATGCTCTGTGCCCTTGCCTGGATGTTCCTTCTGACAGTTGCTTTCAGCAAACGGCTTTCCATATTTACCGGGGAGCTGTGCCGGGCAATGGACCAGATGATAAGCGGAAGCGGAGAGCCTGTGCGTACCGTGGACAGTGAAACACTCCTTGCCCGTATCAGCTACCGTCTGTCACGGCTGTACGGCATCATGCAGGAGAACCGGCGGAAGGTAGATGAAGAACGGCAGGAGCTGCAGATGCTGGTATCGGACATTTCCCATCAGGTTAAGACACCGATAAGCAACCTGAAAATGGTGACGGACACGCTGCTCACAAAGTCTGTCACAGAAGAAGAGCGGCGGGAGTTCCTGCAGGGCATCCGCAGCCAGACGGACAAGCTGGAATTTCTTTTCCAGGCCCTTGTGAAGACCTCCCGGTTGGAGACCGGGGCAATCCGGCTGGAAAAGAAAGAGGCTCCTCTGATTGATACGCTGGCGATGGCCTTAAGCGGTATTGTATATGCGGCGGAGAAAAAGAATATTTCCGTTACAGTGGACTGTCCGGAGGAGCTTTGCCTTTCCCACGACAGCAAATGGACGGCGGAAGCCGTGTTCAATCTGCTGGACAATGCGGTGAAATATACTCCGGCTGGAGGCGCTATCCGGGTCTTTGTAGAACAATGGGAAATGTATGTAAAACTGAGTGTGTCTGATACTGGCAAAGGTATTTCCGAGAGCAATCAGGCCGCTATTTTCCGGCGCTTCTATCGTGAGGAAGAAGTACACGAACAGCAGGGCGTGGGTATTGGCCTGTATCTGACCCGCGAGATCGTAACACGGCAGGGCGGCTATATCAAGGTAACTTCGGAGCCGGGACAGGGTTCAGAATTTTCTATCATGCTCCCTACAAGATAACACATGTCGGACGGCCATTTCTGGCTGTGTGACATAATTTTTTGAAATGTCCGAGTCTTGTAACATTTCAGCCGTATTTTTTATGCCGCTTCGGACATTTCTGTGACATTTGACCTTTATTATGTCCTTATCAATTAAGAAAAGGAGCATTTGATTATGAATGTATTACAGACAATCGACCTGAAAAAGTATTATGGCAGTGAACCCAACATCACCCGTGCCCTGGATGGCGTCAGCCTGTCAGTAGAACAGGGTGAATTTGTGGCAATCGTCGGAACGTCCGGCAGCGGTAAATCCACCCTGCTTAACATGATGGGCGGGCTGGATACGCCCACATCCGGCAATGTTATTGTCCGTGGGGATGAACTGGCAAAAAAGAACGATGAAGAACTGACCATTTTCCGCCGCCGCAACATCGGCTTTATCTTCCAGAACTATAACCTTGTCCCGATTCTGAATGTGTATGAGAACATTGTCCTGCCTGTGGAGCTGGACGGCGACACGGCAGACAAGAAGTTCATGGACGAGATTGTGAGGATGCTGGCGTTGGAAGATAAGCTTCACAATATGCCGAATAACCTTTCCGGCGGACAGCAGCAGCGTGTCGCCATCGCCCGCGCCCTGATCACCAAACCGGCCATCATCCTGGCCGATGAGCCGACCGGAAATTTGGATTCCAGGACCAGCGCCGATGTACTGGGACTTTTAAAGCGTACCAGCATGGAGTTTAACCAGACCATTGTCATGATTACCCACAACAACGAGATTGCCCGGCTTGCCGACCGGATCGTAAGGATTGAGGATGGCAGGATCGTGAGAAAAATTGCCGCAGGCGGCAATTAGGAGGTGTCAAGATATGACATGGCCTTTTGAAAATGACACCAGTGCCGTTACCCGCAGGTTATCAAATGCCCGTATTGGACAGAACCGTTTCAGGAACCGTCTGATTGGGATCATTATCTTTATGGCTGCGGCCATTATGGCATTTGTTTCTTCTTATGCTTTTAACATTACAAATGAATATGCGGCATCGACTGCATATCAGGGGATTTTCCAGAACCTTTCAAAGGAGAATATCTCTTTGTTGAAAGAAGATTCCCGTATCCAAAATATGGGCATATACCAGTCTGTCGGTATGACAGAGCAGAAGAACGGCATCACAATGGGTATGGTATGTTCTGATGAAACAACTATGCAGCTCTCCAACATCACACTGTTGGAAGGATGTATGCCCCAGGCGGCGGATGAACTGCTTGTGGAAAGGGGATATATAGAAACCCTGAACCTGAAAGCGGGGATTGGTGACACAATATCCCTTCATTACCGTAATCAGGAAAGCCGCCAGTTAGAAACAAAAGATTTCCGGATTACAGGTTTTATTCAGACAACCGCTGAGAATGACAGAGACAGGGTTGCGTATAACGCGATTGTCTCACAGGATTTTGTGCGGGAAAACCCTGCCCTTTCTGCCGGGCCTGCAGCAGCAATGATTTCTGTCCGTGATACTGCCAAATATACAAATCAGGAACTGAAAGACCTGGTACGGACGATTGGCCTGGACTGCGAGATATCTGCAGACAATATTCAGGTAAATAATTTATACATCGACAGTAATAACATGTCAGAAGAGACGGTACTGACGGTTTTGCTCGTTGGGCTGGTCTTAATTGGTGTATGTTCCCTGGTCGTCTACAATATATTTTATATTTCCGTGATAAATAATGTAACTTCCTTTGGACAACTGCGCACAATTGGCACTACAAAGAAGCAGATCAAACAGATTATTTCAAGGGAGGGAAATTATCTTGCACTTCACTTTATTCCATTTGGGTGTATTGCAGGTGGAATGCTGTCCTTTCTGATAGACCGGAGCGCTTTTTTGCTGCTTCCTGATATTATAACTTCGTTTTTGTCAGGAATCGTTGTATTTGTCTGTGTAAGGCTGTCTGTTTTGAAACCGGCGAGGATTGCCATGTCAGTTTCACCTGTGGAAGCATTCCGTTATAGCGGTTATAGCGGAATAAAAAAGAGGAAGAAGAGCGGGAAGCGCCTTACACCGTTTTCACTTGCAGCAATGAACCTGTCCCGTAACAGGAAGAAAAGCATATTGACCTTTGCTTCACTGGTCTTGAGCGGAATGCTGTTTGTAGGCATTTCTTCCCTGCTGACTTCCCTTGATCCTGAACAAAGGGCAAAGCAGAGCTTTCCTTATGAGGGAAGCTATGTGGTAGAACTGAACCGGGCGCTGGTCACGCCTACGTTTTCCCTTACGCAGCTGCAGGAAGACAATCTTCTGACAGATGAATTGGAAAGTCATATTTTGTCGATTGAAGGGGTAGATGAAATCATCCGCCAGCAGGAAATATGTGTCAGGATAGATGGAATGGAAACAGCAATCCGGAGTATGAACAGAGAAGATTATAAAGAATTAAAGGACAGAGTAATGGCAGGGGAGCTGCCGGATTGTGACTATACAGGGGAAAACTCCCTTATCATTAACGTGGGAAGCCCGGAATTGGAATATCTGCATAAGGACTATGATGTAGGCGATACCGTCACTTTTTCACAGACAGGGGATATTCCGCAAAGCAGCCTTACTTATACAGTATCTGCTGTTATTTTTGACAGAGACAGCGCTGCCAGCTTTATCCTTCCGGCGGGTGAAATGAAACGGATGGTCCCCTATAATGCAAACAGTGCGTTTGTGATTCGGACAAAGACAGACAGTCATGCTGAAATTGAGAGCGAATTACATTCAATGGTTTTGGTAAGCGATACTTTGCGCCTGAAGACATTAAAAGATATGACAATGCAATATAAAAGTGTTTTCAGCACAATTTCCATTGCGGCATATGCACTCTTAGCGGTTATTGTTATGTTCAGTATCATCAACCTGGTCAATACCAGTATGACAAATATCATTTCCAGAAGGAAGGAAATGGGATTGTTCCGGGCAGTTGGTTTAGGCAACAGACAGCTGTATCATATGATAGGCTTTGAAAATGCATTTCAAACGCTTGGCAGTTTTGCCGCCTCCCTTATCTGCGGTCTGGGAATTGGAAAAGCAATTTGCTCTGCTGTGGGGAACGTGCCCGGATTTAGCTTTGTAAATTACACTTTCCCTGCTGTACCGGTTCTCTTATATGTTTTATTGGTTTTTATACTTCAATTAGCACTTACAAAATGGGCTGGCCTGTATTGTAGAAAAGATAGTGTGGTGGAGCAGCTCCGTGTGACGGAATAGGAGGTGGAGGACATGACATGGCCTTTTGAAAATGACACCGGCGCCATTGTGAAGAAACTGGCGAAGCGGAGCCTTGCCAGCGAGAAACGCCGGAACCTGATGGTGGTGGTTGCCGTCGCTCTGGCAGCGTTCCTGGTTTGCCTGTCAGCGGTCATATCCGTCTCAGTTGCACAGATCCAGCGTAATCAGGTGGCCGACACCTATGAGGCGGTCTTTACCGGCGTGGAGGCGGACCATGTGGCAGTGCTGAAAGACCTGCCGGAGTTTGCCCGCGTGGGTGAATACTATTTACTGGGGCAGGAGCATTCGGAGCAGGGATACAATGCCTCCTATGTGTACTGCGACAGTGACATGGTGTATATTGCCCGCAGCCAGATGGAGCTGGTAAAAGGAGAACTCCCGGTACAGGCAAATGAAGTCGCTGTCAGTGGATATTTTCTTTCCGCTTACGGCTCGAATGCTAAAATTGGTGAGACGGTCCGATTGGATACCGAGAGTTTTCATGGAGACTATACCGTGACCGGAATCCTGTCTAATGTGGGAGAAAAGGAAGCGAATCTATGTGCCGTTGCTGTTTCTAAAGAGGCCTTAACACAGTGGGCCGGATTTGAGCCTTACGGGTACCGTGCCTATGTGCATTTCAAAAATGACAGGCAGTTTGACCAGGAGACCATGGCTGCCCACTGCCGGGAGATTGCCGCACAGTTTGGCTCTGCGCATGTAGGGATGAACAGCAATTATTTTGCTTCTAATTCAAAGTCTATTGACTTTGTAACCATTTTCGGTATATCCGCCCTCGTGCTTGCCGGCGGATATGTAGTCGTCCAGAGTATATTCCGTATTTCTGTGAACGACAAAATACAAAGCTATGGACAGCTCCGTACCATCGGCGCAACACCGAAACAGCTCCGGCGCATTGTGAAAAAGGAGAGTGGTCGGCTGGGCGGCATTGGGATCCTGATCGGCATCCTGCTGGGCGTGGGCGGCGGCCTGCTTCTGTTTCCAAAAGGTTTCCATGGGGGGTATTATGGGGTAGCTGTACTTCTGACCGTGGTGGTCTGTTGGGTCATGGTATCTGTCTCGGTTCACAGACCGGTCAAAATAGCTGCCAACATTTCACCGCTGGAGGCAATGCGTTTTTCCGCAGGTCAGGAAAAGGTACACAACAGAAAGAAACACCGGAAACTAAGTTCCGTATCCATGGGATTTGCGAATTTTGGACGCGACCGCAAAAAGTCAGTGAGTATTGCAATGTCCCTAAGCCTGGGCGGAATCCTTCTTCTGGTGGTATCCTCCATGGCTCTGGCACGCTCACCAGAACAGGCCGCAAGGCTGTTTTTCCCGGACGGGGATTATAAGATATATCTGTCCTCAGAGCAGCCGGAGGAAGAGGTTATGGCTGCCGGCAATCCGCTGGATGAAGAACTGAAACAGGAAATTCTTTCTGTAGACGGGGTGAGGTCTGTGCTGGTCACCCGCCGATCCCTGCACGCAAAATTCGGGACCCCTGAAAGTGCCGAGGCCGGTATGTGCGACATGCTGACGGACACAAACCGTATGGATGTGGAAGCGGCACTGGTATCCGGCGCCATGCCGGCGGATGCCCACAGTATCCTTCTGGGCACAAACTATCAGAAGCATCATGCTGATATGGGTGTTGGCACTGCCATTGAACTGACCCTGGGCCAGAAAACTGTGACAGTTACCATTTCCGGACTGTTTGACACGGCGAAGGCAGCAAACGGACATGGCGCGCTTGCCATGGATTCCGCAGCCCTGTTCGCGCCAGAAGGCCTGTTTCTTGACCTGCATCCCGAAATCGAAAGCTTTGACTATTCCTGGAGCGTTGCCAGCGACCCGGAAAAAGCAGAGTCTGTGGAAAGCAGCCTGCAGGAGATTGTATCCGGCCGCAGCAATCTTGGACTGGATACCATAGATGCGCACATCGAATATGAGAAAATGCAGAGCAGCATTATTTTTGGCAGCCTGCAGGCTCTTTCCTGGCTGGTCTTCCTGTTTGGGGTCGTCAATCTGGTCAATACGACACTTTCCAACCAGATGTCCAGGAAAAAGGAGAACAGTATTCTGCGTTCCATTGGCCTGACCGGGAAGCAGCTATGCCGGATGAATATCATTGAGGGGATGTGCTATGCATTTTTTGCGGCGCTTACAGTCCTGATTCTGGGGCTGCCGCTTTCCGTGGCAGTCTGTGCGGAAGTAAGTAAAAAATCCTTTGCCGGTACAGTTGTCCCATATCAGTTCCCATTCCTGCAAATGGGGCTGTTCCTCCTTGTGCTGTTTGGCATGGAGGCGATCCTGTCTGTCTGGATGGTTCGCAGGCAGAAAAAGCAATCTCTGATAGATCAGATGCGGGCGTAAGGGCAGCATTCTGCCCTGGGTAAAATGCTACCCTGAGTGATTGTTTAATTTTATTCAGCATTTCACAGCAACAGGTAAACATTTCACAGCAATCAAATTGTTTTGGCATTTCCGACAGGCTAAAATAAAATGTCTGTCTATGCCAGCGGCAAAAGTTGTCTTTGGAGGTAGTGCATTGATCCGTATTGCAATCTGTGATGATGAAAAACATATGTCTGAGCATATAAGGTCAATGGTCTCTGATTTCTTTCGTAAAAAGAACCGGGAGATCAGCCTCCGTATGTTTTCCAGCGGCGAAGAGCTGTTAAGCTACAATGGGCAGATCGACATCCTGTTTCTGGATATCCAGATGAAGGACATGGACGGCATGGAGACGGCAAGGAGACTCAGGGCGGATAAGTTCCGGGGCTTTTTAGTCTTTATTACGGTACTGAAAGAGATGGTGTTCCAGTCTTTTGAGGTACAGGCCTACGATTATCTGGTCAAGCCGGTGGATAAAAAACAGTTTGAAAAGACGATGGACCGCCTTTACGCTTCCATGCAGAACGCCAGCGAAGACAGCCTGCTGGTGCAAAAGGGATATGAGGGGCGCATCATCCCAAAGGATGAGATTGTCTTCTGTGAGATTATAGACAGGAAAATATATCTGAACCTGGCTTCTGGCGAAGTTGTTGATTATTATGAACGGATTGAAAATCTGGAAACAAAGCTGGATAACCGTTTTTACCGGTGCCACAGGAGCTATCTTATCAATCTGAAACATTTAAAAGGCTATAAAAACGGGACGGCCTGTATGGATAATGGCAAGGAGATTCCCGTATCACGGCTGCGGAGCAAGGAGTTCTCCGGTGTTGTTCTGCAGTATATGAAGAACATTTGAGAATTTTAGATATGGGGGCTGGTAACATGGCTGAGTATTTAGATTTTTTCAATATATATGTGATAGGCCTCATTGAGGGGACCTTTCAGTTTTATTTTCTGGCAAAAATCCTGAAAAAGAAACTTTTGCCCCCGTTTTATTTCCTGTTTGGAGTATGTGCGGTGATTGTCACCCGCTTTCTTTCAGTTGGCACGGTGACCGGCTTCGTGGCGATGGTATTTCTTCTTACGGTATGTGGGATTCTGGTCTGCCATGCGGATTTTAAGTCTTCCCTTCTGTATGCAGCCCTAACAACAGAAATCATGTTGCTCTGCTATGGGATTGTGAAATCCCTGATAGGCCTGTTATACGCATGGCTGCCATATTTTTTTTATGATACGGCCGGTATTGCGGCCATGCTGGCCAGTGAGGCTGCGTCACTTTTGCTGACAGGGGTTTGCTATTATATGGTGTATCGCTATTTTTCCGACCATACCGCATCGGAAATGCAGCAAATGTTTCTGGTTTTCATTCCGGTCCTGATGATCTTTATTATGAGTGAGTACATTAATATGATTTCATTTGATTACCAGTTTGTAGTCTTAGAGGAGGATGGATCTTTCGAGTATCTGCTGAGTCACTGGCAGCTGCTTGCAATGCATCTTTTGGGACTTTTAAGCCTGTTCTGCATTCTGTTCTCTTATAAGAAGCTGCAGCAGAATTTCCGTCTCAGCACTGAAATTTCACTGCTGGAACAGGAAGAACATTCCCTGAACCAGTATGTGGAGGAAGCGAAGACACGTTACGATGAAACAAAGTCCTTCCGCCATGACATCAGGAACCACATCGCAGTGGTGAAAAATCTTCTGCAGGGCGGGAAACTGGAAGAAGCGGTAAGCTATATGGAAGATATGGACGATATGGCGGAAAAAATGTCATTCCCCTGCAGTACCAATAACCCGGTAGTGGATATTTTGGTGGGAAACAAGCTGGGGATTGCCAAAAGCATGGGGATCGATGTGGACTGTTCCCTCCTTCTGCCATATCCCTGCAGTCTGCGGGACATTGATATCTGCATTATCCTGTCAAATGCACTGGACAATGCGATTCAGGCAGTAAAAAGGCTGGATGCCGGTATGGAAAAATATATCCATGTGTCCGGGCGTATCCAGGGAGATTTCCTTATGATGGAAATAGAAAACAGCTTCCATGGGAAAGGTGCGTTCAAAAAAGGGACAGGCCTGTCAAACGTAAAGAAGGTGGCTGAAAAATATGGCGGCGCCATGAGTATAGAGGCACAGGAGAATAAATTTGTCCTCCATGTGCTGCTGATTATTTCACAGCACCCAGAAGGTATCCCACAGCAAATGGATTAACGCGTTACTTTCTACAGCCGAAAAAAGAAAAAGGAAGCTGTCTGTAAGGGCGGCTGCCTGACAATATCAAATTGAAGGAGGAACATGCTTATGGCAATGCAGGTGAATGGAAACTATGAACATTCCAGAACCGACTACGCAGAAAGGGTGAAGGAAAAACAGGCCGCCGAGAGGGCGAAGGAAGCAAAGGAAGCCGAGAAGGCTGCGGAGGAGAAAAAATCCGGCAGGCTGTCCGAACCGCAGGATGAATACATCAGCAGTGAAAAATCGGGAAAAAAGCCTACGGGACTGTACCGGGTAGGCCAGGACGAGAACGGCAACCGGAAAATCTTTTTTGATGACCCGAAAGCTGACCATGCAGATGGAAAGGATGAGAGCTCCGGGGAAGGCGAAGATGGAAAAGGGCCGAAGGTAAGCGGGGACAACCAGGGAAAGCCGGCGGAGAAATGTGTCGCGAATACCGATAAGGTTGACAGGGAAATCAAGAAGCTGAAAGAGAAAAAGCAACAGTTGGAACAGCAGATCCAGTCAGCTTCCGGAGATGAAAAGAAAATCCGGGAACTGGAGAAAAAGCTGGCGCAGGTAGAAAACGAGTTAAGCCAGAAAGACAATGATACCTACAGGCGGCAGAATGCTTCTGTAACCGAAGTATCAGAATAAAGAGATTCGGATTTTAGTGTAGTATCAATACCGGGAGATGGCGGCAAATGCGCACTGTTTTCCGGTATTTTTGAAATGGCAGCATCATTCATGACAATACATTACAATAAAATCTTCTTTTAGATTTTATTGTAGAAGACTCGCGAAGCGTGGATTCTATTGTATGAATTTCTTAAAAAGTATTGTGGCAGGAAGAATTCAAAGGAGGGACTTTTTATGCATACGAAAACAATGGAAGGCCTTGCAGGGGCAAGTATGAATATGAAGTTACTGAATACGCCTTTCCGCGTCTATAAAGACGCAGAGCGGAGAGGTGATACAGCCGTTATGGAACGGGCAATGGGATATGTCGGTGAATTTGCGGATAAAGCGGAGGATTATCAGAAGAAAGCCGAAAAAGGAATGGAGGAGGATGTAAAGGAAGCGAGGGAAAAAGCGAAGACGGAGCAGGAAAATGCCATCAGGAAGCGCAAGGAAGAGCGCGAGGAGCTGGAAAAGAGGATAGCGGAAAGCCGGAAAGAGGATACGGATACCGTCAGCATCAGCGAAAATGGGAAGGCCGCATTGGACGGAAAGACCGATTCGGTTCAGACTGGTGCAGACAACGGCATCCCTGTGGAAGAGACAGCGGATGCTATTAAGATGGAACCTGTAATCTATACGAAAATCGGGGAAGCCTCGAAATCGGAATCTGGCATAAATATTTCTGTTTCAGTATAGATGCTGTCATCGGGTTGTTTTGAATGATAAAAGATAATCCCTGGCAGCGAAGCTGCCAGGGTGCCTGATTACCAGTAAAATGGGGACATATCTGCGGTGAGAAACGCTGACATTAAGAAAGCGCAGTCACCAATGGTATTCGTATTAGGTGGAGATAAACGGTTGGAATGGATCCGGCCGTTTGGATTGTTTAGATTGGAGAAGAAAATGAATAAGAAAAAGTGGACCCGTATCGTGTCGATTTATTCGGTGATATATACAGCAATTACATTGTTAAGCAGCGTTTTGTATCTTTGTAACGGCGTATATGAAGACCCAAGCGGTAACTGGCACGAATTAGACAGGGCTATGATTCTCCTGATCGGGATAGCAGCATTTGAGTTATGTACGAATCTGCCTGTTAAGCCTTTGGCTCTCAGATATTTGATTGCATATATTCCCTCTCAGATGTTGGCGTTCGCCTATGTCTGGTTCAGCGGACTGCGGGAACCTTTGGCGAAAACTGCATACAGAGATATTTGGATTAACTTTACGGGTCTTTTTGTGCTGTTATGTATCCTCAATACTGTCGTTTATGTTTTTAAGAAAAAAAGAGGGCAGGAGTCATCATGTTCGTAACCGTGTTTTTTCAGGTTCTGTAAAGCGGGACATAGATTCAGAAAGTTCTGAATTTTTGGAATCATTAGAGAGGAGAATGGCGATGAGTAAATACAGCGCTTTGTGGGAATATGTACAGAAAAGTGGAAAAGAATCTTTTCAGTTGACTTTTGCGGAGATCCAGAAAATCGCAGGGATACCAATTGACCACTCTTTCCTGAAATATAAGAAAGAGCTTGTGGAATATGGCTGGCAGGTCGGAAAAATATCCATGAAAGAGCAGACAGTATTCTTTCATAAGACTGGCTGATTACCTCTGTTTTCTGGGAAACACAAATTACAACCGGTATCCTGGGAGGTAATCATATGGCGGATATGCTTGTTAAACTATATAATATACCCTATTCACATGATATAGAAGAAAATTTATTGAAAAGTGGTATCAGAATCAAAAAAGCATTGGCACCTGACAGGAGCAGGATTATCAATTTCGCCAGGACATGTGCAAAAGATGATTATTCAGATGAAGTACAGGCCGCTTTTTCTAATAACCCTGTCACCTGTTATATTGCGACCAGAGAAAAGGAACTTATCGGTTTCGCATGTTATGAGGCGACAGCCAGAAATTTTTTCGACCCTATGGCTGTGTTGGAAAGTGAAAGAAAAAAGGGTGTAGGAAGAGCCTTGCTGCTTAAGGCTCTGGAATCCATGCGGGAGCTTGGCTATGCGTATGCCATTATTAGATGGCCCACAAAATCCGCCGTCAGCTTTTATAAAAAATGTGTGGACGCAATTATGATTGATGAAAATTCTTCGGGTGTATATAAACGAATGATCGAGATTGATGAATAAAGCAAGGAGCCTTCGTAATGGAAAGTTTCACCGATGCATTGAATCAAAGGAATTTAGAGAAATCAGGGTATGGGGGCTTGTTCTATGTTAAAGAAGCTGAACGGAATTTTGAACATACTGATCAGTTCATTGATTGGAGCTTTTGCAGGGCATGTAATCTATGTATGTCTGGATTACAGGACACGTCCTGGGTTATATGATATGCAATCGGCACCATGGTACACAGGCATTTTGTATTATGGCATATTTACGATTGTTCCTTTGATAATAGCCATTATCATAAAGCTGTTCCTCTGGAGAAAGTTAAAGCAGAAAAAGTGAAGAATTGGAATCGGGATTTGTATCGGGAGGATATGGAATGAATGATAGGAATGAAACAATGATAGACGCTGTCATAAAAAAAGCGGATGCTTTGTGCCCTGATTCTCTGGCCCTGATTGGTGTGTATGGTTCGGTTGCTACCGGAGATGAGTACGGAAAATCAGACCTTGATTTGATGATTTTGATTAATGACGAAAACGGACAGGTTCTGGCCGATGGTTTTATTATAGATGATGTTGATATAGGATATGACCTTTACTGTACCAGCTGGGATATGCTTGAAAATGATGCGCAGTGTGGCCACGCGCATTTATCCAGACTGTTCGACTCGATGATAGTCTATTGCAAAGATAAAAGCGTATTGAAAAGGCTGGATGAGATTAGAAGAAAGGCAACAGAACTGCTTGCATCGGATAAACGATATGAGAAGGCGGACCAGGCGTACAGCGATGCAAAAAAGATGCTTGCAGAGGTATATCTCGCACAATCTTTATCAAAAGCCAGAAGCTGCGCTGGAGCGGCTATTGAGTTTATAGAAAATGCTGTAATGTTATATAACGGTCAGTATTTCAGAAAAGGAACAAAAAGGGCTTTGGATGAGCTGAAACAGCTTGGACTTCCTTATGATCCTGAAACCAGGATTCTTGCCGTTATTCAGGCAGAGACAGTGGAAGAGATACGGGCAGAACTGACGGAAATTTTCGTTTTGACAGACGGGTATCTGCAGGTTCCGAAGAAAAAGGAACCCCCTTCTGCAGAAAACCTGCGTGGAACGTATGAGGAAATGTATTCTAACTGGAAAAACAAAATGGCCGAGGCGGCAGGCAGAAACGATGTGTATTCTTCCTTTATGAATTTATTGTCTTTACAGTGGATGTTCTATGAGATTGCAGAATGTATCGCAGTGGACGGCTTTGAAATTATGGATATATTTAACCCAAAAAATTTGGAAGAGAATGTGGATGCCTTCGATCAGGCTCTGAATAAGTATCTTGCAGAATATGAAAAAGTGGGAATTTGTCCAAAGCATTTTGAGAGCATAACAGAATTTCTTGAGAGTTACAACAAAGAAATTTCTGAAGAAATATAAAGAGAAATCGGAATTTGTAAAGGAGACCAGCTATGCCATTTTTGTTATTCTTAAACTTAATTGTTCCATATGTAATGATTCTGACAGGTTCTATCTTAAAGAAACATCCTGTATCAGATATGAAGTCACAAAACGGATATAACACACCAACTTCACGAAAATCGCAAGCACATTGGGATTATGCACAAAGTATCGCACCTAATATTTTCATATCTCTCGGAAAAATATTGGGAATAATCGAGATTATTTTAAGTGTAATGATGTTTTTATTTCATACTTCAAGACAAGTTGCTCTCACTGTCGGAGGTTGTGTAGGAGTTGGTTTCTTGCTTTTCGGATTTTATAAAACTGATTTGGAAATAGAAAAGAAATTTATTGAGAATTAAATTCAAAGTTGAAAAGGAGAAAATTATGGCAATATGGATAGCGAATCAATCATAAGAAAAAGAAATAGACAACTTCCAGTTGTGCGCCCAGCAAAGGGCAATTAACCTAACAGGTGCGAATCCTGTCTGCGAAGGTCTAGCCAGCCAGCAGTAGCGAGTCTTGCGAGGCAGTCAGTAATGGCTGCTGCGAAGCGTAGACAGCGAGCAAGTAGGGCTGCAATGCGATTGAGCCTCGAAATGTTG
>ERZ808046.113-NODE-113-length-105873-cov-16.091998_pt1 | contig 105873 bp, 82 predicted proteins | sample MGYA00380196_ERZ808046 | MGnify/ENA primary metagenome ERZ808046 (study PRJEB31490, sample SAMN06133421) | mouse gut metagenome | isolation source: Z6_2 | host: mice | place: China: Chengdu | collected 2015-05 ...
TCCGTGTTCAAAATTTCGCTTGGCTAATTTTAAACCGTTCTACTGTTGTTTTAGGTTTTTGTTCTGAATGTTCTCATTCATGGTCCAAACCAGACCATTTTTATAAGAATTTTCAGGGTTTTACATACTGTTCAGTTTTCAAGGTCCTTTGTTGCTGATTTCCGCTCAGCCAAATTTGACTTTACGGATGACTTTACACCAAGAATTTATGCTTACTTTGTCTGCACTTTCCAGGTTATTCTCAGTCTCAGCGGCAACTCTGATATATTATCACACAGTTGCTCATTTGTCAACAACTTTTTTCATCTTTTTTCGATTCATTTACTATCAAAATCTGATGAACGGAGAAAGAGGGATTTGAACCCTCGCGCCGGTTTCCCGACCTACACCCTTAGCAGGGGCGCCTCTTCGGCCTCTTGAGTATTTCTCCCTGTTACCGTAGCTATTATTATTTATTAAATTTCTGGACAAACCGCCAGACGCATGAGTTATTATACAAGGGAAAAATAGTTTTGTCAACCCGTTTTTTATTTAAATTTATCGATTTGGTCAGTTTATCCTTGTATCTTCTTGTCTGTGTACCGCAGGCAGGAAGTACACGGCGTCCGCCTTATGAAGATTCCAAGTAAAAATGCTTATGAAAACAAGTTTTCAATGTTTTTTTACTTGGAATTTTCGCAATGATGAACTGTTGCATCAATTTCTTCCTGAATTTTATCATGTACAAGATGTGCTATTTCTATTGTTTTCATTCCCATATATTGTTCATACAAAACAGGCTCCAAAAAGTGTACCTGCACAGTTTCTTTTCTTGTGGAAGAAATATCAAAAGGTTTAAAGCTGTCAATTAATGCGACAGGAACAATTGGACATTTTGCGTTTACCGCGCTTTTAAAAGTTCCTGCCTTGAATTCCAGAATCTCATTTCCCTGGCGGCTTCTGGTTCCTTCTGGAAAAATAAGATAATTCCTGCCTTGTTTTACTTCTTCTGTCATTTGACTGATAATTTCCATGGAACTCCGTATATCTTTTCTGTCCATGGACAGTCCGTGAAGAAGACGAATGACCTGTTTTATAAGTATAATATCTGCAGCCTCTTTTTTTATTACTGTACCAAAAGGATATGGACTGGCCTCAATAATTGCCAGAACATCAAATAATCCCTGATGGTTAGGGAACATGATAAACCCATTTTTTTCCGGTAAATTTGAACAGCCGTGAACCTCTATGGTGACACGGCCGCTTCTATTTACTTTTTTTACAATTTCACGTAAGAAATTATATCTTTCCTGTTCTGTGTGTGTGTCCTTATCGCTTCCCAGCCTGCATAATTTATAAAACCATGCCGGAACACGAAAAATATTTTTTATTACCATGTATGCGATTCTGTTCATGAAATTAATATCCTTTATTTTGCGTATGCCTTTGCTGCTGTTTCATACAGATTATTTCCTTCTGAATCAATCACAACCACAACAGGAAAATCCTTTACTTCTAACTTTCTTATGGCCTCGGTTCCAAGATCATCATAAGCAATTACTTTTGAACTTAAAATTCTTTTCGACAGCAACGCTCCCGCACCACCGATGGCAGCAAAATATACAGAGCCATTTCGAATAATGGCATCCACCACCTGCTGATTTCTTTTTCCTTTTCCAATCATCGCACCTAACCCCATATCCAAAAGATTTGGGGTATACTTATCCATTCTGCTGGCCGTAGTTGGACCTGCGGAACCAATGGGACGCCCTTCTCTTGCCGGAGACGGACCCATATAATAAATTACATTTCTATCCATGGAAATAGGGAGTTCCTTTCCCTCATCCAGAGTTTCCTGCATTCTTTTATGAGCGGCATCCCGGGCTGTGTAAATAGTTCCTGTCAGATAAACATAATCTCCTGCTTTCAGACTCTTCGCATCCTCTTTTTTAATGGGCACTTGTATGTATTTATCCATTTTCATTCCTCCATGCTAAATCACGCGATGTACATGCCTGTTCACATGACAACAAATATTAACGGCCACCGGAAGACCTGCAATGTGTGTTGGATATGTTTCAATATTAACGGCAAACGCTGTTACAGTTCCACCAAGTCCTCCCGGACCAATTCCAAGACAGTTTATCTTTTCCAGCATTTCTTTTTCCAGATTTCGCACATAGGGAATGTTAGACTCTTCTGAAAGATTTCTTGTTAAAGCATGCTTTGCCATTAAAGCACATTTTTCAAAAGTTCCACCAACTCCAACCCCGACTACCATAGGCGGACATGCATTGGGTCCTGCGTCGCGGACCGCCGTAAGAATCGCTTCCTTTACACCCTCAATTCCATCTGCCGGTTTCAGCATAAAAATACGGCTCATATTTTCACTGCCAAATCCCTTTGGAGCCAAAGTTATGTCAATTTTATCTCCGTCAGTTATTTCATAATGAATCACGGCCGGCGTATTATCGTTTGTGTTAATCCGGTCAATGGGATCACGTACAACAGACTTTCTTAAGTATCCATCCACGTATCCCTGGCGAACGCCCTCGTTGATGGCATCTGTAAGATTTCCCCCTTCCAGATGGACTTCCTGTCCAACCTTCATAAAAATAACAGCCATCCCTGTATCCTGGCAAATAGGAATCATATCTGTTCCGGCAATCTCCAGATTTTCTTCGAGCTGATTTAAAATTTGTTTTCCAAGAGGAGCTTCTTCTTTTTTTACTGCTTCACCAAATACCTTTCTCATATCATCAGAAAGAAAATGATTGGCTTCTATACACATCTCTTTTATGTTCTTTGTTATATCATTTACAGAAATATTTCTCATAATCTTCCCTTTCCTATATCTTTGGTTTGTAGATTACTTCATTAACTGCATAAATTGTCACAAATGCATTGGGATCTGTTTTTGAAATAAAACTCATTAGTTTTGAATATTCATTTTTATTGACAATAGTAATAATTTCTCTGCGGCTTTTATTATCGTAAGCTCCTGTTGCCTCATAAAAAGTAGCGCCGCTATGAAGCTGGTGTAAAATAAAATCTGCAATTTCTTCTTCTTTTTTAGAAATAATACAGACTCTCTTTTTGATGTTGAATCCAAATATAAAATGATCTAAAACAATTCCGCTTAAGTAAGTTCCCAAAACACTCAAAACAACTGCCTTTTTATCTGAAACAAAGACAGAAGAAAAAGCCACACAGAGTCCTACCATGGAAATTGCTTTTCCCAACTCAATATGGAAATATTTATTTATAATTTTACCTAAAATATCAAGCCCTCCAGAGGACGCATTCCACTGGAATAAAATTGTCTGTCCAATACTTACGACAAAGAGATAGCATATCATATCCAAAAATGAATCTCCCATAATAGATTCATTATTTGGATATATAATTTCCAAAACTCCCATGAAAACAGGAAGGAGCATGGAAGTTATAACGGTTTTAACTCCAAAATCTTTGCCTATAAAAATAAATCCGACAATTAACAGGACTCCATTTAAAATAAAAGTAATTACTGATATTCTTAATGGGATAAAATGTTCAAGAACAGTTGCAAAACCAGAAACACTTCCCACAGTCACATGGCTTGGAATCATAAAGAAATAAACTGCCATAGTGATAATGAATGTTCCCACTACAATCATAAACGCTTCTGTTAAAATTTCTTTTAATTTCATAATAACTCCCCCTATCTGCTTTTCCCCTACTTATCATTGTAGTATTTTTTTCTGAATTAAGCAAGAAAAACCATATGGCTTTCCACAGTGTGATGAAAATTCCATATGGTTTTCCACAATACCACCTGATTTTATCTAACAGTTCTGCCTTGCGAAGATTTCAGGTAAAGAAAACGTTGAAAACTTGTTTTCATAAGCGTTTTTTACCCGAAATCTTCATAAGGCTGACGCTACAAGCTTCTTGTCCGCGGTACGCAGGCAAGAAGATGCAAGGCTTAACTGTTACAATTTTATTTTTTCGGATTGATGGCCATGGGTCTGATATCTTTAGGAATTGGCGGTATGTAACCTTCAATTCCCACCCTTTTACTTAATTCTTCCTTTGCCTTTTCAATTAACTCCTGATTTTCCAGAACATCTATAATGGCGCCTGCCATTACTTTACCAGCATACAGCATTCCTTTATGAGCTACGGAAGATTTTCCCTGAGATACCTGCTGCCAGGAATGACCTGGTGTACCTGCTGCCTCTGTCACTGTATTAATCTGCGCTGTGGGACATACCCAGCTGACATCTCCAACATCTGTGGAACCTGCCATACAAACCTCTGTATCCATAAGCGGAACCACTACATCACTAAGTACATCATTCCAATGAGGCGCCAGAATTTCCTCAGCCATTTTCTTTCTGGATTTTTCATACCGGCCTAATATCTGCTGCAAATCCACCTGATTTCCACCATATGTATCAGAAATTTTCTTCGCAAAAGAAAGCTCTTCTTCCGTATAAGAGTACCTCTCAGTTTCTTCAAGATTTTTCTGAAGTACCTCTTCCAGAACCGTATTATCCACCAGATTGGAGCATGCCTTTACAAATTGCATCTCCATTCTGGTTCCTGTCATAAGAGCAGCACCTTTTGCAATATCGTTGACACGCTCATAAATTTCCTTCACCTGCTGGTTTTTCGGTGCACGAATTAAATATAATACTTCCGCATAGGGCTGTACCACATTGGGAGAAAATCCTCCTGTATTGGTAATGGCATAATGAATCCTTGCTTCCTGAATCACATGTTCACGCAGATACTGAACACCTGTATTCATAAGCTCTACTGCATCCAATGCACTGCGCCCGCTTTCAGGGCAGGCAGCTGCATGGGCGGCTGTACCATAAAACCGGTAAAAAATCTGATAGTTGGCAAGAGAACTTCCAACGGAAACCACATTTTGGTCACCCGGATGCCAGGTGATCGCAAAATCCAGCTCATTAAAAACACCATCCCTGGCCATAAAACTCTTTCCGGAACCACCCTCTTCTCCGGGACACCCAAAGAATACAACAGTTCCTTCTTTCTCATTTTCTTTTAAGTATTCCTTCACTGCAATGGCAGCTGCCACTGAACCTGCTCCCAGAAGATTATGACCGCATCCATGTCCCGGAGCGCCGTCAACAATGGAGATTTTTTCTGCTTTTTCCGACTCCTGGCTCAGGCCGGAAAGGGCATCGAACTCCCCTAAAATTCCAACCACCGGCTTTCCATGCCCAAACCGTCCGGAAAAGGCCGTTGCAATGCCTGCAAGATTTTTTTGAACGGAAAATCCCTCTTTTTCTAAAAGCTCACAAAGGATTTTTGTGGATTTCAATTCCTGAAATGCAGTTTCAGGATTATCCCAAATTTTGTCACTGGCACAGCAAACAGCTTCCCGTTCCCTGTCAATACTTTGTAATGCCTGTTCCTTTGAAAATTTCATATATGCCTCCTGGATATAATTAGTTTTTTACATGTTCAATTTTCTCACAGCTCCATATTTTCTTCTGTTTCTTCCTCCTCTGAACGGCTGCTTTCTCTGACTTTTGCAATGGTGGCCACCCGTACATTGGATTCTGAATCAATGGCCATCAGTTTCACACCAGATGTATTTCTTCCAATCACAGAAATATCAGAAACACCCATGCGGATTAAAATCCCCTCATTAGTAATGAGCATAATATCTCTGTCATCATTTACCAGCTTCATACCAATTAGAGTTCCTGTTTTTTCTGTCACATTATAACAAAGAAGTCCTTTTCCACCGCGAAGCTGCCTCTTAAATTCAGAAATTTGCGTTCTCTTTCCAAAGCCTTTTTCTGAAGCAACTAGCATATATTCGCCTTGACTTTCCATCTGCATTCCCACAACTTCATCACTACCGGAAAGTTTCATTCCGATGACTCCGTAGGAAACACGGCCGGTAATGCGTATATCTGTTTCTTTAAATCGAATTGACATGCCATTCCTGGTTGCAAGAAAAATATCCTCTGTATTATCCGTCATTTTTACTTCAATCAACTCATCGTTCTCTCTCAGTAAAATGGCCTGAAGACCCGTCTTTCTCATGTTAGCATATTCACACATTCTGGTCTTCTTTATCATTCCGCCTTTTGTAGCCATCACAAAATATTTTTCATTGTCAATTTCTTTCATGGGAATTGCAGCTGTAACTTTTTCATTTGGCTGTAACTGAAGAAGATTTACAATGGCTGTACCTCTCGCGGTTCTGCCTGCCTCCGGAATTTCGTAGGCCTTAAGACGATAACACCGGCCTGTATTGGTAAAGAATATAATATAATGATGATTCGTCGTCATAAGAAGATCTTCAATAAAATCTTCTTCAATGGTCTGCATTCCTTTAATTCCCTTACCGCCGCGGTTCTGGCTCTTAAAGTTGTCAACAGACATTCTCTTTATATATCCAAGATTGGTCATGGCAATAACAGCATCGTCATCAGGAATCAAATCCTCCACAGACATATCGTCATCAAATCCAATCTTTGTTTTTCTGTCATCTCCGAATTTATCAGATATTATAAGAATTTCTTCCCGAATGACACCAAGCAGTTTTTTTTCATCCGCAAGAATTGCTTCTAATTCTTCAATTTTTTTCTTTAATTCCGCATATTCATTTTCCAGTTTTTCCCTTTCCAAACCTGTCAATGCACGGAGACGCATATCGACAATAGCCTGAGATTGTACATCAGAAAGTCCAAACCGTTCCATAAGCTGCGCTTTTGCTTCTGCAACATTGGAAGAACCACGGATAATGCGGATTACTTCGTCAATATGATCAAGAGCCTTCAAAAGCCCTTCTAAAATATGGGCCCTCTCTTTTGCTTTATTCAGGTCATATTTCGTTCTTCTGGTCACCACATCCTTCTGGTGTTCCAAATAATATTCCAGCATCTGAAGAACATTTAAAACCTTTGGCTCATTATTTACTAAAGCCAGCATAATAACCCCAAAAGAATCCTGAAGCTGGGTATGTTTTAAAAGCTGATTTAAAATAACATTTGCATTGGCATCTTTACGGAGCTCAATATTTATCCTCAGACCTTCCCGGTTAGATTCATCGGTGATGGCCGTGATACCATCTATCTTTTTTAACTTCACAAGCTCTGCCATTTTTTCAATCAGGCGGGCCTTATTCACCAGATACGGAAGTTCAGTCACAATAATATGGCTCTTTCCGTTATGCATGGTTTCGATATTGGTCACAGCACGCACTCGTATTTTTCCCCGTCCGGTGCGATATGCCTCTTCAATGCCCCTGGTTCCTAATATTTCTGCTCCAGTGGGGAAATCCGGTCCCTTTATAATCTGTAAAATTTCCTCGATAGATGTTTTCCTGTCCTCTTCCACCTGATTATCAATGATCTTTATTACAGCAGAAATAACCTCACGAAGATTGTGAGGCGGAATATTGGTGGCCATTCCAACGGCGATTCCTGTACCGCCATTTACCAGAAGATTTGGAAATCTGGACGGCAGAACTACCGGCTCTTTTTCTGTATCATCGAAGTTTGGCACAAAATCAACTGTATCTTTATAGATATCTGCTAACATTTCCATGGAAATTTTACTGAGCCTTGCTTCTGTATAACGCATGGCAGCTGCCTCATCGCCATCCACAGAACCAAAGTTTCCATGACCATCCACCAACATATACCGCATGGACCAGCTTTGGGCCATATTAACTAATGCTCCATAAATGGAGCTGTCACCATGGGGATGATATTTACCCATGGTATCACCAACAATACGTGCACTTTTTCTGTGAGGCTTATCCGGACCGTTATTAAGTTCTACCATGGAATAGAGCACGCGTCTCTGAACCGGTTTTAAACCATCCCGGACATCAGGAAGAGCTCTTGAGGCTATAACGCTCATGGCATAGTCAATATATGACTTTTCCATGGTCTTTTTTAAGTCCACATCATGAATTTTGTCAAAAATATTCGGTTCCATCTTTTTCTTCCACCCTTCTCATACCTTCCGGCATGTACCGATCCTGCCGCATTAAATATCAAGTGTTCCATATTTTGCATTCAGCTCGATAAACTCGCGCCGCGGCTCTACCTGATCTCCCATCAGAGTTGTAAATGTAAGGTCTATTTCCGAAGTCATTTCTTCATTCATGGTGACACGAAGCAATACTCTTCTGTCAGGATCCATGGTTGTTTCCCAAAGCTGCTCGGCATCCATTTCGCCAAGTCCTTTATAGCGCTGAATCTTATTATTCTGATCCCGGCCGATTTCTTTCAAAATTCCATTTAATTCGTCATCATCATAAGCATACCATACCCGCTTATTTCTTTCGATTTTATAAAGCGGCGGCTGAGCCAGATATACATATCCCTGTTTAATAAGTTCCGGCATAAACCGGTAAATAAAAGTTAAAAGCAGGGTACTGATATGGGCACCATCCACATCAGCATCCGTCATAATAATAATTTTATGGTAACGGAGCTTGGTAATATCAAAATCTTCATGTATTCCTGTTCCAAAGGCCGTAATCATAGAACGGATTTCCGCATTTCCATAAATTCTGTCCAGCCTTGCTTTTTCCACATTTAAAATTTTTCCTCTCAGAGGCAAAATCGCCTGGGTACTCTTATTTCTTGCGTCTTTTGCAGAACCTCCGGCAGAATTTCCCTCTACGATATAAATTTCACATTCTTCCGGGTGTTTACTGGAACAGTCGGCCAGCTTTCCGGGAAGAGAAAGTCCATCCAGGGCAGTTTTTCTTCTTGTTAAATCACGGGCTTTTCTTGCCGCCGCACGGGCTCTCTGGGCTAAAACAGATTTTTCAACAATGGATTTTGCCACAGTAGGATTCTGTTCCAGAAAATAAGTAAGCTGTTCACTTACAATTCCATCCACAGCCCCTCTGGCTTCGCTGTTTCCCAGCTTTTGCTTTGTCTGTCCCTCAAACTGGGGTTCTTCAATTTTTACACTGATGATTGCCGTCATTCCTTCACGAATGTCTTCGCCGGAAAGAGCCGGTTCACTGTCCTTTAACAGCTTATTTTTTCTTCCATAATCGTTAAAAGTTTTTGTGAGGGCATTTTTAAAACCTGTGAGATGTGTTCCTCCTTCCGGAGTATTGATATTATTAACAAAACTGTAAATATTTTCCGTATAGGAATCATTATGCTGCATGGCAACTTCCACCAGCACTCCATCCTTGCTTCCTTCGCAGTAAATCACCTGATCATACAGGGCAACATTGCTACGATTTAAGTAAGTGACAAATTCTTTGATGCCACCTTCATAGTGAAACGTCTTTTCCTTCTTTTCTTCTCTGTCATCTCTCAAAGTTATTTTCAGATTTTTTGTCAAAAATGCAGTTTCACGAAGACGTATTTTTAAAGTATCATAATCATAAACAGTCTCTTCAAAAATTTCTTTATCCGGAAGAAATGATACCTTGGTTCCGTGTTTATCCGCCGGACACTCCCCAACCATTTTTAATGGATACATAGTTCTTCCACGTTCATACCGTTGCCTGTATATCTTTCCCTCTGTGTATACCTCCACTTCCAGCCATTCAGAAAGGGCATTTACCACGGAAGCACCCACGCCATGAAGGCCGCCGGAAACCTTGTATCCTCCACCGCCAAATTTTCCTCCTGCATGGAGAATTGTAAATACCACCTCCACTGCCGGAAGACCAGCCTTTTTCTGAATATCAACAGGAATGCCACGTCCGTCATCAATAACGGTAACAGAATTGTCTTTATTTATCTGAACATCAATGGAATCACAATATCCTGCCAGGGCCTCATCCACAGAATTATCTACAATTTCATATACAAGATGGTGAAGTCCCCTCGAAGAAGTACTTCCAATATACATACCCGGTCTTTTTCTTACAGCCTCAAGTCCTTCCAAAATCTGGATCTGATCGGCTCCATATTCTGCGCTCATGAAGTTCCTCCTTTATTTTCCGTCTGAAACGCCTACTGCTTTATTCTTCACTTTCGACAGTCCCTTCCACAATTTTAAAGATTTTATCCATCTGAAACTTACTGCTTACAAACTCATCCAAACCGGTGCAGGTAATCATCGTCTGGATATGATTGATTCCTGAAAGAAGATGTTCCTGTCTTTTATTGTCCAGTTCTGAAAGGACATCATCCAGAAGAAGAACCGGATAATCCTTTACTGTCCTTTTTACCAGTTCAATTTCTGCTAATTTTAAAGAAAGTGCAGCCGTTCTCTGCTGCCCCTGGGAACCAAATTTCCGGATATCGGTTTTGTTAACAATAAAATTCAGATCATCCCTGTGAGGGCCTGTGAGGGTCAGCTTTTGTTTCATTTCCTGAAAGCGGTTCTTTTTTAAAGCTTCTTCAAATTCATCGATCGTCACATTGGGTTCATACTGAATAAACAGCTCTTCTTTTTCTCCGGATAAGTGAAAATGGATATCAAAAATCAGGTTATTCAAATCCTTTATGAATTCCGTCCGTATCTTTATTAATTCTTTTCCATATTTTACCAGCTGAATATCCCATACATCTAAAGTTTCTTTTAAAGACGAATTACTCTCCAAGTCCTTTAATAATTTATTTCTTTGCATCACTACCTTGTTGTACTGAACAAGGTTATGGACATATATTTTATTTAGTTGACATAACTCTAAATCTACAAATCGACGTCTCTCTGAAGGACCATTTTTGATGATGTTCAAATCCTCTGGCGAAAAAAAAATTACATTAACGATTCCAAACAGTTCACTTGCCTTTTTTATCGGGACTCCATTTACAGCTACTCCTTTTGTCCTGTTCTTTTTTAAATGCATATCAATCCGGTAGGGAATCCCTTCTCTTCGGACCATCATTTTAATATGGGATTCCTCTTCCCCGAACCGAACAATATCTTTATCCTTGCTGCCCCTGTGGGACTTTGTTGTGCTGCATACATAAACAGCCTCCAGAATATTTGTCTTTCCCTGAGCATTATCGCCATAAAGCACATTGGTTCCCTCATGGAAATCCATATGTAACTGTTCATAATTTCTGTAATTTAAAAGCTCTATTGATTCAATGAACATAAAAAAATGTCCTACTTTTCTACCTTAAATTCCTTCCCACCACAGGATACCACATCCCCGGAGTACAACTTTTTTCCTCTCTGGTACTCCACAGTACCGTTGACGAAAACCTTTCCTTCCTGAATTACATATTTTGCATCAACGCCGGATTCTACCATACCTGTCAGTTTCAGAATCTGACCCAGTTTAATAAAATCATCTCTTAACTGAATTATTTCCATTTTTCTCCTCTTATATACCCTAACCTCGTATATGTTTATACGGTGGCAGCATTAAAATTAACAGGAAGAATCAGGTAAATATAACTTACATTTTCGTCTTTTATAAAGCACGGGGATTTGGGATTCATCATATAGAGAGTTACTTCCTCGTCTTCTATAATTCTCAGCGCATCAATTAAAAATTTAGGATTAAAACCAATCATCAGATCCTGCCCTGTCTTGTGAATTAAAATTTCTGCATTCATAGTACCGAAGCTTGAATTTAGCTTTAAAGACATTTTTGATTCTTCGATATTTAATATAATTGGTTTTTTATCGTTTTCACGAATCAGGATGCTGGCCCGTTCAATGCTATCCTGAAACTCTTTTTTGTTAATTGTCACTTTTGTTGCATAATCGCTGGAAAGCATTTGATCTACCTTAAAATATTCCCCTTCAATAAGACGGGAAATTACGATAGTATCATCAAACTCAAATAAAACATGATTGGTACCAAAGAATATCAATACTTCTTTTTCATTATCACCAGTTAGAATTTTACTGATTTCATTTAATGTTTTACCCGGAACAATTACTTTTGTACTTTCATAGGTGTCTTTAAGAAGTACTTTTCGGATGGACATTCTGTGTCCGTCCAGAGATACTACCCTGAGCTCCTCCCCATTTACTTCAAACAATTCCCCTGTCATCATCTTGTTGCTGTCATTGACAGAGATGGAAAAAATTGTCTGTCTTATGATCTCCTTTAATGAAAACTGGGAAAGACAGATATATTTATTTTTTTCAATGTAGGGAAGATAAGAAAATTCCTCGCCGTCTTTTCCCTGGATTTTAAAAACAGAGTTTTCGCATGTAATGGTTGTATTAAATTTTTCATCTGATTCAATGGTTACAAAAGAGTCAGAATCAGATAATTTTCTAATAATTTCAGAAAAAAGTTTTGCATCTAAGGCAATTTTTCCTTTTTCCAGAATATTTCCTTCTACGGTTGTCTGGATACCAAGTTCCATATCATTTCCGGTTAATTTTATTTCGTTTGTAGAGGCATCAATTAAAATACACTCTAAAATAGGCATGGTTGTTTTGGAGGGAACAGCTTTCAGAACAATATTAATGCCATTTAAAAGGGCGGTTTTTTGAAATGTTAGTTTCATAGATGTTGATAACTTCCTTTCTGATTGAAAATGCAGATAATAAGTATATATATAAAAGATTTTCGTCGCATCCGTAGTAGGGACTGTTAATTTGTGAATAAGCCTGTTTTGGCTGAAAAAATAAGGGTTTGTCCATGTTTAAAGACTTGTGGGTAACCTTAAAAAATGAATTTAATAACCTGAGATTTATCCACAGGGTAAAAATTATGTTTAATCCTGGAAAGTTATCCACAATTTATAAACAGAAAATTCACATCCTGTTCCACAGTTATTGAGGATTTATTTTTTTCTTTAGAATATCAATGGTGTTTTTTAAATTCTCATCAGTTTTTAATTCTGCGGCGATTTTTTTTGTTCCGTGAATAATTGTGGTATGATCACGGCCACCTAAGGCTTTTCCTATGTTTTGCAGAGATTCGCTGGTCATTTCTCCACAGAGATACATAACAATCTGTCGCGGGAATACCAGTTCCTTGCTGCGTTTTTGTCCAATTAGATCCAGGGAATTAATGCCAAAATGTTCTGATACCACATTTAAAATGAGCTGCGGAGTTACTTCTTTAATGGCATTTGGGGAGATTAAATCCTTTAATGCCTCTTCCGCCAGTTCAATATTTATTTCTCTGTTATTTAATTTACTTAAGGCAACAATTTTAGTGAGGGCACCTTCCAGTTCACGGATATTGGATTTTACGTTGGATGCAATGTATTTAATTACTTCATTATCAATATTATAGCCTTCCAGTTCTTCTTTTTTGCGGAGGATGGCCATTCGCGTTTCATAATCCGGCTGCTGAATATCGACAGTGAGTCCCCATTCAAATCTGGAGCGGAGACGGTCTTCCAGTGTCTCAATTTCTCTTGGAGGGCGGTCAGAGGAAATAATGATTTGTTTTTTTGCCTCATACAGAGCATTGAAGGTATGGAAAAACTCCTCCTGTGTACTTTCCTTACCTATGATAAATTGTATATCATCAATCAACAATACATCGTTATTTCTATATTTTTCGCGAAATTCCGTTGTAGAAAAGTTATTTTTGTTCCGAATTGCATCAATTAGCTCATTGGTGAACTTTTCGGAAGTAACATAAAGAATTTTCGCATTAGAGTTATTTTTTAATATAAAATGTGCCACAGAATGCATGAGATGGGTTTTTCCAAGTCCCACACCGCCGTAAATAAAAAGAGGATTATAAATTTCTCCTGGAGATTCGGCGACAGCTAAAGACGCCGCATGGGCTAAATTATTATTTTTTCCCACCACAAAGGATTCAAATGTGTACCTGGGATTCAGATTGGCATTTTGAATCGCGAGCTGGCTGACAGATGTTGCATTGTTTTTGATTAATTTCTTTTCTGAAGTTTCTTCTTTCACATTATCTTTGGAAAGAAAACGGATTTCACACTGGATGCCGGTGATCTCCTCAATTGTGAATTTCAACAAAAATTCATATTTCTTTTTCACATAGTTCAAAAAAAGGTCATCCGGCACGAGAATGGTGAGGATATCTTTATCCACAGAATATGGCCTTAAAGGCAGGAGCCATGTTTTGTAGGATACATCTGTGATATCATGTTCATCCTTTATATTTAGCAGGATCTCGTCCCATTTTTCTAAAATTTTCTCCAGCATATATGTACTCCTAAATATGTGTATAAACATGTGTATAACTGTGGATAATTTTAAAAAAGTTCCACAAACGCACATAAACCCAATCTAAATCTATTTTACATTAAAACTGTTGAATTTTCAATGAAAATATTATAATCCACATATTATCCATAAAGTTATCCACAATTTATCCCCAAATTGGGGATAAATATTATGTAAATCTGAGTAAAAGGCGGATTGACTTTTCCAGTGAATTTTGTATAATTCCTGTGTGACTATATTGCATTGTATCTTTATTAAAAGAACAGTAGCAGGAGGAAAAAAAATGAAAATTGAAAAGAAAGTTATAGACATGTCCCTTGCCGGGATATTCACTGCAATCATTATTGCCATGTCAGTAGTACCATTTTTGGGCTACATCCCTCTTGGCTTTATGAATGCTACCATTATTCATGTACCGGTTATCATCGGAGCTTTGCTTCTTGGGCCAAAATACGGTGCATGGTTGGGTTTTGTATTTGGAATGACCAGTTTAATTAAGGCCACGCTGACCCCGACCGTTACATCTTTTGTATTCAGTCCTTTTATCACCATCGGCGGATACAGCGGAAATATGTGGAGTGTTTTTATCGCAATTGTGCCAAGAGTCCTGATTGGTATAGCTGCATATTATGTATATGAGTTAATTATCAAGGTTGCACATAAAGTAAAAGGCAGCCAGACAGTGGCCCTCTGGGCTGCTGGTATTGTTGGATCCATGACCAATACTTTACTGGTTATGAATGGAATTTACATCTTTTTTGGAGAAAGTTATGCGGCTGCATCCAATCAGGCTGTGGCTGGAATTTATGATGTGATTCTTGGAATAATTCTGGGTTTTGGAATTCCTGAGGCTATTGTGGCGGGAATTCTTACAGCCGCTATCGTGAAAATCCTTTTTAAAATAAAAAATTTTTAATGGTATAATACTTAAAAATCAGGGAAAATACTAAATATAGAAATAATTTGCAAAATAGGCACATTTTATAGGAGCGGAAATTTTCTGCTCCTTTTTTTGAACATTTTTGAAAAATAAACTCTTGACGAAGTGCCATAACTTCTATATAATTGAAATGATGTTTCATCATGTCTAAGTTTATATAGTACAGAAAGGTACTTGAATTTTATAGTAAGAGGAGGTGCCGAATTATGAAAATGACATTTCAGCCGAAAAATACTCAGAGAAAAAGAGTTCATGGTTTCAGAGCAAGAATGAGTAGTGCGGGCGGTAGAAAAGTTTTAGCCGCCAGAAGAGCAAAAGGTAGAGCCAGATTATCTGCTTAAAGAATCCAAGAGAGTATCCGGAAGTTTAGGAAAACTTTTGGATATTCTTTTTATATTCTGGAGAATTTGATGAAAAGATTTCATTCATTAAAGAAAAACAGCGAATTTCAGACGGTTTACCGGTCTGGAAAATCTTATGCAAACAAGTATCTGGTTATGTATGTGCTGGACACAGGAAGGAAAGAGACCAGGATTGGAATTTCTGTCAGTAAGAAAATTGGAAACAGTGTGGTGAGGCATCGCTTTGCAAGACTCATGCGGGAAAGCTTCCGATTAAATGAAGACATGATAACAGATGGAAAAGACATCATTGTGGTCGCAAGAACTGCGGCGAAGGACAAAAAATTCGACAAAATTGAAAGTGCGTTTCTGCACTTGTGCGGACTGCATAACATTTTAAAGGAATCGAAGTGAGAGGTTTGATAAAAAGTGTTTTAATTGGTATGGTGAAATTTTACAGGAAGTTTGTTTCTCCATGTATGGGCCCTCACTGTATTTATACGCCTACATGCTCCCAATACGCCTTGGAAGCACTGGAAAAATACGGCGCTATAAAAGGTACGTATCTTGCTTGTAAGCGGATTCTTCGCTGTCATCCGTTTGCAAAAGGCGGTTATGATCCAGTTCCGTAAGAAACCCCAGGAGGTTAAAGTATGATTTTAACAAAGGCAGGGTCTATTTTGGGACCCATTGCAACAGTTCTTGGCTATGTCATGGACGTTCTGTTCAAATTCACAGGCATGTTTGGAATCTTTAATGTGGGTTTGTGTATCATTTTATTTACCATCGTTATGAAGATGTTAATGATTCCTCTTACGATTAAACAGCAGAAAACAACAAAACTCATGTCTGTTATGAATCCTGAAATACAGGCCATACAAAAAAAGTATAAAGGTAAAACTGATAATGAGTCTATGCAGCGTCAGAATGTGGAGATTCAGGCAGTATATGAGAAATATGGCACCAGTATGACTGGCGGATGTCTTCCACTTTTGATTCAGATGCCTATTCTCTTTGCTTTATATCGTGTTATTTATAATATTCCTGCATATGTACCATCTGTAAGAGTATATTTTGACAATGTGGTAAATCCTCTTATGGGGCAGGCCGGATACGTGGAAAAATTACAGGGTATTACGGATATCATGAAGGCGGCCGCCGTAAATTCTCTGGATAAGTTTGATTTTACAAATGCTGATAAACTTGTAGATTTGCTTTATAAGTTTACAACAGCTCAGTGGCAGGAATTAGAAACTGCATTTCCGGCGATTTCCACAGTGATTTCTGAAAATGCAGGAGTAATTGAAAAAATGAATACGTTCTTTGGCCTTAATATGGCTGAAGCTCCTGGATGGATGCCTTCCCTTGCGTGGATTATACCGATTCTTGCGGCAGCTACTCAGTGGTTTTCCGCAAAGCTCATGAGCGGGCAGCAGCCCAAAGCAGATCCGGATAATCCGACAGCACAGTCTATGCAAATGATGATGACAACTATGCCTCTGTTTTCTGCATTTATCTGCATTACTATGCCGGCAGGTCTTGGAATTTACTGGATTGCCACCAGTGTGGTTCAGATTTTGCAGCAGATTGCTATCAATTCCTATATCGATAAAGTGGATATTGATGACATGATTAAGAAAAATCTGGAGAAGGTTAATAAAAAGCGTGCAAAACAGGGACTTCCTCCGGCCAGGATTACTCAGAATGCAACTGCTTCTTTAAGAAGTATTCGTGAGGAAGAGGAAAAGGAGAAGGAAGCTGAAGAAAAAAAGAAAGAGCGTATTGCAAAGCAGATTGAAGAATCCAGCAAGTATTATAATACTAACGCCAAGCCAGGGAGTATTGCGGCAAAAGCGGCTATGGTTCAGAAGTATAATGAAGCGCATGAAAAGAAAGGTAAGAATAAGTAAGGGGGTTCTATTATGGAGATGATTACAGTAACTGCAAAAACTTTGGATGATGCAATTACACAGGCATCCATGCAGCTTGGTGTAAGCAGTGATAAGCTTCAGTATGAAGTGGTTGAAAAAGGAAGTACAGGACTCCTTGGCGGCCTGATCGGCTCCAAGCCGGCAGTAATTCGTGCGAAAAAAGTGGAAACTATTGATGATAAGGCATCTGAGTTCTTAAATTCTGTATTTAATGCTATGGGGATTTCCGTGGAAATAGATACAAAATTGAATGAAGAGGAAAAAGAGCTGGAAATAAATCTTTCCGGAGATGAAATGGGGATTCTCATTGGAAAGCGGGGACAAACTCTGGATTCTTTACAGTATCTTTTGAGTCTTGTTGTAAATAAAGAATCTAATGATTATCTAAGAGTGAAGCTGGATACGGAAAATTACCGCGAAAGAAGGAAAGAGACTCTGGAAACTCTTGCTAAAAATATTGCCTATAAGGTAAAGAGAACCAGACGTTCTGTTTCTTTGGAGCCAATGAATCCATATGAGAGAAGAATTATTCATTCTGCCCTTCAGAATGATAAATATGTATTTACCAGAAGTGAGGGAGAGGAACCATTCCGTCATGTTGTCATTGCTTTAAAGAGAGAGGAACGCAGAGACAGAAGACCACGGGGTGACAGAAACAGAGAAAAGGATAGCGAATAAGACGAAAGAGAAACAGGGGTTGCTTGTGGCAGCCCCTTTGTGTTATTATAGGAAGACAAATACAGCTGATTAATAGATTTATGTGTTAAAAAATAGAAATAGTGAGAAAAATAAATGGTATATACAGATACAATTGCGGCCATTGCAACGGCCATGGGAAATTCGGGGATCGGAATCGTAAGAATCAGTGGAAATGAAGCAATTTCAGTTGCTGATTGTATATTCAAATCAAAGCAAAAAAATAAAAAGTTGTCTCAGGCAGAAAGTCATACCATCCATTATGGTTTTATTTGTGATGGAAATGAGATTATAGATGAGGTTCTTGTTATGGTCATGAAAGGACCACGAAGTTTTACAGCTGAAGATACTATTGAAATTGACTGTCATGGCGGTGCACTGGTGACAAGAAGAATTCTGGAAACTGTGTTAAAGGCCGGGGCCAGGCTTGCTGAGCCAGGAGAATTTACAAAACGTGCTTTTTTGAATGGTCGGATTGATTTGTCTCAGGCAGAAGCTGTTATTGATGTAATTAATGCACAAAATGAATATGCATTAAAATCTTCAGTGGGACAGTTACGTGGAAGTGTATCCGTTAAAATAAAGGAGCTGAGAGAAAAAATTTTGTATGAGATTGCTTTTATTGAATCGGCGTTAGATGATCCTGAACATATTCAACTGGATGGTTATGGGGAAAAGCTGATGCCAGAGATTAAGAAAATGGAACAGGAACTTTTAAAATTGATTCGTTCTTCTTCCAGTGGACGGGTAATCTCTGAAGGTATAAAAACCGTAATTATTGGAAAACCAAATGCGGGAAAATCTTCTCTGATGAATGTTTTAGTAGGAGAGGACCGGGCCATTGTCACGGATATTGCCGGGACTACCAGAGATATTCTGGAAGAGCATATTAATCTTCAGGGAATCAGTCTTCATATAATTGACACAGCAGGAATTCGAAATACGAATGATCTTGTGGAAAAAATTGGTGTGGATAGGGCGATGGAGGCAGCAAAGGATGCTGATTTGATTATTTATGTGGTGGATGGTTCCAGAGCTCTGGATGAAAATGATTTTAAAATCATGGAATTTATTAAAAACAGAAAGGCTATTGTGCTTTTAAATAAAAGTGATCTTAAAGCAATTGTTTCTATTGAAGAAATTACGAATAAAACGGGGCATCAGGTTTTTTTAATTTCTGCTAAAGAGGAAACAGGAATTGACAGGCTGGAAGAAAAAATCAAGTCCCTGTTCTATGAAGGAGAAATTGATTTTAATAACCAGATATTAATAACTAACATGCGTCATAGAGAGGCGCTCAGAGAAGCATTGGAAAGTATTCAAATGGTGAAAAAGAGTATTGAAGATGGAATGCCGGAAGATTTTTTTTCTATTGATTTGATGAATGCTTATGAAAAATTGGGTTTGATTATAGGTGAATCTGTGGAGGAAGATCTGATTAATGAAATTTTCAGTAAGTTCTGTATGGGAAAATAGCAGGAGATGAGGAGTAAATCATGCCTTTTGTAGATGAAACTTACGATATCGTGGTTGTCGGAGCTGGTCATGCGGGTTGTGAAGCAGCGTTGGCGGCTGCCAGGCTTGGATTCGAGACTATCATGTTTACAGTTAGTGTGGACAGTATTGCTTTAATGCCGTGTAATCCCAATATCGGCGGAACTTCCAAGGGACATTTGGTGAGAGAATTAGATGCTCTTGGTGGAGAAATGGGGAAAAATATTGATAAAACCTTTATTCAATCTAAAATGCTGAATGAATCTAAAGGTCCTGCTGTTCATTCCCTTCGGGCTCAGGCGGATAAACAGGATTATACAAAAGAAATGCGCCATGTTTTGGAAAATACAGATCATTTAACTGTACGACAGGCGGAAATATCCGAACTTTTAACAGAAGTTATAGTGAATTCTGATGATTCAAAAAAAAAGAGGCGAATTATTGGAGTAAAAGCTTTTTCTGGTGCGGTATATCATTGCAGGGCTGTGGTCCTGGCGACGGGAGTGTATCTTAAAGCGAGATGTGTATACGGTGATGTGAGTAATGCCACAGGCCCCAATGGGCTCCAGGCGGCCAATTATCTTTCAGATTCTTTAAAAGCCAATGGAATTGAAATGTTCCGCTTTAAAACAGGGACTCCCGCCAGAGTAGATAGAAGATCTATTGATTTTTCTAAAATGGAGGAACAGTTTGGTGATAAAAAAATTGTGCCTTTTTCTTTTTCAACAGATCCGGAATCCATACAGAAGGAACAGGTTTCCTGTTGGCTGACATATACCAATGAAAATACACATAAAATTATTCGCGAGAATCTGGACAGATCTCCTCTATTTTCAGGTGCCATTGAGGGAACAGGTCCAAGATATTGTCCATCCATTGAAGATAAAGTAGTAAAATTTCCTGATAAGGACAGGCATCAGGTATTTGTGGAACCTGAGGGACTTTATACTAACGAAATGTATTTGGGCGGAATGTCCAGTTCATTGCCAGAGGATGTTCAATATGCCATGTACCGGACAGTGCCTGGTCTGGAACATGTAAAGATTGTACGGAATGCTTATGCCATTGAATATGATTGCATCAATCCCAGACAGTTGAATGCCTCTTTGGAATTTAAGCAGATTGAGGGACTTTTTTCTGGCGGACAGTTTAATGGAAGTTCTGGATATGAGGAAGCAGCAGTCCAGGGATTTATGGCCGGAGTCAATGCAGCAAGAAAATTGCAGGGAAAAGACCCTGTAATTCTGGATCGTTCCCAGGCATATATTGGTGTATTGATTGACGATCTTGTAACGAAGGAAAATCATGAGCCTTACCGTATGATGACTTCCAGAGCTGAATATCGTCTGCTGTTGAGACAGGATAATGCGGATCTGAGACTTAGAAAAATCGGATATGAAATTGGTTTGGTTGGTGAAAAAGAATATCAGTATATTTTATGGAAGGAACAGGCAATTGAAAAAGAGGTATCCCGTCTGGAAAAGAAAGTTGTTGGAGTTAATGAAACTGTACAGGAGTTTTTGAAGTTACATAATAGTACACTTCTGAAATCGGGGACTACTTTAGCAGAGCTTGTAAAAAGACCAGAGCTTTCCTATGAAAAATTAAGAGAGTTGGACGAAGAACGTCTGGAGCTTCCAGAAGATGTGAAAAAACAGGTTGATATAAATCTAAAATATGCTGGATATATCAAGCGGCAGATGCAGCAGGTTATTCAATTTAAAAAACTCGAAAAGAAAAAATTGCCGGAAAATTTTGATTATTCTATTGTGCAGAGTCTTCGCTTGGAGGCGGTACAGAAACTTAATTTATACCAGCCCTTGAATATTGGACAGGCATCCAGAATTTCTGGTGTTTCTCCTGCAGATATTTCTGTATTAATGGTGTATTTGGAACAAGTGAGAAGACAGTGATTACTCTTTTCGTATGGAATGGTGAAAAAAATGACAGAGATGTTTGAAACTCTTTTGGATCGGGGATGTGAAGGGATTCCTCTCACCCTTTCCAGAGAACAAAAAGAACAATTTTATAAATACTATGAGCTTTTAATCCAGTGGAATCAGGTGATGAATTTAACGGCCATCACGGAAGTTTCGGATGTAATTACAAAACATTTTGTTGATAGTCTGCTTTTAATTCGGGTAATTTCTGAAGCTGAAATATCGTCGTATCGTTGCATTGATGTGGGCACTGGAGCCGGATTTCCGGGGATTCCCCTTAAAATAGTTTTTCCGGGTCTTCAGATTACACTTCTGGATTCACTTAATAAGAGAGTTTCTTTTTTGAATGAAGTGATTAAAATACTTGAACTTACGGAAATTTTTGCAGTTCATGGAAGGGCTGAGGATTTAGGCAGGAATATGAAATACAGGGAGCAGTATGATCTCTGTGTATCCAGAGCAGTTGCTAATTTGTCTACTCTTTCAGAATATTGTATTCCCTTTGTGAAAAAAGGTGGTTTTTTCATTTCATATAAGTCTGGGAAAGCAGAGGATGAAATTATGAATGCAAGAATTGCTGTGAAAAAACTTGGAGGTGAAATAGAACCTGTTATTTCTTTACTTTTACCGGGAACGGATGTGGAAAGAATCTTTGTTCCTATTAAAAAAGTTGAAGTAACTTCTAAAAAATATCCGAGGAAAGCCGGAATGCCCTCAAAAGAGCCTTTAAAATAAAAAAAGCCAAATTTCTGACCAGATGTCGGAAATTTGGCTTTTTGCGTAACTGTGCAATACTTTTACAGTTTCAGGTTTATTTTTCAATTAATGTAGTAAATGTATTTGTCTTGTTGGAGCAGACTTAGCACAGAACTGTTGAACAGTTACCTTTTTATTTAATTAAAAAACATGGTTATAATGTTGGATACTTCAGTTGGTTTTTCCAGTTGTGGTAAATGTTTGGTGTTCGGTATTGTGGAAAACTCAATGGAAGGGTTGCAAAGAGTATATTCTTTAATAACATGGTCTGCTTTCGGTTCTGCAGCTCCACATAAAATATAGATGCTATTGTTGATTTTTTCCAGAGACCGACTGATATTACATTTTGTGTAATTACACAATACACTGGAGTATATAGCCTTTGGTGAATCTCCAAGGTGTGCGGCTTCGAAATATTTATCAATATAAGATTGTTTCACATCATAGAGGTTATAAAAATATTTTTCCTTAAATGTATTTTCAATAATATTTCTGGCAACGCCTGTATGATATAATAGAGTTCCAAGGATGGGCATGTCCAGAATTAGTTTATAAAATTTTGCAGATTTTCCTGGAATCTGAGAGCAGGAAGTAAAACTTTCCGGGTTAATGAACATGATTTTTTCAAATAAATCTGGATTATATCCGCAAGTCATAGTCACCAGAGAAGAGGAGGAGCCAGATGTAATGACATTTGTGCGGTGACCAATTTCTGATTTTATAAAGTCATTGATCAATTGAACATAAAGAAAATTTGTGTAGGTTAAATTTGGCTTTTCTGAACGACCACATCCTAGAAGGTCAATGGTATAAATGGTATACTGATCTTTTAATTGTGGAATCAGGTTCTCCCATTCACATCCACTGGAAATACTTTCCAAGTCATGAATTAGAAGCAGGGGTTTTCCATTTCCGATTTTTGTATAGTGAATATTTCCAAGACGCCATTTATAACAATGGGGTTCCTGTACAAATAAAAAATTTTTGGAAATAGCTGTCATTTTAATATATTTATTAATTAAGGCGGTACCCGCAGCAGTCGCGGAAGATAATAAAATAGCTGTAATAATTTTGTTTTTGGCTTTCATAAATTTGAACCTCCAAAAATGATGTTGCCTGTTGTTTCTATATTTATTATAATATAATTATCCCCTGAATGACAATATTATTATGAAAAAAGTAAGAAGTTTTAAATGTTTCACGTGAAACATTTTGCACATATTGGATGTGAATTGCAGATATGTTGTAGAATGTGATAGTCGACTTTCATTCATGGTGGTGCCTTAAGCAGGGCATGGGGGTTTACTATGAAAGCTCAGTGCTCCGCCGCTGAGCTGTGCGAAAATGGGGTCACGAAGTGACTTCTTCCTTATCTGTTTTCTGCACATCCGCCGGAGGCTCATAGGAAACCCCCTTTCATGCATGGTGGCGCCACACAGGCAGGGCATGGGGGTTTACTATGAAAGTTCAGCGCTCCGCCGCTGAGCTGTGCGAAAACGGGGTCACGAAGTGACATCTTCCACTCCCGTTTTCTGCACATCCCCCCCGGAGGGTTCATAGGAAACCCCACTTTCATTCATGGTGGTGCCTTAAGCGGGGCATGGGGGTTTACTATGAAAGTGTTGCCCTGCAGCCGTGAGACAGCGCATGCTTGCATGCAGAGTCTCATGGATATCGAGCCTGTATGAGTAAGGAGGGCGGAAGCCCGGATTACGAATACCGGCGGAGATTGCGGGAGTGCGAAGCGCGGAGCAATCGACTTTCACGCATAGTGATGCCTGCGTCAGCAGGTCCGTTTTAGGAGGAATGGTATGTTTGAAAAAGGCAGTTTGATGGTTTATGACACCACCGGCGTTTGCAGGGTTGAGGACATTGGAGTCCCCGAAGGACTGCCTGTGGCCCGGGAGGGGAGAGAGTATTATAAGCTGACTCCGGTGTTTGGGTCCGGAACTATTTACATTCCGGTGGATACGAAAGTATTTATGCGTCCCGTAATCTCCAGGCAGGAGGCGGAACGTCTGATCCGAAAAATTCCGGAAATCCGTGAAAATCTTTGCGAGTCCAAAAATCAGAAAGTACTGGAAGATCATTATAAGGAGTCGCTGATGACTCATGACTGCGAAGATTTAATCCAGCTAATTAAAACCGTTTATATGAAAAAGAAAAATCTGGAACGCATTGGAAAGAAGGCAGGAAAGACCGATACCCAGTACATGAAGCGGGCCAAGGCCCTGCTTCACGAGGAGTTGTCTGTTGCATTGGGGATACCGGTAGATGAAGTCGAAGACTATATAGCAGGCGCTGTGGGGAGATAATCAAATAAGACGGATAAAATGGACCCGGAGGAAAAACACTCCGGGTCCATTTTATGAATCACTATAAGTTACATTTATTTACCCGTCTGGACATCAGTTCTTCAATACGCTGTTCTGTGGCGGCAGCCAGAAGAGTATGGTCGTCTGGTTCGACGGTCAGGTTTTTGTGGGCAGTGGCCAGCATAAGTTTGATACGATTGAGCTGGTTCACTTCACTGGCACCAGGATCATAGTCTACGGCGATGATATTGGCCATAGGATTTTCACGACGGAGTTCCTTGATGACTCCCTTTCCCACAATGTGGTTCGGAAGGCAGCCGAAGGGCTGCACACATACGATGTTATTGACGCCGCTGTGAATCAGCTCCAGCATTTCTCCCGTCAGAAACCATCCTTCACCGGTCTGATTGCCAATGGAAACAAATTCGTTGGCCATCACAGCAAGCTTTTTTATTTTTGCCGGCGGAGTAAAATGACGGCTCTTTTCAAATTCCATTCGTGCAGATTTCCGGAAATACTCCAACAGGGAAATGGCCATGTTGCAGAGGTAAGCGGTGGAACGCTTTGTGCCCAGGTTATCTGCCCGGAAATTGCTGTTGTAGAAGCAGTACAGGAGGAAGTCCATAAGATCGGGCACCACAGCCTCGGCTCCTTCTGATTCCAAAAGATCTACAATATGGTTATTGGCAGTAGGAGAGAATTTTACAAGGATTTCACCTACAATGCCAACCCTGGGCTTTCTGACAGTGACTCGTTCCAGATTGTCAAAATCCCGGATAATTCCCTTTACATTCCGCACAAAATTCATCATACCCGGGTCAGGCCTGGAGAGGGCCTGAATGCAGATGCCTTTCCATTTTTCGTGGAGTGCATTGGCAGAGCCCGGGACCTTTTCGTAAGGCCTTGTGGCATATAATACCCGCATGAATACATCGCCGTAGACAATGGCCTGCAGGGCCTTGGTGAGCATCTGCGGCGAATATTTAAAGCCGGGGTTGGTTTCCATTCCATTGGCATTGATGGAGATAACGGGGATCTGGGGCATCCCGGCCTTTTCCAGGGCTCTGCGGATAAATCCAATATAGTTGGATGCACGGCAGCCGCCGCCGGTCTGGGTCATGATTATGGCTGTATGATCCAGGTCATACTTTCCTGAAAGCAGAGCATCCATGATCTGCCCGATCACAATTAAGGACGGGTAGCAGGCATCGTTGTTTACGAATTTAAGTCCTGTGTCCACAGCAGCTTTGTCATCGTTCTGGAGGATTACCAGATTATAGCCAAAGCTGCGGATGGCCGGTTCCAGCAGATCAAAGTGGATGGGCGACATCTGAGGGCAGAGAAGCGTATAGGTCTCCCGCATTTCTTTGGTAAACACCACACGGTTGTAGGAGCTGGAGACAATGGTCCTTGTATAGCGGCGTTCCTCTCTGACCCGCAGGGCAGAAATCAGAGAACGGATACGGATTCTGGCAGCTCCCAGGTTATTTACTTCATCGATTTTTAATACGGTATAAATCTTTCCCGAACCGGTCAGAATATCGTTTACCTGGTCCGTGGTTACTGCATCCAGTCCGCAGCCAAAGGAGTTTAGCTGAATCAAATCCAGATTATCCTGAGTTTTTACGTAGGATGCGGCGGCGTAGAGACGGGAATGGTACATCCACTGATCCGTCACGATCAGGGGCCGTTCCACACTGGCAAGATGGGAAACAGAGTCTTCTGTTAAAACGGCAAATCCATAGGATGTAATTAAGTCCGGAATTCCATGGTTAATTTCAGGATCAATGTGGTAAGGCCTTCCGGCCAGAACGATGCCGCGTTTCCCGGTTTCCTTCAAATAGGAAATGACTTCTTCTCCCTTCTTTTCCACATCCCGGCGGGCGTTTTCCTGCTCTTCCCAGGCCTTTTTGGCAGCAGCTCTTGTTTCATGTTCCGGAATATTGAATTCTTTTTTAAATTCATGGGCAAGCTGTCTGGAGAGAACAGGTTCACTTGTAAAGGCCATAAACGGGTTCATGAAGCGAATGTTGTTTTCCCTGAGTTCCTCCATATTGTTTTTGATATTCTCGGAATAAGAGGTTACCATGGGACAATTATAATGGTTTCCGGCTCCCGGTACTTCTTTCCTTTCGTATGGAATACAGGGATAGAAGATAAAAGGAATGTTTTTCTTAATGAGCCAGGAAATATGGCCGTGAGCCAGTTTTGCGGGATAGCATTCGGACTCGCTGGGGATAGTTTCAATACCCAGTTCGTATACCTGACGGTTGGACTGGGGGGACAATACAACCCGGAATCCCAGCTCCTTAAAAAAGGTGGCCCAATATGGGAAATTCTCATACATATTGAGAACACGGGGAATGCCAACGGTTCCTCTTGGGGCCTGGTCAGCCGGCAGGGGGTCATAGTCAAACAGCCGGTGATATTTATAATTGTAAAGGTTCGGAATATCACGTTTTGCTTTTTCGATTCCAAGACCGCGTTCACAGCGGTTTCCGGAAATATACTGACGTCCGCCCTCAAAACGGTTAATGGTGAGTACGCAATGGTTTACACAGCCACGGCACCGGCTCATGGTGGTGGTGTAGGAAAGACTTATGATTTTATCCAGGGGCAGCATAGTACTTTGCTTCGGGCGGTGCAGGTAGCGTTCTCTGGCGATTAAGGCAGCACCAAAGGCACCCATGATTCCTGCAATGTCGGGACGGATAGCCTCACAGTTGGCAATTTTTTCAAAGCTTCTCAATACAGCGTCATTATAGAAGGTGCCGCCCTGCACCACCACATTTTTTCCCAGATCAGAGGCCGTGGTGATTTTGATTACTTTAAACAGCGCATTTTTAATGACGGAATAGGCCAGACCTGCAGAGATGTCAGATACAGATGCGCCCTCTTTCTGAGCCTGTTTTACGTTGGAATTCATAAATACCGTACACCGGGTTCCAAGGTCGATGGGATTTCTGGCATACAAAGCTTCCCTGGCAAAGTCCTGAACACTGTAATTTAAGGACTTTGCAAAGGTTTCGATGAAGGAACCGCAGCCAGAGGAACAGGCTTCATTCAGCTGAACGCTGTCAACAGTTTTGTCCTTAATGCGGATGCACTTCATATCCTGTCCGCCGATATCCAGAATACAGTCCACCTCCGGATCGAAGAAGGCGGCGGCATAATAGTGGGAAATGGTTTCCACCTCCCCCTCATCCAGCATGAAGGCAGCCTTTAAAAGGGCCTCGCCATAGCCGGTAGAGCAGGAATAGGCGATTTTAGCTGTTTCTGGCAGCAGGGATTTAATTTCCTTAATGGAAGAAATAGCAGTTGCCAGAGGGCTTCCGTTGTTATTACTGTAAAAATTGTAGAGCAGGGATCCGTCCTCACCCACCAGGGCGATTTTTGTTGTGGTGGATCCGGCGTCAATGCCTAAAAAGCAGTTCCCCTCATAGGAAGCCAGGTCGCCCCGCTTTACCTTATGGAGGTTGTGGCGGTCAGAGAATTCCTGATAATCTTCCCTGTCTTTAAACAGAGGCTCCATTCGCTTTACTTCAAATTCCATACGAATGCCGCCGGAAAGGTCGGAAATCAATTTGTCCAGAGAAAGTACAGGCTCCCTTGGGGAGTTCATGGCAGAACCCACGGCGGCAAACAGGTGAGAATGATCAGGGGCAATGATCTGCTCTCCTGTAAGGTTTAAAGTGCGGATGAAGGCATTCTTTAACTCCGACAGGAAATGAAGGGGGCCCCCTAAAAATGCGACGTTGCCACGTATGGGCTTTCCGCAGGCCAGACCACTGATGGTCTGGTTGACTACTGCCTGAAAAATAGAAGCAGCCAGGTCTTCCCTTGTGGCTCCCTCGTTAATTAAGGGCTGGATATCGGATTTTGCAAAAACACCGCAGCGGGCCGCAATGGGATAGATTGCCTTATAATTTTTTGCATATTCATTGAGTCCTGTCGCATCGGTCTGCAAAAGAGATGCCATCTGGTCAATGAAAGAGCCGGTACCTCCGGCACAGATACCGTTCATGCGCTGGTCAATACCGCCTGTAAAGTATATGATTTTTGCATCTTCTCCGCCCAGCTCAATGGCCACATCGGTCTGCGGGGCGTAATCCTGAAGGGCGGTGGCTACGGCCACCACCTCCTGTACAAAAGGAATATGTAAGTGTCCGGAAAGCGTCAGGCCGCCGGAACCGGTAATACTTGGACGGAGTGAGATTTCTCCAAGGAGTTTCCTGCACTTTTTAAGAAGTGAGGTCAGGGTTTCTTGGATATTGGCGTAATGCCGCTCATAATCCGCGAATAATATTTGGTTGTCATCATCTATGACAGCAATTTTGACAGTGGTGGAACCGATGTCGATTCCAAGCCGATAACAATGATTCATACGAGCGGGGAAAATCCTCTTACCTCCTTTGTAGGGTGACAGTATCATTATATTTAAGTTCAAAACAAAATAGTAAAAAAGAGTTCCGTAAACGGAACTCAGCATATGGAATTCTGTTCCGGGAACAGAATCCGGAATGCACGGATATCAATCATATCTGGCGACATTATATCATGTCTTCGACATGCTATGCTCCGCCGGATGTGCACGATTCGCTAAGGCATTTGTCCGTCCTCCGGACGAACGCGAATCGGCGCTGATATAATGTCTGGCGACATTATATCATAATTCCTTTGCAAATACAATCGACAGTATGGGGATTCCTTTGCCAAAAATGGTTGAAATTCTGTAAAAAGTGCGTAAATTTTCTGGTGCATGTGGAAAAGAATTCCAAAGGGTTTGACAAATGGAATATGTGGGAATTATAATAGCGTCCATAGAAGTATTGGAAAGGAATTGGAATGAATATTTTAAGTAAGCTGGAACGAAAATTTGGGAAATATGCAATCCCCAACCTGATGTATTATATTGTGATTCTTTATGCGGCAGGTATGATGCTTCAAATGTTTGCACCACAGGTTTATATCCAATATCTGATGCTGGATGCCAGTGCCATTCTTCGCGGACAAATCTGGAGAGTGATCACATTTTTGATGTGGCCGTCCTCCGGGGATCCTTTTATCAATGTCCTGGTGATTTACTGCTATTTTAATCTTGGGAGAAATCTGGAATACGTCTGGGGCTCATTTCGGTTTAACCTGTACTTTTTTATGGGTATTCTGGGCCATGTGCTGGCGGCGCTGGTGATTTATCTGCTGTTTGGCATGGTTTATCCCCTGACTGCCGATTATCTGAATTTTTCCCTGTTTTTTGCCTTTGCCGCCACATTTCCGGAAGCAAAATTTTTGCTTTTTTTTGTCATTCCGATGAAAGCGAAATGGCTGGCGCTGTTTGACGGGGCATACTTTGTTTATGGGCTTATTTTCGGCGGTGCGGCTGCCAGAATTGCCATTGCCATGTCTTTGCTGAATTTTATTCTTTATTTTGCCATGTCAAGGGGAGGGAAATTTAATCCGAAGGAAATAAGGCGGAAACAGCAGTTTAAAGCCCAGGTAAACCAGGCCGTGAAAGCAGCGAAAGCCAATGGGCATCACCGCTGTGCCGTCTGTGGGCGGACAGATGTGGATGCCCCCGATCTGGTTTTCCGCTACTGTTCAAAATGTGAGGGTGATTATGAATATTGTCAGGATCATCTGTATACACATCAGCATGTGACGAAAGGCGGAATGGATCCCCGACAGGCAAAACGCAGTGAATAGGAGGAGATTGAATTGAAAAAAACAAAGATCATCTGTACCATGGGCCCCAACAGTGACAACCGGGATATAATGAAACAGCTGGTTTTAAATGGAATGGATGTGGCCAGATTTAACTTTTCCCATGGAAGTCATGAGGAGCATAAAAAAAGATATTTACAGTTAAGGGAAGTGGCTGACGAGGCAGGAATTCCCGTTGCGGCACTTTTAGATACAAAGGGACCGGAAATCCGCACAGGGGTTTTGAAGGGCGGAAACAAAGTAATTTTAAGGGAGGGGCAGGAATTTATCCTGACCACAGAGGAAACAGACGGTGATGAGTCTATGGTCCATATCAATTACAGCGGACTGACAGCGGATGTGAAAGAAGGAAACCGGATTCTCATTGATGATGGCCTCATTGAACTTCATGTAAAAAGTGTGTCCGGCCCCAGGATTATATGCCAGGTTGTTAATGGCGGTGAGCTTGGGGAGAGAAAGGGCGTTAATGTGCCCGGTGTGAAAATTAAACTTCCGGCGCTGACCGATAAGGACAGGGAAGATATCCGGTTTGGAATGGAGATGGGGTTTGATTTTATTGCGGCATCTTTTGTCCGTTCCCCGGAGGCCATTGAGGAAATACGGGAAATCTTAAAATCCGGCGATTCCGATATGGGGATCATTGCGAAAATTGAAAATGCGGAGGGTCTGGAGAATCTGGATGCCATTATTGAGGCCAGTGATGGGATTATGGTGGCAAGGGGTGATCTGGGGGTGGAGATTTCTCCGGAAAGACTTCCTCATCTTCAGAAGACAATGATTGAAAAATGCAGTGAAGCCTGTAAGCCGGTAATCACAGCAACCCAGATGCTGGATTCCATGATTCGGAACCCCAGGCCGACCCGTGCGGAAGTTACAGATGTGGCCAACGCCGTTTACGAGGGAACAGATGTGGTTATGCTCTCCGGCGAAACAGCCAACGGAAAATATCCGGTGGAGGCCCTGAAGATGATGGCTCATATTGTGGAAGAGACAGAATCCCACTTAGACGACATATTTTATAAGAGGAGGAAAGTATCTGATGACAACAGCCACAGTATTTCCAATGCCGTGTGCTATTCCTCCGTCTCCACGGCCCGGGCTCTGGGGGCCAGGGTGATCATTGCCCCCAGTATCAGCGGATATACGGCCAGAATGCTTTCCAAATGGCATCCCAGGACCATGCTGATAGGAATGTCCCCCAGTATCACGACAGTGCGGAGAATGCAGCTATACTGGGGAGTAAAGCCATATCAGGCGAAAAGGGCGGAGTCCACGGATACCCTGATTATGAATTCTATTGATTTATTAAAAGAGAAGGGAATTGTTGAGGAGGGGGATCTGGCAGTGGTCACAGCAGGGGTGCTGAGCCATTCCAGAAGACATGATCCGGCAACAGATACCAACATTATGCGTGTTGTTACAGTAGACTGATAAAGGAGAAGACGTACATGGAGAAGAAAACGTTCGTAACCAAGGCACAGCTGGAGGCAATTGCGGGGGAATATCCCACGCCGTTTTATCTGTATGATGAAAAGGGCATCCGCGAGAATGCGAAGGCGTTAAAAGAGGCATTTGCGTGGAACAGGGGATTTAAAGAATACTTTGCCGTGAAGGCAACCCCCAATCCGTTCATTCTGAAAATATTAAAGGAGATGGGATGCGGAACGGACTGTTCTTCCGAGACAGAGCTTTTAATGTCAAAAGCCTGTGGGTTTACCGGACATGAAATCATGTTTTCCTCCAATGATACCCCGCCGGAGGAATTTAAGCTTGCGAACGAACTGGGGGCCATCATAAACCTGGATGATTTCACTCATATTGAGTGCGTGGAGCAGATCCTTGGAAAGATTCCGGAAACCATCTGCTGCCGCTTTAATCCGGGCGGGCTATTTAAGATCACAACGGATATCATGGATAATCCCGGAGAGGCTAAATACGGTATGACAAGAGAGCAGATCGCCGGGGCCTATAAAATCTTAAAGGCCAGGGGGGTGAAAAATTTTGGCATCCATGCGTTTTTAGCCAGCAATACGGTGACCAATGAGTACTATCCGGCTCTGGCCAGGGCTCTCTTTGAACTGGCCGTAAGCCTTAAACAGGAAACCGGGGCAGAGATTAAATTTATTAATCTTTCCGGAGGAATTGGCATACCCTACCGCCCAGAGCAGGAGCCCAATGACATTAAGAGCATTGGCGAGGGTGTGAGAAAGGCTTACGAAGAGATTCTGGTTCCGGCGGGAATGGGTGATGTGGCTCTATTTACAGAGCTTGGACGGTTTATGCTGGCTCCCTATGGTGTACTGGTGACAAAGGCTATTCATGAAAAGCACACATATAAGGAATATATCGGTGTGGATGCCTGCGCGGTAAACCTGATGCGTCCGGCCATGTACGGAGCATATCATCATATTACTGTAATGGGAAAGGAAAATGCACCTTGCGACTGCAAATACGATATAGTAGGGTCTCTCTGTGAGAACAACGATAAATTTGCCATAGACAGAATGCTTCCGAAGATCGATATGGGAGATCTTCTGGTTATTCACGATACAGGAGCTCATGGATTTTCCATGGGGTATAATTATAATGGAAAGTTAAAGAGCGCGGAGCTGCTTCTTAAGGAAGACGGGAGCGTACAGATGATTCGTCGTGCGGAAACGCCTGACGACTATTTTGCCACATTTGATTTTTGCGATATTATGAAAAATGTAAGGCAGAATAAAGCGTAATCTGTGAAATGAAAAAACCCTGCACATATTGTACAGGGATTCATCATTTAGGATTTCGATTTCAAAAAGGTTTTAGGATAAAGGATTCATTTGTATCGTGCAATTTTTATGTTTAAAGTATATCATGTTGTTTCAGAAAATGATTGTATATTCTTTGAATGAATTATGAAGATTTTCTTAAGATTTTCCATTTCTGGAGAAAATGACCGGATAAGGACACATTCCCAAAATGGAAGGTGCAGAATATCCTATGGTAAAAGGCAATCAGGAAAGTCATGTGAATCATGTAAAGAAGCAGATTCATTGCAGGGATGCATTTACCATGGGGCTTACAGGAAAGGGCGTGGGAGTGGCGGTCCTGGATACAGGCGTATTTCTGCACCGGGATTTTGAGGACCGCGTCATTGGATTTGCTGATATGGTGAACAGGAAGGCGGGACCATATGACGACTGTGGTCACGGAAGCCACATCTGCGGCATCATAGGCGGCAGCGGCGCCTTTTCAGATGGGCGATATCAGGGCATGGCGCCCGGATGCAATCTGATAGCAGTTAAAGTTCTGGACCGGAAAGGGAATGGATATGCGAAGGATGTTCTGGCAGGCATTTCCTGGATCATAGATAGAAAGGATACGCTGGGAATCCGAATTGTGAATATTTCAGTGGGTTCTTTCGGAAAACGGGGAATGAGTGAGAACTCAGCGCTGGTAAAGGGGGTTAATCAGGCCTGGGATGCAGGCCTTGTTGTTGTTGTGGCGGCCGGGAACAATGGCCCAAGGCGGATGAGCATTACAACACCGGGAATCAGCCGGAAAGTAATTACTGTGGGCTGCTCTGATGACAGCACAGAGGTGCTGGTGGGAGGCAACCGTATGGTAGACTATTCCGGACGGGGCCCTACGGCAGCCTGTGTGTGCAAACCCGATGTGGTGGCACCGGGATGCAGTGTGGTAAGCTGCTCTAACCGTCCGGATCGTTACACCATAAAAAGTGGAACCTCCATGAGTACGCCCATTGTTTCAGGAGCCATTGCCCTTCTTTTGGAAAAATATCCCCAGATGAGCAACAGGGATGTAAAATTAAAGCTTATGGAGACGTCCCGGGATATTGGCCTCCCTAAAAATCAACAGGGGTGGGGCCTTTTGGACGTGGAGCGTCTGTTGTTATAATGATACTCAGGCAGCAATTCAGCATGAAAGCCGCCATCTGACCTAAATAAGGCCGGATGGCGGCTTTGCTTTTTCTGATTGGACTTTTTTACGGCCGGTCTCGTATAATCCCTGAAAATTTACATAGATTTTACATACAGGCGGAGGACATTTTACATACTGATGATATGATGTGGGAGTTAAAAGGTATTACATGATCTTTTGATTCTGGTATCTCAATATTTTTAATATAAATCAAAATTTTACGGAGGAACATATGGATTTTTTTGGTTTGCTTACCATGTTTGGAGGATTGGCTCTGTTTCTTTATGGAATGGATACCATGGGACAGGGTCTGGAAAAATTATCCGGCGGCCGCCTGGAAAAAATTCTGGAGAAGCTTACATCCAGTCCAATTAAGGCGGTACTTCTGGGAACCTGCGTGACCGCGGTGATTCAGTCTTCATCGGCCACGACTGTTATGGTGGTGGGATTTGTAAATTCCGGAATTATGAAATTAACTCAGGCTGTGGGAATTATCATGGGTGCCAATATAGGAACCACGGTAACCTCATGGCTCCTCAGCATGACGGGAATTGAAAGCAGCAGTTTCTTTGTACGGCTTTTTAAACCATCTTCATTTTCTCCGGTTCTGGCCATGATTGGCGTTATTTTCATCATGTTTTCCAAAAAGGAGAAGAAGAAGGATCTGGGGACCATCATGGTGGGTTTTGCGATTCTGATGTTTGGAATGGAGACCATGAGCGGTGCGGTGAAGCCTTTAGCTGACGTGCCGGAGTTCAGGGGAATTCTTACCATGTTTTCTAATCCGTTTCTGGGAATGCTGGCCGGGGCTGTTTTAACCGCAGTCATTCAGAGCTCATCGGCATCTGTCGGTATTTTGCAGGCTCTCTGTGCCACCGGAGCAGTCAATTTTGGAACTGCGATTCCCATCATTATGGGGCAGAATATCGGTACCTGTGCCACAGCCCTGCTTTCCGGCATTGGCGCCAGCAAAAATGCCAGACGGGCTGCTCTGGTGCATCTGTATTTTAATGTCATTGGAACATTCGTGTTTATGCTGGTGTTTTATACAGTAAATGGCTTTGTTCATTTTGGATTTCTAAATGACCCGGCCAATGCCATGGGAATTGCAGTGGTGCACAGCACTTTCAATGTGGCCGCCACACTGGTGCTTTTGCCGTTTTCCAATGGGCTTGTGAAACTGGCATGCCTTACAATTCCGGATATGGCGGAAATCAGGGATACAAAAGATGCAGAGACCGCTTCCGCGGAGTTTCGCCTTTTGGACGAACGCTTTCTGGAGACACCGGGCTATGCGGTGGAGCAATGCAGGCATATGACAATCCGCATGGCCAGGCTGGCAAAGAAATGCATTCTCACATCTGCTGAGCTGTTTGATCATTACGATCAGGAAAGAGCAGATCAGGTGGAGTTTCTGGAAAATCTTGTGGACAAATATGAGGATAAGCTGGGAACTTATATGGTGAAGCTGGGCAGTCAGAATCTGTCGAAAAACGACAGCTTTACGATTTCCCTCCTTTTGCACTGTATCGGAGATTTTGAACGGATTTCTGACCATGGCATGAATCTCATGGCCGCTGCCAGGGAACTTGAGGAAAAGAAAATGGAATTTTCCAAAAAGGCCAGGAAGGAGCTGGATATATTTTTGGCGGCCGTAAGGGAAATTCTTGATCTTTCTCTCGCTGCATTTGAAAACAATGATGTACAGCAGGCATCTCTGGTGGAACCGCTGGAGGAAGTGATTGATGATATCAATACTTATGTGAAGGCAAATCACATCAGGCGCCTCCAAAAGGGAAAGTGTACCATCGAACAGGGGTTTGTGCTTTCAGACATTTCTACCAATCTGGAACGGGTGGCAGATCATTGTTCCAATATTGCCATCAGCGTCATTGAGATTGACAGGGACGGCTTTGACGCCCATGGATATCTTAAAAATTTAAAGCGTGACAATGATCCCAAATTTCATGCGATGGTGGAGAGCTATCGGAGGAAATATACTCTTCCAACTTAAGAAAAATACTGATATACTGTGTATGTGAAAGCTGAGTAAAAATTCAGGCAGGAGGAACTCAAATGTCGTTGATTTATGTGGTGGAAGATGATAAGAACATACTGGAAATTGAGATGTTTGCCCTGAAAAACAGCAGCTATCAGGTAGAAGGTTTTGAATCTGCCGGAGATTTTTACAAGAAACTGGATTCCAGACAGCCGGATCTGGTCCTGCTGGATGTGATGCTGCCGGATGCGGATGGTCTGGAAATTGTAGGGAAGCTCAGAAAACGGCCGGAAACAAAGAAGCTTCCTATTATACTGGTGACAGCAAAAACCTCTGAGATCGACAAAGTAAAGGGGCTGGATATAGGAGCCGATGATTATCTCACGAAACCCTTTGGCGTTATGGAACTGATTGCCCGGGTGCGGGCCGTTCTGCGGCGCACAGTGGAGGAAGAGAAATTCCTGAGCCTGGGAGATATTTTTTTGGATAATGAGAAACGCATGGTATATGTGAAGGACATCCCCTGCAGCCTGACATTTAAAGAATATGAGCTGCTGAAGCTGCTGCTTTATAACGCAGGGATTGTCGTGACCAGAGAAGTGATTCTGGAACGGGTCTGGGGGATTGATTTCGAGGGAGAATCCAGAACCCTGGATATGCACATCCGGACGCTGAGACAGAAACTGGGGGATGCGGGAGCCATGATCCGGACTGTGCGGAACGTGGGATACATGATAGAGTAGGCGGAGAACAAAATGAAACGAAAGATACACATTGAGCTTCTTGCAACGTCGGCTCTGGCTATTGTACTGACACTGCTGTTTGCACTGTTTGTCTTTTATGGTCTGTTTCAGGAACAGATTGTGGGGGATTTGAAAGCGGATGCCTGGGTTCTTAAGAATATGCATGTGTTTGACCATATCGCGGATGTCCATCCGGATACCTATGATTTGAACGGGGAAAGTCTTCGGATAACAGTAGTGGGAGAAGATGGTTCCGTAGTTTTTGACAGCAATGCGGACGCGGCGGCCATGTCCAACCATGAGGACAGACCGGAAGTACGGAAAGCCTTTGAGACCGGAGAGGGGAGCGGCACCAGGCGTTCAGAGACCCTGGATAAAAATTTATTTTATTATGCGGTGAAGCTTGATAATGGGACTGTACTGCGAATCTCCAGAGAGGCAGACAGCTTTTTTGCCGTGTTGTGGAATTTATTGCCAACGGTGGCCGGAGTCTTCTTGTTCCTGCTTTTACTGAGTATTTTTCTGGCCCATTACTTTACAAAAAGTATTGTGGAGCCCATAGAGCGGATGGCGGAAAATTTATCTGAGCCGGGACAGGAGGCGGCATACCGTGAGCTGGCGCCTTTTGCGGCTAAAATCCGGCAGCAGCACGAGGATATCTTAAAGAGCGCACAGATGCGTCAGGAATTCACTGCCAATGTGTCACATGAGTTAAAGACACCGCTGACTGCCATATCCGGTTATGCGGAGCTGATGGAACACGGAATGGCCGGAAAAGAGAATACGGAGCGGTTTGCCGGGGAGATCCATAAAAATGCGGAGAGGCTTCTGTCCCTGATTAATGATATTATCCAGCTTTCACAGCTGGATGATGGAAAACGCCGGATGGAATACCGGGATGTGGATCTGTTTCAGCTGGCGGAGGAATGCGTGGATATGCTGAACATGAATGCCCGGAAGCTGAATGTGACCATGGAGGTTCGGGGAAGATCTACCGTGGTTTCCGGTGACAGGCAGCTTTTGGAGGAATTGCTTTATAATCTTTGTGATAATGCCATCCGCTACAATAACCAGGGGGGGAAGGTAACAGTTACCACAGGAACAGAAGACGGCTCTCCTTTCCTTTCTGTAAAGGATACGGGTATCGGCATTCCGGGAGAACATCAGGAACGGGTGTTCGAACGATTTTACCGGGTAGACAAAAGCCGTTCCAAGGCAACCGGAGGCACTGGACTGGGACTTGCCATTGTCAAACATATTGTAGCCCAGCATGGGGCAAAGCTTTTTCTGGATAGTCAGATTTCAAAAGGAACGGAAATACGAGTGGTATTTTCTGAAACCCTGAAATCGTAAATTTATGGTAACTGTTCAGCCTTGCATCTTCTTGCCTGTGTACCGCGGACAAGAAGCATGTGGCGTCCGCCTTATGAGGATTCCGGGTAAAAAACGCTTATGAAAATAAGTTTTCAACGCTTTTTTACCCGGAATCTTCGCAGGGCTGAACGGTTATCCTAAATTTTATTTTGTGTAAAGTGTATATTGACGGTGGGTGGAGAATGACGTATAGTATAGATACCATCTTACCGCAAAGCTCGTCTTTAAAGAAATTCTGCAGGTTCCCGGGCAGCTCGCCGTTTATTCACAGGAAACAGAACAGATGTAACAGTTCAAAGAGTATCTGAACTGTTACGATCAAACAGAGGATAAGGCGGAGAATTCCGCAAGAAACAGTTGACTTTTTGGAGCAGGTATATTATGATTGAATAAGAAGACAGAACATTTGTTCGCATTGGAGGATGAATATGAATAAAGATGATAAAATGAAAGCTCTTGACGCGGCACTGACCCAGATCGAAAAAGCGTATGGAAAGGGCTCCGTGATGAAATTAGGGGATTCCAGCGCCAATATGAATATAGAAACTGTTCCCACAGGCTCTTTAAGCCTTGATATTGCTCTGGGACTTGGCGGTGTGCCGAAGGGACGTGTCATTGAAATTTACGGACCTGAATCCAGCGGTAAAACGACAGTAGCCCTTCATATGGTGGCTGAGGTGCAGAAACGCGGCGGTATTGCCGGATTCATTGATGCAGAGCATGCCCTGGATCCGGTATATGCAAAAAATATCGGTGTGGATATAGACAATCTTTATATTTCCCAGCCGGACAACGGTGAGCAGGCTCTGGAAATTACAGAAACCATGGTGCGTTCCGGTGCCGTGGATATTGTTATTGTGGATTCTGTTGCCGCTTTGGTTCCCAAGGCAGAAATTGATGGTGATATGGGGGATTCCCACGTGGGACTTCAGGCCCGTCTGATGTCACAGGCATTAAGAAAGCTGACAGCTGTGATCAGCAAGACCAATTGTATCGTTATCTTTATTAACCAGCTTCGTGAAAAAGTGGGAGTTATGTTTGGAAATCCGGAGACTACCACCGGAGGCCGTGCACTGAAATTTTATTCTTCCGTCCGCCTGGATGTTCGCAGAACGGAATCCTTAAAGCAGAGCGGTGAAGTGACCGGCAATCATGTGCGCGTAAAGGTGGTAAAAAATAAGATAGCTCCGCCCTTTAAAGAGGCCGAATTTGATATTATGTTCGGAAGGGGAATTTCCAAAGAAGGAGATGTTCTGGATCTGGCGGCTAATGCAAATATTGTGGAAAAGAGCGGTTCCTGGTATGCTTATAAAGGAGCTAAGATCGGCCAGGGGCGTGAGAATGCCAAACTGTATCTGCAGCAGAATCCGCTGGTCTGCGAGGAAATTGAAAATCAGGTAAGAGAGATCCATGGTCTGGAGGCCCAGCATGTGGCCGTGGAAGCAGCAGAGGCGCCTGCTGTCTCAGAAAATGAAGAAAAAGAGTAAAAATCCTGTCGGGAGGAATAATGAAAGAGTGGAATCAGGAAGCATGGGTAAGGTCTGATGTGCAGAAAGTATCCTCTTTGGAGGACAGCGTCGGGAAACAGCAGGAGGGAATCTTAAAAGAGGAAAAGGAGGCCCGCAATAAAGCTGTCTACTATCTTCAGTTTTCCGCTAAAACAGAGAGTGAATTACGAAAGAAGCTGGCAGAACAGGGATTTCTGCCGGCTTCTGTTGACTCAGCAATCGACTTTGTGAAGCGGTATCGGTATCTGGATGATGAGGATTATGTGAGACGGTATATTGAGAGAAACGGACGGAAGAAAAGCAGGAAGCAGATCGCGTTTGAATTGCGCCAAAAAGGAGTCCGGGACGATATGGTCCGGGCCGGACTGGAGGAAATGCCTGTAAATGAGGAGGCGCAGATAGAGGCGGTTCTGGAAAAACGGGGATATTCAGGGGAAGAGGCAACCCGGGAGGAAAGGCAGAAGATTTCGGCATTCCTTGCAAGAAAGGGATTCTCCTATGAAGCTATTCAGGCGGCTTTGCTTCATTATAGTAATAAGAGTAACGGTTCAGATAATCTCTGAACCGTTACTCATTATATACAGAAAAAAATAGATTCGGGGCAATATACTTGACATAATGTATAAAACAGTTTAGAATTGAGATGTTGTACAATGAAAACTAAATAAAGGAGGTGCTCCTGTGTCACCAATAATCAGCGTGTTGTTAACAGCAATTATTGTGGCTCCTATTACCTGGGTTATGGCTGTGGCTTACCGGAAGAAAAGCTATGAGAGTAAGATCGGAAGCGCAGAGGAAAAATCCAGAGAAATAATAGATGAAGCATTAAAGGCCGCAGAGACGAAGAAAAAAGAAGCTCTCCTGGAAGCGAAGGAAGAGAATTTAAAAGCGAGAAATGAGCTTGAGAAGGAAACCAAGGAGCGAAGGGCAGAGATTCAGCGTTATGAGCGACGTGTTCTCAGTAAAGAGGAAAATCTGGACAAGAAGACAGAGGCCATGGAGAAAAAGGAATCCAGTCTGGCGTCCAGAGAAGAGGCCTTAAAAAAGCGTACTGCTGAAGTAGAAGAACTTTTTGCCAGGGAACAGGAAGAGCTGGAAAAAATTTCCGGGCTCACAACGGACCAGGCGAAAGAATATCTTCTGAAATCCGTGGAAGAGGATGTGAAGCACGATACTGCGAAGCTCATCAAGGAGCTGGAAAGCAAAGCTAAAGAAGAAGCTGACAAAAGGGCAAAAGAGTATGTGGTTACAGCTATCCAGAGATGTGCTGCTGACCATGTGGCAGAAACTACGGTTTCTGTTGTTCAGCTCCCCAGCGATGAAATGAAGGGACGTATCATTGGGCGGGAAGGACGGAATATTCGTACCTTAGAAACCATGACCGGTGTGGAACTGATCATCGATGATACTCCGGAAGCCGTCGTACTGTCGGGATTTGACCCGATTCGGAGAGAAGTAGCAAGAATTGCTTTAGAGCGTTTGATTGTGGACGGACGTATTCATCCGGCCAGAATCGAAGAAATGGTGGAAAAAGCGCAGAAGGAAGTCGAAAACATGATGCGCGAGGAAGGCGAGGCCGCTATTTTAGAGGTCGGCATCCATGGAATCCATCCCGAGCTTGTCAAGCTGCTTGGCAAGATGAAATTCAGGACCAGCTACGGGCAGAATGCATTAAAGCATTCCATTGAGGTTGCTCAGTTATCAGGGCTGCTGGCTTCTGAAATTGGCGTAGATGTCAGAATGGCAAAGCGTGCCGGTTTATTACATGACATTGGAAAATCCGTCGACCATGAGATGGAAGGTTCCCATATTCAGCTTGGCTCCGAACTTTGTAAAAAGTATAAGGAATCAGCAGTGGTTATCAATGCTGTGGAATCTCATCATGGCGATGTTGAACCGACGAGCCTCATTTCCTGCATTGTTCAGGCAGCTGATACAATTTCTGCTGCAAGGCCTGGTGCAAGAAGAGAGACGTTGGAAACATACACAAACCGCCTGAAACAGTTAGAGGATATTACCAATGCCTTCAAGGGTGTTGATAAGTCTTTCGCAATCCAAGCTGGACGCGAAGTGCGAATCATGGTGGTGCCGGATCAGATCAGTGATGATGATATGGTTCTTCTGGCAAGGGATATTTCCAAGAGAATTGAGGATGAATTGGAATATCCGGGACAGATCAAGGTTAATGTGATCCGAGAGTCCAGAGTTACCGATTACGCAAAATAAGTTGTTTTGTCTATGAAAGGTCCGAAGTTACATAATCAAAAAAGATTGTGTATCTTCGGACCTTTTTCTTGTCTTATGGGAAAGACCTTGTCACGCTGAAGCGTGGAAGCCGGACAAGCTTTAAAAAAGTGTTGACGCTTTAGAAATTTTGGTGTAAAATGCGGATAAACACGGAAGAGAGTGAAAATATATACAACTCGCCGGAGGTATGGTAATGAAAAAGACAACAACTGTACAGATGAATATGATGAATCTGATGTGCGGCATGTACATGTGCGGCATGATTTTTTGCTTGGAAAAAATTTCAGATTGTATAAATTCCTGTGTGGATTGTGTGTAATAAAATATCCTGTGCTTTTATTAAAAGAATGGGCCGCAGTTCCAATCGGGACTGCGGCTTTTGTTATGCAGGAAAGGCGATTCTTGTTTTATTAAAGGAGACAACTATGGCAGATCTTAACCCAATTATACAAATGAAAGAACTCGGAAAAGAATTTAAAGGTAGCCAGGGGAGCGTGAGGGCGCTGGAAAATATCAGTCTGGAAGTTATGCCTGGTGAAATTTTTGGAATCATCGGTCTTTCCGGAGCCGGAAAAAGCACTCTGGTACGCTGCATGAATTTTCTGGAAACGCCCACCGAAGGTGAGGTTTATTATGATGGAAAGCCTTTGTCAAAGATGAAGGATGCAGAATTAAGGAAAATTCGTCAGTCCATGGGAATGATTTTTCAGCAGTTTAACTTGCTGGCTCAGAGAAATGTGTTAAATAATGTATGTTTCCCCATGGAAATTGCAGGAATCCCCAGAAAACAGGCCTGTGAGCGGGCCAGAGAGCTTTTAAAGCTGGTGGGACTGGGGGACAGGGAAACAGCGTATCCGTCCCAGCTGTCCGGAGGACAAAAACAGAGGGTAGCCATTGCCAGGGCTATTGCTACCAACCCCAAGGTTCTGCTATGCGATGAGGCCACCAGTGCCCTGGACCCCAACACCACAAAAGCTATTTTACAGCTTTTAAAAGAAATTAATCAGTCCATGGGAATCACAGTCATTATTATTACCCATGAGATGTCTGTGATTGAAGCCATTTGTGACCGGGTGGCAATCATCGATAAGAGTCATATCGCGGAGATAGGGAGTGTGTCCCAGGTGTTTGCGGGTCCGAGGTCTAAGATCGGCCGTCAATTGATTCTGGGGGATGCAGCAAAGAAGGTGGAATTCGGCACAGGACGGTTGTTCCGTATTATTTTTGACGGGCTGGCTTCCAATGAGCCTGTAATTTCCAATGTGATTATGGCCTGCAAGGTTCCGGTAAATATCATGTATGCGGCCACCAGAGATATTAAGGGAAAAGCTGCCGGGCAGATGATTATTGAACTTCCGGACAGTGAACAGGAAATTGAGAAAGTCCTTCATTATCTGGAGAGGGCAAAAGTACCTTATGAGGAGGTTGGAAAAAATGACCTTTAAATTGCTTTCCATGTTTTTTGAGGAATTGGGAAATACTTTGGTTATGACCTTTGTATCCTCCTTTCTCGCTTATGTGATTGGGATTCCCCTGGGAATTCTGCTTGTGATCTGGGCAAAGGACGGAATCAGCCCAAGACCAAAGGTTCAGGAAATTCTGGGCATGGCCATTAATCTGGTCCGTTCCCTTCCGTTTTTAATTCTGTTAATTGCTATCCAGTCCTTTACCAGAAAGCTGGTGGGAACCACAGTCGGCGTGAGAGCCATTATTGTGCCTTTAACTCTGGCATCGGCTCCATATGTGGCAAGAATTGTGGAGTCTTCCTTAAAGGAAGTGGATTATGGAATCATTGAAGCGGCAAAATCCATGGGTGCTTCCACCTGGCAGATCATTTACAAGGTATTGCTTCCTGAGGCAAAGCCGTCCCTTCTTCTCAATGCGGCCATTGCCGTTACCACCATTCTGGGCTATTCGGCTATGGCAGGTTTCGTGGGCGCCGGAGGACTCGGTGCCATTGCCATCAACTATGGATATTACCGTACAGAAGATGGAGTGATGTGGACTGCCATTGTGTTTCTGGTTGTGGTGGTACAGGTTATACAGTCCCTGGGAATGTATCTGGTAAAGAGAGTGGACAAAAGGGTTCGTTAGAGATTGGGATTTGTATGAAATCTCCCTGGCTTAAGTCCCGGCGCGCAGGATATGGGACAGAGAGGTTCACATAAAAATGAAGAGATGTAACGGTTTGGCAGGTCTGTACCGTTACAAAAAGACATCAAAGGAGATTTTAGATTATGAAAAAAACAGTATATGTAATTTTAGCGGCAGCGTTGGCTGTGGGTTCTCTTACGGCATGTGGTTCCGGGTCTTCGGATGCGGCAGATAAGACTATCGTGGTGGGGGCAAGTCCTTCCCCCCATGCGGAAATTCTTGCAGAAGCCCAAAAGATTCTTGAAAAACAGGGTTACACGCTGGAGATTAAGGAGTATAATGATTATGTACAGCCCAATGTTGCTTTGGACGCGGGTGATCTGGACGCTAACTATTTCCAGCATCAGCCGTATCTGGACCAGTTTAACGCGGAAAAGAAGATGGAACTGGTATCCGCAGGAATGATTCATTATGAGCCTTTTGGCATTTATGCGGGAAAAACAACATCCTTAGAGGGACTTCCCGAGGGGGCGCAGGTAGCTGTTCCCAACGATGCAACCAATGAGGCAAGAGCCCTTTTACTTCTGGAATCCCAGGGAATCATCAGGGTGAAAGAAGGGGCAGGCTTAAATGCGACCAAACAGGATGTAATCGAGAATCCCAAAAATGTAGAGATAATTGAGATGGAGGCAGCTCAGATTCCCCGTTCTCTTCAGGATGTGGATATTGCTGTCATCAATGGGAATTACGCTATTGGTGCGGGCTTAAAGGTAAGTGATGCGCTGGCCTGCGAAGATTCTGACTCCATCGGCGCTACCACCTATGGGAATGTTGTAGCTGTTCAGAAGGGCCATGAGAGCGATGAAAAAATCAAGGCTCTGGTGGATGCGTTAAAGAGCAGTGAGGTCAAAGCGTTCATGGAAGAAAAGTACGAGGGCGCAGTGGTTCCCCTTTCATAAAGGGCGGACCGGCAATACATAAAGGCAGGAGGAAATGGAAATGGCAAAAATTGGCTTTATCGGTATGGGTAATATGGGTATGGCGATTATGAAGGGACTTTTAAAGTCCATGCCCCCGGAAGAAATTCTGTTTTCATCAGCCCATACGGACAAGATGGAAAAAATTTCAAAGGAGACAGGCGTGGCTTGTGCTGCCTCAAATTCAGAATGTGCAAGGCAGGTAAAATACCTGGTTCTGGCAGTGAAGCCGCAGGTATTGCCGAAGGTGTTTGCGGAAATTAAAGATGTGGTCACAAAGGAACAGGTGATTATTTCCATTGCTGCCGGATATTCCATTTCCGACCTGGCTGAGGGGCTTGGCGGACAGGTACGCGTGGTGCGAACCATGCCCAATACTCCGGCTATGGTAGGCGAAGGCATGACGGGGCTTTGCTATGAAGAAGCCCTGTTTACAGAAGAAGAGAAGGCGACTGTGGAAGCGTTGTTTACTGCAGTTGGAAAGACCGAGAAAGTCGAGGAAAAACTTCTGGATGTGGTTGCCAGCGCCAGCGGCTGTTCCCCGGCCTATGTGTATATGTTCATAGAGGCTCTGGCAGACGGCTGTGTAAAAAATGGGCTTCCCCGCCAGATGGCGTACCGTATGGCCGCGCAGGCAGTTCTGGGAAGTGCTAAGATGGTACTGGAAACAGGAAAACATCCGGGAGAGCTTAAGGATATGGTATGTTCACCAGGGGGGACTACCATCGAGGGTGTGGCGGCTCTGGAGCAGGGAGGCTTCCGCGGCGCTATCATTAAGGCGTGTGATGCCAACTATGAGAAAAACAAGAGGTTAAAATAGTATGGAAGCAACAATTCGTTTAAAGCGGGACCTGGCCTATACAGGAACAATTTTGAAGATTTACCGGGATACGGTTGTGGCCAACGGGATTGAAGAAGTTTACGATTATATCCACCATGACGGGGCGGCTGCTGTTCTTCCGGTCACAAAGGATGGAAAAATTCTCATGGTACGCCAGTACCGGAATGCTCTGGACCGGTTCACACTGGAAATTCCGGCAGGGAAGGTGGATGCGCCGGACGAGCCGAGGATCGAGTGCGCTTACAGGGAGCTGGAGGAGGAAACAGGATTCCGCACGGAAAAGCTGGAATATCTGATGACCATTAATACTACGGTAGCTTTTTGTGACGAGGCCATTGATGTGTTCCTTGCAAGGGATCTGATTCCGTCCAAACAGCATCTGGATGCGGATGAGAGCATAGATGTAGAAGAGTGGGAGGTCAAGGATCTTCTGGAACTTATTTACACAGGAAAGATGACAGATGGAAAAACAGTGGCTGCTATTATGGCGTTTGCCCAAAGGGAGGGGATCCGTTAAAAATAGCCGGAACTGTCCGGAATAAACGGGACAGGATACTCATATAGTGATAAAAAGGGCACTCTTTAAAAGCTCTCCTGCGCCTGGCTATGCGGCTGATTTCCCGCCGGAAGGCACAAAGAGTTTTTCGGGAGTACTCAAAAAGCCATATGAGGTGAGGCCGTGAATTGTGTTGAAAGTAAAAAGGGCAGTCTGGAATTCTGGCTGTCTTTTTTTCTTATACTGGGAGCCGTTTTGGGAAGCCTGTTCTGTAACCGGATGGATGGACAGATGAAGGGGGAACTTCATGCGCTGGAGGGGAGTATGCTGTCCGGTGCAATACTTCTCAGGATGAATTTCAGAGAGTTATTTTTTAAAGTGGCATCCAGGCGGTTTGGTCAATTGTTTTTTGTGCTCCTTATAGCGATGACGCCTGCGGCCAGGGCAGCCTCTTTGTTTCTCTCCGGCTATCTGGGGTTTTCAGCGGCAGTGGTAGTCTGTGCCCTTACCATGGATGCAGGACTTATGGGAATTGTGCAGTACCTTTCTCTGATGTTTCCCCAGGCAATTTTTTATATGACTATTTACTATGTGGTATTTTGGTGGATGCCCCGGGAACAGAAGCGGCTGACGCTGGCAGCGGGAACTCTTCTTATGGCATTTGCCGCGGCAGGGGCAGTGGCGGAAAGCTTTGTAAATCCCTGGATTGCGGTACTTTTTCTGGGGAAATGAAAAATGAAGCAAAAAAAATTTATTCGTAGTATTCACAACATCTGGCCAAAGTGGGGGAACCTGTGGCCAGATGTTGCGTTTTTTGCGTATATCAGTAAAAAATGGATTGAAAGTGGGAAAAATATGTTTGATTTTATGAAAAAGTGAGGCTATAATGAAGGGAAACAGCACTTTTGGGGGAAAATTATACCGTTTGGGGGATGCATGGGACAGAAATGAAAGAGGAAATAAAACACTTTATTGAATACTTACAGCAGGAAAAAAATGCGTCAAAAAACACACAGGTATCATATGGACGTGATTTAATGCAGATGGCAGAATATATGGACAAAATAGGGATTACAGAGCCGGGGAAGGTGACGAAAACGGCGTTGAATTCTTATACTCTTTCGCTGGAAAAGGAAGGAAAGGCCGCAACGACGGTATCCAGGAACCTGGCCTCAATAAAAGCTTTCTTTCACTTTGAATTTAAAAACGGAGTTATAAAAAAAGATCCGGCAGAGGGGCTGCGTGCACCGAAGATTGAAAGAAGAGCGCCTGTGATTTTGACCATAGACGAGGTGAGCCGGCTCCTTTCGGAACCGGGGAACAGTTCTGCCAAGGAGATGAGAGATAAAGCGATGCTGGAACTTCTCTATGCCACGGGAATCCGGGTGTCGGAACTGATTCATTTAAAGATGGCTGATATCAATATACCAGTGGGATTCATAACCTGTCGGGATGAGCATAAGGAACGGATTGTACCCTTTGGAAGGGTGGCCAGGGATGCGGTGCTTAAATATCTGGAGCAAGCCAGGGAGGAGCTTTTAAGGGGAAATCAGTCAGAATGGCTGTTTATTAATTGCAGCGGAGGCGCCATGAGCCGTCAGGGCTTCTGGAAGATTATTAAATATTATGGAAAGAAAGCGGGAATTGAGGAGGATATTACCCCCCACACCCTGCGTCACTCCTTTGCGGCCCACCTTTTGGGAAACGGCGCCGATGTAAAGGCGGTTCAGACCATGATGGGGCATGCGGATTTAGCTACGACTCAGATGTATGCAGCCTATGCAGAAAATCATGCGCTGCGCGAAGCATATCAGGGAGCGCATCCCAGGACATAAAAAAGAATCCTGCCATGCAGGATTCTTTTTGCAGTATAATTATTCCAGAGAGTTTAAAATACTTCGCGCTACCGAGAGCCCGTTGGCGGAAGCCTGCTGTAAGCCGCGGGTAACAGAAGCCCCATCCCCAATGGCACGAAGACCTTTGATACTGGTTTCAAAGTCCCTGTTGACGACTACCTTATTGGAGTAGAATTTCACCTCGACGCCGTAGAGCAGGGTTTCATCGCTGGCGATACCGGGCGTTACCTTGTCCAGAGCCAACAGCATTTCTTTTATGTCAACCATAATTCGATGAGGCAGAACCAGGGACAAATCGCCGGGAACAGCATCCTTTAAGGTAGGAATCAGATTGTTTCTGCAAAGACGTTCTTCCGTGGTACGGCGTCCTCTTTGGAAATCTCCGAATGTCTGGACGAGAATTTTTCCGTCACAAAGCATGTTGGAAAGCTGGGCGATATGTTTCCCGTATTCAATGGGGGTTTTAAAGGGCCTGGTAAAGTTTTTGGACACCAGCAGGGCAAAGTTGGTGTTGTTGGTTTTATATTCGGCTGACTTATAAGCATGGCCGTTTACCACCGCAAGTCCGTTTTCATAGTATTCTGTGGCTACCTCTCCGGACGGATTGGTACAGAAGGTGCGGACCTTGTCGTCGAAGGTGGGGGTATAGTATACCAGCTTTGCTTCGTATAAGTTTTTGTTTAAGAATTCCATAACTTCATCCCGGACCTCTACACGGACACCGATGTCCACAGTGCCCACCTGTGTCTCAATCCCATGGTCTCTGCAGATATGGGAAAACCAGTCGGAGCCTTCGCGGCCGATGGCGGACACAATTTCACCGGCATAATAGCGCTCATTTTTATGAGTTACGATACCTGTGGCCCTGCCATTTTCAATGAGAATATCCTGTACCATGGTGTTGAAGGCGATCTGTATTCCATGCTCAAGGAGATGCTCCTGAAGGCGGGTGTATATTTTATATCCTTCTTCTGTACCCAGATGGCGGATGGGGCATTCGATGAGCTTTAAGTTGGCTCCAATGGCTTTTCTGCGGATTTCCTGAATTTCTTTCTGTTTGTCAATTCCGTAAACATTTTTATCGGCGCCAAATTCCAGATATATATTGTCAGACTCCTTAATCAGTTCCAGGGCCTTATCATACCCCAAAATATCAGGGAGCGTTCCTCCTACATCCGGTGACAGAGACAGCTTTCCATCGGAAAAGGCGCCTGCGCCGGCAAAGCCGGTGGTAATGGAGCAGGGTTTGCAGCCCACACAGACTTTGGTGGTACGCTTGGGGCATACGCGTTTTTCGATGGGACGTCCCTTTTCCACCATAAGGATTTTAAGTGCTGGTTTGTTTTTTATCAGTTCATAGGCACAAAAGATGCCGGACGGCCCGGCGCCTATTATGATTACATCAAAATGTTCTCCAGATTTCATATACATAACTCCCTTCGGATTTTTAGCCTGATATGTCTGAACGGCGAAGTACCTCGTCCAGGACCTGATACAGTTTATCCACTTCCACCGGCTTAAACAGATGGCCGTTCATGCCGCACTCCACCGACTTTTTCAAATCATCATCAAAAGCATTCGCTGACATGGCGATAATCGGTATGGTGTGACAGTCTTCCCGTTCCATGTTCCGGATGACCCTGGTAGCTTCCAGTCCGTCCATCACCGGCATCATAATGTCCATGAGGATCACATCGTAGGTGCCCGGCGGCGTTGTGCGGATGCGTTCCACCGCCTGGGCTCCGTCACCTACGCACTCCACTTCAAAATTACGCTCCTCCAGCAGGCACTGTGCGATTTCTGCATTCAGTTCATTGTCCTCCACCACCAGGATGCGATACCCTTCGAAGGAAAGCTCTTCCGTATCCGTATTGCTCTCCTTACGCTCTCCCAGGGGCAGAGAAACGGCAAAGCTGAATATGCTGCCCTTTCCGGGTGCACTCTCCAGGTGGATGCTGCTCCCCATCATCTGAACCAGGCGGCTGCTGATGGAAAGGCCCAGGCCGGTTCCCTGTTGTTTGGAGGGGTTCGTTCCAGCCTGCTCAAAGGAACGGAAAACCCGCTCCTGCTCCTCTTTGGCAATGCCAATACCAGTATCCTGTACCGCAAAGCAGACGGTGGGGGCATCTCCTGCCGGGTCAGTTTCCTTTACGATCAGTGTGATCCGGCCCTGTTCGGGAGTGAATTTCACCGCATTGCCCAGCAAATTGATCAGTACCTGGCTGATTCGCATTTTATCCGCCAGAAACCACTGGTGGGTCAGGACGATATCCTGCACAAAGGAAATTTTCTTTGCCTCAGTCTGTGGAAGAATCAGCTCCCGGATGGTATCCAGCATCTCATAAAGATCAAAATCCACAGGGTCCAGCTTCATTTTTCCGCTTTCGATTTTGGACATGTCCAGAATATCGTTGATGAGGCCAAGCAGATATGTGGAAGAGGACTGAATCTTTTGCAGGCAGTCCAGAATCCGTTCTTTCCCCTGCCCCTTTTGGAGGGCGATGGAACTCATGCCAATGATACCGTTCATGGGGGTGCGGATTTCGTGACTCATGCGGGAGAGAAATTCGGACTTCGCCTTGCTGGCAATATCGTGTTGCTGCTGGTTAAGCTGGCCCTGGATAACCTGACCCAGCTCTGCCAGATTCTGAGACTCCTCAGAATTTTCCAAGAGACTCTGTGGTATGCCTAAGATGCAGACATTACCCATATAGTTTCCACTGTCATACATGGGAAGCACAATCCCCTGCTGGCCTGGCAGGACATTTAAGAAGCACTGAAGGATCTCCTGATGGCTGTCCTCGGGAGAGAAGTACCGGACCTCATCCTGGCCCAGCCAGCGAAGGAAGGAATCCCTTTCCTGTTCTTCATATTTTCGGACGCTTTTTTCGATAATTTCTCCTGACTGCTGCCATTGATAAGACAGATAGTTGGAGTTAAAGTCTGTTCGCAGCTGAGAAACCAGCACGCCCAAAGCCTGATAGTATCTCCCGATTTTCCGGATCATCAGCATCATCTGTGCATGGAAATCATCCCCCTTGCCAAAGAGGTTTAAGGCTGTCGAAACCAGGCTCACGTCTTCGCCGTATCCCGGGGAGTTGCTTTCCTGCTCCTGAAGCAAAGGAAGGGCAGTCTGTTCCTCTTCGGGGACCGCTTCGTAAAAGAACACCTGTTCTTCGGCTTCGGGATTGACCCGGCTTCGTGCCAGCTTTGCCATTCGGATCAGGCGTCCCGTACTGCATCCCTGCTTTCCCAGGGCCAGTCCGGCGCACATTTGAATGCGGAAGGTTTCCTTATGGAAATATTCCGATGCTTTTTTCAGAAATTGTTCCGTAAACTCCGCGGCCTGCGCCTGGTCTGTACCTGCCAGCCAAAGGACAGCCTCGTCCCTGTTCAGGCGCAGAGCCACAGTCCGGGAGCCGGTCCGTTCCGTAAATTCCAGACAACTTTCCCGAAGCATGAGCCCCAGCTCTTCCAGGATCATGTCCCCAAAAACGATGCCGTTTTTCTCACAGGTCTGTTTCAGCTGGCTCATGTACAGGCAGATCATTACACCTTCCGGCTGGTCCTTCCGGCGCCGGATGATCTGTTCCATGCCCCCGCTAAAGCTATAAAGTCCTGTGATGCCGTCTGTTGTGCTTTTTCTGTATTGCTCAGCCTCTCTTTCTTTCTGGTTCTGAATGTTGCGTATGCTTCCTACCAGCTTCCACCGCTGCCCGTCTGAATTGTAGACCGCCTTGGCCGACAGGGCAACCCAGATGAACTCTGATTCCCCCGGCCAGCGCATCCGGAATTCGGCGTACGGGCTGTCCGGATCCCTCTGCACATCCTCCGTTGCTGCTGCCAGGTCTTCGCCATAGATATACTCAGGTTTGATAAAGCATATTTCTGTCTGAGGACACAGCCGCTGTCCGTTTTCAGAGGGATGGTTGACGATATCAAGCATCTGGCTATGGAGGTCGTAGGAAAAAAAGGTATCTGTTGAAGATTCCAGGGCCACTTTATAGCGTTCCTTCTCCTCAAGAAGAATATCCTGCGCCTTCTTTTGCTGCCGTGTCAGGTCCACTACCACATCATACAAGGCGTCAATCTCCAGAATGTTGGGAGGAGTGTAGTTATGAAGCCCCTCGCTCCCTTCGCTGATGCAGTCCGCCAGACGTTTAACAGGTCTGGTCAGATGCCTTACAGCCAGATAAATCCCCAGTATGCCAAAGCCCAGTCCGATCAGAACCGCAATGACCATCCAGAAATAAAGCTGTCGGCTCATGCCAAAAAGATCCATTTCCGTGTCAAGACCCAGCAGCGCCCAGTCCGTATATTCATAGGGAACATTATTACTGTAAAGCTTCAGTGGACGGACCACGGCATAGACGCCCTGGTCGTTCCATCTGGTTTCCCGGACACGGCAGAGGGCTCCGTAACCTGTTTCCTCCAGCCCGAATCCGCTCTCAAGGGGCCGGAGCAAATCGTAGAGAATGCCCTTGCCCGCAAGAGGCTTATAGTTTCCGTCGTCGCTTCTGACTGCCAGCAGGTATCCGGATTGCTGGGAATCATTTAACTCTGCCACGGGAAAATAATCATACAGGCTTCTGACAGAAATTTCCACCCCCAGCACGCCATAGGTGGCTCCTTTATACCGCAGGGGCAGGGAGTAAGTGATCATTTCATGGGAATCTGCTCTGTCCTTTTCCAGATAAAAGGGCAGAGACCAGTATCCCAGATCCGCCGTATCCGCGTCCGGGTAGTCCATCCCGGCCTGCCAGGGTTCATAAAAATAGCTGTCGGCCTGATTTGCCCCCTGGCCGTCCATATGAAAATGTGGAGTCCAGCTGGAGTCCAGTGGAATATCCCAGGCCCGTGACAGCTCTTTGCTCCCACGTTCCAGCAAAAGGTCCGTGTGACTGGTGTTGATTGTGTTGCGGTCGGAGTCCCGGATAAAGAATCCGTCAAACTCTCCTGCAGCAGGTGCCCCCGGTTCTGTCAAAATCAGAAAAAGGCCTGTGGTGGAGTTGTTCTGCAGTATTTCCAGACATTCCGGAAACAAAAGCTCCAACAGCTCCTGTTTTCTTTCGCCTGAGTTCAGGAGACTGTTCAGACTCATATTTTTGCTGTTTAAGTATTGCTCCAGGACACCTTCAAATAAATCCTCCTGAGTGCGGATGGAGGCCCAGCGCTGATTCATATCGTTTTGCAGAACCACACCACGGTTTTCCACCAGACGGTTCAGCATATTGGCGGAATATTCCTCCAGGGTTTTTGCTGTCTGTTTCACCACCAGGGTGCCGATAGTAATGACGCCCTGAAGCAGCATAATGGCAATCAGGGGAAAGAGGAACATGCGGAAAATGGTTGATTTTTTCTTGAAATTAATGTTTCCTTTCATGACACCTCTACCTATTGGACGCAGTGTGCAATGCATCGCAGAAAGAATTGTACCAGTCTTCAAATGCCTCCCCGGTCACATAGGAGGCGGAGGCTTCCTCAAGGCTCATTCCCCGGGCTATGGCCGCGGCAACTGCCTCCCGGTCTTCCCTGGCCTTATCTGCCAGATTATATTCCAGCACCTTTCGCGCCGCTGAGCCGTTTTGGAAACTTTTATTGGTATAGAGGGTCATATTTTCCATCCCGTCAAAGACAGTGGTCAGACAGTCATAAGTTTTGGGGGCCACCGACAGACCCTGCGCTGCAATGACCTGTTCCAGCTTTTCGATGTTCGCCGCCTCCTTTTGCACCGGCAGATAGCCGGCTACACAGCCAAACCGAAGATTGTTTTCCGGCTGGGTAAACCATTTCAAAAATTCGACGGCAGCGTACTCGTGCTGCTTATCTGATTTGCTGACCACCATGCCGGCTCCCTGCTGCACGGAATAATTTTTCCCGCCCTTAAACACAGGCGCGGGCAGCACAGCATAATCAATGGCGTGGGTTCCGCTGTCAAGTTCCACCTGATCGGGGAAATACATGGCGGAGGTGGTAGAGCCTGTATAGGCAAGGATATCCCCGGTCTTCACATCGTCCGAACGGAAGGAGCCATAAGCCCCGAAGTATCCCATAACCATGGGGACATAATAGTTTTCCCACAGGCGGTGCAGTTCCTCTCTGGGCACATTTAAGGTCACCTTTCCGTTTTCCACCTGGAAGATCTCCACGCCCAGCTGCTGCATTCCGATAACAAAATAGTTGGCCATGGCATCCCGGCCATAGAACGCCTTGCCGTCCTCCAAAACATCGGGAGTGAGACTGTCCGTCCACTCATAATATGCCTGTGCGGTGGCGACAACGCCCTCCATGGTTGCCAGATTTTCCAGAGAAGCGCCAGTGGCCTTCGCAAAGGGTTCCCAGTCTGTCAGATTCACCATCATAATTTCTGTTGATTTTGCTGTGGGAAAAATCCGCAGCGATCCATCGGTGGCAATGCAGCCCTCCTCAATATAAGAGTCCACATACATGTCCAGTTCTTCCTGGCTTAAATAGTCAGACAGATTAGCCAGAGCACCTGCCTGCTCCACCTCATAAGCGGTATCAGCATAGGAAGAAAATATGTCCGGCATCGTGTCCGCTCCCACCTTGCCGCCGATGGAGTCCCGTACTGCCGATTCCAGATCGGAAACGGAACCCTGAGAATAGCTTTGTATGTAAATACCTTTTTCCCGGCCCACTGTATCATTAAATTCCTCCACCAGCGTGTCGAACGCTGCCTGCTGGGAACCGTTATAGTAGTGCCACACCGTCAGAGACACCGGGTTTTTGGGATCCAGCGGGCTTTTGCTGCCACATCCTGTCAAGGTAAATAGAAACGTTGCTGACAGGCACGCCGCACAGACTCCTCTTCCTTTGATTCCTGTAATCCCCATAGGTTTTTCTGCTCCTTTCTTTGCCAGAAATACAAGTATATATATCATTTATGATAACATATAATTTCCTCGTTTTCAAGCCGCCGGAGCCCGGATGCACGCATACGCGCTGCCCCATAATCGTACCGGCCCATGACTAATCAGCGTGGGGATTAGTCATGGTATGAACAGGAACGCCGGGATATCTGCTTAACGGAACAGGGGTATCCTGTGAATCATGCCGGAATCCGGATACCAGATTCCGTACCAGATATCTTCCAGATTTTCTCCATCTGCCGCCAGAAAACCATAAACGTTGGCGTCAGGCTCTGGGATCCTTACAGGGCCGTACAGACACTGTCCTGATGCCCGGGCCTGGATAGCAGACTGAAGTTCCTCCGCATATTCCGTGCTTAGAGGGGCATCGGCAAGGGCTGTATTGCTGTCCAGAAGAGTTTTAAAAAGATCTTCAGAGAGCTCAGGAAGTTCTGCTATGGTGCCGCTTTCTTCTTCATAGAGAAATCCCTTCTGATTTTTTACGGCGGGGTTATAGGCATCCGGTATAATCATGGCGCCTCCATCCCCGGCAATGATTTCCGTATACTGGTCCCCCTGCATGAAGATTTCTCCGGCTTCTGAGAGACTTACTGCATATTTTAAGGCAGCGGAGGGCTCCATGGTTCCATGTGGGATGAGATTGAAGACCAGGTAACCAAAAGAACCGTGCAGAGATATTTTTTCTGCGCTGACGTAATCAAGCTCCACGGCCATTCCATAGGGCTGTTTTTTTATAAGGTCCATATCCAGCTCTTCTGCCCTGGATGCAGTATCATTACCTGTCTTCCCGGCCAGAAAAATAGAAGTGGGTCCGTCAGCACCGCCGATGATTCCGATGGAAACGGCACTGTTTCCGGAACCGTCGGCATCTTGAGGAACTGTAAGCAGAAAAAAGGCTGAGAAAATCAGAACGATAACGGCAATAAGAGTCATCCAGAAAGCCGGCTTTTTATAATTTAAAATGTTTTTAATTCTGGATTTTGTGTGGCTTTCTCCAAAGGCCAGAGGGAGAAACAACCCGCTTCTTCTTTCTTCAAAGCGTAGAAGGGCTAAGGAGTATGCTTTTTTACTTTCCTCTCCCAGGCTGGCGATCACATGCTCATCGCAGGCCATTTCCATATCACGGCAAAAAAGATAAAATGCTGCCCAGACAAGAGGATTGAACCAATGGATTGCCAGCCCCGAAAAGGCAAGTAATTTAAAAAAGGGGTCAAACCGTTTCAGATGGGCGCGTTCATGGGCCAGAACAAATTCTTTTTCCTGCACAGATTCCGTTTCTAAGAAAAAGGTTGGGAGAAAGATCCTGGGATGGAAAAAACCCGTGACCAAAGGGGTGGAAAGATGGTCGGAATAATATATGCCCTCCCCGCCCGGAATGGAATCTGCCAGCTGCTTCTTTAAATGAAGATAACGGCCCAGGTGAATTCCCAGAAATGAAAGGATACCGAGGACCCATATAAGCTCCATAAAGGATAAGGCATGGCTGAGAGGAGAAGAGACAGCATCGGCAGTTTTTGTGAGAATCAGGTTCACCGGAAGATCAATGGCAGGCAGTCCCGTATTAAGAGCAGGCAGAGCTCCGGCATTTGCCGACATCCCTGCGCCATGACCGGGGGTTAAGGGGAACAGGGAAAACGGGGAAGGAATGGAAAGGGGAACCAGCAATTTGAAAAACGGTATCAGCCAGAGAAGATACAGGTACCGCCTGGGAAATTTATTAAGGAAAAGACGAATCGCAAGGATGACGAGGATGGCAGCTCCTCCGGTCAGGCTCATTTGTAACAGCCGCAGCATACATGTCTGGTCCATTAAATTTCCCCCTTTTCGTCTGTTTCTGGTACTGCTTCTTCAATCATTTTATGAAGAGCTTCTGCCTCACTTTTTGTAAGTTTTCGGTCTTTCAGAAAGGCATTTAAAAAGGCCGGGAGAGAACCGGAAAAATTTCTGGCAATCAGATTCTCGCTTTCGTATTTTTGTACCTGTTCCCGTGCCACGAGAGCAGAAACGGTAGCCTTTTCATTCTTTATAAAGCCTTTATCAGCAAGTTTTTTCAGCACTGTGTAGCAGGTGGATTTTTTCCATTCCAGCTCGTTACGGGCCATACGGCACAATTCTGTTGAATTCACCGGCTCTGATCGCCAGATCAGATCCATGAACCGGTATTCGCTTTCAAACAGTTTCAGTTCATTCATACTTTAACCTCCTGTAAGCTGCAGGGAAAAAAGGTATTTTGCCCCCTGCGATATCACGGATTGCTCTTGCAATTATTAATGATGACAGAATGAGTCTATCACAGTAGACCTTAAAAAGCAAGAAATAAATTATTAAGTAGAACCAAGCTGATGCGATAAAAGCGGCATTAAAATTGTTTTGAAATTAACAAAATTAAAAGAAAAATACTTGCCTTTATCAAAAAGAACATGGTAGAATTGAGATAATTTAAAGAAAGCTCCGGGGTTCCGGGGAGGAAAGAACGCCGACATATGCAGCAGAACAGTTTAGCCGGGCTGTTGCCAACAAACTATGAAAGAAGAGGAGAAAATGGATGAGTAGATTGAAAATAGCTTCCCCCACGAGGGCAGATATTGTCATGGAGGGGCTTTACAAGGATCTGGAGCGAAGAATTGAATCCAGTCAGCCGGGCCTCTGTCCTGTGGATATGGCACGGGCATTTTTGGAGCTGTGCTACGCGCAGACCTGCGGAAAGTGCGTGCCCTGCCGCATTGGTCTGAGACAATTAGAATATTTGATTCAGGATGTCCTGGATGGAAAAGCCACGATGGAAACCCTGAAGCTAATGGAGGAAACGGCTCTTTCCATCATGGATTCCGCGGACTGTGCCATTGGCTATGAGGCTGCCAACATGGTCTATAAAGGACTTATCGGCTACCGGGATGACTATGTGGAGCACATTAAGAATGGCCGCTGTACCTGTACGACCCAGCAGCCGGTTCCCTGTGTGTCCTTCTGCCCTGCACATGTGGACATCCCCGGGTATATAGCTCTTGTGAGAGAGGGAAGATATGCGGATGCCATACGTTTAATCCGTAAGGACAATCCGTTTCCGACAACCTGCGGTTTCATCTGTGATCATCCCTGCGAGGCCAGATGCCGGAGAGATATGGTGGATGACGCTGTAAATATACGTGGTTTAAAGAGAATGGCGGCCGACTTTGCCGGAGAGGTAGATCCGCCGGAGTGTGCGCCCTCCACAGGAAAACGGGTTGCTGTTGTGGGCGGAGGCCCGGGAGGCTTAAGCGCGGCCTATTATCTGCAGCTCATGGGGCATCAGGTGACGGTATATGAAATGCTGCCCAGCCTTGGCGGTATGCTGCGGTATGGGATTCCCAATTACCGCCTTCCTAAAAACCGCCTGGATGATGACATTAACGCAATCTTAAAGACGGGAGTTCAGGTGAAACATGGCTTAAAAATCGGCCCGGATATCACGATTCATCAGCTGCGGGAAGAGTATGACGCAGTGTTGATTTCCATAGGCGCCAGCGCAGATAAGAAACTGGGACTGGAAAACGAGGACGCCGAAGGCGTTTTGTCGGCAGTCCAGTTTTTGAGGGGCGTGGGAAAAGGAGAAATCCTTGATCTGACAGGAAAGGAAGTGGTTGTAGTCGGAGGCGGAAACGTGTCTATGGACGCGGTTCGCACGGCAAAGCGGATGGGGGCAAAAAAAGTCAGTATCCTTTACCGCAGGAGAAGAAACGATATGACAGCGCTTCCGGCGGAGGTCGAGGGAGCCATCGCTGAGGGAATCGAGCTTCAGACCTTAAAGGCGCCGGCGTCCATTGATGTGGGAGAAGATCATCAGATTAAAGGCATCTACGCTACCCCGCAGATGATCAGCCTCATAAAGAACGGCAGAGCCAGTGTAAAGCCAACCGGAGAGCCGGACATCTACATCCCCTGTGACATTTTAATCAGGGCCATTGGTCAGGACATTGAAACCAGCCATTTTGAGGAAGCCGGAATTCCTGTGGCCCATGGAAAAATCCTCACTCAGAATACGGGAGACTTTGAAAATATGCCCGGCGTGTTTGCCGGAGGAGACTGCGCCAGCGGTCCTGCTTCCGCGATCAGTGCCATTGCAGCGGCAAAGGTGGTGGCGGCCAATATTGACGAGTATCTGGGATATCATCATGCGATTTCCTGTGATGTGGAAATTCCGGAGGCAAATCTGGAAGACAGAACGCCCTGTGGCCGTGTGAACCTGACAGAGCGTGAAGCCTGTGAGAGAATCTGCGATTTTGAAGGCGTTGAAAACTGCATGACAGAAAATGAGGCGAAGCAGGAGGCATCCAGATGTCTGCGCTGCGATCATTTCGGATATGGAATCTTTAAGGGAGGCAGGAACAAAATATGGTAAATATTACAATTGATGGAAAAAAAGTCCAGGTAAGGGCAAATATGACAATTATGGAGGCTGCCGCCCAGTGTGGAATTCCTATTCCGAAATTATGTTATCTGAAGGGAATCAACGAAATTGCGGCCTGCCGCGTCTGTGTGGTGGAGCTGGAAGGAAAGGAAAAGCTGATTACTTCCTGCAATAATGTAGTGCAGGAAGGGATGGTATTATATACCAACAGCCCCAAAGTGCGCCGCCACAGAAAGAAAACCGTTGAGCTGATTTTATCTCAGCATGACTGTCTGTGCGCCACATGCCCGCGAAGCGGAAACTGCAGCCTCCAGAAGATTGCCAATGATCTGAACATTCTGGATGTGCCGTTCAGACAGACGCTGGAGCACCAGGCATGGAATAAAAATTTCCCCTTCATCAAGCGGTCAGAAAAATGCATTAAATGTATGCGCTGTGTCCAGATTTGTGAAAAAGTTCAGAGCCTTGGCATCTGGGATGTGGAGGGCACCGGCTCCAGAACCACAGTCAACGTGGCGGGACATAAGACCATTGAAGAGGCGGATTGTTCCCTCTGCGGCCAGTGCATTACCCACTGCCCGGTGGGAGCTCTCACAGAACGGGATGATACGGAAAAAGTATGGGATGCCATCGAAGATAAAGAAAAGATCGTGGTGGCTCAGGTGGCTCCGGCGGTTCGGACCGCATGGGGCGAGGAGCTGGGACTTCCTCCGAAACAGGCTACCATTGGACGTATTCTTGATGCGCTAAAGCGCATGGGAGTGGACTATGTGTTTGACACGGTGTTCTCGGCAGATCTTACTATTATGGAAGAGGCCAACGAATTTGTGGAACGGTTTACAAAAGGCGAGTTTAAGGACAGACCCATGTTCACCTCCTGCTGTCCGGGGTGGATCCGTTTTATTAAGAGCCAGTATCCTCATCTGGTCCGTTATCTGTCCACAGCGAAGTCCCCACAGCAGATGTTCGGCGCGGTTATGAAAACATACTATGCAGAAAAGCTGGGAGTGTCTCCTGATAAAATATTTACTGTGTCCGTAATGCCCTGTGTGGCGAAAAAAGGTGAGAGCGAGATGGAGCTTTACTATGAGGAGTACGCCGGGCATGATGTGGATGCGGTGATTACCACCAGGGAGCTGGTAAAAATGATCCGCTCTGCTCACATAAAGCCAGAGGGCTTAAGGGATATTGAGAGTGACAGGCCCATGCAGGACGGAACCGGAGCCGGGGTGATTTTTGGTGTTACCGGAGGAGTGATGGAGGCCGCTCTCCGCACGGCCTATTACGTGATTAAAGGTAAAAATGCGCCTGCTGATGCATTCCGCGCAGTCCGCAGCCTGGGCTTCAATTCCAATGACGGCGTGCAGGAGGCGGAGTTTAAGATTGACGATATTGTGGTGAGAACAGCGGCTGTCAGCGGGCTGGGAAATGCCAGAAAGCTTTTGGATAAAATCGAACAGGGAGAGGTCCGGTATGATTTTGTGGAGGTAATGGCATGCCCCGGAGGATGCGTCGGAGGAGGCGGCCAGCCAATTCATGACGGCGAGGAATGGGCCTTTGACAGAGGAAGACAGCTTTATTATCTGGATGTCAATACGAACCTGCGCTATTCTCATGAAAACAGGGATGTGCTTGCCATGTATGAGACCTACTTTGAAAAGCCCAATTCCCACAAGGCCCATATGCTGTTACATACAGAGCACAGAAAATAGATAAAAAGTTATTGCTGCGTCTGGCAGACAGTAACATAAAAAAGCCATTGCAGAACAGGAAAACCTGTCATAGCAATGGCTTTTTTGAAATTACAACAAAGCCGGAATACGAAGCCAGCGGCCGCGCAGCAGCCGGATGAGGAAAACAATTCCCCGGAAAATCAGTTCGCAGGTCATGGAGATCCAGACGCCTGTGACTCCATAGGAGCGGGTAAAGAGGACTACGCTGAGCACCCGGACCCCCCACATACTGCAAAGGTTGATAAAAAAAGGTCCCCTGCTGTCTCCGGCTCCCCGAAGGGCTCCGATTACCACGATGCTGACAGCAAAAAGCGGTTCGGAAAAAGCCACAATTCTGAGAACACGTGCACTGAGGGCGGCCACCTGGGGATCTGCAGTTAAAAGTCCGGTTAGAGACGGGGCCGAAAGGAACATGATGATCCCCATACCTGTAACCAGGAGAAAGCCCAGTGCAGTGGTTCCATAGGCAAAACGTCTGGCCATATCGAGGCGTCCGGCGCCGATACTCTGTCCTACAAGAGCGGTGGCCGCGGCGGCAATGCCGTATGCAGGAAGATAGCAGATGCTTTCTGTCTGGACTGCCACATAATTGGAAGCTACTGCGAGGGTGCCCATACCGGCAATGATGGCGGTCATGACGATCTGAGCGAAGCAGAGGGTCATGCGCTCCAGAGCGGTGGGAGTAGCCAGGTGAAGGGCATTATGGATACAGGTTCCGGTAAAGCGCCAGCGCTCTCCTCCGCGAAGTCCCATGGGCCCCTTACTCTTTAAGAGCGCGAAAGCCAGAGAAAGTCCAATGCAGGCCTGGGAAAGTCCGGTGCCGAGGGCGGCTCCTGTGACCCCAAGGCCGGCGCCCCAGAGGGTGACTCCGCCGATTTGTCTTGGGGGATAAATGAGAAAGAAATTAAACAGAACATCCAAAAGGCACATACCGATATTCATAAAGCTTGGGAGCGTCACATTTCCGCTGCACCGGAGAATGCTGGAATACATGGCACAGGCCATATTAAAAGGAAAGAAGGCACCCACAACGCAAAAATATGCTCCCGCATAGGGCCGGATATCCGGATCTGCACCCAGAAAAGCCGGAAGAAAACGGCCCAGAGATACAATAACGAGCGCAAGGCTGATTCCAAACAGAAGATTAAACAGGACAGCCTGGCAAAGTACGTTCCGGCTGTCTTCTTCCCGCCCGGCCCCCAGATATTGGGCTATCTGGACGGAAAAGCCTACGGCGACAGCACTTACAATGCCGTTTAACAGCCATATGGAACTGGACACTACGCCAATGGAAGCTGTGGCACGGGAGCCCAGACTTCCCACCATAGCCGTATCAATATAACTCATTAAGGTCATTACCAATTGTTCCAGGATGGCAGGAATGGACAGCGATACAATCAGCTGCACTTGCTTTTTTAAGGATATGGCCTGCCCGTTTCTCATATCCTCACTCATCTGTAACATATTCATATGAAAAATCCCTCCTGCCCTTGATTATACATGATTTCCACAAGAAAGGAAAGCTCTGGCGGCTCTGTGAATCCAAAACGGAACCGTGGAGGCATATACGGTTACATTCGCATAGAATCTGTGAGCAGTAACTTCTCTGTGGTTTGGGAGATCCGGGGAAAGGATTTTTTACTTGTAAGAAAGCCATAAAGCTGATAGAATAGTAAAACCAGGGGACTTGAAAAAGGCCCCTAAAAGGCGTGTGAATAAAGGAGAAAATTTTAAATATGTTTATAGTGGCAGGTCTCGGGAATCCGGGAAAGGAATATGAAAATACAAGACACAACGCAGGTTTTATGGTTCTGGATGTTCTGGCTGAGAAACTTGGAGCGGATATTTCTGAAAAAAAGCATAAGGCTCTTTGCGGCCGGGCTGTGATCGGAGGGCAGAAGGTGATTCTTTTAAAACCCCAGACGTTCATGAATTCCAGTGGGGAAAGTATCCGGGCGGCCGCCGATTATTATAAGGTGGAGCCGGAGGATATCCTGGTGGTATATGACGATATCAGTCTGGCGCCGGGACAGCTGAGGATCCGGACCAAAGGAAGTGCCGGAGGACACAATGGCATTAAAAGCATTATCGCCCATCTGGGGACACAGGAATTTCCCAGAGTCCGTGTGGGGGTGGGGGAAAAACCGCCCAGAATGGATCTGGTAGATTATGTGCTGGGGCATTTTTCCCAGGGTGAGAAAAAAATCATGGAGGATGCAGTGAAGGAAGCGGCAGATGCGGTGATGGAAGCTGTCACAGAGGGCATTGAACATGCCATGAATGACCATAATAGGAAGAAGGACAGTCAGGCATAGCAGAACGATCAGACATAGCAGAAACAGGAGAAGGGAAGTATGGGAGAGATATTTGCAAATCCGTTGATGGAGCTGGCGGAATACGGGGATATGAAGCGTGACTTGAATCAGGGGAAGGGACCTGTGCACATATGCGGCGTTACGGATTCCCAGAAAGTCCACGTAATGTACGAGCTTTCTTCGGAGAAGGCATGGAAGTTAATTGTGACTTATGATGACACCAGGGCAAAGGAACTTTACGATGATTTCAGCTATTTCTGTAAAAACACATGGCTGTATCCGGCCAGGGATCTGCTGTTTTACAGCTCAGATATTCACGGAAATCTTCTGACCAGACAACGGATGCAGGTGTTTAAACACCTGGCGGAGGATGAGGGCGGCATTGTTGTTACAACGGTGGACGGCCTTATGGACCACCTTCTTCCGCTTTCTGTACTGGAGGAATGCTGCCTGTCTGTAACATCAGGGGATGTCCTTAATGTGGAAGAAATCAGAAGAGCCCTGACGAACATGGGCTACGAGCGTATGGGGCAGGTAGATGGGATGGGACAGTTTTCCATTCGGGGCGGAATCCTTGACATTTTCCCTCTTACGGAGGAGCTGCCGGTTCGGATTGAACTTTGGGGAGATGAGGTGGATTCTATTCGATCTTTTGACCCGGAAAGCCAGCGCTCCATTGCACAGATGGATTCTGTCAGGATTTTTCCGGCTGTGGAGGCGGTACTCACCCGGTCTCAGACCGAAGATGGGATTCGCCTGATTGAGAAGGAAGGGGAAAAGCAGGAAAAGGCATTCCGTGACCAGGGAAAGGCAGAGGAGGCCCATAGGATTAAGACAACAGTAGGGGAGATCTGCGAGTCTCTGCGAGAGGGCTCTGCCGCCCAGAATCTGGATGGATATATCCGGTATTTTTATAAAGGCACGGTTTCCTTTCTTGATTATATGAGAAAGGCGGCTTCCGGAAAGGGAAACGGCCTGGCTGTGTTTCTGGATGAGCCTCAGAGACTTAAGGAAAAAGCGGAGACTGTGGAAATGGAATTCCGGGAGAGCATGAGCCACCGGCTGGAAGGCGGATATCTGCTCCCGGGACAGACGGATATTCTGTTTTCTGCAAAGGAAGCGCTGGCGGCTGCCCAGCTTCCTGATACTGTGTTTATGACCGGACTGGATCAGAGGCTTCCCGGTATGGCCGGTAAGAAAAAGTACAGCATCACGGGAAAAAATGTCAATTCTTATCAGAATGGCTTTGAGTTTCTCATTAAGGATCTGCTCAGATGGAAAAAAGAAGGCTACCGGGTGGTACTTCTCTCGGCCTCCAGAACCAGGGCCAGCAGACTGGCAGGGGATCTGAGAGAATATGAGCTCCGCGCTTTCTGCCCTGAGGATGCAGGAAAGCCTGTGAACCCGGGAGAAATCCTTGTGACCTATGGAAAGCTCCATAAGGGCTTTGAATATCCCCTGATTAAATTTGTGGTCATTACCGAGGGGGATATGTTCGGAAATGAGAGACGTCAGAAAAAGCGGAAAAAGTATAATTATGAAGGAAAGAAAATCAGCAGTTTTTCAGAGCTTTCCGTTGGAGATTATGTGGTTCACGAAAGCCATGGCCTGGGAATTTACCGGGGAATTGAGAAAATTGAACGGGATCATGTGATCAAGGATTACATTAAAGTAGAATATGGAGGCGGGGGGAAATTGTATCTTCCGGCCACCCGACTGGATGGAATCCAGAAATACGCCGGAGCTGATGCAAAAGCGCCGAGACTGAATAAGCTAGGCGGAAGTGAATGGGGAAAAACTAAGACCAGGGTCCGTACGGCAGTGAGAGAGATTGCAAAGGAACTGGTGGAGCTTTATGCGGCCCGGCGTGACTCGGAGGGCTTTCAGTATGGCCCGGATACGGTATGGCAGAAGGAATTTGAGGAAATGTTTCCGTATGAAGAAACGGAGGATCAGCTTGCCGCCATTGAGGATACGAAAAAGGATATGGAGAGCCGGAAGATCATGGACCGTCTGATCTGCGGGGATGTGGGATATGGAAAAACGGAAATTGCCCTCCGGGCGGCGTTTAAAGCAGTTCAGGAGGGGAAACAGGTAGTCTATCTGGTTCCCACTACGATTCTGGCCCAGCAGCATTACAATACTTTTGTCCAGAGAATGAAAGATTTTCCTGTGCGGGTGGATTTAATGTCAAGATTTCGGACTCCGGGCGAGATAAAAAAGACTCTGGAAGGGCTGAAAAAAGGGTATGTAGACATAATCATCGGCACTCACCGGGTCCTTTCCAGGGATGTGGAATTCAAAAGCCTGGGACTTCTTATCATCGATGAAGAACAGAGATTCGGGGTGGCCCATAAAGAGAAAATCAAACAGATGAAGCAGAATGTGGATGTACTGACTCTGACAGCAACTCCCATCCCCAGAACGCTCCATATGAGCCTTATCGGAATCCGTGACATGAGCGTGCTGGAGGAGCCTCCGGTGGATCGGGTGCCTATCCAGACCTACGTGATGGAATACAACGATGAGATGGTACGGGAGGCCATTCACAGGGAAATATCCCGGGGCGGTCAGGTGTATTATGTATATAACCGGGTCAATAATATTGATGAGATTGCAAACCATGTGGCGGCTCTGGTGCCGGATGCCCAGGTAGCTTTTGCCCATGGCCAGATGAATGAGCACCAGCTTGAAAAAATCATGCTGGACTTTGTAAATGGTGAAATTGACGTGCTGGTGTCTACCACTATCATCGAGACCGGTTTGGATATTCCCAATGCCAACACCATGATTATTCATGACGCAGACCGTCTTGGACTGTCACAGCTTTACCAGATTCGGGGCAGAATCGGCCGTTCCAACCGGAATTCTTTTGCGTTCCTCATGTATAAGAGGGATAAGATGTTGAAGGAAGAGGCGGAGAAGAGACTTCAGGCCATCCGGGAATTTACGGAGCTGGGTTCCGGTATCAAGATTGCCATGCGGGATCTGGAAATTCGCGGGGCCGGAAATATTCTGGGGGCAGAGCAGCATGGTCATATGGAGGCAGTGGGGTATGATCTTTACTGCAAAATGTTGAATGAAGCGGTTCTGGCTCTTAAAGGGAAGATGCCGGAGGAAGATAAGTTTGAGACCGTGGTGGACTGCGATATTGATGCTTTTATTCCGGATGGATATATTAAAAATGAGTATCTGAAGCTGGACGTGTATAAAAGAATATCTGCCATTGAGACGGACGATGAATATATGGATATGCAGGATGAGCTTATTGACCGGTTTGGAGATATTCCGAAATCCGTGGATAATCTTTTACGGGTGGCTGAGCTCAAGGCCATGGCCCGCCGGGCTTATGTGACAGAGGTGGATATCAACCGTCAGGAGGTACGCCTGGAGCTGTATCCGAAGGCCAGACTGGATGTAGCGGGAATTCCGGCGCTGGTTTCCGAATATAAAAACGCTCTTCGGTTTGTCCAGGGGGAGAAGCCCATGATGTTTTACCAGGACAAGAAGAATAAAAATAAGGATTGTGAGCGAATGCTGGGGACAGCCAGGGAAATTTTAATGAAACTGTCCGATCTGGCGCTGTAAAGAGGATGCCGGAGAAAGGGAGATAGAAAGATGACAGAAGCTGAGATCAGAAATCTTTTAGAACACCAGAGGTCATATTTTGCCTCCGGGGAAACTCTGGATATAAAAAAGCGGATAGAGGCGCTAAAAAAGCTTAAGGACTGTATTGTGAGACATGAAAAAGAAATCGGGGCGGCACTCAGAAAAGACCTTGGAAAGAGCGGCGCTGAGAGTTATATGTGTGAGACCGGGCTTGTACTCAGTGAAATCAGTCATATGTTAAGGCATATCCATTCCTACACAAGGGAGAAAACAGTTCATACACCTCTGGCCCAGTTTCATTCCAGAAGTTATAAAAAGCCGTCTCCCCGGGGCGTTGTGCTGATTATGAGCCCGTGGAATTACCCGTTTCTTTTAACCTTTGATCCGCTGGTGGATGCCATTGCTGCAGGAAATACGGCGGTGGTGAAACCAAGTGCCTGTTCCATAAACACCTGCCGCCTCATAAGGCTCATGATTGAGGAGTGCTTTGAGCCGTCTTATGTAGCTGTGGTTACAGGAGGCAGGGAGGAAAATATAAGCCTTTTGAAAGAGAGGTTTGACTATATTTTTTTCACAGGAAGCCAGGCGGTGGGAAAGGAGGTCATGGCCCGGGCAGCGGCCCATTTAACGCCTGTAACTCTGGAACTGGGGGGAAAGAGCCCCTGTGTGGTGGAAAAAAGCGCTGATCTTAAGCTGGCGGCAAAGCGGATTGTTTTTGGGAAGTACTTAAACTGCGGGCAGACCTGCGTGGCACCGGATTATGTATATTGTGACAGGACCATCCGGGACAGACTGGTGAAGGAGCTTAAAAAACAGATTAAAAAGCAGTTTGGAAAGGCTCCTCTGGAAAACAGCTCTTACGGAAAAATTATAAACGAAAAACATTTTAAACGGCTGCGGAGACTTTTGGAGGAAGAAAAGATTGTCTGCGGGGGAAAATCAGATGAAAAAGCACTTAAAATTGAACCGACAGTTATGGATGGGGTTACATTTCAGGATGCGGTGATGCAGGAGGAAATCTTCGGCCCCATTCTTCCGGTCCTGACCTACGAGACCTTTGATGGAGCCATTGAAAATATTCGTTCCATGCCTCATCCGCTGGCTCTTTATATTTTCACCTCCAGAAAAGAGGCTGCAAATAAAATCCTGTCCCGCTGCGGGTTTGGCGGCGGATGTATCAATGACACCATGATCCATCTGGCCACCAGTGAAATGGGGTTCGGCGGATTTGGAGAAAGCGGAATGGGAGCTTACCATGGAAAGGCCGGGTTTGATACCTTTACCCACTATAAAAGTATTGTGGATAAGAAAGCATGGCCTGATCTGCCTGTGCGGTATCAGCCATATAAAAAGCTTTATGACAAGCTGATTCATGTATTTTTAAAATAAGGAACAGGCCGGGGCTGTGTTTCGCAACAGATCAGGAGTTGTCTGAGCTGTTACGACAGCCTCGGTATTCACGCGAAAACATACTTGTTATTTTACTTGAAATATGTTATTCTCTTTACACAGGAATTCTCCTGTTTTTGTACTCATAAGCAGTACGGTCTTTTTATCTTGCGATGCGTATAAGCATCATGTCCCTGGCGGCGTGCGGCCGCAAAATTCCGGATTTGTAATTATAAATATATGTATGGGAGGGATTTCATGGGAAAAGCCGACGTGGCGGTGAATCAAATGATGGGAAGAAAAGAAATTTTTGCAGATTTTGTTAATGGAATTATATATCATGGAAAGCAGATATTGAAGCCGGAAAATCTGGAGTGCGTTTCCGGGCAGTCTGGAATTTTATATGAAACGGATTCCGGAAAGCTATGTGCCCTGGAGCGCCGGAGGGATATCAGAATGAAAGCGGATGTAGGACTGTATTCGGTAATATTTGCGGAGGAAAGTCAGAACAGAGTACATTATGCCATGCCAGTGCGGAATATGCTGTATGATGCTCTTGAGTATGTGCGGCAAATTCAGGAGATGGAAAAGGGGCACAGGGAGAGAGGAGAACTTCTGACAGGAGAAGAATTTTTATCTGGTATTACTAAGAAAGACCGCCTGACTCCTGTGATTACCATTATATTTTACTTTGGAGGGGAGTGGGACGGGAGCAGGAGTCTGTATGAAATGATGGGGCTGGCCGGAGAGGAAGCCTGGTGTAGGGAACTGGAAACATATCTTCCAAATTACAAAATAAACCTGGTCCAGGCGGGAAGTGTGGAGGACACTAATGTGTTTACCAGTTGTTTACAGCAGATTTTCGATATGTTAAAATATAGAAAAGATAAGAAAAAGTTGTACCAGTACGTGAGAGATAAGCGGGGAGAACTGATGCGGATGGACCGGGTGGAGCTGACCGCGGCCATGGTAATGCTGGGAGAACAAAAGAGACTCATACGGATGCTGGAGGAGAAGAAAGAGGAGGATTTTGGTATGTGTCAGGCGATAGATGAATTAATTGAGGACGGAAGAGAAGAGGGAAGAGCAGAGGGAAGAGCGGAGTCCATACTTGATCTTTTGATGGCTCTGGGTACCGTCGCGGAGGAACTGAAAAAACTTATTCTGTCCCAAAGTGAGACGGAGGTGCTGCAGGGCTGGCTTCATGCTGCTGCGAAATCTGCAAGTATAGAGGAATTCATGCAGAAGGCCGACTTAAATATATAGCTATTGTTCACAGGCAATGTCAGTTAGTCAAGAACTTTAAAAATCGAACAGATAGTCTGAAACGGTCAGGTATGAAAATCCCCGCTTGACAAAGTAGGGAAACACCCATATAATGTGCTTTATAAATAAGGAAAAGCAATGAAGAGAACAAGTAGCGGAATGACACTCTGAACAGAAAATGGCCGGCTGATGAGAGGCGTATAGAGAAATTCCTGCGAATACATCCCGGAGCTTTGCACCGAACCGGAAAACCAAAGTAGGCTGCAACGGAGTCGGCACACGTTACCGTGCCAGAGTCATGACTGTGACTTACAAAGCTGTATGGCGCAAGCCATATGGGAACATTAGGTGGTAACACGAGATGGAAACCTCGTCCTTTTGATAAGGGCGGGGTTTTATTATTCTCATATTAGGAATTTTGTTTCATTACCAGATCAAAAAAGAAAGAGGAGAAACCAATGGGAGTATACGAAGAATTACAGGCCAGAGGGCTGATCGCCCAGGTCACCAATGAAGAAGAGATCAGAAAGATGGTAAATGAGGGAAAGGCTGTTTTTTATATCGGTTTTGACCCGACAGCAGACAGCCTGCATGTAGGCCATTTCATGGCGCTTTGCTTAATGAAGCGTCTTCAGATGGCCGGGAATAAGCCGATTGCCCTGATCGGCGGCGGCACAGGTATGATCGGCGACCCGTCCGGCAGAAGCGATATGCGCCAGATGATGACAAATGATACAATCTGCCATAACTGCGATTGCTTTAAAGAGCAGATGAGCCGTTTCATTGACTTTTCCGATGGAAAGGCCCTGATGGTGAATAATGCAGAATGGCTGATGGATTTGAACTACATTGAATTCCTTCGCGAGGTTGGTCCCCATTTTTCTGTCAATAACATGCTGCGGGCAGAATGCTATAAACAGAGAATGGAGAAGGGCTTAAGCTTTCTGGAGTTCAACTACATGCTGATGCAGAGCTACGACTTCTATGAGCTGTTCCAGAGATACGGCTGCAATATGCAGTTCGGAGGCGATGACCAGTGGAGCAACATGCTGGGCGGCACAGAGCTGATCCGCAGAAAGCTGGGGAAGGACGCCCATGCCATGACCATCACCCTTCTCTTAAATTCCGAGGGCAAGAAGATGGGAAAGACCCAGTCCGGCGCCGTTTGGCTGGATCCGAAAAAAACCAGTCCGTTCGAGTTCTACCAGTATTGGAGAAACGTGGGAGACGCCGATGTATTAAAGTGCCTCAGAATGCTCACCTTCCTGCCGCTTGAGCAGATTGACGAGATGGACCGCTGGGAAGGCAGTCAGTTAAATCAGGCCAAGGAAATTCTTGCTTATGAGCTCACAAATCTGGTACATGGCGAGGAAGAGGCAAAGAAAGCCCAGGAGAGCGCGAGAGCCTTGTTTGCCGGCGGCAATGCGGCAGAGATGCCCACGGCGGAACTTACGGATGATGATTTCACAGACGGAGTGATTGATATCCTGTCCATTGTGCAGAAATCCGGCCTCTGCACGTCCCGCTCCGAAGCGAGAAGGAATGTGGAGCAGGGCGGTGTGTCCGTGGACGGAGAAACTGTAAAGGATATCAAAACCACATATACGAAGGAGCAGCTTTCCGGTGAAGGGATTGTTGTAAAGCGGGGCAAAAAGAACTTCCGCAGAGTACTCTTATTGTGTAAGGAAGGGACAAAAAATGGAGATATTTAATGAAGCAAAAAAGAATTTTGACTATATGGTACGAATCCGGAGACAGATGCATGAAAATCCGGAGCTGACAGGAAAGGAATATGAAACTCTGAAGTTAATTAAAAAGGAACTGGATGATATGGGGATTGAATACATTGAAGTTCCGGATGGCGGCATTGTAGGGCAGATTCACGGAGGAAAACCAGGGAAGATGGTTCTGATGCGTGGAGACATGGACGCTCTTCCTATTCAGGAAAACTCTGTAAACCTGACCTGCAGTAAGGTCTGTGTATCCGGGAACGCAGGCGTTTCCCATGCATGCGGCCACGATTCTCATACAGCCATGCTGCTTGGAGAGGCAAAAATTTTAAACGAGCACAGAGATGAAATAAACGGCACTATCGTCCTGTGCTTTGAGCGGGGCGAGGAAGGCGGAGGGCAGGTGAGAAATCTGCTTCCGTATATAGTTGAGACGATGAAGCTTCCCATTGATACCTGCATTGCAACCCACGTAAAATGGGATGTGGAGGCCGGAAAAGTTTCGGCGGAGCCGGGTCCTGTATGTTCCGGCGGCTATGGTTTTTCTATCCGTCTTCACGGCCTAGCAGGCCATGGCTCCCGCCCGGATATGGCCCACAGTGTGCTGGACTGCTTTCATTCCATATATAACCATATGAATATGATCCGCATGAAATACGTAAGCCCCACAGATATTCTTACTTTCTCCGTGGGTAAGGTAGAGTGCGGAACTGCTTTTAATATTGTACCGGATGAACTGACTTTTGAAGGGACCATCCGGACCTTCAACGTGGAGGGGGCGGGCGCCAGCTTTATGAAACAGTTTATGGAGGTGGTCGAAGCGGAGTGTAAATTGAACCAGTGCACTTATGAGGTCGTATCCATGCCTGATCCATTATTTGAAAATTACAACAATGAAGCATGCAGTGAAATTGCAAGAAATGCCATTAAGAAGTACATCGGGGAGGATGCCCTTACGAAGGCACAGCCGTGGATGGCCTGTGAAAGCTTCCAGGCCTATTTAAAATACTGGCCGGGTGTGATTACCTTCACGGGGATTAAGAATGGCAGGCTGGGATCCGGGGCCAATCACCACACACCAGAATTTGATCTGGACGAAAAAGGCATGATATACGGTGCAGCGGCAGCTTTGGGATATGTGGTTGACTTTCTTAACTATGAAGGGGAAATTCCGTTCACTCCCTATAAGGGGAATATCAGAGAACTGTCGGCAAGAAATCTTTAAAAGTAAAAATTCTTCATAAGGCGGACGCTACAAGCTTCTTGTCCGCAATGCGCGGGCAAGAAGCTGCAGGGCTGAACTGTTACGAATCTACTGGTACTGGGACTGATGCATTTCATAATAGAAGCCTTTTCTTTTCATCAGTTCCCCGTGATTTCCGCGTTCCACCACATTTCCGTCCTGTACCACAAGAATGCAGTCGGCATTCCGGATGGTGGACAGCCGGTGCGCCACCACAAAGCACGTTTTGTTCTCCATCAGACTTCGCATGGCAGCCTGAATCTGGTGTTCTGTTCGGGTGTCCACATTGGAGGTGGCTTCATCCAGAATCAGCATGGGAGAACGCATCAGAAGGGCTCTGGCGATGGTGAGAAGCTGTTTCTGTCCCTTAGAAATATTGGTTCCATCATCAATCAGAAGCGTGTCATAACCCTGGGGGAGGCTTTCAATGTAGGTGTGGATTCTGGCTGTTTTTGCGGCTGCAATGACTTCTTCCCTGGTAGCATCCGGCCTTCCGTAGGCAATGTTTTCATAGATTGTGCCGTAGAAAAGCCAGGTATCCTGAAGGACCATGGAATAGGAAAGGCGAAGGCTTTTTCTTGTGATATCTGCAATGTTCTGTCCATCCACTAAAATTTTCCCGCTGTCTATGTCGTAAAAACGCATTAAGAGGTTGATAAAGGTGGTTTTTCCGGCACCGGTGGGGCCAACAATGGCAATGAGACTGCCTTTTGGCGCCTCCATACTGAAATCCTTTAAAATAACCCGGTCCTTCTGATATCCGAAATTCACGTGAGAAAGAGCTACATTTCCCTCCGGGGAGGAAAGGTTTCGGGCATCTTCATGGTCAGCGGGTTCCGGCTCCTCGTCCAGTACCTTGAACACCCGCTCCGCGGCGGCCAGGGAAGACTGAAGCTCTCCGTAAATTTCCGCAATTTCCCGGATGGGTCCGGTGAATTTTCTGGAATATAAAACGAATGCGGAAATGCTGCCAATGTCAATCTGGCCTTTCAGATACAGGATGGCTCCAAATACGGAAATCAGGGCCAGAGCCAGGTTATTGATGGCATTGGTGGAAGGGCCCATGATGCTGGCGTAGTAGTCTGTTTTGTAATAGGCATCCGCCAGCTTTTTGTTCTGCACATCCATTTCTTTAATGACCCGCTCTTCCTGGGTATAGGCGCGAAGCGTCTTCTGGCCGGAAATCATCTCTTCCACATAGCCATTTAAATCTCCGGCAGCCTTTGAACGGGCCCGGAACATGGGCTGGACCATACGGGTCAGATAGGAAGCCAGTACCAGGGCCAGAGGAATGGTAACAGTAAAAATAAGCACCAGACGGGGGCTTAAGCGTATCATCATGAAGAGGGAACCGGCAATGGTGACGGAACTTGAGAGAACCTGCACCACATCGTTGGATAAGGAAGCGTTGATGGTATCAATATCGTAGGAAATCCGGCTTAAAATATCTCCGGTTGTGGTATTGTCAAAAAAGCTTACAGGCAGGACCACCAGATGGTTGAACATATCTTTCCGCAGGGTGTAGGTGATCTTACGGGAAAGGGCAATCATGGAGACATTTACGATGTAGCTCATCAGAGAGCTGGTTACATAAAAGGACAGCAGCAGGGCAGCATACCGGTAAAGCAGAGGCATATTCATATTCCCCTTTGCACCCTTATCAATCAGATTGATGGCAGTGCCGGAGAGTCTGGGACCCGCCAGTGCCAGGAGATTTCCGATTAATGACAAAGCAAGGACAAAAAAGAGCTGTATTTTGTGGCACATCAGGTAGCCGATGATCCGGATAAAAGTGGCTTTTCGCTTCATACATGTTCACCTCCCATCTGTATGTCGTAAATTTCTCTGTAAGCGGAGCAGGTCTTTAAAAGCTCCTCGTGGGTTCCAAGCCCCATGGGGATTCCGTCCTCCAGAACCAGAATTTTATCGCAGTGCAGAATGGAGCTGATGCGCTGGGCAATAATTATGGTTGTGCCGGAAAAGGAATCCTTCAGAGCAGAACGGAACGCCGCATCGGTCTTATAGTCCAAAGCACTGGAGGAGTCATCTAAAATCAGAATTTCCGGGTGCCCGGCCAGAGCCCTGGATATGAGAACCCGCTGCTTCTGACCGCCGCTTAAGTTGACACCCTTCACGGCAATGGCCTTTTCATACCCTCCGGATTCTGCAATGAAGGCAGCGGCCTGGGCCACAGAAACGGCCTCGTCAATTCTGGATAAGGAGAGATTACGGCCCATGTCAATGTTCTGGAGCAGGGTTTCTTTAAATAAAACGTCATTCTGGAACACTACGCCGAACTTCTGGCGCAGCTCCTTTAAAGGAAAAGTAGTGATATCACGTCCGTTGATGGAAATGGTTCCGCAGTCCACATCATAAAGGCGCAGCAGGAGTTGAACCAGGGTGCTTTTTCCGGCTCCTGTGGGGCCGATGATACCAAGAGACTGGCCGTGTTCCAGCGTAAAATGAATATTATCCAGATTTTTTGCCCGCTTATTATAGGAAAAGCTCACATGCTCAAAGGCAATATGAGGCGGTTCGGGCCTGTCCCCGGTACCGGATTCCTGTGTCGGGACACCAATTTTCATATCTGCCGGAGTGGTAAGAACCTCCTCAACACGCCCGGCACTGGCAATGGCCCTGGACGTCATGGTTATAAGGCGGGAAACGGCCATAACGGCATTCAGGATGATGGTAAAATATGTAAGAAAAGCCACAATGGCTCCGGGTTTCATATTTCCGGTGGAAACGCGCCAGGCCCCGACGAGAATCACAGCTACCAGACCCGTGTTTAAAAGCAGGTTAATCAGGGGGCTGGAGGCCGCCATGGTGACATTGGCCCTGGTTTCATCGGCATTTAACTGGCTGTTGACCGCATCATACCGTTTCATTTCATGGTCGGTGCGGCTTAAGGCCTTAATGACGCGGATTCCGGTGGCATTTTCTCTGACCACACGTATCATATCATCGGCGGATTGCTGGGCCTTTGTAAACAAGGGGATGCTTTTTTGGCTTATCCGCACCACAACTATGGTCATAAAAGGAATCAGAAAGCAGAGAATTCCCGATAAATACGGATCAATCATCATGGTGACTACCACACCCCCCAGCATCAGGATAGGGGCGCGTACTCCCATGCGCTGGATCATGTTAAGTGTCCGGTGAAGGTGGTAAGTATCAGTGGTCATTCTGGTTACCAGAGACGGGATGGTAAACGCGTCCACCTGGGAACTGGAAAGGTAAGAAATCTTATGGAACAGGTCATGGCGCAGAGCCTCGATGGTATCCCTGGAAACGGCAGATGCCACACGGTTGGCCCAGACGTTGCAGAATAACACAAGGGCGGCGCATAATACCATTACAAGTCCCCAGCGGATCACCAGGGAAATGTCATTTTTTGGTGTGACCTCATCAATAATATAAGACAGGATATAGGGAATCATCAGGTCCAGAATGGTTCCGGTGAACTTGATGGAGAAGCCGAATACCATAGTAGGGATATGAGGCTTTACATATCGCAGCACATATTTCATAGACAGACCTCCCTTCCCTTTTTTACCATCCGCTCCAGAAAAGATTCCAGAAGGGACAGCTCCTCCGGAGAAAATTCTTCCGTCAGGGAATCAAAAAAACGCTCGGAGAGCCCTCGTCCCTGAAGATGAATTTCTTCCGCAGGAGGAAGAGCCAGGACTTTTTTGGAGCGGGCATCGGCTTCATCTTCTCTGCGGATCAGGTAGCCTTTGGCTTCCAGCTTCTGGAGCGTTCTGGAAATCATGGCTTTATCCACATTCAAATCCTCTGCCAGATGTCGCTGGCTGACTTCTTTATGAAATCCAATGTGGCGGAGAAGCTGAAACTCCGCAGGAGTAAGGTCCGGGTGCTCCATGTTGGTGCTGGAATATTTCTGGTTCATGCGGTAAAGCCGCCGGATACTTCTGTAAATGGATATGGATGATTCCATAGGAAAACACCTCTGTGGCAGTATAGAGAACAAATTATCTTTTATCCCAACATCATTATAGGCAGAAAACGTTGATAAGTCAACAAAATAATGAAAAAACCGGAGCCGCACAAATGGCAGCTCCGGCAGGAATTCTTATTTGCCGATCTCATCCCGTACTTCTTTGAAGCACTTGATAATGAAGTCGATATCTTCTTTTGTATGGCTTGCACATACCTGGGTACGGATTCTTGCTTTTCCCTTGGGAACAACCGGATAGGAGAAGGCCACAACATAAACACCTTTTTCCATCATCTTTTTTGCATACTCCACAGCCAGTTTTTCGTCATACAGCATGATCGGAACACAGGGATGGGTGCCCGGGATGATGTCGAAGTTGTTCTCAACCAGCTTTGCACGGTAGTAGGCGGTTACTTCCTCCAGATGGTCGCGGAGAGCAGTGCTTTCTTCCAGCATGTTGAACATTTCGATGCTGGCACCTGCAATGGCGGGAGCCAGTGAATTGGAGAATAAGTATGGACGGCTTCTCTGACGAAGAAGATCAATGATTTCCTTACGTCCGCTGGTATAGCCGCCGGAAGCTCCGCCAAGAGCTTTTCCGAGGGTTCCGGTGATGATATCCACACGGCCCTCAACGCCGCAGTGTTCGGCAGTTCCGCGTCCGGTTTTTCCGACAAAACCAACGGCATGGCTGTCGTCTACCATAACCAGGGCGTTGTACTTGTCAGCCAGGTCGCAGACACCCTTCAGATTACAGATGATACCGTCCATGGAGAATACGCCATCGGTGGCGATTAACTTTATTCTTGCGCCGGCTGCATCGGCTGCAATCAGCTGTGCTTCCAGATCTTCCATGTTGTTGTTTTTATAGCGATAACGTTTTGCCTTGCAGAGACGAACACCGTCAATAATGGATGCGTGATTTAATTCATCGCTGATGACAGCATCATTTTCTGTGAGAATGGTCTCAAACAGTCCGCCGTTTGCGTCAAAACAGGAGGAGTAGAGAATGGTATCATCTGTTCCAAGGAAGCTGGAAATCTTCTTTTCCAGCTGCTTATGTATATCCTGGGTTCCGCAGATGAAACGAACGGAAGCCACGCCGAAGCCCTTTTCGTCATAAGTTTTTTTAGCGGCTTCGATCAGGCGGGGGCTGTCGCCCAGGCCGAGGTAGTTGTTGGCGCACATACAGAGAAGCTCTCTGCCATCCTCCATTTTTACTCTTGCGCCCTGGGGGGACACAAAGGGAGCCTCACCCTTAAAGAGACCGGCTTCTTTAATGGACTCTACTTCTTTTGTATAAATGCTTAAAATATCATTTTTCCGTGCCATGCGAATACTCCTTCCTAATTAATCATTGATATGTGACCAGTCTAAAATAACCTTTCCGGACTGTCCGGAGATCATGGCTTCAAAGCCCTTCTCGTAATCCTTAATATCGAAGCGGTGGGTGATGATTCCGGAGATATCAAGTCCTGCCTGAAGCATGGTGGACATCTTATACCAGGTATCCCATACTTTTCTTCCATAAATTCCGCGGATATTGAGGCCGTTGAAAATTACGGTTTCCAGATCAACAACGGCATCGGTGCGCTGTAAGCCTAACAGGGCAATCTTTCCGCCGTGTTTCATGTTATGAATCATATCGGAGAGGCCGGCCTGGCTTCCGGACATTTCCAGTCCGATATCAAAGCCCTCCGTCATGCCGATTTCCTTCATGACATCCTGCAGCTTCTCGTCTTTTAAGTTTACGGTTCTGGTTGCTCCCAGTTTCTTAGCCAGATCCAGGCGGTAGTTATTTAAGTCTGTGATAACCACGTGTCTTGCACCGGAGAATTTTGCGATTGCGGCCGCCATGATTCCAATGGGGCCTGCACCGGTGATCAGTACGTCCTCGCCCAGCATGTCATAGGAAAGCGCAGTATGGGTGGCGTTTCCAAAGGGATCAAAAATTGCGTACATTTCCTCAGGAATGTTGGGATTACAGGGCCATACATTAGAAGCCGGAATTACGAGATATTCAGCAAATGCTCCGTTTCTGTTTACACCCACGCCCTTGGCATCGCGGCAGTTTTCTTTGTGGCCTTCCAGACAGTTGCGGCATTTTCCACAGGTAATATGGCCCTCGCCGGATACCAGATCTCCGATATGGAAGCCCTGTACACCGGCTCCTGTCTCAACCACTTCTCCCACATATTCATGTCCTGCGGTCAGGCCAATGGGAATTGTGTGCTGTGCCCAGTCATTCCACTGGTAAATATGAACATCTGTGCCGCAGATTGCAGTCTTGTGGATTTTGATTTTCACATCGTTCGGTCCAACTTCCGGAACCGGAACCTTCTTCATCCAGAGACCTTCTTCGGGTTTTTCCTTTACTAAAGCCCACATCATAGAATCGCTCATTGTAACACCTCCGTAGTCAGGAACTTCCGTCCTGTATTGATATATAATGTTACTATCCACAGGGGGTCTTCTTGTCCGTCCCAGGAAGGACAAGAAGCATCGGGCGTTCGCCCGATATGGAAAACCGGACGAAAACCGCCTTATAAGCGAGCTTAACGTCTGTTTTCGTCCGGTTTTTCATGTCCTGTGAACTGTAACTTTAGAATAAACGATTATGGACAATTTTTCAAGGATTTTTACGTGTTAGACGGACATTTTGGCGTTTTTTACATATAGAGTCCGCCACACGCGGACAAAAAAGCGCGATACAGGGAATGGATGGACAGAATTCGTGAAACATGAATAAAAAGCTTCGGGCCCATGGACAGAAATGGAAAATTGATTTAAAATACAAGTGTTGCCAGGGAAAAATACAGATTTCCAGTAACAGTTCAGCCATGCGCTTCTTGTCCGCGGTACGCGGGCAAGAAGATGCAAGGCTGAACCGTTACGATTTCCAGGAGGAATTTTTATGTTTCAGTTTTTTGTAACAGAAGAGGGCGGGCTGACAGGAGCCGGATACGGTATTTTTGCAGCAGCCGGGGCAGTGCTGCTAATACTGGCGGCGATTCTGGCTTCCAAAACCGGAAAGAAAAGGGGAAAAACCATGATGGCAAAGGAGCTGGTATTTTGTGCGGCTGCCATTGCACTGGCATTCCTCACATCTTATATCCGTATTATGAAAATGCCATGGGGCGGTTCCGTTACTTTATGCAGCATGCTGTTTGTGTGTCTGATCGGCTACTGGTATGGTGTAAAAACCGGGATCATGGCGGGACTCGCATATGGCGTTTTACAGTTTTTACAGGAGCCGTATGTGCTGTCCGGCTTTCAGGTATGCTGTGATTATATTTTCGCTTTTGCGGCCCTGGGCCTGTCCGGGCTTTTTATGAATGCGAAAAATGGTCTGGTGAAGGGATATTTGCTGGGGGCTTTGATGCGGGGAGCCTTTCATGCTCTGGGCGGATATCTCTACTGGATGGAATACATGCCGGAAAATTTCCCGAAAGCGCTGGAGAAACTTTATCCTGTCGCATATAACTATTCTTATATTGGCGCAGAGGCTGTGATTACTGTGGTGATTTTGGGTCTCCCGGCCGTAAAAAGTGCCATGGAAAGGGTGCGCCGCTTTGCGAGAGAGTGAAAATAATTGACATGGACGGGCGTATATTGTACAATCTATGCCAGATACATACCCTTTCGGGCATCCCGTAATACATGTCCTGCGGGCGGGCGTTCAGCTTACGCCGAACGACAGAGTATAAAAAATATATTGAAATAGGAGTGATTTTTTTGGATTCAGGGCAAGCCCTGCAGATGTTTATTGTAATTGGGCTCTTGGCGTTATCAGCATTTTTTTCATCATCGGAGACTGCGATGATGTCAGTGAACAAAATTCGGGTGAGGAATCTGGCGGAGGCCGGTTTGAGCCAGGCACAGATTCTTACGAAAATTCTCGATAATCAGTCAAAAATGTTAAGTGCGATTCTCATAGGAAACAATGTGGTGAATATTTCCGCTTCCGCTCTTATGACGATTGTTGTGACCCGCGCTTTCGGCGATAAATATGTGGGCCTGGCTACCGGCATATTGACGCTTCTGGTTCTGATTTTCGGTGAGATTACGCCAAAGACCAGTGCGACCCTGTACTCGGAGAGCATGGCGCTGCGGTCTGCAAAGCCCATTTATTTTATCATGCAGGTATTGACACCGGTGATTTTTGTTGTGGATAAAATGTCGCTGGGAGTTTTGCGTCTGCTTCATATTGATCCCAATAAGAAACAGGATGCAATTACAGAAGATGAGCTGCGTACGATTGTGGAAGTGAGCCATGAGGAAGGCGTAATTGAGTCGGACGAAAAAAAGATGATTTATAATGTGTTCGATTTTGGGGATTCTGTGGCCAAGGATATCATGGTGCCCCGAATTGACATGACATTTATTGATGTAAATGCCACCTATGAGGAAATTATCGAAGTGTTCCGTCAGGAAAAATATACAAGATATCCGGTTTATGAAGATACTACCGACAATGTGATTGGTATCATCAACATCAAAGACCTGCTTTTAATCGAACACGAGAAGGAATTCAGACTTCGGGACTACTTAAGAGAGCCGCTTTATACTTATGAGTTTAAGAAAACCGCGGAGCTTATGGTGGAGCTTCGGAAAACCCAGAACAATATTGCCATTGTCCTCGATGAATACGGAGCCACAGCGGGACTCATTACCCTGGAGGATATGCTGGAGGAAATCGTGGGTGAAATCCGTGATGAATATGATGAGGATGAAGAGGATCTGATTAAAAAGATCAGTCCCAGAGAATATGTGGTGGAAGGGGCCATGAAGTTAGACGATCTTAACGATCAGCTGGGCTTACAGCTTGAATCGGAGGATTATGATTCCATCGGCGGCTTTATTATCGGGCTGTTGGATCACCTGCCTGAGGAAGGCGAGGAAGTAACTTATCAGAACCTGCGTCTGGCAGTGGAAAAGGTGGAGAGGAACCGGATTGATACCATTCATCTTTATGTGCTGGATGAGGAAAAAAAAGCAGAGAATGAATAAAAAATTGATTGACATTTTTTCTCATATCGTTTATATTTTAATCAATCAAAAAGGGAGTAGTTGAAATGCATTGTCAACATACGCGACGGTAACGTCTGGCGATGCATACCGGTTTTGGTAACGAGACTTTTTGCAGAAGGGAAAAGGCTTTCTGCGAAAAGTCTTTTTTGTGTCAATAAGAAAGCATTTTTTCCAAAAACCAGTCAATACTTTTATTAAAGGAGGAATTGTTATGGAATTTCTGTGGAGTGGCTTATTGTCAATCACATGGCAGCAGGTGGTCATGTACGCAGTGGGGCTGGTGCTGATATACCTGGCGATTGAAAAGGATTATGAGCCGACGCTTCTCCTGCCCATGGGCTTTGGAGCGATACTTGTCAACATCCCTTTAAGCGGCGCTTTGAATCAGGTTATGACCGGTGTGGGTGAAACGCGGGGAATTGTACAATGGCTTTTTGAAGTGGGAATTGAGGCCTCGGAGGCGTTTCCTCTTCTTCTGTTTATTGGTATTGGGGCCATGATTGACTTCGGACCTCTTTTATCGAATCCGAAGATGTTCTTATTTGGCGCGGCTGCCCAGTTTGGCATTTTTCTTACCATTGTATTTGCGGCGGCCATGGGATTTGATATCCGGGATGCGGCTTCTATCGGTATTATTGGCGCTGCTGACGGACCCACCTCTATTCTGGTGTCCCAGGTATTAAAATCCAATTATATCGGAGCCATCGCCGTAGCCGCTTACTCTTACATGGCACTGGTGCCCATCATTCAGCCGATGGTGATTAAAGCAGTGACAACCAAAAAGGAGCGGTGCATCAAAATGCCTTATCAGCCGGGAAAAGTGAACCGGTTCACAAGAATCGTGTTCCCGATTATTGTTACTTTTGTGGCAGGTCTTGTGGCTCCGGCTTCCGTATCTTTAGTTGGTTTTTTGATGTTCGGAAATCTGATCCGTGAATGTGGTGTTTTAAACAGTCTTTCAGAAACCGCGCAGAGTACTCTGGCAAACCTGATTACTTTGCTTTTGGGAATTACAATTTCATTTTCCATGAGGGCTGAATATTTTGTTACGGCGCAGACTCTGATGATTATGGGCCTCGGGCTTTTTGCTTTTGTGTTCGATACCGTGGGGGGCGTTTTGTTTGCCAAACTTTTAAACCTGTTTTCGAAGACAAAAGTTAATCCTATGATCGGTGCGGCAGGTATCTCTGCTTTTCCCATGTCTGCCCGTGTCATTGAAAAGATGGGGGTGGCAGAGGATGGCACAAATCATCTGTTAATGCATGCCATCGGCGCCAACGTATCCGGTCAGGTAGCTTCGGCAGTGGCCGGCGGCATTGTCCTTGGGTTCTTTATGTAAGAGGAGGTAAATTATGAATGAAACTATGTTAATGGCCTTCGGAATCATGTGGAAGGGCATGGTGGGAATCTTTGTTGTAATTGCCCTTCTGGCACTGGTGGTTTATCTGCTGGCAAAGTTCGGGAACAGATAAGCTGCAACAGGGGCATATCAGCAGCTTGGTATTGAAGCAATGCAGGAGGCAGCAGAACTTCGCAGAGGCGAAGGGAGCTGCCTTTTCATATATCAGGTAACAGTTCAGCCCGGCGCTTCTTGTCCGCGGTACGCGGGAAAGAAGATGCATGGCTGAACTGTTACTATATCAGCGTAAGATTCACATGAAAAAGCAAATTTCCTCTTGACGAAACAGGAAAGTTGTTATAATGTATATTTACTGCTTTAAAATTAATATTTATGCAAAAGGGCACATGGTGCCCGGGTAAGAGGAGGATATAATTATGAAGAAAAAAATTTTAACCTTAACGCTGACAGCATGTATGGCAGTATCTCTGGCAGGCTGTGGATCAGGAAGTGCAGGAGAGACCACTGCCGCGGCTGCTGAGACAACAAAGACAGAAGAGACTACGGCAAAGACAGAAGAGACCACGGCAAAGGCAGAGGAAACCACTAAGGAAGCGGAAGAATCCAAGGCTTCCGGTAAAACTCTGGTGATGGCAACAAACGCTGAATTTCCCCCCTATGAATTTTATGAAGGCGGAGAAATTGTAGGAATTGATGTGGAAATTGCAAAGGCTATTGCAGAAGAGATGGGGATGGATTTTGAAGTAGAGGATATGGCATTTGACTCCATTATTCCGGCAGTACAGTCCGGCAAGGCCGATTTTGGCGCAGCAGGTATGACCGTGGATGAGAAGCGACTGCAGAGTGTTGATTTTTCTGATTCTTATGCGACTGCAACTCAGGTAATTATCGTAAAAGAAGACAGTGGCTTTGCCGCCAAGGATGACCTCAAGGGAAAAACCATAGGCGTTCAGCTTGGCACCACAGGAGATATCTATGCCGGTGATGAAATTGAGGATGCAACTGTGGAACGGTACAACAAGGGCTTTGAGGCTGTTCAGGCTCTGATGCAGAATAAGATTGACGCGGTTGTCATTGACAGTGAGCCTGCAAAAGTTTTTGTTTCTCAGAACGAAGGCTTAAAGATTCTGGATGAGGCGCTGACCGTTGAGGAATACGCAATTTGTGTAAAGAAGGGAAACACAGAGCTGGTGGAGGGGATTAATTCCGCCATCGCAAATTTAAAGGAGTCCGGAGAACTACAAAAAATCGTTGATAAGTATATCACAGCAGAATAAGAGAGAGTAAAACATGTGGGAAAATTTAGCAAACAGGTTTGTCCTGAACTTTGTGACAGATAATCAATGGAAATATATTACGGATGGCCTGACGATAACCCTGAAGGTGACATTGTTTGCGGGCATTGCAGGAGTAATTATCGGATTTCTTATTGCGCTGGTGCGGACCGGCCATGACAAAACCGGAAAAATGAAAATTCTTAATTTTCTGTGCAGCCTGTATCTGACAGTAATCCGGGGAACTCCGGTGGTGGTCCAGTTATTGATTATTTATTTTGTTGTGTTTGGTTCAGTGAAAATTGACAAGACACTGGTGGCGATTCTGGCCTTCGGCATCAACTCCGGCGCCTATGTGGCAGAGATATTCCGAAGCGGGATCATGTCCATTGAGGCGGGACAGTTCGAGGCGGGACGCAGCCTGGGCTTTAACTATTCCCAGACCATGTGGTATATTATTATGCCGCAGGCATTTAAAAACGTGCTTCCGGCCCTCTGCAATGAGTTTATTGCATTATTAAAGGAAACTTCTGTTGCAGGATACATTGCCCTTCAGGATTTGACCAAAGGCGGTGATATTATCCGGAGCCGTACCTATGATGCGTTTATGCCCCTCATAGCAGTAGCTCTTATTTACCTGACATTGGTTGTGGTATTTACGAAACTGGTACAGATTCTGGAGAGGAGGCTCAGAAGAAGTGAGCGATAATGTGCAGAAGCCCCTGATTCAGGTGGAAAATCTGGAAAAAAGATTTGGAGATCTTCACGTGCTAAAAGGAGTCAACGTGAAGATCCAAAAGGGAGATGTGGTTTTTGTGGTGGGGCCATCCGGCTCAGGTAAAAGTACTTTCCTCAGGTGCTTAAACCGTCTGGAGGAACCCACGGCAGGAAAAATTTTTTTTGAAGGCGTGGACATTACGGACCCCAAAACAGATATTGACCATCACCGCCAGAAGATGGGAATGGTGTTCCAGCAGTTTAACTTGTTCCCGCATATGACTATCATGAAAAATCTGACCATTGCCCCCACAAAGCTTCAGGGAAAAAGTCAGGAGGAAGCAGAAGAAACAGCAATACAGCTTCTAAAAAGAGTCGGCCTGGCTGACCGGGCCGACGCCTACCCAAGCCAGCTTTCCGGCGGTCAAAAGCAAAGAATTGCCATAGTCCGCTCCCTGTGCATGAAGCCTGATGTGATGCTGTTTGACGAGCCCACATCGGCTTTGGATCCGGAGATGGTGGGCGAGGTATTAAGCGTTATGCGCGATCTGGCAGAAGAAAAGATGACCATGGTAGTGGTAACCCATGAAATGGGCTTTGCCAGAGAGGTGGCAACCAGGGTTATGTTTATGGATGAAGGATACTTCGTGGAAGAAAACGAGCCCGGAGAATTTTTCGGGCACCCGAAAAACGAACGCCTGAAAAATTTCCTGAGCAAGGTCCTTTAACAAAACTAGCTTAACATTCCCCCGGCCATTCCGCTTAAGACACACATGGCCAGAACGGTGGCAATATGAAGGGGATCTCCCGTGATGCCGCCATCCTGAAAAAAGGACATGAGAAAGAGAAAAGCAAAATAAAGCCCGCCGGTGAGGAGTCCCCAGAAAAACCGGCGGGTTTTCTGAGCCTTGCCGGCAAGAAAGCCGCCAGTGAGACAGGAGACAATATACACTCCATTGACTCCCATATTTACCTGGCTTTCCGGAAGACGGAATTTGAAAAGAACAAAAGCCAGTCCGGCCAGAAGAATGCCGGAAATTATGTAGGTGATAATCAGCGTGCGTACTACGCGCCAGATTTTTTGGCTAATCATGAACCCGCTCCTTTCCTGATAAAATCAGCCTGTTTGATAAAGAATATTCACCGCACCCTCAAATTATCCCTATTGCAACTTGCAAATTGATATGGTATAATGTCGCCAGACATTATACCTGTGCATCTGATTTCTGCGTCTACCGCAGAAAGTCAGGCACTGGAATCCGCCGGAGGCGCCATGGCCGCTTGCGGACATGGTATAATGTCGCCAGACAAACCATCAGGAGGACTAAAAATATGAAGCATGTTAAAACCTTAAGCTCCGGCACATTAAAGAACAGCATGAAAAAGGGCGGCTGCGGCGAGTGCCAGACATCCTGTCAGTCTGCATGTAAGACATCCTGTACAGTTGGAAACCAGAGCTGCGAAAACAGCAATCGCTAATGGAAGGGCTTCGGACAATCAGAAGTGTTTAAAAGGACCCCTACGGTCGTATGATTGTAGGGGCTATTGCTGTCACATGGAATTTTCAAAATTTAATCCAAGCTAGGAGAATTGTTTTGATACATCAGTACATTAATAACGGATATTACATTGTTCTGGATGTAAACAGCGGTTCGGTCCATTCCACAGATGCCCTTCTATATGATGTAGTAGAGGCTCTGGCGCCTAATGTCCCCGATATGGAACATCCGGCTCCCCTTACAGAGGATCAGAAATCCTGTGTCTTTAACACTCTCTCCTCCAGATATACAGAGGAAGACCTTCTGGACGCTCTTTCCGATGTTCAGGAGTTAATTGATGCAGAAGAACTGTTTACGGCAGATATTTATAAAGATTACGTGGCAGACTTTAAAAAGCGCCAGACTGTGGTCAAGGCCCTTTGTCTCCATATTGCCCACGACTGTAATCTGGCTTGCCGGTACTGCTTCGCCGAAGAGGGCGAGTACCATGGCCGCCGGGCCTTAATGAGCTTTGAGGTGGGGAAAAAGGCTCTGGATTTTCTCATTGCCAATTCCGGAAACAGGATTAATCTGGAGGTGGACTTCTTTGGAGGTGAGCCTCTTATGAACTGGAATGTGGTAAAGGAGCTTGTGGAATACGGCCGTTCTCAGGAAAAGGAACACAATAAAAAGTTCCGTTTCACCCTGACCACCAACGGAGTCCTTTTAAATGATGAAATTATGGACTTCTGCAACAAAGAAATGAGCAATGTGGTTCTAAGCCTGGACGGAAGAAAGGAAGTCAACGACAGAATGCGCCCCTTCCGCAATGGAACCGGCAGCTATGACTTAATTGTTCCAAAATTCCAGAAATTTGCAAAATTACGCGGAGAAAAAGACTACTTTGTCCGCGGAACTTTTACCAGAAATAACCTGGATTTTTCTCAGGACGTGCTGCATTTTGCTGATCTGGGCTTTGATAAGCTTTCCATGGAACCAGTGGTGGCATCTCCGGATGAGCCCTACTCCATTCGTGAGGAGGACCTGCCTGAGATCATGGAGGAGTATGATAAGCTGGCAAAGGAATTTGTTAAACGGGAAAAGGAAGGCCGGGGCTTTAAATTTTTCCACTTTATGATTGATTTGAACCAGGGACCCTGTGTGGCCAAGCGTCTTTCCGGATGCGGTTCGGGAACAGAATATCTGGCCGTTACCCCCTGGGGTGATTTTTATCCATGTCATCAGTTCGTGGGGATGGAAAATTTCCTCCTGGGGAATGTGGAGGAAGGAATCGTAAACACTGCGGTGCGGGATGAATTCAAACTCTGCAATGTATATGCCAGGGAAAAGTGTAAGGACTGCTTTGCAAGATTCTACTGCAGCGGCGGCTGTGCCGCCAATTCCTACAATTTCCACGGCAAAATCACGGATGCTTATGATATCGGCTGCGCGATGCAGAAAAAACGCATTGAGTGTGCCATTATGATAAGGGCTGCCCTGTCAGAATAAGGGACGCCATGTCGAAATATTTAAAAAGTTAAGGAGAAAGAGAAACATGAAGAGCAACAAAGGAAAGGGCCTTCTCTTCCTTTTGGGCCTCCTCGTTGTCATTGGTATTTTCGGATACTTCGGATACGATACGCTCCAGAAGAGTAAGCTTATTACCGATGAGAACGGCGTGACCTCTCAGGAAGGCGGCATTAAGCTGGGCCTGGATCTGGCAGGCGGTGTCAGTATCACCTATCAGGCAAAAGAGGCAAACCCCAGTGCTGAGGATATGTCTGATACTCAGTACAAGCTTCAGCAGAGAGTGCAGACATACAGTTCTGAGGCTGAGGTTTATCAGGAAGGCGGCAACCGTATTAATATTGATATTCCGGGCGTTTCCGATGCGAACAAAATTTTGGAAGAGCTTGGTAAGCCCGGCTCTCTGCTGTTTTTAGATGAGAACATGCAGACCGTACTGGAAGGAACCGATGTGGCATCTGCCACTCCCATGATCTATAAGGATCAGCAGACGGGTTCCAATAACTATGAGGTTGCCCTTACGTTTACCGATGAGGGAGCACAGAAGTTTGCTGAAGTAACAGCGGCTAATGTGGGAAAACGAATTGCTATTGTTTATGACGGTGTTGTTTATTCCAACCCCACTGTTCAGGCAGCCATTACAGGCGGCCAGGCATCCATTACCGGAATGGAATCTTATGAAGAGGCGGACCGCCTTGCGGCCACCATCCGTATCGGTTCTTTGTCTCTGGAGCTGGAAGAGCTCCGTTCCAATGTGGTTGGCGCAAAGCTTGGTCAGGAGGCCATTGCCACCAGCTTAAAGGCCGGTGCCATCGGCTTTGCCATCGTATGTGTGTTTATGGTTATCATTTACCTGATTCCGGGTCTTGCGGCATCCATCGCGCTGTGCTTGTATGTGGCGCTGATGCTGATTCTGCTGGCAGCCTTTGAGGTAACACTCACATTGCCGGGTATTGCAGGTATTATCCTGTCTATCGGCATGGCTGTGGATGCCAACGTTATTATTTTCACACGTATTAAAGAAGAAATCGGTCTTGGAAAAACTGTTAAATCAGCTATCAAGACAGGCTTTGCAAAGGCTTTATCAGCCATCATCGACGGCAACGTGACAACTCTGATCGCCGCGGCCGTACTTTACTGGAGAGGATCCGGCACTGTGAAGGGGTTTGCCACCACTCTGGCTATTGGTATTGTGCTGTCCATGTTCACAGCGCTGTTTGTAACAAAATTCGCCCTGAATACTCTTTATGAGCTGGGCTTTGCCGATAAGAAGTTTTATGGAGTCAGAAAAGAGAAGACTCCGGTTAATTTCCTTGGAAAGAGATCCATCTGCTTTGCCATTTCCGCTGTCCTGATCTGTGCAGGTTTTGTGGGTATGGGAATCAACAAGGGTTCCATCGGCGGCGCCTTTAACTACGGCCTGGATTTCCAGGGAGGTACTTCCACCAACGTAACCTTTAACGAGGATATGTCTCTGGAGCGAATTTCAGGCGAGGTGGTTCCGGTTGTTGAAGAGATCACAGGAAGCGCCGATACCCAGACTCAAAAGGTTGCAGGAACCACAGAGGTTATCATCAAGACAAGAACCCTGAGCGTGGAAGAGCGTCAGGCTCTGGATGCGGCTCTGGCAGAAAACTTTGGCGTGGACGAAACGAAAATTGTTGCAGAGAGTATTTCAGGTGCCATAAGCGCTGAGATGAAGCGGGACGCTGTTATGGCCACTGTCATTGCAACCATATGTATGCTGCTTTATATCTGGGTTCGCTTCAAAGATATCCGCTTTGCAGCCAGTGCCGTTATTGCGCTGGTTCATGACGTGCTGGTGGTAATCGCCTGCTATGCACTGGCAAAATGGTCCATAGGCTCCACGGCTATCGCCTGCCTGCTTACCATTGTTGGTTACTCCATCAACGCCACTATCGTTATTTTCGACCGTATCCGTGAGAACTTAAAGCTTCAGGGACCGAAGGCAGATCTGGCAGGAATCGTAAACTTAAGTATTACGCAGACCTTCACAAGAAGTATCAATACTTCCCTGACCACCTTTGTTATGGTTCTGGTGCTGTTTATCATGGGTGTATCTTCTATCCGTGAATTTGCACTTCCGCTGATGGCAGGTATTATCTGCGGAACCTATTCTTCCGTATGCTTAACAGGTGCCCTCTGGTACGTAATGAGCATGAAGAAAAAGAAAAACTAATGGGGAAGACCATGGAGTATAAAATTCTGGCAAAGGACGGACGTGCCAAGCGTGCAGAGGCTATTACTGTCCATGGCACGATTCAGACGCCGGTTTTCATGAATGTGGGAACTGTGGGAGCCATCAAGGGCGCTGTATCCACGGATGATCTGAGGGAAATCGGAACCCAGGTGGAGCTGTCCAACACTTACCACCTTCATGTACGGACCGGAGACAGACTGATTAAGGAGCTGGGCGGACTTCACAGGTTCATGAACTGGGACCGTCCGATTCTCACCGACTCCGGAGGCTTTCAGGTGTTTTCCCTGGCCGGATTAAGGAAGATAAAGGAAGAGGGAGTTTATTTTAATTCTCATATTGACGGCCACAAAATTTTCATGGGGCCGGAGGAGAGTATGCAGATCCAGTCCAACCTTGGCTCAACCATTGCCATGGCTTTTGACGAGTGCGCCCCTCATCCGTGCACCAGAGAATATATGGAAAATTCCGTGGCCAGGACCACCCGGTGGCTTCAGAGATGTAAGACGGAGATGGAACGGCTCAACCAGCTTCCTGATACGGTCAATAAGGAACAGCTTCTCTTTGGAATTAACCAGGGAGGGACTTTTGAGGATATCCGTATCGCTCACGCAGATGCAATTTCAGAGATGGACTGCGACGGCTACGCCCTTGGCGGACTGGCTGTGGGAGAGAGTCATGAGGAGATGTACCGGATCCTGGATATTACGGTACCCCATCTTCCGGAAAATAAGCCCACTTATCTGATGGGAGTGGGGACTCCGGCGAACATTTTAGAGAGTGTGGACCGGGGAGTGGATTTTTTTGACTGTGTTTATCCGACGCGGAATGGACGTCATGGACATGTCTATACCAATCGTGGAAAGCTGAATCTTTTTAACGAGATGTTTTCCAGAGATATGCGCCCCATTGAAGAGGGTTGCCAGTGTCCCGCCTGCCGCTCATACAGCAGAGCTTACATCAGGCACCTGTTAAAGGCGAAGGAGATGCTGGGAATGCGCCTTTGTGTGCTCCATAATCTGTATTTCTATAATACCATGATGACAGAGATACGCGAGGCCATCGAAAACAACCGCTATGCTGAATACAAAGCAAAAAAGCTGGCGGGGGTTTCGGGGAATTACAAAGACCGCTGATTATGAATGAAATATAAGCAGGAATTAGAAAGAGAGGTGTATGTCAATGAGCAGCCCGGCATTCTGGATCGGCTATATCGTTTTGATTTTTGCGTTTATGTATTTTATCGCAATTAAGCCGCAGCAGAAAGAAAAGAAGAAAATGCAGGAATTAATGGCAAGTATTGCAGTTGGAGACAGTGTATTGACTTCCAGCGGCTTTTACGGAGTTATTATTGATATGACAGATGATACGGTTATCGTAGAATTTGGAAATAATAAGAACTGCCGCATTCCAATGCAGAAGCAGGCAATCGTACAGGTTGAGAAACCAGAAATGTAATTGCCAAAAAAGGAGAAACCGGAGTTCCCGTATGGGGCTCCGGTTTTTGTATTATCGGGGAGACGGTCCTTTTCTGCTCTGTTCCAGATATTCCATCATATCTTTAAACTCCCGGGTATATTTGTGGGAGGAGGCAGAGGGATTGGCATGGAAAAGATGTCTTCTAAAGGACAGACTGCGGGAGCGGAGGGAAGCCATGGCGGCTTCTTTTTCTTTTAGAAGCTCTGCAAGCTGCTGCTCGGATTTTCCTTTCAGGCTGCTTAAGTTAATGCCGGTTGTATCTTTTAAACCATCCAGTTTGCCTTCTGCCTTTGCCTTGATCTCCTCGAGACTTACAGCGGTCAGATCCTTAAGACTGTCAAACCTGTCCCCGGCACGGTTTTTTAAACCTTCCAGGGCTCCCATGTGCATTTCCGTGAATGCGGCAGCCTGTTCCATAAATTCGGAACGGGCCTCCTGAATCCGTTCTTCTGCCTCCATTTTTAAAAGAGCTGTCTGAACCTGAAGGCTGTCCAGCTCCTGACGCAGCTTCTTAACAGCCTCAAGGGATTTCCCAAAGGCAAGGGCCTCTCTGGTGCAGACAACGGAATCATAGATAAATAGAACGGTTACTACGGATATAAACAGAAGATTCCATGTAAGCGGCATAGAGAGGACGCCACGTTCGATGGGTTTATGAATCAGGTGCGTCATAAAAATCGTTAAAAATCCCCAGGCAATGGAAGAAGACAGGCAGATATAGCCGTGAAGATTATATTTCTGGTTACTGTAATCCCAGTAACGAATCTTAAATAAAAATTCCATGACATAGCCTGTGACATATTCCAGAAGAGTTGCTCCTATAACACCGGAACACCAGGTGAGAAAGAGGCTGTCCTGAAAGGGAGTGGATACCCAGAGCATCATAATGGCGCCGCTTCCATACAGGGGAAGCATGGGAAGCCGGAGAAACCCGCGGTTTACAAAAGCTCTTGTTTTTATGGATACATAGGTGGATTCGAAAATCCATCCGAAAAAGCAATAGAGGTAGAAGAACGCCAGCCATTGATACCAGGTGTATGTGTACATATCAGTTCTCCTTTCGGGTGAAATGTAACAGTTTGGCGGAACTGTTACGGCGAAATTAGTTATATGATACGATATTATTGCGAATCCTGCAAGGGTTTTCCACATCGGGCGAATGCCCGATGCTTCTTGTCCGTAACAGTTTAGATAGCCTGAACTGTTACCCTGTCTGAGCGGTTATGAACAGGACAAACGCATGAGTAACTAAACTGTGAATATTCTGTAAATAAACATTAAATTTGATATTCATTGAAGCGATTTTGAATTGAAAAATTGGCAAAATCAAAATCAGGGACTCAAAAAAAGCTCACAAAAGTGATTTGTTTACAAATTGTTCATTCATGCGTTTGTCCTGGGTTATGAAAACTATGTATTGCAATTATAGAATATTTCTTATAAAATGAAAAGTATAGCCCTGCCAGGCAAAAACCCAGGGTTTATGGGGCGGAAGCTCCGGTATTTGCGGATATTATCCGTATAATATGAATAGCAAAGATCTTAAGCAGGAGAGAAGAATGAATCTGAAAAAACGATTGGACGAAACAATTCATGATGTATTCATTGAAGAATTTTATTCTGGAAAATATCAGGCGGGGGAAAAAATTGACCCGGCGGAGCTGGCGACACAATTCTCCATCAGCAGGACCCCGGTGGTACTGGCGCTTAAACGGCTGGCCAATGAAGGAATCCTGACAGTGAGCAGCGGAGGAAAATATTATATTCCGATTCCCACAAGAAAAATGCTGGATGAGGTGTGTGATGTCCGGTGCCTGTTAGAGCAGCATGCGGTATCCATTCATGTGAAAAATAATGATGCAGCGGCCAGAGAACAGTTGAAAATGCTGGCGGAACAAAGTAAAGAAGCTTTTTTATCGGGAGATCCTGTAACCAGTGTAAAATGTGATTTCGATTTTCACAGAAGTTTTATTGAGCTTACAGGGAATTCCTGCCTCATGGAAGCGCATGTTTCGGTATTGAACCGTTTTGTGGGAATAAAATATTCTCTGGGGAATCAGCTGGAGAGCCAGGAAAGGGCAGTGGACCGTCATATGGAAATTATGAAATATATCATAGCCAATGATGAGGAAAAGGCAAAGGAAGTTGTATGGAATCATATTGAAGCGGCACGGCAGCGGATTTCCCAATGCATATAGAAGAAAAGCAGAACCCCACCTGTTGATACAGGTGGGGTAAAATGAGCACTCAAAGTTTAAAAGGGGGGAACCTGCCGGGCGCGACTCCGGCAGGTAAGAGTATGAAAAAGTTTGTTCTTGCTTACAGGCTTTATTATGCCATATAAATGTGTTGAATTTATGGACATTCTATAAAATTAGGATAAAAATTATTAGAAGTCTATAAAATAGTGTAACAGTTCAGCCATGCGAAGATTTAGAGCGAAAAAAGCGTTGAAAACTTGTTTTCATAAGCAGTTTTCACTCTAAATCTTCATAGGGCGGACGCCCGGAGCTTCTTGTCCGCGGTACGCGGGCAAGAAGATGCAAGGCTGAACTGTTACAAAATGGTAGCAGTTCAGCCCTGCATAAACAGGACTTTGTGAGTTTTGTATGCGTGACTGCGCTGACGGATTGCAGTGGGAGTGCGGGAAATCAGGGGATGAACAAGGGGCCAGAAAAACCTGAAAAAAATTGTGAATAATGCATAAATTTAACGGAAATAAATCATAAAAAATGATGATAATAGATAGAAAACGAGAAAAAACTTGCAAGTTATGACTAAATGATATAGAATATTCATGAGTTAAAATGTAAAATATGACAAAAACTTTTTAACGAAAAAGAAAGGAAGGAATTATGAGAAACAGAAAATTACTTTCATTTGCCCTTGCCGGGGCAATGGTACTGGGCCTTACGGCATGCGGAAACAGCAACAGTACTGACACAACGACAGCAGCAGCTGCAGCAGGAACTGAGGCAGCAGGAACGGAAGCAGCAGGCAAAGAAACAACAGCGGCAGCTGAGAGCACCGGGAATATCGGAAAGACCGATATCGTATTTGCGATGCAGGGTGATATCGTAGCTCTTGACCCGGCTAATCAGCAGGATACTACCTCCTCCGTTATCTTAAAGCATATTTACAGCACACTGCTGGATACGGATGATGATGGAAACCTGGTACCGGATCTGGCAGAAAGCTGGGAGATGGCTGAAGATGGAACCAGCTTTACCTATCACCTGAGAGAGGATGCATGCTTCTCTGATGGTACGCCGGTTACTGCTCAGGACGTTAAGTTCACCTATGACCGGGCGAAAGAAATGCCGAAAACAAAATCCAACACCTCAAAGATTCAGGAAGTTGTGGTAGACAATGACCATCAGGTAACAATTAAACTGACTGAAAAGTACGCTCCCTTTAAGACAATTGTAACAAGCTCTAACTTAAGTATCGTATCCGAAGCAGCTGTAACAGCAGCCGGAGATGCCTACGGTGATGTGAACAATATTCTTGGTTCCGGTCCTTTCGTATGTACCGAGTGGACTCCCAACGATCATTACGTTCTGACCCGTAACGAAAACTACTGGGATGAAATGCCGATTGCAACGACAATTACCTGCCGTGTAATTCCGGAGGGAAGTGCAAGAACAATCGCCCTTGAGACCGGTGAGGTTGACATTGTATGGAACGTTGACGCCATCGACTGCGTAAACGTAGAAGCAAATTCGGACCTTAAGCTTTTAAGCCAGCCGTCTTCCTCTATCGAATACGTAGGTATGAACACCACAAAAGAGATTTTCGCTGATCAGAGAGTCCGTCAGGCAATCAACTATGCTCTGGATAAGGAAGTATTCGTTGATACCATCATCGAGGGACGCGGACAGATCGCAAACAGCTACATCAACAGCGCAATTCCGGGTTATGATCCGGACCAGGAGGGTTATCCTTACGATCCGGAGAAAGCAAAAGAGCTTCTTGTTGAGGCAGGTTATCCGGATGGCTTTGACTGCAAGATCTATGTAAACGGCGATACACGTACCCGTTCTGCACAGGTTCTTCAGGCACAGCTTGCAGAGATTGGCATCAATGTTGAAATCTTCACCTATGAGTGGGGTGCTCTCCTTGATTCCTTAAATGCAGGTGAACACGAAATGTTCATTCTTGGCTGGTCCAACAGCTCCTTCGATGCTGACTCCAGTACATATCAGTTATTCCACTCCAGCAACCATGGTGCAACCGGAAACCGTGCATTCCTGACAGACGACAAGGTTGACGAGATGATTACCGCAGCTGCTATGGAAATGGATAACGACAAGCGTAACGAGATTTATAAAGAGCTCCAGACACATCTGAAAGAACTGGCTCCGTGGGTACCGCTGTATTACAGAAACGACAACGTAGGTATCCGCGCTGACTTAAAGGGCTTTAGTCTTAATAAGGGTGCAAACCATTACCTTGGCAACTGCCACTACGAGAACTAATCTGACCGCAATAACTGCTCCGTCTGCGTGGGGAATTGCACAGGCGGCATGAGGAAAAGGGTGCGGACGAAATCCGCACCCTTTTTGCAGAAAGCTATCGAAAGAACGGCCGCACAAGCGGCGGAAACGGAAGGTATAGATGAGCAGATACATAGCAAAACGTCTGTTAATGCTGATTCCGGTTGTAATCGGCGTTACATTTCTGGTTTTCTTTATTTTAAATCTGTCGCCCGGCGATACGGCCGCAATGATTGCCGGCGAGGGAGCTGATGCAGAGACGATCGAGGCGACAAGAAAAGATCTGGGGCTGGATCAGCCGGTTATTATCCAGTATGGAAAGTATATGTGGAACCTGCTTCACGGAGATATGGGGCAGTCCTATAAGTCGAAAAGGGAAGTATTCCCGACTCTGATGGCGGCATTCCCCAATACCGCGAAGCTGGCGTTCTGGTCCATTTTGGTGGCTGTGGCAATCGCGCTTCCGGTCGGTATTATCAGTGCGACAAGACAATACAGCGCTGTGGATAACGTTGGAATGGTTGTTGCCCTTCTGGGTGTTGCAACCCCGAACTTCTGGCTGGGCCTGATGTTGATTATCCTGTTTTCACTGAATCTGGGATGGCTTCCGTCAGGCGGTATGGGAGGCTGGAAGAACTATATCATGCCTGCAATTACTCTGGGAACAGGAGACGCCGCGTTAATTACCCGTATGACCCGTTCCTCCATGCTGGAGGTTGTCCGTCAGGACTATATCCGGACGGCACGTGCAAAAGGCGTTCCCGAGAAAAAGGTTATTTTAAAGCATGCCCTGAGAAACGCTTTGATTCCCGTTGTAACGGTTATCGGTTTACAGTTTGGTTCCCTTCTTGGCGGTGCAACGCTTACGGAGACCGTATTTGCATGGCCCGGCGTTGGCCGTACCATCGTTGATGCCATCAAGAGTAAAGATACGCCGATAGTTATGGGCGGTATTGTACTCTTAACCATTACGTTCAGTGTCGTGAACCTTCTGGTTGATATTCTCTACGCGTTTATCGACCCGAGAATCAAGGCACAGTATAAGAGAAAATAAGGAGGCAGCGCATGGGAGCATCAAACAACACTATTGCGGCGCAGGCCAAAACGCCTGTAAAGAAGCGCAGCCAGTTTCAGGAAACCTGGCGCCGCCTGAAAAAGAACAGAATGGCAATGGTCGGACTTACAGTGGTCATACTTTTAATCCTGATGTCCATCTTTGCCGATTTCATTTTCGATTACGAAACAGTTGTTATTAAGCAGAATACAGCGATCCGTCTGCAGGGGCCAAGTGCCGCTCACTGGCTGGGAACCGATGAGTTTGGCCGTGACATTTTGGCCCGTATGGTACACGGTTCCAGAGTATCTCTGGCCGTAGGCGTTGTGGCGGTTTCTATCGCGCTGGTGCTCGGCGGAAGCCTGGGGGCCACAGCCGGTTTCTACGGCGGAAAAGTGGATAATGTGATCATGCGCTGCATGGATATCCTCTTGGCCGTACCGAGTCTGCTGTTAAATATTACCATTGTATCCGCTCTGGGGCCGAGCATCTTCAACCTGATGCTGGCTATCGCCATATCTTCGGTACCCGGTTATGCCCGAATCGTGCGTTCCGCGGTTCTGCAGGTTCGGGATCAGGAGTTCGTTGAGGCCGCGAGATGTATCGGAGCCAATAACTTTGAGATTATCTCCAGCCATATTATTCCAAACTGCATGGCACCGATTATCGTTCAGGTATCCTTAAAGGTTGCATCTGCGATTCTTTCCACATCCGGTTTAAGCTTCCTGGGCCTGGGCGTTAAGGCACCGACTCCCGAGTGGGGCGCAATGCTCTCCGGCGGCCGTGCATACTTAAGAAATGCACCGCACCTGACAATCTTCCCGGGTATCGCTATCATCATCACGATTTTGTCCCTGAACCTTCTTGGCGACGGTCTCCGTGATGCGCTTGACCCGAAGTTAAAGAAATAAGGGAGGATATGAACCGTGAGTGAAAATAAAAAGAAACTGATTCTTGATATAAAGGATCTGGTCATCCACTATGAGACGGATGATGGTGTTGTGGAAGCCGTCAACGGCCTTGATATCCAGCTGGAGGAAGGGAAGACTCTGGGGCTGGTTGGAGAAACAGGCTCCGGAAAGACCACAACGGCCCTCTCCATTCTGCGTCTGGTACCTGACCCGCCGGGAGTGATTAAAAACGGAACCATTCTTCTGGATGGCAAGGATGTTTTAAATCTTCCAACGGAGGAAATGGAGAAGATCAGGGGAAATCTGGTGTCCATGATTTTCCAGGATCCGATGACATCTCTGAACCCGGTTCTTACCGTCGGCGATCAGATTGCTGAGGTTATCGCGCTTCATGAAAATATCGGTGATAAGGAAGCCGCGAAGAAGGCCGGCGATATGCTTGAAGTGGTTGGTATTCCGAGAGAGCGTTTTGGGGAGTATCCGCACCAGTTTTCCGGCGGAATGAAGCAGCGTGTGGTTATCGCCATGGCTTTGGCTTGCAACCCGAAACTTTTGCTGGCTGATGAGCCGACAACGGCTCTGGATGTTACGATTCAGGCACAGGTCCTGGAAACAATGAAGGAGCTGCGGGAGAAGTTTGGTTCTGCCATGATCATGATTACCCATGACCTGGGAATCATCGCTGAAGTCTGCGACGAGGTGTCCGTTGTATATGCGGGACAGATTGTAGAGCATGGCACTTTGGAGGATGTTTTTGAACATACATTGCATCCGTACACAGAGGGATTATTCGGTTCCCTTCCAAATATTGATGACAGGAGAAACCGTTTACAGCCGATCCCGGGTCTGATGCCGGATCCGACTGATCTTCCGAAGGGCTGCTGTTTCGCACCGCGCTGCAAATACTGTACGGCGGAGTGCGAGAAGGCGCGTCCTGATAAAAAGTGGGTGAGCGATACTCATTACGTGCGCTGCTCCAGATATGAAGAAGCGGATTTCCGGATTGAAAGGAGCGAGCAGTAATGGCAGATACGATCCTTGAAGTTAAACACTTAAAAAAATATTTTAATACACCCCGCGGCATGCTCCATGCTGTTGATGACGTAAACTTTACTTTGGAGAGAGGGAAAACCCTTGGAATTGTAGGTGAGTCCGGCTGCGGAAAGTCCACGACCGGCCGCTCAATCTTGAGGCTCGTTGAGCCCACTTCCGGAGAGGTGATTTTCAACGGCGAGGATATTACGAAGAAGAACAAAAATGAGATGCGCCTTCTGCGTCAGGAGATGCAGCTGATCTTCCAGGATCCTTATGCGTCTCTGGATCCCAGAAAAACGGTCAGTGAAATTATCGGCGAGCCTTTGAAACTTCAGAAGATTATCACGGATAAGACAAAAAGGAATGAGCGTGTCCATGAATTAATGGAAGTCGTGGGCCTTGCGGACCGTCTGGTCAATACCTACCCCCACGAGCTGGACGGCGGCCGCCGCCAGCGTATTGGTATCGCCCGCGCCCTGGCGATGGAGCCGAAAATGATTATCTGTGATGAGCCGGTATCGGCCCTGGACGTATCCATTCAGGCCCAGATTTTAAATCTGATGCAGGATCTTCAGGAGCAGATGGGACTGACTTATATCTTCATTACTCATGACCTGTCGGTAGTCAACCATTTCGCGAATGATATCGCGGTTATGTATCTGGGACAGCTGATCGAGAAGGCGCCATCCGTGATGTTGTTCGATAAGCCGACCCATCCATATACCCAGGCTCTGCTCTCTGCAATTCCGGTTCCGAGTCTGAAAAAGAAGAGGGAACGTATTATATTAAAGGGAGAGATTACTTCTCCCATCAACCCGAAACCCGGCTGCCGTTTCGCGGCACGCTGTCCCTATGCAACAGACCGATGCAGGACCGAGGGGCCGGAGCTGGTGGAAATTGAGAAAGGCCACTTTGTGGCCTGCCACCTGACTACGGGCTGATATAACGTGATTTTAAAGGCCCCCGGCGCGAAAATGCCGGGGGCTTTATAACTGAAAGGAGTTAAAGGAAGAAATGAAAAATATTACAATAAGCGATTTTGTGAACTATCATTATCCCACCTGTGCAGTGTCTTCTCCTGATGGAAAGCATGTGGCCATGGCTGTCGTGGATGCTAACGAAAAGGATAACCGCTATGATTCCTGCCTGTGGATCATGGATACGGAGACCGGCGATTATAAGAAACTGACAAATGGAAAGAAAGAGCGGAATTTTATCTGGCTTGACAGCGAGACTCTCCTCTTTATCTCTGACAGAGAGAACTCCTATGGGGATAAAGTGAAGAAGGGAGAGGACTGGACCTGCTTCTATACGATTTCAATCTGCGGCGGAGAGGCGGCCTTCGCTTTTGCGGTTCCCTACAAGGCGTCGAAAATGAAGCTGGCCGGGGATAAGCTGGTTCTCTCAATCAAATATGATTATAATAAGCCGGACTTTGCCCATATGGAAGAGGGAAAAGAGAAAGATGCTGCGAAAAAGGCATGGGAAGAGGAGAAGGACTATGAAGTCTTTGATGAACTGCCATTCTGGGCCAATGGTCAGGGAATCGTAAACAAAAAGAGGACCCGCCTGGCGATCTATGATATGAAAACAGGGGAAGCGAAGATCGTGACTCCGGACTATGAGAATGTGGAAGGATTCTGGCTGGAGGAGGGCGGCAAAGTTCTCTATGTTTCCAGCATGTATACAGATAAGAAAGATGTTTACCAGGGTCTTAAAATGTATACAATCCCGGATGACAGGCTGGAGACGCTGGTAGAGCAGAATGAGATGAGCATCGACTATGCCTGCATCCTTGGTGGAAAAGTGACATTCCTGGGCTCTTCCATGAAGGACTTCGGTTTCAACGAAAACGACAAGCTCTATACTGTGGAGAACGGTGTCATATCGCTTCTCGCTGATTATGACGACAGCGTCCGTAATACGATCTGCTGTGACTGTAAGTTTGTGGATGGCGCAGGCTTCGCTCACGATGACAGGTATCTCTATCTGATTTCCACCTTGAGAAAGCAGAGCGTGATTCGCCGGTTCGATGTGAACGGAAATCTGGAGACTGTGCTGGACCGTCAGGGCAGCGTCCATGCCATTGACCTTTGCGGCAATAAGATTTATTTTACCGGAATGAGGGATATGGGAATCACTGAGGTATACTGTTTTGACGGAGAACAGGAAAGGAAGCTGACCCATTTCAATGATGAGATTATGGCTGAAAGAAGTGTGCTCCCGGTCGAGGAGTTCACGTTTGTACATAAAGGAATCGAGCTGGACGGCTATGTGATCAGGCCGCTTAATTACGATCCCGACAAGACATATCCGGGAATCCTGACAATCCATGGAGGCCCGCGGGCGACCTTTTCCGCCACCTTCTTCCATGAGAACCAGGTATTTGCCAACGCCGGCTACTTCGTTTTCTACACGAACCCGGTGGGCAGCGATGGGCGTGGAAACGTTTTTGCGGATCTGTCCGGAAAACATGGCACTGTCGATTTCGAGCAGTGTATGGCTTTAACCGATGAGGTATTGAAGCGTTATCCGCAGATAGATGAGAAGCGCCTGGGCGTCATGGGCGGGAGCTACGGAGGATTCATGACCAACTGGATCATCGGAAATACGACCCGGTTCGCGGCTGCCGCTTCCCAGAGAAGTATTTCCAACTGGGTGTCTAAATGTATGACCACCGATATCGGATATTATTTCAACATGGACCAGATCAAAGCTGATCCCTGGGGCAAGCCGGACAAGATGTGGACGCACTCTCCGCTTAAGTACGCCAATATGGCGAAAACCCCGACTCTGTTTATTCAGTCTGATGAGGATTACCGCTGCTGGATGGGCGATGCGATTCAGATGTTCTCCGCATTAAAATATTTTGGTGTGGACGCGAGACTGTGTCTGTTCCACGGAGAGAACCACGAGCTTTCCAGATCCGGAAAGCCGACCCACAGAATCCGCCGTATGACCGAGATGATGAACTGGTTTGACAAGTATCTGGGGGTTGAAAGATAACTAAAAAACGGTAACGGTTCATAGGGCTGAACTGCTACAAAAAATGTAAGAGAGGGTCAGCGTCAGTTTTGCGCTGGCCCTCTGATATAAGGAGGAAGCATGAACGGAAAGAAGATAGAGATTGGAGATTTTGCTGTTTACAAGTATCCGACAAATCTGGCGCTTTCACCGGATGGGGCATATGCAGCGTTTGCTGTTGTGGAGCCGAACATAGAAGATAACTGTTATGATTCCTGTATCTGGCTCTGTAATACGGAGACAAAAGGAATCCGGCAGCTGACTTCCGGGAAGCGGGAGAGAAGCTTTGCCTGGCTTGACGGGGAGACGATTCTCTTCATCGGAAACCGGGAGGGGGAGAAGGAAGCAGAAGAAACTTTCCTGTATAAAATTTCGGTGAACGGCGGGGAAGCGGAGCTGTTCGCGGATCTTCCGAAGAATGTATCGAAGATTGCTTATCAGAACGGCGCCGTTTATGCCATTGTCCGCGAATCATACTATGAGAAGGAAAAGGACTACGAGGTTTTCGATGAGATTCCTTTCTGGAATAATGGTTCGAAGATTACGAACAAGGTTCGGCAGCGGGTGTACCGGTATGATCTGGCAAGTAAAGAGTTTGCCGCGCTGTCACCGGAATATGGCGAGACAGGTGACCTTTGGGTGGAGAACGGAACTGTATTTTTTACCTGTAATGTTTTCACGGATAAAAAGCTGCGCCATAACGGGCTCTATGAGTACCGGGAGTCGGATGGCGTGGTGGAACTTCTGATTCCTCAGGGAGAGTTTTCAATCTCCTATGCGTGCCGCAGGGCCGGGCGTGTGGATTTCTTTGGGGCAAGGGAGGATTCTCTGGGGAATATTCTGAATCCGGAGCTTTATACACTGGAAAACGGTGAGGTGCGTCTCCTGGCCCATTACGACAATACGATCGGGACAGCCGTGAGCTCCGATGGATTTCTGGCCGGCGGAAAGACGGCGCTGTGCCGGGGCGGGCGGATTTATGCGGCCGGAGTTGTGGGGAGCAATGTGGTAATCCGGTCATTTGATATGGACGGAGCTTTCCGTGACGAGACGAAGGAGAGCGGAAGCGCACTGATGCTGGGCCTTAAAGAAGATGAAATCTGGTTTGTCGGAATGCGGAATCAGGGGCTTCCGGAGATATACCGTCTGGCGGACGGCGATGAGGAGAAGGTGTCTGCGTTCAACGATGCGGTTCTTTCAGAGTGCGCCGTGGCTCCGGTGGAACATTTCAGATACACTTATAAGGGCACGGAGCTGGATGGTTTTGTAATCCGGCCGGCGGACTATTCCCCGGGGCAGAAATATCCGGGAATCTTAACGATTCACGGCGGGCCCAAGGGTGCCTATGGAGCATTGTTCAGTCATGAATTCCAGGTCTATGCTGCAAACGGTTACTTTGTATTCTATACCAACCCTATCGGCAGCGATGGCCGCGGGAATGAGTTTGCCGACATTGCTGCGAAGCAGGGCTCCATTGATTATGAGGAGTTAATGTTCTTCACAGACGAGGTGATCCGGAGAAACCCGGATCTCGATGGAGAGCGGCTTGGCGTTATGGGAATCAGTTATGGAGGCTTTATGAGTAACTGGATTATCGGCCATACGAACCGGTTTAAGGCAGCCGTTCCCCAGTGTGGAATTTCCAACTGGATTACGAAGACCAATACCACCGATATAGGTTACTCCTTCAACAGTGCCCAGCTGGGGGGAGACGCGTGGACAAATTATGAGAAACAGTGGGAGCTGTCTCCGCTAAAGTATGCTGACAAAGTCAAAACGCCGGCACTGTTCGTTCATTGTGACGAGGACTACCGCTGCTATATCACGGAGGCGCTTCAGATGTTTACAGCGCTTAAGTACCACGGCGTTCCGGCAAAACTCTTTTTGATCCACGGCGAACATCATGGTGTTTCCAAAAACGGAAAACCAAAACGTCGTGTGAGGCGGCTTCGGGAGATTCTGGGATGGATGGACAAATGGCTGAAAGAGTAGTGGAAACAGGGTATGTTTTTGGGCTTTGCGTCTTGTAAAAAGAAAACCCGTCCTGCAATATGCAGGACGGGATCATGTTTTAAGGGGGGCCTGCCGGAGTTACCTCCGGCAGGTATGAGTATGAAAAAGCTTTATGTGTTCAAGTGTAGCACTTGAAACAAAGGCAGGTTATCCTTTCGGATAACGTAATTGTATTATAGGGGGAAAATGTGTCTAAAGTGTGATTTAGAAATAAAAAAAAGATAAATTTACTAAAGATAAGGTGAAAAAATGCGGCGATTATGGACTGCCTAACTTTTGCCGAAATTCTGACGGTGTATTGCCTGTGTTTTGGATCCCATAAAATAGTAAAATGGCAGACAGGAAGACAGCCGGACCACGGGCTAAAGAATGGAGGAACTGCATGAGAAAACTAAAAAAGCTTACGACCATTATGGGAATTTCTGCCATGACAGCCATGATGCCTTTTTCCTCATATGCATCAGAAAAGATTGAAGATGTGACAATGGAGATTGAGTCGAGGATTTTTGCAGGGGAAAGCGGGGCAGATGTGGATGTGATTGTGGACACAGAGGGATGCTATGTGGACTCTGTCTCTGTGACCAATGAACCGGATGAGTGGGAGGAAGATGATAAGCCGAGGCTTAAGATTGTGCTGACAGCGGATGATGATTATACGTTTTCTTCTGATCTGGGAAAGGATGAGGTGGCCCTGGATGAAGAGGAAGGAACCGTAACCAGCGTTTCCCGCAGCAGCCGGAAACTTACGGTTTATGTGACCCTTGAAGCCGTGGGGTACGGAGACGACTATGACAGTGACGATTATGACCTGGATGTTTATGAACTGATCTGGGACCAGGGAGACGGCGGAAGAGCTTACTGGGACGGAACAGATTATGCAAAGAAATATTATGTAAGACTTTACAGAGACGGGGAGGCCGTCAGCGCGGAATTTTCCACAGAGAATAATTACTATGACTTTTCCGCATATTTTACGCAGGGAGGAGATTACACCTTCCGGGCCATGGCAGTGCGGAATGCGGATAATACGGGAAGCTGGCGTACCTCGGAAGTGCGGGAAGTGTCAGATGCGGAGGCGGCCGAAATCAGGAGCCGCGGCGCCAAAACCGCTGCGGACACAGGGGTTACAGAGGGGGCCTGGCTTAAAGATGATGTCGGATACTGGTGGTGTAATCCCAATAAAACATATCCTGCCGCAACCTGGAAGCTGATTAATGGAACCTGGTACTATTTCAATCAGGCCGGATACCGTCTGGAAAACCAGTGGCAGCTGACAGATGGCAAATGGTACTACTGCGGAGCCAATGGGGCCATGCTTGCCAATGCAATGACTCCGGACAATTATTATGTGGGAGCCGACGGAGCCTGGGTTCAGTAACGCTGCCATGTCCTTCCTGTTGTAACAGTTCAGATAGTCCTCAAAATTTTTTTAATAAAAAAGTGCCGAAATTTTTGAAAACTCCTCAGCTCCGAACT
>ERZ808046.114-NODE-114-length-103389-cov-13.561871_pt1 | contig 103389 bp, 98 predicted proteins | sample MGYA00380196_ERZ808046 | MGnify/ENA primary metagenome ERZ808046 (study PRJEB31490, sample SAMN06133421) | mouse gut metagenome | isolation source: Z6_2 | host: mice | place: China: Chengdu | collected 2015-05 ...
CTCTGAATCTTCATAGGGCGGACGCCCGGAGCTTCTTGTCCGCGGTACGCGGGCAAGAAGATGCAAGGCTGAACTGTTACGATTTCCTTCTTTACAGAATACCGAATTTTTCCAGCTCTCTCTTTAAAATTTCCTGATGCTCCGGCTCCATCACAGTCAGGGGAAGTCTGGGATCTCCCACGGCTTTTCCCATCAGATTCATGGCCGCCTTTACAGGAATCGGATTCACTTCGGAAAACAGCGCATGAATCAGGGGCAGGGCTTTTAACTGAAGCCTTCTGCTGCCCTCCAGATCACCCTTAAAAAACCGTTCGCAGATATCATGAGTCTCTTTGGGCGCCACGTTGGACAGTACGGAAATTACACCCTTCCCGCCCAGTGCCAGAACAGGCACGATCTGATCATCATTGCCGGAATATACATCCACATATCCGCCGGAGAGCTGCATAATGGTTGCCACCGCGGAAAAGTTTCCGCTGGCCTCTTTAACACCGACAATATTTTCTACATTCTTACAAAGATCCACTATGGTCTCCGGTTCGATGTTTACGCCTGTCCTGCCGGGAATATTATAAAGCACCACCGGAATCTTAACGGATTTTGCAATCTGTGTAAAATGAGCCTTTAACCCTCCCTGGGTAGCCTTATTATAGTAGGGGGACACCACAAGAACTCCGTCTGCTCCGGCCTCCTCTGCCTCTTTAGAAAGACGTGAAGCTGTTTTGGTACAGTTGGAACCGGTACCCGCGATCACCGGAACTCTTCCGTTTACCACCTGGCAGATAAAGCGAATTGTGTCAATATGCTCTTCCTCGGTCATTGTGGAAGCCTCACCGGTGGTTCCGGCGGCCACGATACAGTCCGTATGGTTCTCAATCTGCTCCTCCACAAGTTCCTCCAGCTTCTCGTAGTTCACATCACCGTTCTCCTTAAAGGGAGTCACTAACGCCACACCTGCTCCTTCAAAAATAGCCATTACTCTCTCCTCCTTCATGTATCGGTTTCCTTTTCCGGAAACAAACAGGGCTGACATACACTAAGATGTCAGCCCCCAAAAGTCCCTGTTCCACAGCTCCCCATCTTATATTAAGATGACAGTCACAAAGGATATTCTCCGTATGCCCATATGGTAACATTATTTGCACGGATTGTCAACTTTTATATTCTCCACATATGAGACATAGTCCACGCATTCCCGAATCTCTTCCGGGCACACCCGGCCTGTAATCACAAGCTCTGTCTCTCCATTCCCGGACTCCAGAAGTTTTTTGAACTCACCGGCAGAAATCACATTCTGATCCAGAAGTCCCAAAACCTCATCCAGAATCAGCACATCGCATTCCCCGGTGGCCAGAACCTTTCTGGCAAAATGGAAACCGTTTTTCAGGTTAATGATTTCTTCCTGTTTCTGCTCCTCTGTGAGATTCTCAAACAGCCCTCTGGACCGTTCAAAGCGGAACACCTTCATCTCCGGTTCAAGACGTTTTAAAATCTCCACATTATTTTCTTCCAGCACACCCTTTAAAAACTGTACCATGATAACTCTTTTCTTCGCAGCAGCTCCGATAATTCCATACCCGATTGCCGATGCCGTTTTCCCGTTTCCAGGACCGCAGATTACACGTATTGTACCATTTTCCATATTGCACACCTCGTTTTATATGTACTCTTTGATGTACGAAACGCGCATATCTTAACATACTTTTCCATTTTTTGCAAGTTTTACGCCGGTTTCTATTCCGCACACTCTAACTTGCTCACAGAAACCTCGTAGGCGATCCTCTTTTCACACTCCGTCTCATTGAGTTTTTTTGTATATTCCCGACTCTGGACACGTCCCCAGATTAAAACTCTGGTTCCCACCAGAAAGCCAGAGGCAAACCTGGCGTTTCTTCCCCAGGCAATACAGGGAATATAATCAGACTTCCCGTAAGGACGGTTCACGGCCACCAGAAGATCCGCAATTTCCCTTCCCAGAGGAGTTTTTCTGTAAATGGGATCCTTACATATGTATCCGTCCAGGAAAATCTGGTTGGTCTTTGTATAATCGGTGAATTCCTCCATAAAATTCACTTCCCGCACGAATACAGAAAGCACCAGGCGGTTTTTGGCGCCTTCATGACGGTTATAGGAACGGAACTGCCCGATGGCTTCAATGGTGCATCCGATATAATCTCTGGTCACATCAATGAGCCGCTCTGAGATCATTAAGGGAATCACATCCGCCTGTTCGCTTAAACGGTTTACGGACAGATCCACCAGATAAAAGCCCTCCCCAAATACCGCATGGCTGAATGTAAATTCCGAAACGATGGTTCCGATAACGCTTACTTTGTTGTTTTCCATTACTTTTTCTGACATAGTATTTCTCCTTTTTATTCGATATAATCAGTCCAGATTGATCTGCCGGATGTTTTGCCCGGCTTATATTAAATATATTCGGCAAAAGGAAAAATAGAACTGAGCCCGAAAAAAATCCATCGACAGAAAACGCCATTTTTGCGCCCCGTTCTTTTATTTTTCTTGACGCTTCCTCTAAAAAAAGCTACAATCTTCTTGTCCGCGGTACGCGGGCGAGAAGCGCCGGGCGTCCGCCCTGAAAAAATGCTATGATGAACTTGTAATTGAAGAAAGGCGGCGATGTAGCTGCCGCCCTTGGAAGATTTAATGATTGCTTTCGCAATCGCCGTTCGACCCATCAGTTGCCGCCAAGCTCGCTGATGGGTCTTTTTCCGTCTGTCCCTTGCACTGCTTTATGCAGGGTTTACACTTTTCGACCAATGCGATTAACCCGTTAAGGACGCCAACCTTCTCCTCCAGACATCTTTATATTCAGAGTCTACCACAGAATCATACAATGTTCAATCGGTCTCCAAACTCCTCTTCATAAAAAGGGGCAGCCGGAAAATAACGATTTCGCCCCCTGATATGTAAGAGGGAGACAGCCCTTTAAAAATTCAGGCTTTTTCAAGGCCCTGGCTCTTTACTGGACTGTCTCTTTCTTTTTGCAGTATCTATTTCAGGGCGCAATCCCCCTTGTTTGGATTTTGAAAAGTGCTCCTTTGTTTAAGCGTCTTTCTGCTCCCTTTTCCCTTCATATTTTTTGATTTCATGATGTTACGGCCGATTACATACAGCATAAACTCTTTATATACTTTTTCCGCCGAACGATAGTTGAACCGACGGAAGTCCTCGTTAATTATAACATTTCGTTATAGTTTTCCTGAGCCTCCTTAACCGCGACCCCATCTTCCTGAGCCAGCTTCTGCCGGCAAAGAGTTAAGAGGCGCTCCTGGTAGGGCGATGCGTCCTGTACCCGATACAGATAATACAGGGTTCGGTGCGGAAGCCTGGCATCCAGCTCATGGATGGAAACAGGCGCGTCCTTTAAAATGCTTCGTGCAATCGAGACAGGCAAAAAAGCCCAGTTATCTCCGTTCTGGGTAAAATACTGCAAAAATCCCATCTCATCCAGATATACCTGCGGCGCCGTCTTGCTGCCAAAATAATAATTGTGCCACATATCAAAATTCCTGTCCCACTGGGTCCGTATCTCAAGCCGCGGATCCAGCTCGCTGATTGTCAGTTTTTTTGGCAGATTTAAGTTTTTGCCAACCACAAGGCAGAGTTCCTCCTCAAACAGGATATTTGTTTTTACCTGGGAAGAAAACATCGGATCTGTAATAAATGCGATATCCACAGTTTTATTGCTCACATAAGAATATGCCTCACTGGAATGGAGTGTAGTAACATGAAGACAACACTTGGGATTCTCTTTCATAAAGGTCTGAAATACATTCGGCAGCATGAAGGCCAGGAGACTTCCCACGCTGGCCACATAGAAATTCTTTTCGCTTCCCAAAAGCGCTTCCTCCTGGGTTTCATTCCACAGCGCCTGCCACCGGTGGGCCAGACCGATAAAAGCCTGCCCCTGCCTTGTAAGCTGTACGTGTCGCACCCCCTTATTCCGCACAAACAGGGAATATCCCAGCTCCTCCTCCAGAGCGCGAATCCGTCTTCCCAGGGCCGGCTGGGTAATGTAAAGCTTATCAGCCGCAGCCGAAAAGCTTCCATGCTGTACAATGCTTAAAAACGCCTCGATTTCCAGAAATGTCATACGGTCTCTCCCTCCGAAATGTTAATACTTATTAATATAATATCAAATAAATAAACATTTTACAATCATCCTTTTCCATGTTATAGTGTGGCCATAGCAAAACAAACTACTTCAAAGAAGCTTCTTACCAACAAAGGCACTGCTACCAAAAAGAGGAGGAAAACTTATGGAATCTATGGAATTAAGAGAACTCTGGGAAAACTGTGAACCGCTCGATTAACTCAGTTCTGGTATCGCTGAACTTCGTGAGGCAATCTGTGAAAAGCTCCGGAAAGACAACCATGTTGCATACGCGCCAAACCAGATTTGCGTAGGAACCGGCGCAAAGCAGCCTCTCGTGGATGCGGTTCTCGCCCTCTGTGAAGAAGGCGATGAGGTGATCGTCCCCACTCCCTGCCGGGTCAGCTATCTGGAAATGGTCAAACTTTCCGGCGCCGATTCCTTTGCTCTGGCAGACTTTCTGTTAGAAGAAGCAGGGATTATCGTTGTTCCGGGCGGTGCCTTTGAAGCTCCTGACAATTTAAGGATCTCCTGCTCTAACTCCATGGAGAGCCTGATTACCGGCATGAACCGGATGGAGGAAGCATTAAAGAAATTAAAATAAGCCGCCAGGCGCACAGTCAGCCGGCGCTGCTGCCATTCCCGGACCTTAAAATGGCAGCGGCGCCGGTTGCCTCGGTAAACACCGGTATATCGAAATCCAGACGTTTCATTAAAAAAACGGTAATGCCGCAGAAGAATGCCATACATCAATATGTTTCCATTCTGCACATATCATGAAAAACTGTGCCGATATAAACTCCATCAATTCATTTAACTCTTTTGGGGGAATCTTACTTCCATTGCTGGCCAATATACATCCTCCTGACTTCGTCAGCCAGATTTTCGTTGCATTCGGCGTCGGCTTAACTTTATAGCCGCTGACAGTAAATAAACCAGGCAATCTGAACCCCTCCGTTTTCTGCGTACCGATAAATCTGATGTGCATTGCTGAAATCCGTCCTCCATCGGCCGCTCAAAATTTACAATCACCTTTTTCTTACCATTTTCTTCAACAATTTGTGAATGTACAATTTCTGTCTCATCTGCCAGCGTCATATATGGATACATCATCCAGTCTCGCCTCCTCTCTGTCTCTACACACATTATACACAAAACAAGCCGCAAAGAAAAGAGAGATTCCGTTTTCCCTGTTCAAGTAAATCGCCTTATAAGCAAGCTTAACGGCTATTTTCGTCCGGTTTTCCCTGCCCCGTAAACTGTTACTTTTTTCTTGTTATTTTCTCCGACCCATGATACTATTGTAACAGTTCAGGAATTATTTGAACGGCTGTGTAATATATTGTAACAGTTCAGCCTTGCATCTTCCTGCCCGCGTACCGCGGACAAGAAACGCCGGGTGTCTGTTTTCACCCGGTTTTCCCCGCCCCCGTGAACTGTAACCGGCAAATTGCCGGAAAGGAGAATATTATGATCTGGTTCCTGCTTGGATGTAAACAAATCGGGGATAAATATTCTGAGGACGAAATGTCCGTCTATGCGGCCCAGGCTTCCTTTTTCATTATCCTGGCTGCATTTCCGTTTTTTATGCTTCTGCTTGCCCTGATTCAGATAACCCCCTATGTTAATAAGTCTGATCTCCTGGCAACCATGGTCCGTGCGGTGCCCGATGCCCTGGACGGCCTTGTCATTAACATCATTGAGGACCTTTATTCTGATTCTCCCATGACTATCCTCTCCGTAACGGCCGTAACGGCCCTCTGGTCCTCTTCTAAGGGCATGCTGAGCATCGAGCGGGGACTGAACCGGATCCACGGTGATACGGGCCGGAGAGGCTATATCCTCCGCCGTATCCTGTGCAGCGGCTACACCGTCCTCTTTTCCCTCATGTGCGTGCTCTGCCTGTCCCTTCTGGTGTTCGGCGGAATTCTCCAAAGGCGGATTCTTATGCTGCTTCCGGCCCTTGGACACTTTGATTTTCTGATTTCCCAGGCCAGGAAAATCATCCCTCTTTTTTTCCTGCTGATTTTCTTTCTGGCCATTTATACCGTGCTTCCATGGAAAAAGCAGACCATAAAAAGTCAGCTTCCGGGCGCTGTGTTCGCCTCTTTGGGCTGGTCTTTATTTTCTATGGCCTTTTCCATCTACTTTAAATATTTTGGAAACTACACCGTCACCTATGGAAGCCTGACCGCTGTAATTTTACTGATGCTGTGGCTGTATTTTTGTATCTGCATTCTGTTTCTGGGAGCGGAAATTAACTGGTTTTACAGGCTCCACGGAAAACGGGCCGGAAGCTGACGCATTCCGGCCCATACTGCCCTGTTTACTTTGCTAACATCATTCTGTCATTGGCAAATTCTTCGCCGCTGGCCTCCTCAAACTTCTTAAGCAGGTCTTCCACCTGGAGTTTTTTCTTCTCCTCCCCGGCCACATCATAGATAATACGGCCTTCGTGCATCATAATCAGGCGGTTTCCATACTGGATGGCATCCTTCATGTTATGGGTGACCATAAGGGCCGTAAGCTCCCGTTCCCGTATGATCTCGTCCGTAAGTTCCAACACCTTCCTGGCCGTTTTGGGATCCAGGGCTGCCGTGTGCTCATCCAGAAGCAAAAGCTTCGGCTTTTCAAGGGTTGCCATGAGAAGAGTCAGAGCCTGTCTCTGTCCTCCGGATAAGAGGCCCACCTTGCTGGTCATTCTGGTCTGGAGGCCCAGATCCAGCCTTGTGAGGGCTTCCCGGTAGAAATCCTTTTCATTGGACTTAATGCCCCAGGAAAGTCCGCGCCTCTGTCCTCTCCGCAGGGCAAGGGCCAGGTTTTCCTGAATTTCCATTCCCGCTGCGGTTCCCCGCATGGGATCCTGGAACACACGGCCGATATATCTGGCTCTCTTATGTTCCGGCTCTCTGGAAATGTTCACGCCGTCAATCTCAATCTTTCCGGAATCAATGGGGTATACGCCTGCAATCATATTGAGCATGGTGGATTTTCCGGCCCCGTTTCCGCCGATTACCGTCACGAAATCGCCGGGACACAGGTGCAGGCTGATGCCGCAGAGGGCCTTTTTTTCATTGACTGTTCCTTTATTGAATGTCTTTCTCACATTTGTGATTGTAAGCATCACGCATCCTCCTCCCCGGTTTCAGAATATGCCTGCTTTGCCCTCCATTTTCCCATCAGTACCGGAATACTCAAAGCCAGGGCTACAAAAACTGCCGTAAACAGGTTCATATCGTTGGTCTTTAAGCCGAGCTGAAGAACAATGGCGCGGATCAGGAAGTAAACAGACGAACCGATCACCACAGAGCTTAACTTACATGCAAAATTCGTAAGCCGTCCCATGAGCACCTCACCGATTACGATGGCGGCAAGACCGATTACAATGGCGCCGCGGCCCATATTGATATCGGCATATTTCTGGTGCTGGCAGACCAGGGCGCCGGAAAGGCTCACCAGGCCGTTGCTTACCATCAGACCCAGAAGTTTCATATTTTTCGTATTAACGCCAAGAGCACGGATCATGTCCTCATTGTATCCGGTCGCTCTTAAGGCGCTTCCCAGCTCCGTTCCGAAAAACCAGTATAAAACCATCACAAGGAGCGCCGCGATGATGATACCCACAACCATGGAAGCCTGGGCCTGGGTCACATTTAAGCTGTCGCTGACACCGGAAATCAGAGTTTCCAGCTTTAACAGCGGCAGATTGCTCTTTCCGCTCATAATCCTTAAATTCACCGACCACAAAGAAATCTGGGTCAGAATTCCGGCCAGGATCGCCGGAATTTCCAAAACCGTATGCAGTACGCCTGTGACTGCTCCTGCCATCATTCCGGCAGCCAGAGCCGCAAACAGAGCCACGATGGGGTTGACCCCGTGGCTTATAATCAGCATGGCACAGACACATCCGCCAAGGGCGAAGCTGCCGTCCACCGTAAGGTCCGCAATATTCAACAGACGGTATGTGATATACACGCCCAGAACCATGACGCCCCATAAAATTCCCTGTGCCACGGCTCCCTGCATTGCCACTAAAATACCGCTCATTTTTTATCCTCCAATACATTCAGAAAGCCAGGAAAGTCTCCCGCGGGGATGGATTTCCTGGCCGCTTTGCTTATTCTACAATTACAGCTCCCTCAAGACCGGAAATATCAATTCCAAGGACCTCGGCCGCAGTCTTATTGACTGTCAGTTCACATTTCTCTGCCGGAAGGTATCCAATGGGCATGGATGCAATATCCGCGCCGTTTACCAGAATATCAATAGCCTGTTCGCCTGCCAGATAGCCAAGCTGGTAATAGTCAATTCCGTAGGTGGCAAGCCCGCCGGCTTCTACCATTCCGGCCTCGCCGCAGATGGTGGGAATTTTATTATCATTGGCAATCATGGCAACGGTGGACATACCGGCTGCAATCACGTTATCGGTGGGCAGATAGATGGCATCCACCTTGCCTACCATGGACTCTACCACGCTCTGAATCTCGTTGGAACCTGGAACCGTATACTCTTCATAAGTAAGTCCGGCCGCATCACAGGCTTCCTTTGCCAGCGCGATCTGAAGTTCAGAGTTGCTTTCTGCAGAACAGTAAAGAAATCCGATGTTTTTGGCTTCCGGAAGAAGCTTCTGCAATAATTCAATCTGCTCTTTTACAGGAGTAAGATCAGAAGTGCCGGATACATTCACACCAGGTTTGGCATTGTCATTTACAAGGCCGGACTCTGCCGGATCTGTAACTGCCGTTAAAAGAATCGGAATATCCGTGGTAACTCCTGCAACAGCCTGGGCTGCGGGGGTTGCAATTGCAAGAATCAGATCGTTCCCATCATTAACCAGTTTCTCCGCAATGGTTAAACAGTTTGCCTGCTCGCCGGATGCATTCTGCTGGTCCGCCTCATAATTAAGTCCTGCTGCATCAAGAGCCGCGAAGAAACCTTCGTTGGCGGCATCAAGAGCCGTATGCTGCACTAACTGCAATACACCGATTTTATAGGTTCTGTCGTCAGTTTTGGCCTCTTTGGTCCCTTCTGTCTCACCTGCGGTTGTCGCTTCCGCCGTGGTTTCGCCTGCTGTTGTCACAGCGGCCGCCGCTTCTGTTGCCGCATTTGTCTCTGCCGGTTTGGAAGAGCATCCCCCAAGGGATGCTGCCATAGCTCCTGCCAGAATGATAGATAATAATTTCCCGCTCTTTTTCATAGTACTTGTCTCCTCTGAATGAAATGATATAATGCCGGAATCAAAAGGTCTTTTGATTCCGAACCCATTGTACTACAAAAAAGTTTCCGCGTCAATCTTATATAACTTTAAATACACATGAATTTAACGTGTTAAAGTACAGGTTATCACAAAATAACAGTTTTCCACATCGGACGAAAGCTGCCGTACAAGCAAGCCTTAAGTCTGCTTTCGTTCGATTTTCCCTGCTCCCGTAAACTGTAACTGTCAGAAGTTCAGTTTATATATGGTTTCCGCGTTTTTACAGAACACATGTTCCCAATATTCTTCCGGAATCAGCCATTTGGTAAACTCAATATAATCACTGTAATTGGCTAAAGGCCAGTCGGTGCCGAACATGAATTTTTCATAGCAGTCACAGTAAGAAATCCAGGTTCTTAAAGTCTCCAGGTAGCCTCTCTGTTTCTCTAAAAGATTCGGAACGTTCACTTTTCCCTCCAGAAGCCCGGAAAGATCTGCCGCCACATTTTCATTTTTCTCCACCACCGCTGCCGCGTCCATAAGCCAGGGATTTCCAAAATGGCACATGACAAACTGAACCCCCGGGTGACGTACTGCCGCTTCATCCATGGTAAGCGGATGGCTGTATTTTAAATAGGCCCTGGAGCCGGCAGTCTGCCCCATATGCACTGCCACCGGCTTCTGATATTTTTCCGCCAGTTCATATACTGGTTCATAGGCGGAATCCGTAATATAGTATTTGTTGTATCCCGGATACAGTTTAATTCCCACACATTCCCTGCGTTTCAGATTTTCTTCCAGAAGTCCGCAGGCATCCTCCACGGCAAGGTCCTGCAGACAGGTCCTGTCTATGCCGATGCAGTAGCGCAGAAATTCCGGATATATGTGGTCTTCGGCTTTCATGCTGCGGTTTCCCATGACGATTCCGCAGGCAATGTCCAAAGCCTTATACTGCTCTCTCAAGTGTTCCCCTGTGTTTTCATGGCCTGCCTGTCTGGCCAGGGCATCAAAATGGGGATATTCCGGACAAAAGTGAAGATGTGCATCAATGATTTTCATAATTCTCCATGAGTATAAAAACCCTTGTTACCAAGGGTTTTTAATCGCTGTTTAAAAATATTTACGGTTTCCCCAGAGGTTGCTCCGCTTTAAATCCAGATACTCGTTATAGGCCTTTTCCAGAATCTGCTTTTCATTGGAAAACTTCAGAAGATGGTAGGCCTCATAAAATTTGTAGTAACCGGAGTCCACAAAGTATTCCTCCCGTTGTGGTTTACTGTAATAACTGTCTGCCATCATCAGATACCAGTGTACGTCTTTTTCTACCGTATCCTGAGGGGTATTGAAGGAATACTGGCTCTTTCCGATATATTTAATGATCGAAGCCGAAACGCCGGTTTCTTCCTTTACTTCCCTTAAGGCGGTTTCCTTAAACTCCTCACCTGATTCCACAGTTCCTTTCGGCAAAACCCATCCTTCGTACTTATTTTTATAATTTTTATAAAGTACAAGAATTTTACCTCGAAATATAACCACACCGCCACAGCTCGTTGCTTCTATCATTGCAATTCCTCCTGATGAAGGGCATCCAAAATCCATGCCCTTTTGGTGTGTATGATACGTTGAAACCAGTATACTTCTTTTTAAGGATAATTGCAACCACCGTTTCTCTCTTCTGATTACCTCTGAATCTTCATAGGGCGGACGCCCGGAGCTTCTTGTCCGCGGTACGCGGGCAAGAAGATGCAAGGCTGAACTGTTACTTACCTCTTGTAACAGTTCACGGGACGGGGAAAATCGAACGAAAACAGGCATCAGGCTTGCTTGTAAGGCAGTTTTCGTCCGGTTTCACCGCTCTGCGAACCGTAACCGTTGGGATTCTGAGACTGCCATCTCCAGCCGTCGGCACACATCTCATCAATGCCCCTCTTAGCTTCCCAGCCCAGCTCTCTTTTGGCCTTTGCAGGGTCCGCATAGCAGGCGGCAATGTCACCGGCACGCCTCGGCTTAATCACATAGGGAATTTCCTTTCCAACGGCTCTGGAAAAAGCGTGAATCATATCGAGGACACTGTATCCCTGTCCGGTTCCCAGATTGTAGATATATACAGCCGGAGCGTCCTCAAATTTCTTTAATGCCTTCACATGCCCCTCTGCCAGGTCCATCACATGGATATAGTCGCGGACTCCGGTTCCGTCAGGCGTGTCATAATCGTTTCCGAATACGCCCACCTCCTTCAGCTTCCCTACGGCAACCTGCGTAATATAAGGAGTCAGGTTATTGGGAATTCCCGCCGGGTCTTCCCCGATCATGCCGCTTTCATGGGCGCCAACCGGGTTAAAGTAACGCAGAAGGATTACACTCCACTCCGGATCTGCCTTCTGGATATCCGTAAGAATCTGCTCCAGCATGCTCTTGGTCTGCCCGTATGGGTTTGTACACTGTCCCTTGGGGCATTCCTCCGTAATCGGAACAAAGGCCGGATCTCCATAAACAGTGGCGGAAGAACTGAAGATTATCTTCTTTACTCCGTGCTTTCTCATAACATCACAGAGAACCAGGGTTCCCGTGATGTTATTATAATAATATTCCAGAGGCTTGGCCACGGACTCACCCACGGCCTTTAAACCTGCAAAGTGAATCACAGCATCAACTTTTTCCTTCTCAAAGATTTTCTCCAGGGCATCCCGGTCCAGCATATCCGCCTTATAAAAAACAAGATCTTTCCCGGTAAGCTTTTTTACCCTGTTTAAAGACTCCTCAGAAGCGTTGCTTAAATTATCAAAAACAACGACCTCATGCCCCTGGTTTAAAAGCTCCAGGCATGTATGGCTTCCAATGTATCCGGCACCTCCGGTAACTAAAATTCTCATCATTCCTGCCTCTCTTTCCCATAAAAAGTGTGCGCTTTCTCAGCTCTTTTATTGTAACACGGTACTGTCCAAAAGAAAATACGATTTTCTTCTGAGGTTATATATTTTTCCCGCCCCGCGAATCGTAACTTTTACGGCGTCAGCCAGGCGTCAAAGAGTTTTCTTGCGATGGGAGCCGCGGCCTTCCCTCCGGATCCGCCCTCCTCCACAATTACGCAGACGGCAATCCGGGGATTTTCTGCCGGAGCAAATCCCACAAACCAGCCATGAGTCTCTCTCCCTGTCTCAAACTCCGCGGATCCTGTTTTTCCTGCCGCCGTGTAAGCGTCCGTCAGAAGAGCCGAACCTGTCCCCTCGGTCACCACCTGTTTTAAAAGCGCCGTGAGAGCTGCGGATTCATTAGCCACCATCAGTTCTCCGTAAACAGAAGGCATAAACTTCTTTACAGTCTGTCCGCCTGTATTTTCCACATGGTCAATGAAATAGGGAGTCATAAGAATCCCGCCGTTGGCAACGGCCGACATCACTAAAAGATTGTGCATGGGTGTCACGAGGGTCCCTCCCTGGCCTATGACTGTCTGAAAAATCTCCCAGGTGCCCGCATCCTCCTCCATCTGATAAATACTCTTGTTATACGGAAGAGAAACCGACAGCTCCCTGTTAAATAAAAGCTGCTCTGATAAGTTCTTAAGTTCCTTTAAATCCAGGGAAAGTCCTAAAGAGGCAAAGGCTCCGTTGCAGGAATTGGCAAAAGCCAGCCCGAAATCCTGGTCTCCATGGGCAGTTTTATGATAACACTGGATTTTATAGGATTCATATTCATAAATGCCATCGCAGGAAAAGCGGTAGTCAGGATAGGTTCCCTGATTCTCTCTCATATACTCCAGGGCTGTGATGATCTTAAAGGTGGAGCCGGGCGGATAAAGCCCCTGGGTTGCCCTGTTTAAAAGAAGGGCCTCGGAACCGTCCCCGCTCACCAGCTCCTCCCACCGGGATGCCACCGTATTGGGATCAAAGGCCGGCTTTGATACCATGGCCAGCACTTTCCCTGTATCCGGTTCCATGGCAATCACCGCTCCCCGCCTGTCTCCCAGGGCCTCATATGCGATGGTCTGAAGCTCATTATTTAAGGTGGTCACCACGTTATCTCCCATGTTTTTCTTATCGGAAAGCTCATTTATGACTTTTTCCATCAGGTTCACATGGGAGTTCACCAGATAGAAATTGGCCAGGGATTCAATTCCCGTCTTTCCCACAGTAGAATATCCCACCACATGGGCAAACTGCTGCTCCTTTGGATAGCTCCTGGTCTCCGTCCCATCCCCGGACACCAGGGTTTCAGCCAGGACGGCTCCGTCATCGGCAAGTATCTTTCCCCGGACCACCCGTTTCTCCATCCCGTTTATTCTGGCATTATAGGGATTATTTATGGTATCCTCACTTTCAGCAAAAATGAAATATGCAAAGTACAGACTCATACAGAGAAATATTCCCACGACTCCGTAAGCAAACCAGAGGATGTTTCTATTGGCCTTCGGATTAGGCTTCCCCTTCTTCATCCTCTTCCTCCTCTCCCCGTTTTAAGATATAAAGTCCCTGGATGATATTGAACACAAGAAATGTGGACAGGGCAGAACTTCCGCCATAGCTGACAAAGGGCAGAGTCACTCCCGTGGAAGGGATGAACTTGGTAACGCCGCCTATGGTTAGGAACACCTGGGTAATGTACATGGTTCCAAGTCCAAAGGCAATCAGCTTATAAAACATGGCCTGCATCTTAACGGCAATCAGCATAAACTGCAAAAAGCAGCCCAGGCAGATAAAAAGAATACACAGGGCATAAATTCCGCCCAGCTCCTCGGAAATTGCCGCAAAAATGAAGTCCTTATCCACCACCGGAATTTTTTCCGGCATCCCCTGATAAAGCCCCATGCCAAACCATCCTCCGGTTCCCACAGCAAACAGCGCCTGGGCCACCTGATAGCCCTTGTCCGCCACGTCGGACCAGGGATCCCGCCAGGCCTCTACCCTCCGTCTCACATGGGCGAAAAGTTTATAGGAAACCATGGCTGCCAGAACGCCGCTTCCCGTTCCCAGTCCCAGATAAAGCCAGCCGGAGGTAGCCACGAACAGCATCATAAGATAGGAAACAAAATAAATAAGCGCACTTCCCAGGTCTTTGGAAAGGGCCAGAATCAGCACATGGGCGGCAGCCACAACCGTCGTTACCACCACATTTTTAAATTCCGTGGACCGGTAAAACATGGTGGCTGTAAAAAATACAAAGCTGATTTTCACAAATTCCGACGGCTGTAAGGAAATTCCGCCAATAGTCAGGAAAAGCTTTGCCCCATAGGAAACCGTTCCCGCCGCACACACAGCCAGAAGGAGTACGATTCCGGGGATGGCATACACCCATGGAAAACGTGCAAGCTGCCACATCCTGTCAATGATAAAGGGGATGATAAAGGTAGCCACTGCGGCCACTGTCACAATGGCAAACTGTCGCATGGCCCGCTCCGGATTCAGCCTGGTAAGAATGATAAAGCTGGTGCAAAGGAGCATGGAGGCGTTATTAAGAAGCAGCCGGGAGGCATTTTTATAGAAAAACTGGTACAGGAAAAGATAGCACAGGAAAAACACCACCTGGACTCCGTAAAACAGCAGCAGAGATTCCGAGCCGGTATTTAATACAATGACCAGATTCGCCAGAAAATGCAGCATGAACATGCTGACAAGCTGCCGTTTACAGGCATGGTTTCTCCCCTCCTCATTCTTCATGGAGAAAAACCGGAAATTGTAATATGTGTATAAGGCAATCAGCAGAATCATCAGATATCTGGAGATTCCCGCCACCAAAGTTGTCACAGTCTCACCTACTCAATACCCCGCTTAAAGTGTCCGCGGGTAAAATTTCCCACCGGAGAAGTTTTATCTCCTTCTTTTGCAAATTCTTCATAGAAGCTTTCCAGAACTTCCTTCGTGGTCTTTTTGTCCTCCATGGTAAAATTGAGGCGCCACGCCTTTGGAGAAAGCTTCTTTACCTCATCGGAAAGCCCCTTTAATGACAGCGGGCTTTCGTTGTAAATCGTATTATAGCAGAACCGGCACTGATTTTTCACCGGAAACCTTTTCCCCTTCCGGTCCTTCAGATACAGAACACCCGGCCGGCTGTTACATCCTGCCATGGTTTTCTGAATGCACTGGGCTGATATCATCATCGGGAGATATCCGTATACAATCAGTTCGCCGCACCCGCCAGTCCCGGCAATCTCTCTGGAATTTAACTCCACCGGTACTGTCAGGCGGCTGGCGCCGTACTTCTTCATGGTTTCCATGGCGGGGCCGTTAAAAGTATACATGCCATGATCAAAATACATGGGGAGCGTTACTTCCTGTTCCCTTAAAAATCCCGGTTCTTCCATGGAGCCTATGCCAAGAGCGTCAAAACCCGCCTGTTTCAGTGTCTCCAGATTCCTTAAAAAATACTGTGCGGTTTTGGAACGAAAAATTCTTGGCAGCATCAGATAGCAAAATGCGCCGGCCTTATGGCAGCGGTCCGCCAGCGTTTTCCAGTCCTCAGGGTCAAACTCCTCACTGGCCAGATAGATTCCAAAGGCCTGTCCGCTCTCTTTTTCCATAAAGGAAAGAGCCGCTTCAAGCTGATCCATGGTGGAAACAGAAACCGTAAATTCCGTATCCCTCTCCGGGGAAACCGGCACGCTCCTTGTTTCTTTCGTATCCGGTGCTTCAGGCTTTGCCTTTCTGCGATACCGTCTGCAAACTTCCGTTTCCAGATGATCCAGAACCTGGCGCCGCATCTGATTCAGAGCCTGGACCGGAATAAATGCATTTCCCTTCACCGTAACATCCAGTTTTTCAAACGCAAATGGGGAATCCCCGGTCTTTTTTAACTGCTTCTTAATCCGCTCCCCATCCATGGGAGCGCTTTTCGCCTCCTCCACCAATTCTCCGTCGGTCCAGAGAAGAATGGACGCGGCTCTGGCCGCTTTTTCTGCCATTTCTCCGGGCGGACCGGCAAGCTCATAACTTACCGTAAGTCTTGCAGGCTTCCCCACCTCAAAATATCCCACTCCATTTATGGGTATCTTTTTTACCGTATTTACATAGGTTTTATCCAGATAATCAAAAAGTTCCTGATTCGCTTCCCGAAAAGCCGGCTTTTCCTTTAAAACCACCATATCCCGGCCATTGTGCTGCCTGTAATACCCTTCAGACTGTCCGCCCCGGTCAAACAGATCCAGAAGTGCCTTTCTGTCGGCGGCATCCACATGGTATCCGCCGCGGCCGCGGCTCAAATACAGATCCACATACTTTCTGTAAATACTCACCACCCCGGCCGTATACCTGGGGCTTTTCATCCTCCCCTCAATCTTTAAAGAGCAGACTCCGGCCTCAAGAATATCAGGAAGAAGATCCAGGGTACATAAATCCTTAAGACTCAGGACGTATTTTTCATTGTTCTTATTTAATAATTTCCCGTTCTTTTCCACATCAAAAGGCAGACGGCAGGTCTGGGCGCAGCGTCCCCGGTTTCCGCTTCGTCCTCCGATCAGGCTGGAAAACAGGCACTGGCCGGAATAACAGTAGCAGAGAGCGCCATGGACAAAGGTTTCCACCTCCATCCCGGTCTCCTCGTAAATTTCCCGGATTTCAGAAAGAGAAAGCTCCCTGGCAGGCACCACACGGGCAGCACCCATGGCCTTTAAATCTCTGGCGCTGTATTTGCCTGTCACCGTCATCTGCGTACTTACATGGATCGGCAGTTTGGGAAACTGTTCATGAATACAGGTAAATGCCCCCAGATCCTGTACGATCACCCCGTCCAGTCCGGCCTCATAATAGGGCTTTAAATAAGAATAAAGCTCAGAAAGCTCTTTTTCCTTCATTAAGGTGTTGACTGTCATGTAAAGCTTACAGCCATGAAGATGAATAAAATCGATGGCCCGGATCATGGCCGCCTCGTCCAGGTTGTCCGCATAGGCCCTGGCTCCGAACCGGCTTCCGCCGATGTAAACGGCATCGCATCCCGCGTTGACCGCCGCCACCATACTTTCATAAGATCCGGCCGGAGCCAGAATCTCCACATTTCGTTTTCCCATAAGCGCTCCTTTAAAAAGAGGCCGCGGCATTCAATCATGCGGCAGCCCCGTTTTATCGTTTATTTGCGGTACCCTCTTTCCCGGTTTTTGCGTCCAGTTTCATCTGTGCACCGATCAGTTCATGCTTCAAGCTGTAAATTTCTTTTTCCAGCTCCTCCTTCTGCGCCCGGAGCATTTTCGTCTCCTGGAGAGTTTTAAAATAATCGTCCGCCAGGTTCAAATAAATCATCACTTCCTGATAATCCATATTCTGTCTGGTAAACCCTGGCTGAGCTTTTAAAATACCGATTTTTTCGTTAATGTAGGATGCCACTTTCTGCAAATATTCCTGTTCTTCGGCTCCGCCCAAAGTATATATTTTTCCGTCAATCAGCACTTCTGCGTAATTTTTTCTTTCCATGCCTCTTATACTCCTGCTTTTTCCTTTATTGTAACATAACCTGCCCCCCGGGGCCATAAAATAATTCATGCACAGCTACTTTTTTATGTCCAGTCCCAGATGGCGGCAGGCCGCCTCCGTGGCCATCCGTCCTCTCGGGGTCCTGTTAATGAGCCCGTTCATGAGCAGGTAGGGCTCATAAACATCCTCCAAAGTCCCGGCATCCTCCCCGATGGAGGCCGCCAGCGTCTCCAGTCCCACCGGACCGCCGCCGAATTTCGTTATCATGGCAGTGAGAATGGTCCTGTCATTGTTATCAAGTCCCAGTTTATCCACATCCAGAATATCCAGGGCAAAATCGGCCACCTGCCCTGTTATGACTCCGTCATACTTTACCTGAGCAAAATCCCTGACCCGCTTTAAAAGCCGGTTTGCAAGCCTTGGGGTCCCTCTGGATCTTCTGGCGATCTCCCAGGCTCCTTCCTCCTCAATTTCCACCTGAAGCACTTTGGCGGAACGTTTTACGATCACGCAAAGCTCCTCCGGAGTATAAAATTCCAGCCGCTGTACCACGCCGAACCTGTCCCGCAAAGGGGCCGTTAAAAGTCCCGCCCTGGTGGTGGCCCCCACCAGAGTAAATTTGGGAAGTTCCAGCCGGATAGACCTGGCAGAGGAATCCTTCCCCAGCATGATGTCAATGGCAAAATCCTCCATGGCCGGATATAAGACCTCCTCCACCTGCCGGTTTAAGCGGTGAATCTCATCAACAAACAGCACATCACCTTCCTGAAGGTTGTTCAGAATCGCTGCCATCTCTCCCGGCTTTTCAATAGCCGGGCCGGAGGTAACTTTTAAATTCACTCCCATTTCGTTGGCGATAATTCCGCAAAGAGTGGTTTTTCCAAGACCGGGAGGGCCGTAAAACAGCACATGATCCAGGGCCTCGCCGCGGCTTTTGGCGGCATCGATAAAAACCTTTAAGGTGGACTTTATTTTTTCCTGCCCGATATAATCCTTTAAATACTGAGGACGCAGAGTCCCTTCTATTTTCTTGTCTTCTTCTGTCTCTTCCGTAGTAATAATTTTCCGACTCATATGAACCTGCCTGTTTCTTTCTGCCGGCAAACCGTACTATAAAAAGGCCAGATGCTTTAAAGCCGCCTTCAACACGTCTTCCGCCGTCATGATTTCTGTTATGGATACCTTTCGCACGGCTGCCGCCGCCTCCGAGGCTGAATAGCCCAAAGCAGTAAGAGCTTCCACAGCTTCTTTTCCGGATTCTCCCACTCCTGTAATCTCCAATGCCCTTTCCGGCTCCGGGCTGCCGGAGAGTATATCCCCGGCATTTATCCTGTCCTTTAAATCCAGAATAATTCTCTGGGCCGTTTTGCTGCCTATGCCGGGGGCCCTGGAAATGGCCTTCGCATCAGCGGAAATCACCGCAAGCCGAAGGGCATCGGGCCTGATCGCCGATAAAATGCCAAGAGCGCTTTTGGGGCCCACACCGTTGACGCCGATCAGCATCTTAAACATCTCCATATCCTGTCTGGAAAGGAAGCCAAACAGACTTACCGCATCCTCCCGGACATTGAAATATGTATAAATCTTAACTGTTTCTCCCAAAGGCGGAAGTTCAGAAAGCAAAGATAATGGTACAAAAATATGATATCCCACTCCATGGGCCTCCACCACCACCGAATCTTCTGCCTTTTCCGCCAAAAGTCCTTTAATATATGAAATCACTGCCATTTCCTCCGGTATTCATCATACCATAGACCAAAAATCATTGCAAGGCTGAACTGTTACCGCCAGCTCTGACGAGTAAACTTTTTTATAGTTGTCTGAGCCAGAATTTCTATTCTTTTTTTCAACCGTCTTTCGATCTCTTTTTAAAAAAGACAATGGTTTCCCAGCCTGTCCGCATATTTCACTGTTTTGTTGTCACTTCCGTTCCTCTCTTCACCCCCTTTCAGCCGTCACCATTCAAATCTGATCTGAAACTTCTCTTCTGTCATGCATTCTTTCAGCCGCTCCTGTTTCCATGCTTCCAGCAGCCTCCGGTGCTTCTGCTCCCTGCTCTGCTTCACTTTTTCCCATAATTTCTCCCATGCCTCTATGACCTGTGAGATCATATGGCCTATCTGTATCAAGTAATAATGGTTTTTCCATGCCTGGTAATTGTGGCTGAAACGGTGCCCCAGGTTGTAGCCATGGTTTTTCTGGGTGTTAAACCCCTCATTCTCGATTGCCCATCTTCTCCTTCCGGCTTCTGACAGCTCTTTTACGCTCCTTTTCGTTACGGGCAGGTCTGTCAGGAAATAGAACGGGTATTTCCCCTCCCCGCTTTCCCCTCTCTCTATGAAGTTGACCTGGTGCCCTTCATACGCAATCCCTGTCACATAGTCATGCCACACCGTTTTTTCTTCCCGCTCCTGTCTGCCTTTGCCTTTCCCGACATCCTTTTCCGACACCAGATGCTTCTCTTCCTGGTAATTGTTTTCCAGCTTCCTTAATTTCTGGTATTCCCCGTAGATGCCGGGGATGCTGCCTTCCTTAAAGCGCAGCAGGTAGCTGCACCCAGCCTCCCTGCATTCCTTGAAGAAATTATCACAGGCATACAGGCTGTCCCCGCAGATGCATATCGGCAGCATCGGGAACCTTTCCCGCAGCCGTCTTATCAGGCGGTAGAACGCTTTCAGCTCGCAGTCCTGCTTCTCCGACTCCTCCTGGTTCTCTGCAAACTCCGTCATGATGCTGACGCAGATCTCCGGGTGCAGCACGATCTTCGCTTCCAGCACGTAATAATAATATTCCGTGTATTCCTTTTCGGTACCCCTGTTGTGCACACGGTGCAGGCATTTCCCGTCCGGTTTCTTCCGGCTGCTGTACAGCTGCGTCCCGTCTACGATGACCTGCCAGTACCTCCCCTTTATCCTGGCCTTTTCAAATGCCCTGCTGCGTATCAGACCCTTCACAAGCCTGCATACCGCATCCTGCAGTTCTTCTGTACGCACCCCTTTGAGGTAGTTGTTGATTGTCTCCCAGTAGGGCAGTTCTTTCAGATCCTGCCCGCTCAGGTGCCCGATGTTCTCAATTGCTGCTTCTGAATTGAATTCTTCACTTGTTTTCCGCATGCTGCTGATGTAAAATATAGAAGAGAGAATCTTTGTCATCAGCAGGACCTGGCCCTGGTAAGTAATGTACCTTTGGTCCCGCGGATCCCGAATCTGCTTCAGCAGGGACAGCAGCCCCGGGAAAAAATGCCGGATCACCTTTAACAGTTCACACGAAAGATGAAACTGGGCCAGGTGTTCCCTTGCTTCTGCTCTGGTGACTTTTTCTTTCGTTTTCTTAGTGAAAACCTCCTTTCTTTCTAGGGCTTGCGAAAAAATAGTTTTTTGGTCAATTCTATTATCTCGCATTTCCGTGAAAAATGGGAGGTTTTTTCTTTTAAAATTTTTTGCTCGTCAGAGTTGTGTTACCGCAGTCCATTTGCCGTTACTGTTTGTTGACTTTCTTCAAAAAAGCACGTATACTGAAAACTGCCTTACCTGCAGTCTTCCCGTTTTTTCATTCTGCACTCCCCTCCGGAGGATCCACAGGAAACCTGATTTTATTTATGTCGGTGTCGTGCAGGCGAAGGGCAGCATGCATTCAAAGGATGCCCGGTACGGACACCCTCTGAACGGTTACGGGCAGTTACGTTTTTCGTTTACTTCAGGAGAGATATATGATTACCATAGAAAAAGAATTTGAGTTTCAGGAAACCTATCCCCTGTCCAGACTTGGGAAACGGGAGGATCTACTGTTTTTTGACATTGAGACCACCGGATTTTCCGGTGTAAACAGTATGGTCTATTTAATTGGCTGTGTTTTTTTCTGGGAAGAAAAAGCCCGTTTCATTCAGTGGTTTGCAGATGACAGAGAATCTGAGCCGCAAATTCTTGAACACTTTTTCACCTTCCTGAAAAATTATAACACTCTGATTCATTTTAACGGAGATACCTTTGATATTCCGTTTCTTCTGAAGCGATGCCATGCATTCCGCCTTCCCTGTGGCTTTGACAAAATCAAGAGCATCGACCTCTACAAGCAGGTACGCCCTTTAAAAAAACTTCTTGGTCTGGAAAGTCTGAAGCAGAAATCCATCGAGAACTTTCTTAAAATTTCCAGAGAAGATGCCTGTTCCGGAGGGCAGCTCATTGAAGTTTATGAAGATTATCTGCGTACCGGAAAAGAGTGTCTCCTAAACCTTCTGCTGCTCCATAATGAGGATGATTTAAAGGGAATGCCGAAACTTCTCCCCATTCTGTTTTACCTGGATTTTCCAAACCAGAACTTTTCTCTTCTTCATATGGAAAAAGCCACCGGAGAAACCACGCGCCTTATTCTGACTCTTAAAGGGGACGGGCAGTCTCCGCTCCCTGTGGCCATAAGCGGCGCTGTTCCCTCCTATACTTTCCGGGCCTTTCAGGACAGGATTGAACTTTCCATCCGCCTTTACGAAGGAACCTTAAAATATTTCTTTTCCAATCCCAGGGACTACTATTACCTGATTTATGAAGACACTGCCATCCATAAAAGCGTTGGGGAATATGTAGATAAGGATGCCAGAATCAGGGCCACAAGGGAAACCTGCTACACGAAAAAAACGGGGGTTTTTCTTCCGCAGCCAAAGACCCTCTGGACTCCGGAATTTAAAAATACTTCTAAAGACAAATCCGGTTTTTTTGAATTTTTACCAGACTGTTTTAAAGACCAGAAGACCTTAAACCTCTATGTTCGCGAAATTCTCTCGTCCATGTGCTGATCCTTTTTTACGTAACCACTCAGGCATCTCCTGAGCGGTTCCCTTTTTTCAGAAGATACCGCAAATAAGCAAAGGTCTTTCTCTCCCCCTTCTCCATAAGCATCCGCAGGACCCTGTCCAGAAGGGCCTTTGTTTCCGGGTGCATGGTGAGGTACTTTTTATTCCGTAAAAAATAAAGGTAAGGAGAAGCATCTGTATAATTTTTTCCCTGGTAGATCTTTGACGCCGCAATCCGGTCCATAACCATCTCCACAAAGTAATTGACCGGCATTTTTACGCCTGCAATTTTCCAGTGGTCCTCAGGGCCCGACACATCGGTCCAATATTCAAAGTGATGCTTATTGCGGCCCTTATGATGCAGCCATGCCAAAGAATATCCCTTTTCCTCCCTTTCGGCGGTATTGGGGCTTCTTGTCCCCTGATAATATCTGACACCTGTCAGAAATTCCTCCCGGGAGTATTTTGACAGGTCATGGAGAATGCCCTGTTTATACAGCCCCACCTGGAAGCAGCCCTTCATGACCAGCAGCTTATGATGGGTAATTGTCAGAAAATGCTTCCACGCATTATTTATGTTTTTGTTCAAAATATTTGAATTTTCTTTTGCCATTACCTTGTATTTCCTATCTTTTTTCGCAAAAATTATTAAATCCTTTACACGATTCCATTTGACAACCATGGTAAGATGTGCTATTGTGAACTAAACAGTGGTTAGCTGTTACACGTCTAAAATTCGGAGGTATCCTATGAAAGGTACAGTCAAATGGTTTAACAACCAAAAAGGTTACGGTTTCATCTGTGACGAGGCAGGACACGATGTGTTTGTCCATTACTCCGGACTCAACATGGAAGGCTTTAAAACTCTTGAAGAGGGCGCTTCCGTTGAATTCGATGTAATCGAAGGGGCCAAGGGGCCCCAGGCTGTAAACGTAACCAAATTATAATCTACCGATTCCTCATTGTGCCTTTTTCTAATATCGTAACACCTGGTTAGAATCAAGCTGATGTGCATGAAGAGATTACATGAATGGGCTATTGCATATGGCAACAGCCCATTTCTGGTTATATGGGAAAGTTCTTGTTGCGTGAACGCGTAAAATCAAAATCACCTATGGCCGTACAGCCTTTCTTAACATCTCACTCAGTTCTTCCACCGTAAAAGTATAGATCTTATTGCAGAACTGGCAGCTCACCTCAATGGGCTTTCCTTCATCGATCATATCCTGTATTTCCCTTTTTCCGATGCTTATAATGGCCCGGGAAACCCGTTCCCTTCCACAATCACAAAAAAATCTGGTGGGAATCTGTTCTAAAATTTCCAGACCAAAATCGCCCAGTAAATCTGTAAGAATATCCTCCGGAGTTTTTCCTGCATCCAGAAGAGACGTGACAGATTCCATTTCACCAAGACGCGCCTCCAGCTTATCAATCATTTCATCGGACGCTCCCGGAAGAAGCTGAATAAGAAAGCCCCCGGCCTGGCGCACCGTATTGTCTTTATTCATCAGGACCCCAAGGGCCACTGAGGAAGGCACCTGCTCGGAAGTGGCATAATAATAGGTCAGGTCCTCCGCAATTTCGCCGGATACCAGGATGGTCTGCCCCACATAGGGTTCCTTCAGGCCAATGTCCTTTGTGACACTTAACACACCGACTCCCAGGGCTCCTCCCACATCCAGCTTGCCTTTTTCATTGGGAGGCAGCATCACATCCGGATGAAACGCATACCCCTTCACATCTCCTTTGGAGTTTGCCGTTACCAGAAGACCTCCGATAGGTCCGTCGCCTTCCATCCTGATGGTCAGAAGGTCTCTGTCCCCTTTCATCATCACGCCCATCATGGCCGCCGCCGTCATAAGCCGTCCCAGGGCCGCCGTTGCCACCGGGCTTGTATTATGGGCAGTTTTTGCCGTTTCCGTCATATCCTTTGTGGTAGCCCCAAAGGCCCGGACCTGCCCGCCGGCTGCTGTTGCTCTTATGATATAATCTGCCATCTTATCTTCCCTTCTTCCCGTTTTCTCTGGCAATCACATAAATCCGTTCGCTGTCCGCCTTCGGCGCGTCTCTGGTGAAGGCATCGTATGCCGCCACAAATTCCATGCCGGATTCTTCTATGGCCTCCATGATTTCCTCCAGAGAATACGCCCTCTGGCAATGGGTTTCATGGTACTTTCTGTAAAGATCTCCCTCTTCCCGCACAAAAATGGAAAGATCATAAATATTGATTTTTTCTTCCGGCTCATACTGGTTATCCCAGATAAATCCGGAGTCTTCCCGATCCTCGGCAATGGTGGAATCTCCCATGAGCACCGAATATTTATACTCCGTATTCAGGTCAAAAATAAATACTCCCCGGGGATCCAGGTAATTATTCACCAGCTTAAGGACCTTAACCAGATCCTCCGGCTTTGTCATGTAATTCATGCAGTCACAGATGGAAACCACCGCCCTTACGGTTCCGTAAAGCTCAAACTCCCGCATGTCCTGACACAGATATAAAATATCCTTTCCTGACCGGAATTTTTTATCCATTGCAAGTTCCAGCATTTCCCCGGAACAATCCACGCCAATCATGTCATAACCCTGACCGGAAAGGAGCTCCGTAAGACTTCCGGTTCCGCAGCCCAAATCCAGAACCAGGCCGTCCTCTATGCCATATTCCTTCAGAAGACCCGTGAGATACTCACACCATTCCCCATAGGGAATATCATCCATGAAGGTGTCATAAACTGCTGCAAATCCTGTATACGCTTCCATGCCTTTAAACCCCTGTTTGCTGTTATATGATACAAAAAGACAACAGTTACGCCTTCCGGCTAAACTGTTACGGAATCCAGCCCATTTAAAGTCCGCCTGCGGCGAAGGGCCGGATTCTCTCCAGCCTCCGCGTATTCTTACGGACTTTGCAGTAAGTGCAAAGTCCTGGGCTGAACGGTTACACCTACAAAACCTGCCACTGGCAGCTTCTTTCGGATGCATGGCAACAAAAAGCCACTACCCTTCCGGGGTAATGGCTTATCCGCCAATTTTCTTTACTGGTTGCGGCCACAGCATTTCTTGTATTTCTTACCGCTTCCGCAGGGACACGGATCATTGGGGTAAATCTTACGGTTTTCACGGCGAACTGTACCGGAAGCCTTCTGTGCCTTGTAGAGCTCGCTTCTCTTCTCTTCCGTGAGAATGGAGTCCCACTGAGGCAGGCTATAAAGCCATTTTGCCTTTGCCTCTACCATGTTGTAATACAGCTTTTCTGGATCGATTTCAATTTTTACAACCGTATCCTCGTCCATGGTCTCGATAGGGTTCTCATAGCCCTTTAAGCTCTCATTGATTCCATCTAAGAATCCTGTCATAATAAGTATTTCTGTCTCGTATTTATCAGCCAGCTCTTTTAAAGTACCCTCAACCACCTCACCGGGATTTGAAAGAATCTTTTCATAGATTCCCTTTTCAATGGTAAAATAACCGCTCCAGAGTTCTTCTTTCTTTTTATCATCGAGACCATCGCCGTATGCAAGGTTTCTCCAGTTTTCAAGTAAAGTTGCCATAGCAAAACCATCCTTTTCGTATTCTTATTTCAGAGCCCCGTCCGACTCCCATCTGTAACATAACGCCTGGACTATTATAGCATAGCCGAAAAAATCTGTAAACACAAAAATCCCCCGTCGCAGCGGTCTGCCACCGCAGCAGTCACGTCCATTTACCGCAGAGACCTCCGCTATTTTAAGAGAGACCAGGTAATAACGGAAAGGGTCTCAATGGCATTCACCAGTACTTTCTCATCAAAATCAAAAGCCGTTGTATGCTGGGCAGAGGCGGTTTTTGTCATGGAGCGCATATAGGTGGCCTTTCCTCCGTGAGCCTGCACCCGGTTCATCATAAAGGAAATGTCTTCGCTGCCCCAGTTCTGAGCATTTTTTATGGTACTGATCTTAAGCTGCGGGAGCTCATTTTCCAGGATTTCTGCGATCTGCTCCAGAAAATCCACATCACTCTTCTGGGATTCACAGGCGCCCATGGAGATCATACGGCACTGGCAGTCCGTCATGGCAGCGGCGGCCTGACAGATTCTTCTTGCCTCCCTGTCCATGTAATTACAGATTTCCGTGGTCTCGCCGCGAACCTCCATCTGAATCACAGCCTTTTTGGGAATCACATTTCTTCCGCTTCCTCCATGGATGGTTCCCACATTGACCCTGGTGATACCGCCACTGTGACGGGGAATGGCCGTTAAATTAATAACTGCATTGGCGGCCGCCACAATGGCGCTTTTTCCGTTTTCCGGGAAACCGCCCGCATGGGCTGCCTGTCCCACAAATTCCACATCATACCGGCTGTTGGCTAAAGACCCCCAGGTCCCCGGCGTCACGTCCCCATCATCCGGCCCGTCGTCCGGCGCGATATGGGTTCCCACAAAATAATCCACATCATCCAGGTGTCCATGGGCTACAATTGCCCTTGCCCCTTTTCCGCCCTCCTCGCCGGGCTGGAAAATAAGCTTAACGGTTCCGTGAAGCTGGTCTTTTATTTTCATCAGCACCTCTGCCGTTCCCAGGCCTATGGCCGCGTGGCCGTCATGGCCGCAGGCGTGCATCATTCCGGGATTCACAGAAGAAAACCCTTCCCGGTAAGGACGGTGGCTTTCCTCCTCATCCTCAAAAAGCCCAAGGGCATCAATGTCAAACCGCAGGGCCACCACCGGGCCCTCGCCGCACCGCAAAATACCGATAACACCCGTAAAGCCCTGTTTCATTTCCTCCGTCAGATACTCTGCCGGGGCTCCCTGGAGAAGCGCCAGCTCTCCGTGAGCCCTCAGCTCATCTTCATCCGGAAGGCCGATCCGCGCCTCATCCAGGCAGACCTGGCTCCCTGTGAGGACTTCATAGCCGAGCTCCGTCAGAGTTTTTGCAATGATGGCTGAGGTCCGCATTTCATACCAGGCGGTTTCCGCATGTTTATGGAAATCCCGCCTTCTGGCTCTGCTCACCTGGTCCAGAGCCCTGGCATATTCTATGATTTTTTCATTCATTTTTCATCCGCTCCTTCTATAATCCGGGCTGCCGCCCTGCTCTCTTTGTTCACAGGGCTTTTTTGCTCATACCGGCTGGCGCAGGCATCCCTATGTACGAAAGTCAGTTGCTCCGCACTTCGTGCTCCCGCAACCTTTCTTAGTAAATCTTATCATATCCAAATGTAAAAAACAATCATTGAACATGGACGGCTTTCTGTGTATAATGAAACCGTGAATTGTCCAGAAATTCCCAGACAAAGGAGTGCTGTTTTATGAAACCGGCATTAATCATCGGCTCCACCTGTGTGGATGTCATTATCAATATCCATCATCTTCCCAAAACCGAGGAGAACATTCATCCCGGCTCACAGTCCATGGCCATTGGGGGCTGCGCCTACAATGTAGCATATATGATGCGGCTCTTGAACGCTCCCCACACCTTCATAAGCCCTGTGGGGGGCGGCACCTACGGCGACTATGTGGCCAAGGTTCTCACGGAAAGGAAAATCCCCATCGCTGTCCGGATTCCCGAAGAGGAAAACGGATGCTGTTACTGTCTGGTGGAAGCCACCGGAGAACGTACCTTCATGTCCTACCATGGAGTTGAGTACTCCTTCCAGAAAGAGTGGATGAAGCCCTATGATGCCGCTTCTTTCGGCCTTGTCTATATATGCGGCTTTGAAATTGAGGAACCCACCGGCATAAATCTGATCGAATACCTGGAAGAACACCCTTCCCTGTCTGTCTGCTATGCCCCTGGTCCCAGAGCGGACCAAATCGAAAATGAAAAGGGAAAGCGGCTCATGGCCATGCATCCCATGCTGCATATCAATGAGCGGGAGGCCATGATGATGAGCGGCGAGGATTCTTATGAAGCCGCTGCAGCCGCCCTCCATGCAGTTACGAAAAACACGGTCATTGTGACCCTTGGGGAGCGCGGCACCTATTGTATGGAGCAGAACGGCACAGGCTATCTGGTTCCTTCCGTTCCGGCCGGGCACGTGGAAGATACCATCGGTGCCGGAGATTCCCATATAGGAACCATTCTGGCCTGTCTCACAAAGGATATCCCTCTGCGGGACGCCATCGCCTACGCCAATCGGGTTGCCGGCGCTGTGGTCTCCGTAAAAGGCGCTTCTCTGCCTCCGGAACTTTTACCGAAATTTTAGGCGGGCCCTGGCCCGCCTGAATTTATGCGGTCAGAAAAGAAAAGGAAATATCCATTCTCAAACAGCACCTCTCTTTTTTGTGCAGGAATAGAGAGGAAAAATTTAAAAATAAGCCTTATAATAAAGGCAAATATATCAGCTAAGCACCATATGTGCAGACAAGGGAGGTATCTTATGGAATGGGCCCACAGATTAAACCAAAGCATGAATTATATTGAAGAACACCTGACAGACGAAATTGACTACGAACAGCTTGGACGGATTGCCTGCTGCTCCGCCTATCACTATCAGAGAATGTTTACTTATATGGCGGGTATCACCCTGACAGAGTATATCCGAAGAAGAAAAATGTCTTTGGCGGCGGTAGACCTTCAGGGGGGAAAAGAACGGATTATTGATATTGCAGAAAAGTACGGCTACCATTCCCCAACCGCATTTAACAGAGCATTTCAGTCTTTTCATGGAATAGCCCCCTCGTCTGTGAAAGGAGAGGGCGTATCTGTGAAGTCTTTTTCCCCCATTGTGTTTACAATTGCTGTGAAAGGAGCGACAGAAATGAATTACAGGATTGAGACAAAAGAGGCATTCCGCATTATTGGCATATCTGCACCGCTTGACAAGGAAATCGAAAATAACTTTATGGTTGTGCCTGAGATGTGGCAGGAAGCGTCCATAAATGGAACAATACAGGAATTGACAGGAATGATGGATACGCCGCCCATGGGACTTTTAGGCGTAAGTGCCTGCAATGATGAAGAACAATGGAAATATTTTATTGCCGTTTCCAGTACAAAAACAAACAGTAAGCTTGAAGAATATACCGTTCCCGCATCCACCTGGGCAATCTTTCCCGGAACAGGTACAAACCGGTCCATACAGGAATTGGAGCAGCGGATTATAACAGAGTGGCTTCCGACCTCCGGATACGAATATGCCAACGCCCCCGATATTGAGGTTTACTTAAATCCGGATCCGCAGAACGCACAATATGAGGTATGGATACCCGTAACAAAGAAAAAGTAATAATGGCGGTTCTAAGGACCAGCGGTTTATCCATTCAGAGTAACAGTTCAGATACTCCCTGGACTGTTACAAGTTTTTAATTTTCAGATTCCGTCTCTGTCATAATTTTTCATATTTCTCTTTGCCGGATTATCAATCAGATTTCCTGTTTTCTCAAATCTTGAGCCATGACATGGACAGTCCCATGTCTTTTCCGCCCGGTTCCATCTGAGCCGGCATCCCATATGGGGGCAGCGAGGGCCTCTCCAGGTGAAAAAGTTTTTTGCAGTATGTCTCAGTTCCGGAAAGAAATGGTTCCATGCTGTTTTTGTCATGGGACGCTGAGGAGAAAACACCTGCCAGATTGGATTTCTACGTCCTGTGATGTGGTCACGAATAGCCATAGCGGCCACCATGGAGTTTGTCATCCCCCACTTGCCAAAGCCCGTAGCCACATACCAGTCCTGCCTTAACCGTGAAAAATGGCCAATGTAGGGCAATGAATCCAGTGTCATACAGTCCTGTGCGGCCCAACAGGCCCGCACATAGCAGCCTGGCCAAAGCTTTTTTGCCTTTGTGTACAGATTTTCAAAAGGATTATGGGCACACTCTTCTCCTGTTCTGTGCCCCTGGCCTCCCAGTAAGACCAATCCGTCCGCACTTCTGAAGGACAACCCGTCCGAATCAATTCCATAATATATCCCATCCACTTTGGGCCCTTCCACTGCCAGAACATAGCTCCTCTCCTGATGCATTTTGGAAAAATAGAAGCCCGGCCAGTTGGGAAAAGGGAAATGGGTGGCAAAAATGACTTTCTCTGCTCTTAACATTCCCCGATTGGTGTATATTTGGTGCTCCTTCACATGACGCACCCAAGTGTATTCATAAACCTCCAGCTCACTCGCCAGGTCATACAAAAACTCCAGCGGATGAAACTGTGCCTGCTGTTCCAGCTTCAGTGCCGCCTTAACTGAAAAAGGAAGGTCCGTCTCATAAACAATAGAAGCCGGAAGCCCTGCCCGCACTGCAATTGTCCGTTCCAGCTCCAGTTGACTAACCCCCTCTTTCGTCTTGGTATAAAGGTATGCCGGCAATCTTGCAAATCCGCACGAAATCCCTCTCTTTTCAATTAATCTCTCATATTCGTCTATGGCGGCCTGGCTGGCCGACGCATACCGTCCTGCCGTTTCCTGTCCGAAGGTTTCAGCCAGCCTCTGATAAATCAGGCCGTGCTGCGATGTGATCTTGGCCGTAGTGTTTCCTGTTTGCCCGCTTCCAATGGTACGTGCCTCCAGTATCACCACATCAACACCTGCTTCTTTTAATTGCCACCCGCACAAGATACCAGCCATTCCTCCACCAATCACCGCTACTTCCGTTTTTTTCGGCAGGCCGCCGGCCTTTCCTGTTCTTTCTGGTCTTTTTTCCTTCCAGATTGATTCCATATAATCACCTCTGGATATATTGTTCCCCAGTTATGGAAAAGCATGCTGAATTTCAGTTATCCCCGCATGCGGGCTTTCAATCCGGTCACATCCAGATCTTTTCCAAAACCCACCAGATATTTTTTCCTGACTCCTCCAACAAATGTTTTCGTCCAAACCTCCTGTTTCAGATCCTCATCGTGGATATACACCTCAATTTCCCTGACCATCGGCAGAATTTCCCCGTCAAATGTAATTTCACCTGCGCTGTTCCTGACAAGAACTCCCTCTTTCACGATTTCTTTTTTCATGTATTCCGCCACATGACAAATACCATGGACATGGTCTAACATTTCGAAAAGGATCTCTTTTTGAAGGCATTCTTCCGCTGTCATTTCCTCTTTTCTGAGAAAATCTACAAGTTTTTCCTCATTGTCTCTCAGAAAAGCCTCACTGGCCTCTTTCAATTTTTTCATTTCTTCTGATACCTGTTTCAATTCCATCTTTCTGTCCCCTTTCTTTAACAATTCCCCATTTGACATTTATTAAATGTCATTTCGGTGTCCATCTTAACATATATTTATCTTACTGGCAATCAGTGAATGTCATAAAGGGAGTATCTTATGTATAAAAATAAATCAGATGCCGGATTAAATAATGTCTGCGGCAAAAGAATCAGGCAATACCGCCTTGGCATGAAGAATGTTTCGCAAAGGAAACTGGCTGAAATGCTCCAGATACAAGGCCTTGATCTGGATAAAAATGCAGTACAGAGAATTGAAAGCGGACAGCGGTTCGTCACCGATATTGAACTCCGCGTCCTGGCAAAAGTACTCAATGTATCTTATCAGCAGTTACTGGACTGACTTTAAAAGGTTTTGTCTTCCCGCCCTGTTCCGGATTCCGCTTTCCCTTCCGGTCCATACCGGTACCACTTTGGCGACCAGCTGTTTTTAACATCCTCCAGAAGAATACTGAAAGTTTCCAGCCTGCCTGGTACCGCAAGTTTACAGGACCAAATCGCAGGAGGGCATCTCCATAGCCGCCATAAACATCCCTCCGGCACCCTGGAACGGTCCAGCACCAGAATCTGCTCCATTGGTATTCGCAGCATTTCGCTCAGCATCAGCAGATTTTCTGTTGACGGCAGAGCTTTTCCATTGAGCCATTTATAGACAGCCTGAGGACTTTCCAATTCCATTGCCTCCTGTACTTCACGAACCGTAATCCCACTTTCCACCAGCAGTTTCCGAATCCGCTTTCCCGTTTCCGCTTTCGATATCCGCCTCATCTCATTTCCTCCTAATTGATCTGCTGCATTCCCTTCAGGTATCTATATGATACCGCATTTCAGACAAAATGTCATTGAACCTTTGGTTAAATATACCATCTTTATGAAAGTCCCGGACAGCAGCCGCGAATGAGCCATGCCTGCATGAGCGAATTCACGGATACAGGACGGACCAGCCGGTATGGGCAAAAAACTACGAACTAAATAAGTGAAGTGATTTGTAAATACAGGCAGCAATTGCAAAAGCGCCAAAGGCGCGGAGCAATCAGCTTTCATCCATGGTGATGCTTACGCCAGCAGGCATGTCCGTTTACAGAGAAAGATACCATTCGCCGGGAATTTGGCATCTTTAACTGTATCTGCGGCAAATTCCCCAGCTTTGCTGCCACTCTGGACAAATTCGATATGGTTCATAACGGAATCAGGCACTGCTGCGCCCAATGTCATTAAAAAGGAAAAATTACGATAAAATAGGGCATTTTTTTACTTAATAGATTTTAGATAGTTTTAGATTGTTAAGTTATAGGGGAAATTATGAGCCGTATAGCCCGTGAAGGAGTCGTACATCAGCCGGAAGAAGGGATTTTTGCCTGCCATGTTAATTTTAAAATGACGGCGGCCTTGTGCCGGGAGTATTTCAGGACGGGAGCCGCGGACTATGAGAAGCTGTTAGGGGAAATCGGACGGCATATCGTGCCGGTCAGACCAGACAGCCAAACCAAACGTGACTTGAAAGCCAAAGGCTTTGCTGGCTTTTCATACCGGTTGTCATCATAACCCGGAGGGAAGAAAGATTTAAGTCCTTCCTTCCCTTCTCATAACTTAACGCCTATACTGACTGGGGGGACGCATAGAAATTATATAACGTGTCCTACGAATATAACCCAAAATTTCTATGTTTACAAAGGTCAGGCAATAGGAAAGCAGAAAATCAAAATATAACAAGTACACAACTTATGTAGCGATTTTCAGGGGGAACTCTATGGAAAATTAAGAGTCTCTAAAATTCCAACCCCCTTCCCTGAATGATTTAGTGATTTTTCTGAATCATTCAGAAAGAGGTTGAAAAAAATAATTATTTAGAAAATTATATATATATTTTCTGAATATTATTGCTATGATATATAAAAATAAATATTCTGCTTTTGGAAATATACAAACTATGGTATAGTTGTGTATAAACCAAAATTTGGAGGATTTGCAATGATAACAATTGCTGCACATGGCATCACCTATATTGAGCCGATTGATGGATGTTGCGAATGGTATTGGGGAACCGATTATATACATGGGGACTTGTATGAGGCCGCGGAACTATATCGGGACCATCACCTTGTAAATAGTAATTGCCTCATATTTATCCATTATCCGGATGGGCGTGTTGTTGAACCGATAAAAGGAAAGCCTGGGCAATATTTTGGTCGGCCAATTTCATGTGATGGAAAAGTGCAAATGTTATTGGCTGATTTCCCACAATCAACGCTCCACATCTTCCAATATGATGATGCCGCAGATCAGACCACTGAAATTGCCACACTACCTATAACAGTAGCGGAAAACTGTTACAATCTGATGTTAAAACAGTATCCTCTCATGCTGACCCAGCAGGCAAATGATGGAAAGTTTCGGGTTATTTGGCCGGAGGCAGTGGAATTCGAGATTGAAGAGCCAGAGACTTTTGTTGATAGAAAAGGCGACCAGCTATATTTTTCCAAGTGGTACGAGGAGCCGGATTATCGGGAAGAAGTTGTTGTCCGAAAATATCCTACTGGGGAAATTACAGAAGTTATTCCAGGAAGCTGGACACGAATGCCAAATGGACGAATATGGATTTTGCAATAATTTCCGCCGATATTCGCAATTCCGGGAATAATATGGAGAATCGTTATTGGCTTACTTGGTCTTTTTTCACTTATTACGGGTATCAAATCAATTCGTAGATGATATTTTTCAGTTTGTGCCACCAATTCGCAAACTGTTCCGAAAGTACGGACAGATAAACATTCATTTCTATTATAGATATTGACATTGGGAACATGAAAGCGAATTGGGAAATATCCATAACTCATAATGCTAAAATCCATAAAAACATGAAACCCCCTCACCTGTTTGTTTTGTATATAGAAGGTGGGCTTTTTCTTAGTCATAGAAACGATTATCTTAATGACATTGCTGTTTCGCCTCCGCTTTTTCCTTCGCATTCTCGAAAAAATATCTTCAGTGAAACAAAAAAGGGATTGTTTAATCTCTGAACCTTCAATCACGCAGTACCTTATATCTTGTTGTCTGTGTATTTCCAATCGCCTTTTCCTGTCCGTTTTTCCCTGCTTGTCGCAAGTACATAAGAAATATAATTTTAGTTTCCAATTATATTCTTTTGAAAATATCTCAGAAATTGTAACAGTTCAGCCTTGCATCCTCTTGCCCGCATGCCACGGACAGGAAGCTTATGGCGTCCGCCTTATGAAGATTTCAGGTAAAAAACGCTTAAGAAAACAAGGTTTCGACGTTTTTTTACATGAAATCTTCGCATGGCTGAACGGTTACCAGAAATTCAACTGCAGCATTTTCCGAAAATATCGGATACAGAAATCAATACAGGAAAAGCCGATTCTGTCACATACACTTTGTTCTATCGCATCTCCCGCTCCTCCTGTACAATCTCCACCTCTGTATTCTCCTCCACAAAACGCACAATCTCATCCATTAAGCTGTCAGCCCAGGCACTGTGCGGTACAATGGCCGCTGCTCCAATCACAATAGACTGGTGAATATCCTGGTCCTCCACTTCTGCTGCCGATACCTGGAATTTATTCCGAATCTTTGCCAGAAGGCTTTTCACTATCATTCTCTTTTCTTTCAGAGAATGAACCCATGGGGCATATAGTTTCAATTTTAAAACTGCTATTTTCATCCTCTTTATTTCTTTCCAAATATTTTTCCAGAAGGGAACTGTTCAGTACCTTCTCGGTTGCATGTAAAAGTCCGTTTAACTTCCCGACAGATTGGGGACATTTCATCCCCGCATGAGTTTATCTTCGTGTGTAAATTAAATCTGTCATGCCATTATATGACTGTATATTGAGTAACCTTAACTTAATCTCATGTTTCGTATGTTCAAAAAGCCGAATACCTGAACCCAGAATTGTGGGAATGACTGTGATATAGTAGCAATCAATCAAATCTTCCCTGACCAGCTGCTGAATAAGATTTGCACCGCCACATATCCATACATCTTTTCCATTTCCTTCCCGTAGTTTCTTTACCAGTTCAGCGGGACTTTCACCGGTGAAATAAATTTTATCAGAAGATGTATGTTTGTTATGTGTCACAACATAAGTTGTAAAATCATCGTAAACCCATTTATCAGGAGAAAGTTCAGTAACAATTTGATGATACGTATTCCATCCCATCAAAACAGTATCGACATCTTTCACAAAATCAGAATATACATCAATGTTCTCCTGGTCATTTCCCTGTCCGGCTAACCAGTCAACACCGCCCCTGCTATCTGCGATATATCCGTCAAGGCTCATCGCAATAAATAAACGAATTTTTTTCATGTTTCTGTATCTCCTGTGCTTTCGGTTTTCAGCTCTGTCCAATTTCACAAACCGACGGATTTTCCCCGTCTTCCATACCATCCTACTTTCGCAGGTATTTCAGATATGCCATAGTTTTATGTTTCACCAGTTCCACCATCAGCTTTTCCAGATTTTCATTCTTCCTTTTTACTGACTGTCCATCAAAAACTTTCCGGATATCCACACCAGGATTGTCCGAACGAATACATAATTTTGATGACAAAAACAGCAGATTATCGCAAAGCAGGCCGTCTGCACTGACAGCCTTTCCGGATCTGCCTCCAAGCAGTGTGTCAAGAATATGCACTTTGGCATAACGAATCCCCCTCTCCTGCATGGCCTGTTCCACTGTGATTTTCTCTCTATATATTCGGTAAAGAAGCTCCAGATTGCAGCAGCTGGCTATATACCGAATCACAGAGCTGTCATAAAAAGCGGTGATCCTGCGGGATGCTGATGTATGGTGCATTTCCTTTGGCTTTATATCCCAATTATGTACCAGCCACTGAAAGAATGCAACAGAATAATGGAAATCATTCTGCCTCAAATCTGAAGATCGGATCCGTGACAACGGCTTAAGCCCCCGTTCATAGGCCCGCTTCGCATTCATGCTCATGCTCTGTCCAATATAACCGTTTCCTTTAGATCCTGTCTTTTCCACTGTCCGCTCTTTCAGTATATCATAGGCCTCCCGTATGGTAAGGTTACAGTATTTTTTTCTCCTGTTGCCGAGATACAGATTGGCCCGCCTTCCCTGAAATGAAATTCTTGCCGATGGCTGCTTATGGATTCGCGCATAATCGTAGAGAAGTCCAATCAGCTTTTCCTTTGTGATTTTCATTTTCTCCAATCCGTCACAATATCCTTTCCGGACGAGGTCCGGGATAATCGGATAAAACCTGCTTATCCCCGATTTCATTCCTGTATCCCCGAAGTGTCCTCATCATATATGCCTCCTCATCATATATGCCCACTCACCATATATGCCCACTCATCATGATATACTTATATTTTACCACTGCAGACCTGTCATGTCATTGGACCGGCAGTTTAATCGCATAACAAACGCAAAAATGGGGGCTTTTTACTCAAAGAGAAGCCTTTGGTTCCCGAAAAACGGCCAGATAATGATCAAGTCGATCTCCACAGCCAAAAAGAGGCTGAATGCCGCTGATGCTAAGGCGCTGCATATAAAATCGGCAGAGCCATTAATGATACAGATGCGAAGATCGCTGTCTCTTTCGATGACGGACAGACTTTGGCCGTGTCCTCTAAACAGACGGTCCTGCCTCCCGCCGTGGTCAGGAAGACCTGCTTTAAAAGCTCTACCATATCATAATGCATCCGGGCAGAAACCCTTCAGGTTCTGACTTCCCTCCCCTGGTATCTATGGCCGGTTAGGGCAGAACTGTTACAAGATTTTTTGTACTGTTGAGGTTCGGCCGAGATTCCCGGTATAAAATTGATACAGATGATTCGTAAATTTGTGTTGTGACAGGAAGTGCGCGGATGTGTACCTAGAACAGCACCCTAACGGGTGGTGATCTGTCATAAGGCGGACGCCACAAGCTTTTTGTCCGCGGTATGCGGGCAAGAAGCTACAAGGCTGAACTGTTGCAACCAAAAGTCTGCCACGTACCAGAACCTTTGATTACGTCTAAGGTATTTACACCTCTACATAACAAAAGGTACTGCTTAATTACCAAACATGGAAGCAAGCAGTACCCTTATTTAAGAAGTATTTCAAGAAAGACAGCATTGTTTCTATTGAAATACATCCGAAACAGAAGGCCCTTAAAAATTTATTGCTTTCTCCCAGCGAAAGGCTTACAATATGAGTAAATCGGAAGTTAGCTTTACTTTTAGAAAAGCTGCATATACTATTGAAGGAGGTGCTATTATGGCTACTTCGAGCATCACTCATAATTTTGTTATATCCAATCCAAAGAATGTCAAACGTTTTGTTGCTGCCATTGAAAAAACAGAATATGACCGTACACCAAAGCGGACACTTCCCGGACGTCAGCTGACTGATGCCAACGAAATCTTAGCACTTATGGCAAAAAGGAAAAACGCAAATGTCTGAACAATATTTCACAGTTAACATTCGGGCATATTGGGATAAAGACAAACCGACTTATGTCGGAGAGGTCAGTCTTTATGAACTACTCTCCGATTTTTCCTGTCCTGACAACCCGGATGTAGAATATTTTTTATTACATAATGCAATCGAATTTACAAAAAAGATCAGTCCGTTACTTATCTGGTTTTTAACGCAGGGGATGCGGCTATCGTAGGTTATTTTGCCCTTGCAGCCAAACCAATCTCTGTTAATGCTGCAAACATCAGCAAAACAATGGCGAAAAAATTGGCCAGAGTCAGTATCCCGGATGAAACCACAAGTTCCTATACCATTGCTGCATACCTAATTACACAGCTAAGAAAGAATTATTCACTCCCACATGAAAAACGAATTGGCGGTTCCATACTTTTGGATTCTGCTTTGGAAACAATTAATGAAATGAAATATTCCATTGGCGATGTTATGGAATTTCTGGAATGTGAAGACAATCAATTTCTCATGGGTTTCTATACACGCACAAATTTAAACTGTTTGATTTGCGTATCACAGTTCCGACTCACGGAGAAGACCCATTTCTTTTGAAAGAAGCAGTGTGCATAGATCACATCTTCTTCCCCTTAAAAATTTTACTTGTAATCCTCGTGTAACAGTTCCGCACACCTTATGGCGTAATTCCACCTTCTTCAAAAACCCGCCATATCACGGCGTATCGGGTAATCATTTCTCGTCCATATGTGCTTCCAGATGCCCTTTAGATCACCTCGTTATTAATCGGATTTTTGATAAATTCCATGATATTAGACACCCTTGCATCTTCAAACTCATCATCCAATCCAACCGGACGGGTAACAAGGACTTCGTACAAATACTCAAGACCGCCGCGGGCATAAGAATGGAACAATTCCATATTTTCAATATACATTTTCTCAGATTTTGGATTCGCATCAAATGCCATCTTTGCTTTTTCTGCCGGTTCCAAACCGCGGCTGTCATCCAGCAAAAGAATTACCTGCATGATTGTATAGAATCTCATATAATTACTCGCTATCTGGTCCAGCTGAATGGTTCTTTTGTCATTAGGAGACATTTTATCATCTGCAAGACGTCGATTCTTACGAAAGCCAATAATAGCTGCCACTGCATATAAATCCAACAGCTTTGAGAATTTTGATTGATCATTAATTGTATTTTGGGTCCACATAGCATCTGCATAACGTGCAAATCGACCATTTAATACAATAGGTTCTGTTTTGAAGTAATCCAGTATTCTATCCTCTGAATTTTTCATTTTTCCGGCCATTATAATTCACCTCCCACATTCAAAGTAATCGTGGAATTATTGGCTGCCGCTTCTTTAGAAACTCTGTAACAGTACTCTGGCAGCGCACGTTCCCGCAGTCCAGAAGCTTCCCAGTCTTTATCTAACATGAAGATAATAACCTGTTCAGCAAATTCAGGAAGTTTCTTCGCAATCAAACCAATGTTTTCATTGCTCAGGTTAGAAAAAGGTCCATCAAGAACCAGCGGGAGCTTTACGGCACCGCTACTCTTTTCCTGTTCAGATTTACGTCTCCGACTTGCCAATTCAAGGATACTGACGATGTATGTGAAGTTTACTGCAATTTCTTCTCCCACGGAAAGGTTTTTTTCCTCTACGTCAGAAAGTCCACTCATGGAACGGTAATACATATGTATTTTATAATCTTTTTCCAAACGTGCGTATTTTTCCTTGCTGTTAAACATCCGTTCAAAGTTTTCTGCGATGATCTTGTTTAATTCCTCCAATGTTGGCTTTTCTACCCTATCAACGTCCTGTGCGGCCCTTGAATATATAGCCTTGGCATATTCCATTGCAAGATAATACGGCTTGTTCTGGGCATCCTGTTTTTCCAATACTTCCAGCTGTTTGCGGAAACTCTCAATATTCTGCCGATAGGAAATTATCTTGCCATCAGCCTCTCCTTTTTTTCTCTGAGCATCTGCCAGATTAGTTTTCGCACGCTTATACTTTTTACGCACTTCCTCCATGTTCCGACTGAGATCAATCCGGCGTTCCAACTCCGTGTATTCGTCCATATCCTTATCAATGTCCCTCTGATAGGATTCAAATACTTCTGCTTGATCATGAAGTTTTGAAATTAGCGCAGCAGAATCTTGCTGCCACTCGCTTAAACGCGCCTTCAAAAGCTTAGCAGGACCGCCAATCTTATTTGGATATACCTCTTCACGCAGTTTAAGCAGGGCCTGATAATGCGGGTGTTCCGGAATCAATTCCTCTCCGCAAAGACACTTGCCTTTTTCTAAAAGCCAGTCAATCGTATCGGATGTGACACCCGGAATATCCTTTCCTTCTAAATCCACCTGACTTAATACTTTTTCTATGCTTGGAAGCAGTTCTGAAACTAAAAGCTTGTCTACAGAGCTGAATTCTTTGATAAAACTAGAAAAAAATCTATTTCTGTAACCCTTATTGGTTTCTATCCGGTCTTTCAACTCTTTTAAACGCTTCTGTTCTCGTTCCGCGGACTGATTGCCTTCAAGAATCTCTTCATACTTCTCAATATCTCTCTGAGCCACACTCATATCCCGTTCACATTGACTAATAACGTTTTCCTCATTTTGAATGGAACGCTCCAATTGTTCAATCCTGTTCTGATACGTTTGCGATTCCGAAGATGTTGGCTTAATATTTTTATTCAATTTCTGCAGCACGGAAGATTTATAGTCACTGTTTCCATCCTTCAAATGCTCTTTTAATTTCAAAATAGATGTAATGCCAAGAATCGTGTTGATAGATTTTTTTATATCTTCTGTTTTATTATTCTTGTCATTCCAACGCTCGCCATCGAAGAAGAAATAATTGGATAACTTCTCCGGGAAAAATTCATTAATCTTTGACTGAACATACCCGCTGCGGTAATCATTGATTCTATCATCAATCACACCCTTTTCTGTCGGCACACCATTCTTGCTGATCAGCATAGTCAGTTTCGCATCAGCCACCGGTACCACATCATGGCTATAAGGGTTTGTGGGAGGACGCTTAAAGGATTGTTTTCTGACAAACTTATATTCAAATTCGTTTGTATCATCCTTATCAGACATGGTAATCTCAACCAGAACTTCTCCGGTTCCTTTAATTCCCATCTCTGCAATAACCTCTTTATTTAATAGAACCGCTTTTTCCTTTGTTTCATAATTCGTTGAGATGACCTCACCGTAAAGTCCCCAGCGAAAGGCCTGAGCAATCGTTGTTTTTCCAACTGTATTGTTTCCAAGAATCGCTGTAACATTCATCCTGTCATCGGTTGAAAAACGAATCGTATTCTTGCCTTTATATCTCATGAAATTAATAAGGGTAATTTCCTTAAATTTCAATCTCCATTCACCTCTTCCTTTGCCTTTTTAACCAAGTGCTTTGTGATACGATCAACCATCTGTTTATCATCAAACTCACCAGTATGGTCATTCAGCCATTCAGCTTTTCTTAAAGTCTGGTATAAGCTTTCAATTTTTTTTAAATCAACGGACTCACTCATCATATTCCTCCTCCATCTTCTGTACTTCCTTCTCAATATCCAGGTAAACATCATAGGCACACATGATCTCGTTGATCATGCCTTCTGCCTGCGCCGGGTTGTCCGATAGCTTTCCAAATTCATGAATCCTAGCCATTTCGCCTATGATGATATTCCGGTCCCCCTCGTAATCAAGAGGGCTGACGCATGATAATTCTCTTGGCAAGGTAACGAAATCATAAATTTCCGCATAATCCTTATTCGGACTACGCCTAAGAAGTCGTCCACGTCTCTGGATGAATTCCCTTGGATTTCTTGTGCTTGCCATGATAAATGCAGTACGAATCGAAGGAATGTTGACACCCTCATCCAGGCATTTAATCGCTGTCACCACCTGGAGCAAGCCATCCTGAAACAGGCTTTTTATTTCCTGACGTTCTCTTAAATCTTCTTCTGCTGTAAATCGTCTGGCCGTCATTTGAAGTTCATGGCGTATCTTTGCCGTCACCCCGTCAATCTGCCTTTCAATATCCCCCGTTTCTTCATCCTCCATGGAAGTTGCTCCACAATATACGAGAATGTGTCCTTCCTTTTTGTACTTCTGCATCATGGAAATTAAAAGGTCTGGCTTATTTCTTGCCCCAGCCAGCACACGGGAACGCTTAAAAAGAAGTAATTCTCCCTCTTTTGAAATCTTAAGTTTTCCATTTTCCTCGACCACAAATTTTTTCAGTTTTTCTGTAAGAGACTGATATTCATGCAGCTCATCCGGCTCCAAATAAACTGGCACAGGGAAATAGCGGTATCTGGTCAATGCTCCGTCTTTAATTGCCTGTTCCACGTCATATTCAATACATTTTTCTCCAAAATACTCAAACAAAATTTGCGTACCTTTTTTGTCACGGTACCGTTCAATCGTGGCCGATAACGCAATCCGACTGCTGATGTTTTCCGGCAGGCAGGCTGACAGACTTTTGGCTCCGAAATTGTGAGCTTCATCTATAATAAGTAGGACGTTCTGCTCTTTTTTCAATCGTATGACAATCTGTTGAATTACATCACCTGAAAACGTATCATTGGTTGTAATGCATACGAATGGCTCACCATAATTGCGGAATCGTTTATAGGACCGCACCAAATCATCCTTCCAATGCCGATTTTTTGATTGTGAATGTGCAATGATTGGAGATGGTCCCCAATTGATTTCATCCTCTTCCCACTGCCCTACCAAATGGATTTGAGGGCATACAATAAACACAGCAAGCTGTTCTTTCGTTTTCCTTGCTAATGCAACCATGCACGCCAGTGCTGTGTAGGATTTTCCAGAACCAGTACACATAGCAAAGATTCCGCGGCAGTCCGCATCCATCCAATTAGACACCGCTTCCTTCTGGACTTCCCGCAAGGAAATATCTTCCGGAATTCGGAATAGTTCCCTTGGCTTTACAAATTCTTTATCACAAAACTGTTTTTCGTCTGTTTGATAATCTATGGAATCACGCCTAAACTTTGACAGTTTTTCGATAATTACATTTGGAAACGGCACAACCCTGATTTTCTCTGTCTCATTTTCCCACATGCGGTTAAAATCATTCTCACTGATATCAACATAGTTCCGATTCGTTTCATCTCGCCAGTCACAGAAAACGTATAGTGATTCGAAATTATCACAATATGCATTGGCTGAAGCATTGGCAGATCCTGTATAGGAAATCCGATTCCCTTCCCCATCCATGAAAACGGCAATTTTCTCATGATAGATATTGCGATAGGTATCTTTTTCCATAAACGCAAGTTTGATTTCCAAGGTTCCGTTTGCAATCAGAGTCGCAACCAGATTCAGCCGTTCCTCTTCAAACGCATCCACCGGTTCTGTGAGACTGACATTCAATGCTTCCAGCATGGCTGCTTCCCGCGTTTTATATCCGAAACGGATTGCGTCAATATCATCTTCCTCCAGCTTCGGAGAACAAATCAACTGAATCCGGCCACCTTTTCTAGCAAATTCAAACAGGCCATACGACAGTTCAATTAATGCCGATGTTGAAAAGTACCCAACGGCTCTTTTATAAATCCTGCTTTCCCGAAGAACCGGAATCAGGAAATCTCTTGGAAAGTCATTGCTGTCTGACCGATACCTTAAAGCAATCGGCAATTCGGTAAACCCCATACAGACACCGCCCTTCTTATCTCCAGTTTGTCAGCTTATTGTTAATCGTAGTCACCACATTTCCATTCAGCATCTCAAAACGGTTCTCCAATATGCTGTGAATCTTCTCTTTCGTGCTCGCCGAATCTTCGGAAACATAACTTGTAATGTTTAATGCGGACTTTGCTCCTGGTGTAATCTTCTTTGCATAAACATCCAGGGCATCGTCGGAAATTATCTTGTTAGCTTCTTTGGTAATCAACACAAAGTTCAGCGGCGAATTACAAATATGCTTCGGATCCTTTCTGAGATCCGCTGTTACTTCCCCAACTTTTTTAGCAGTACCAAGGGGAATGACGTGATGCGCTTCCAATGTGGCTGCGTCTGAGCAAAAAACACTCACTGTTTTATTCGCATCGAACATGTCCGGATATGTCTGTGCCAACATATACTGACACACAAAAGAAGTTATGACACGCTTCGGATAACGATCTTCTGATACCTTGTCCATTAAAAGAAGAGATTTTTCCGAGAAATTCGTCATGGAAAATACATTTTTTTTAATGGATTCAATCCAATCTGCCTTTGATTGCTTTTTGACCGTTTTCAGCATGTTTTTCAAATTACTGATAAATGTAGTATTCTGATCCTTATCATATTCTCCAGAGAATAAAACAGACCAATACCATCCTTCTAACAGGTCATGCACATCGCGGTCATAAAAATACTCATCTTCCAAAAATACAACGGCAATCAATACAACCACAAGTGCGTAATTGACTTCCTGAAGTGTACGGATACCACACCGGGTCTGCAGGAAAAACATGGCACGGTCAATTGCCGTGATCGTCTTGTCACAGTTCTGGTTGATTTGTTCCGGTTTGAGATTAAGAATAAACCCTTTTTTAATATAATCCAGTTTAATTGCATCTGGTCTTAAGTCTGGAACATAAGAGTAGATACTCAACACATCCAGAAAAATGTCCACATATTTCGCATTCATTTCATTTTTTGATGTGTTGTAGCAGTCTGTATTTTCCGTTGCATTATATGTGTGATTCTGAATCTTACTGGAAAGGATCACTCGCATTTTATCTGGAAGAACCTTCTCCGGATAATTCTTTTCACTCATCATCAGTTTATGCATACGGCCAGAAAAATTCTCTTTATTGACTTTTGCAACCCTTGCCATAATTAGGTCAAATGTATTCAGGCAGACACCTCCACGGTTCAGGTTTTCGTAAATATCAATTGCCCGTGCTCTCTGGGATGATTCCACCACAATCTGGTCTAAGAAAATCGCATTAATACAGGAAGATAAATATTCCTTTATCTGAGTCGCCCATATCTTCCTTCTTGCTTTTAACTCATCTTCAAATGCCTGTTTTTTATCCAGTTGATTATAAATATCATCTGCATCATTGCCAAAAATATATTTCGTAAAATCATATTTCTCTGTATCAGTCGTATACTCGACATAAGTTGTCATGATTTCTGAAGCAATCGCTTTCGAAACTCCGTCTACGATCTCTCCAAAACGAAGGACAATGGAACTTTTACTTTTCCCGACTGGTGTTGCCATCAAAAACATCGGAATCAGATACCCGTCCCGGAATGAAATACAATATTGATCCAATGATATTGAAAGTCTTTCCGCTGGATTATACGGTTTCTTGTCGTTCGCATTAAATGACTCCACATGAATGTATTTTAATATCTGGGAAGTCAAAAATGGCGGAAGATCCGTATTGGGATTTTCAATTGGAAATTCCAGCCTTCCGATACCAAACCAGTCCTCTTCTATATCCGGGCGATCATTCCATTTCGGAAGTTTTAAAAAAAATCTACGTTTTAATGCCATAGGTGCGATCAGTTCACTAACTTTCGGACAGTTATCATGAATAATATTTGAAAAAACATTCGTGAGTACCGTCAACCTCTGCTGACCATCCAGGAGGAATTCCACTTCTCCGTTGATCTGCGTGGTTGCTACCTGCTTTTTCGAACATCCGATCACCTTGGCTGCATAATCATCTGGATCCGATTTCAACAGCAGAATACTGCCAACTGGCATTTTACAAAGGACGGAAGCAACCAGCTGTTTCTGCTGGTCTTCATCTTTCCATACAAACTCCCTCTGAAAGTCTGGAAGTAAAATCTGGTTTCTCTCAATTTTGTTTATGATTTCAACTAAATTCGATCTACTCGGCTCTGGCATACCTTTCCTCCCTCTACAGACTCTCGATTGCATCTAACAATGCATCTAAGTCCTCTTTTGTATTGAATGGGCCGATGCCGACCCGTATGGTTCCGCCATATGCAACATCTTTTAAATACTCATGGATATAAGGAGCACAATGATACCCCGTACGTACTGCAATATCAAATTCATCATCCAAAATACGTCCTACATCCCCCGAATCATAACCTTCCACAATAAAAGATACGATTCCAAGCTGCTCCTTCATGGTAAAAACAGTCACAGCCGGATTCTTGGAAAGTTGACTGGTCAGGTAATCTGTCAGTTTCTTTACATATTCCATGTGCTGATTGTCTTTTAACCATTCCAGTGCTGCATGAAGACCGGCAATTGCAACAATATTTCCACTGCCAGCTTCATATCTGCCAGGTGCGGATTCCGGCATAGATAAATTTAGGGAATCACTTCCGGTTCCACCTGTCAGAACACACTTTAATAATACATCTTTTGACAGAATAAATCCACCAATTCCAAACGGTCCGCACAGGGTTTTGTGTCCCGCGAATCCAATAATGTCAGCGTTCATATCCTCAAAGTTTAAGTTAATAAGACCAGCAGCCTGTGCTGCATCCGCAATCGTAACAGCATGATACTGTTTTGCCATTCCAAAAAGCTCTTTTACTGGAAGTTCATAGCCGGTAACATTGCTGATTACCGTTGAAATTACAATATCCGGATTCTTTTCATGGAAAAGATACTCCGTTTTCTTCAAATCAAGTTCCAGTGACCTTTGCAACGGAAGAACTATAACCGTGCACCCCGTCCTTCGTTTAATTGACTCCATGGTGCGGGCAACTGCATTATGCTCATACGGAGTAATATACACCACCGTGTCTGACGTGATATCCAATCCGTTTAGAACTTGATTAAACGCCTGAGTCACCGATGGTGTCAGTACAACATCTGCCTTTCCTGTGCAATGCATGAGTTCAGCAAGTTTCTTTTTTGTATCAAAAATAATCCTGGATGCCTCGCAGGCAGCTTTGTAGCTGCCACGTCCAGCATTCACGGAAAGTGTTCTGTTTACGCGATCCATTTCCTGATAAACCGTTTCCGGCCGTGGAAAAGAAGTCGCAGCATTATCAAGGTAAATCATTCTACTCACCCCATCAGTTTTTTTACAAGGTTCATCAGGATACCAATCTTTTCACTGTTATCCAACGCTTCATATTCATCTACCATATCGTCCAATGCACTCTGGAAGAAAACCCCGGAAGGTGACAGCTCATTCGGATCAAAGTCATAAAAATACTCCTTAGTTCCATCTTCTGCCGGGAGCATAATTTTCTTACTTTGCTGTGTGTTTACCGCATCTTCTTTTTTCTTGAGATCTGATACCAGCGTTTTTAAGACAGATTCAAATTCATCTTTCGTCTTATCGTTCCAGTCTTCAATAAAAAAGTTAGTAGCTGTTTTGGCAAGTTTCTCAATCAGATCGATGGATCTTCCATCCACAACATCGCGGATGCAGTTCAAAAGGCTCTGAGAAGTTGCAGGCAAAAGGCTATTCTTTGCTTTTGGCGGAATATTTTCATACCATACTTTTAAGCTCTGCTGAAGATCATCGCTATGGGGTAAACTAAGTGATCTCTTTACTACTTCTTCCGCTTGCTTTTTTAATCTCCTGGTATGTGCATCGATATCCTTCTTGGCATCTTCCACTTTTTTTAAAGTTTTTGATAAAATGCATTCCTCGAAAATATCTGGAATCTGCTCAAAAATCAACTCTCTTGGGTTTGGTTCCCCTGTCAATGCTTTACGAAACCGTTTCAGTTTCCGCATATCCTGTCTTGGATAGTCTCCTACCTGGAAGGTTGTTGCTGTCTGCGGCAGTGAACGGTACCATGTCTGAATAAAGCATTTCAGCCTTGCAAGCCGATTCATGTTCTCAATTTCATTGCAGTATTCACCATAGTCTGAGAAAAGTTTTTCGAGTCCTTCAATGTACTCTAACTTTTCAACAGTCTCCGCTTCCACATACAGGTAGTGGTTATCAGGTGCTGCAACTGCATCCACAATCAATTTCGGACTTAATGCAATCTCCGTCTTATCATGGTAGATGACCGGCATATCTTCAAGCTGCATCAGTTGTTCCGCAATATAAATCGGAAGCACACCGCGTCTCATTCCATACGGGGCACCTGTCAACTTATCCACCAGGGTTGCAAATGCGACCTTTTGTCCTTTACTCTTATGAATGAATGCAATAATTTCATTTCTGGCTGCTGCCAGGTTACTGTCATTTTTTGTTGACCCTATGCAGGCACGGTAAATCGTAGCTTCTGCACTTGTGCCGGAATTATACTGTTCAAACATCCTTGAATGGAAAATATCATCCAAGATAACATTCCTTGCTTTTGAATACTGTGCCGTAACATTGTGGCGATTAATCGATTCATTGTTGATCAGCGGCGTCTTGTTATAGACAGCTTCTGCGACATCACTGATCACACGGTTTAAAGGTTTTTCTTTAATCTTTTCGCTTCCATCTCTTGTATACAGTGTGGAAATATGCTCCATTGCATCTTCAATCGCCCTGTTCAAATCATTTAACAGTGTTTTCTTCCAGTTTTCCAGTTCGATACCGGCTGCCTCATTCTCTTTCGAGAATGTTTTGTCATTGAGCAGCTTCTGTACCGCCAAAAGATTCTGCGCCTTCGATTTTACATGCGGCATCTGTTCAACGATTGCTGCCATAACGGATCGGTCATTCAATTCTTCAAGGTGTTTCCTGATATTCTCAGGCTTTTCCTTATGTTGATTCAAAACCAGGAATAAGTATCCATCCGGATGTTTTTCTTTCGGCAGATAATCCATGGATGACAACGCCATGAAGGAATCAGAATTGATAATATGTACCTGGAAGTAACGGGTCATGCAGTGATCCTGATTATATTTTTTTGGCAAAACATACTTATTTTTATTCACGCGATTTAATACGTCCGGTACATTAATCTTGGTAAACTGTTTCTTTATATCATCAGAAATAAGTTCCTGCAGATTCACACTGACGCTGCCATGAAAGCTGTAAGTCTTTGCTTCTTTATTGAAAGCAATCAGATTTTGTTTGGTTAAAATCTCAATGGCATTTTCAATTTTTTCTTTTCCTAATCCGGTTGCCAGATACAGGTACTCCTCATTTACCGGAATATCATCTGATAAATTGACCATACGAATCACAGCCATGGTTTTCAGGATACTTTTCGCATCTGCGTCTTCTGCCTTATCAATCGCATGTTCCGCATTAATCCATTCCCCATGCACGGCAAAATCTTTCTCATCCGCTAAAAGCTGGGAAAAGTAATCATAAATCAGCGGAGCTCCTGCAAATGCCGTATCCGGGCACTGTTCAACATATGCCGCCAGGCTATAAAGATCCCTACTTGTCAAAAATGTAAACAGCGTACGTTCGTTCTGTGCGATTTTTTCACTCAGCTGAAGCAAAAGGCACGCTGATAATGGTGTCAACGGAAATGCTCCATTTCCAACAATGGAATCATAGTCGTCTTTATCAAATAAAGAACGGAATTCCTTTATCTGATAGGAACGATCCAACATTTCCTGGTAAGTTTCATCATCTCCGCTCCATCCGGCAAATTCCGGTGTTTTCTGAATGGCATCTGCAATTAGCTCGTAATTATTCTGGGAGGAAACAATAAACTTCTTTTCATTCAGTCGTCCCTCCACGCCAAGAAATGCATTCTTAACTTCTTTTGATAAAACATCTCCATAAGAACGGATTGCCTTATGTGCAACACAGGTCAAATGCAGCTGCTCTTCTTTGGAAGAATTGCAAAGTTCACACAAATCCTGCAATGTTTTCATATCTGCGGAAAAACCTTCTGTGGTATGCCCTTCGATGTATTTACTGAATTCATCGAAAACCACATAAATACCGTCATATCCGTGGTTTTTACATAACCTTTTATTCACAGACTGGTAAACAGAAAGTACATCTTCTTCCACATCAGGGTTAAATTCACTTCCGGATGTCAGTGCTGGATATGCGTTTTTGAATTTTGCCAATGCTTCATAATCATACGCTTCCAGTCCATTTACAATGTTTTCCTGCTGATTATGAAATGCTTTTTTGAAGGCATCGTATGTATCCGGATAATGTTTTTCCCACTGTGAAATTGTAAATAAAGCTTTAGAAAAATAATTATCCGGAACAACATCAGTGAAACCTTCGCGTTTTAATGCCTGGTTCAAACTTTTCACAAAGACCTGAGAGAGATTCCCGCTGCTTGTATTTATGATGACTGGAAGCAGTTTTTTCTTCTTGTATACTCTTTCTATTTCTGCTTTTGCGCCACCGTCCATTGTGCCAATACGCTCAAACAGGCATTCCAGTTCTTCCATATGATTGCCGGACAAAATTGCCAACAGTACCAAAAACAAATGACTTTTTCCTTTTCCATAAGGTCCTATCAGAATATTAGCGCGTTTTCCAGAAAAAGTATCCACCTCTTCCAAATATTCTGTCAGGAGTTTGATGGAAGAACGGGTTGGAATATATAATTTCAGCTTACTCTCATCATTCAAATCAAGAAGCAGATTCACCGATTTTTCAAACCGATGGTCAATCCTTACTAAATCAACAAGCCTCATGAGGTAATGCCCCTTTCATAATACTTTTCCAGTATTTTAACCTGATCCAACTCTTTGCACCGATCCGGGTAAATAATATCAAGGCCAGCGGTACGGTTTACAATAATGTATTTCTTTGCTTGTAAATCATCCAGGAAATCATTCACCATAATCCGGTTCAGATTCAAGAGTTTTCCTGGCATATTATTACCGTCCGTTGTATCATCAATCTGCATACTGCCTTTTTCGTTCAGTTTATCAATGAGCAAAAACAAGATAACTAGAGGATCCAGTTTGTTCATCATAGGTCTTGACTTCACAAATTTGTTTTTACCGGTTTTGGTAATCAGCCGGAGTTCCTCGAATGGACTGATATTTTTATCTTCTGGATCGTTTCCTGGATCGTCTTTGCCTGAATACATAGCCAGGACTGCTGTGCAGTCATCCCGAAGGGAGCGTTCTGATACTGACTCTTCTCCCGTTGCTTCCAGAATCAACCTATTTTCCATCGCAAACATTTCTTCACGATCAAACGCCGATGTCAGATCCATCTTATTGAAAAAGAGATTCCATACCGTTGCCTGCTCAAAATTGCTTACGATGTTGCAATGCAAAATCCAAAGTGTAAACACATCTTCGATATATGGGTCATACTTAGCGATTGCCTGTCCTAATTCAGTAAGCTGTACTCCCTTTTGAGGAACATCTTTGGTGATACCAGCTGTTCTCATCCAATACCGGATCGCCTTTGCCATGTTAGTACCGACCCCAAGAGTGTCTGTACCAGAATTTTTTGAAAACACTCCACTGTCCTTTTCCACTGCCTGTATTCCTTTTGTCAGCCATCCATCCCTTAAAATGAAGGATTCATGACCTTTTAACCTGTACTTTCGTTTGATCATTCCCATTTTCCTCTCTTTTTAGCGTTTGATGCACATTACTTTTCGCATGTAACATCCACCATCATAATGCGTGATGCAATGTCCGCATCGAACACACTTATCATCTTTTATCCTGTATGAAACCAATCCGGAACGATCCGTTATAATCTCGATTGCCCCAAAGCGGCATGCGCTTTCACAGCCAAGGCATCCCATACACATCTGGTACTTCGTAATCTGATTTTTAATTTTATCCTCTACTGCCTTTAAACTGTTGCTATGACCAACATTCTTATTGAGAATGCTTACCTTCAATGTGGTCTGACCAATCCTTCCCTGCAATTTCAGCTGAAGATATCCATCTTTTCCAATAATATACACTTCCCCAAGACGTTCATTTCCAAGGGATTTGTTAATATATCCGAACGGCTTAAACAGTTCATATAATTCCTCAGTAATCGGTCTTTGTAATTCAAAGTTTAGTGTATTTTCCTGCAAAGCACATGGTTCAAAGGTTAAAACAGAAGTCTGTGCATAGTCCAGCCCATTGCCTCCCTGTCTTGCTTTCCACCATCCGTCATCCACATAGACTTCCGGATCTAGCTTTCCAATTTTCTTTGCAAAGTCGATAAGCAATGTATGCCATTTTTCATACTGTTCCGGCATATAAATTTCTGATAAGAAAACAGACCAGATACTATTATTGGGACAGCACCAGCACCCAACCCGCGTATATCCTAAACGATATGCATCATTAAAATCCGTTTTGGTTGTCAAAAGATATAGCCATACATCAAAGTCCAGCCAGTCAATAATCGGAGAGACCGTTCTTTGTACTGCAATCTTCGGACTGTCCGATTCACGGTCATATTTGTTTCTGGAATTTGATTCACTTCTTCGGATGCCATAGAAAGTGAGGATTCTCTTCTGGTTTTTAAACAGTGTCTGAATCTTCCTCTGGATTGCACCAGTCTTAAAAATAGTGCAGCACCATCGCATGACACGGGAGGGTGGTCCTAATTGTTCGCAAAGCTCATCGAAATTCTTATCTTTGTTCTTTGCCGTAAGCACAAGTGTTTTTGGATGCTCCGCCTTAAATCGCTTTACATACTTCGCGGATTCCGGAAATTCCAGCGTTGTATCTCCGTATAAATGCAATACTTGCTGATTTCCCAATGCCCTCAAAACAAGGTCCGAAACAACGGTACTATCCTTTCCACCACTGAATGATACAAACATTTCTGTCAGACTGACCCCTTCCGCCATGGTCCGGATATACTCCATTGCTTCATTTGTAATGTAGTCATACCGATGCCTGTTCGCAATCAGGAACTTGTTGATATTTTCATTGAAAAAAATATATGAATTTTGTGGTGAAAGTTCATCCAACTGCTTCCGTATTTTTTTAGCATCCAAAAGTTTTATCTGCTTTACGGAAAACGGGACTTTTTTTCCGTCTGCGTAATAAAAATTTCCTGATGCATTCCACACCGAAGCATTTCTATATTTAAAGGGCTCACCAAGCATAATTTCCAGCAGCAACCGCTCTTCTGGAAATACCGGTCTTAAATCTGAACCAATCCTGCGGGCTTGTTTCCCGCAGATGGGACAAATTTCATCATATAATGGAATGTTACAATCATCACACCAGTAAATGTTAGAGCTTTCCACTTCCGCCCGTTTTCCACAAACAGGGCAGGTAGATGTTTCTGTATTCAAATTGCATTTTTTACAAATATATTTAATCATTTTTCTTCTCTCTTTATGCTGTCTCTCGAATCTGTAATTTCCATAATATCTTCTACCTGACAGTCTAGGGCGAGGCATATTTTTTCAAGGATGCCTGTGTTCACATTTTTATTTTTTCCGAGCTTTGCCAGAGCATTTGTAGATATTCCGGTGGCCATACGCAGGTCCATTTTTTTTCATATTTTTGTCGATAAGCAGTTTCCATAACTTGTTGTAACTGATTGCCATGCTTCCACCCTCTTCGCACAATCTATTGTAATCTGCAATATTTTTTATTTTTGTACATTATGTTAATCAAATTCATTATACAATGCGTTTACATAAACGACAATTAGTTTTTGAAGATACCAATGAAATTTTGCATTTTGAAAATAACCGCTTAATCTTTTCTAATACAATTATGGAAGATAAATTTACATTATTGGCAAAACACATATCATCCGCTATGATATAACTATCATTAATATGGAAAGATACAATCTTGAAAATGAATATGAACAAAGAAGAATGGGGATATGACTTCCTTATGACGAACCGGATTTTTTTGTGTAAGCTTCATGCATGGCTTGAAACAACGGATATTTCCAATCTTGTCGTGAATTCCCTAGCTACGTTTTTTTGCGGAACATAATGTGGTAGGGCTGGTATTTCTGCTTTCAGAGAGGATTGGATTTTATTCACCAGTCGACTGAATCATCAGCCAGCTCAATGAACACATGAAAAAGTTATTCGTACTTACGACTATGTATGTACTATTTTTAAAGTAGTCTAAATTTTAGCTGTACCTTCCCAATTATAAATACAGAACCATTGCCTGATTCGCGTTGCACGCTGATGTCTCTTGTAATCTCAAACATAGACGTCATAGATACATCAACAGTCATATTTCTTATCTCCTGGTCTTTTTCATTGGCATACAAATCTTCCAGCATCTGCTATACCTGTGTTATTCTTTTTTCTCAGTCACTGGCCATCGTCATCATGTTTTTACCGTGTCTGGATTCTGTCCTTCTTCTCTAAAAGACGTTGTGGACATTGCTATAGTAAAATCATTGCTGCCAGTAGAAATCTTTCCTCTTTTTTTTTATTTTCAAAATACTTATGGAAAGATTTTTCATGCATGATAATTTGTAGATAAGGTTTTTAGGTTTTTTTGAATTTAGGAATAAAAAACGCCAGTACTTCTGCTGATGTGATATACTTATATTTGAAAATACAAAACATTTCCGCACAGGACGCTTGAAAAATAGGCTATCAAATATCACGAGAACCTAAATCTCGCTGACGAATGTGACCGAGGTGAATCTATTGATGATGAGATATAGTGATACTGTGAAAACAGAACTAAAAACCCATTACATATCAGAACCAATTCAGATATAATACAAAAAATCTTTGATTACGTTTAATGTATTTACGCCACAACATAAAAAGGTACTGCTCAATCACCAAACTGGTAAGCAGGCAGTACCTTATACTTTATAACATTTTCAAATTTGACTGTATACTACATCCCCGTTATTGAAAAGACTTATTTCAAAAAAGACTCCATCCTCCCTTTTTACTCCGCCTCATCAATCGCCTTTCCGATATCATGCCGCATATACTTGTTTTCAAAATTCACCCACTCAGTTGCCTTATACGCGTTCTCCCTTGCTTCCTTAAGGCTTGCCCCGTTGGCCGTAACGCCCAGTACACGGCCGCCGTTGGTTATGAACTGGCCTTTATCATTAAATTTGGTTCCGGAATGGAAAACATAATATCCATCGCGGCCCTCGAAATTTTCCAGGCCTTCAATCACAAATCCCTTTTTATACTCTACCGGATATCCGTCGGAAGCCAGAATCACGCAGACGGTTGCCCTGTCATTGTCAAACTTTAAATCCACCTGGTCCAGAGTTCCGTCAATACATGCCTCAAAGACCTCCACAATATCATTTTCCAGTCTCGGCAGCACCACCTGAGCCTCCGGATCACCGAATCTCGCATTGTATTCCAGAACCTTCGGTCCGTCCTCCGTCAGCATCAGGCCAAAGAAAATAATCCCTTTAAACTCTCTGCCCTCCGCCTTCATGGCATCCACGGTCGGCTGATAAATATACTTCTTACAAAATGCATCCACTTCTTCTGTATAAAAAGGACTTGGAGAAAAATTTCCCATGCCGCCGGTATTTAAGCCCTGGTCTCCGTCCTTGGCTCTTTTATGGTCCTGGGCAGAACTCATGATCTTCACAATATTCCCATCCACAAAGGAAAGCACAGAAACCTCCCGTCCGGTCATAAATTCCTCAATGACGATCTCATCCCCGGCAGAACCAAACTTTTTATCCAGCATCAGAGTGCGGACGCCTTCCTTTGCCTCCTCTCTGGTCTGACAGATCAGGACACCCTTTCCGAGGGCCAGGCCGTCGGCTTTCAGGACAATGGGCATTTTTGCAGTTTCCAGATAGGACATAGCCTCATCGGGATTTGTAAAGGTTTCATAAGCGGCTGTCGGAATATGATATTTTTTCATCAGATTTTTGGAAAAGGCCTTGGAGCCTTCCAGAATCGCCGCATTCTTTCTCGGTCCGAATACCCTAAGGCCCGCTTTCTCGAACGTATCCACCACGCCGCCTACCAGCGGGTCGTCCATTCCGATCACCGTCAGATCAATCTCTTTTTCCTTTGCGAACTCCACCAGTTTATCAAATTCCATGGCTCCAATGGGAACACATTCAGCCACCTGAGAAATTCCCGCATTTCCCGGCGCACAGTAGATCTTATCCACCTTCGGACTCTGAGCCACCTTCCAGGCAATGGCATGCTCTCTTCCGCCGCTTCCTACAATTAAAACTTTCATTCGCATTTCCTCCTGTAACCATATGCTAATCAGTCCGGACCACCCTCCCCGGCGGCCCGGACTGAATCAAAATACGGCCATTATGAATCGATTCACCATAGACCGTATGCCTGCAGCCACTATGTTTTCGTACAGTCACCATGTCTTCACACGGTCACCATGCAGACCTGTCTGAACTGTTACGATATCTTCTCCTGCAAAAGATCATTTGCGATCATGTGAATGGCCTGAGGCAGAATCTTCCACTCAGCCTCCTCCATCACACGTCTTTGAAGAATCTCCGGCGTATCCCCGTCTTTCACTTCCACAGCCTTCTGTAAAATAATAGGGCCGGAATCCATTCCCTCATCCACGAAATGCACCGTAGCGCCCGTAATCTTCACTCCACGGGCCAGCGCGGCTTCATGAACCTTAAGTCCATAATATCCCACACCGCAGAAAGACGGAATCAGGGACGGATGGATATTTATGATGCGGCCGCGATACCTGGCAATCATAGCCTCCGGAACCTTCACCAGAAATCCGGCCAGCACAATCAGATCCAGGCGATAGGAATCCACCCTGGAAAGCAGCGCTTCATTAAAGGCCTCCCGGTCAGAAAAATCTTTGGGAGAAACGCACTCCGCCGCAATCCCGTGCTTCTTTGCCCGCTCCAGAGCAAAGGCTCTGGCATTGTTGCTGATCACCACTTCCACCTTCGCGTTTTTGATGGCTCCACTGTCAATGGCATCCAGAATGGCCTGAAGATTGGTGCCGCCCCCGGATACCAGAACACCGACTCTTAACATAAAATCACACCCTTTTCGCCGGCTTCGATGGAGCCAATCACATAGGGAGTATCCCCGGCAGCCTTCATGGCCTCCATGGCTTTGCCGGCATCAGCTGCGTCCACAGCCACCACCATGCCGATGCCCATGTTGAAGGTATTATACATGACCTGCTCCTCAATCTCGCCTTTTTTCTGCATCATTCCGAAAATCGGCGGCACAGGGTAGCTGTCCTTTTTGATCACCGCCCGGACGCCGTCTGTGAGCATTCTCGGCACGTTCTCATAAAAACCGCCTCCGGTGATATGGCTGCATGCGTGAATCTTAACGCCTGCCTCCTTCACAGCTTTCAGTGCTTTCACATAAATTCTTGTGGGGGCAAGCAGAGTCTCTCCAAGAGTCTTTCCAAGCTCCTCATAATATGTATCCAGGCCTTCCTTTGTAAGCTCTTTCTCAAATACCCTGCGGACCAGGGAAAAGCCGTTGCTGTGCGCCCCTGTGGAAGCCATGCCGATCAGCACGTCTCCCGCCTGTAAGTTTTCGCCTGTAATCATGTCCTTTTTATCGCATACGCCTACGGCAAAACCCGCCAGATCGTAGTCCTCCTCCGGCATCAGTCCCGGATGTTCGGCAGTCTCTCCTCCGATTAAAGCGGCCTCAGACTGCAAGCAGCCCTCTGCAACGCCCTTTACAATGTCCGCGATTTTTTCCGGATAGTTCTTTCCGCAGGCAATGTAATCCAGGAAGAATAAGGGCTCCCCGCCTGCACAGGCAATGTCGTTGACACACATGGCCACAGCGTCGATACCTATGGTGTCATGCCTGTCCATGATGATGGCTAACTTTACCTTTGTGCCGCATCCATCGGTTCCGGATAACAGTACCGGCTCCTCCATCTCCTTAATCTTAGCCAGGGAAAAGGCCCCGGAAAAGCCGCCGAGACCTCCGAGGACTTCCTCACGCATGGTCTTTTTTACATGCTCCTTCATCAGCTCCACAGACCTGTAACCAGCTTCAATATCAACTCCAGATTTCTTGTAATCCATGATTTTCCTCCTATTTCTATACGCCCAGGCATCTGCCTGCCGCGCCAGATCTGCTGTTTTCCAGGGCAGGCCCCAAATTCGGCCTGCCGATACGCCCGGCCTTTATTTCTTCATAGAAGCCAGATACTCTTTATAACCGATCTGGCTTAGTTTTTCGTCCTTCGCCGCTACTTCGTCCTTCATCTTCTCAGAATATGCCTTTAACCGCTCCAAAAGCTTTGGATCAGAAGTCGCCAGAATCTTCGCCGCCAGAATTCCCGCGTTCTTTCCGCCGTTTATGGCAACCGTAGCCACCGGAATGCCGGACGGCATCTGTACGATGGAATACAGAGAGTCCACACCGCCCAGATCAGATGTCTTCATGGGAATGCCGATTACCGGCATGGGAAAGATTGCGGCGCACATGCCTGGCAGATGGGCTGCCTTTCCTGCGCCTGCGATAATTACCTTAATGCCCTTTTCCTCGGCAGATTTTGCATAATGGAAGAAAATATCCGGTTCTCTGTGGGCGGAAATGATGGTCATTTCAAACTCAACTCCCAGTTCTTTCAGTATGTCCGCAGCCTGTGCCATGATTGGCATATCCGAATCACTGCCCATTACAATACCAACTTTAGCCATGATCAGCTCTCCTTTTCTCTCTTGAATGACAAACACTGAGGCCACCGCAATTGCATGCAGCACTTAATACAGTACTTATAAGATATTCTAATAAAAGTCTGTGATATGAATGTCTTTTCTTATTAATCATCATACTCGTTTTTTCCTGCTCCGTCAAGAGCAAAACAAAAAGATTCCCGTAACCGTTCAGATAACGTAACAGCTCAGATAACCTCTGAACCATCAGAGTCCAGAGCTTTATTTAGCTCCTCCAGCCCGGGAGGTGAAAACCGTCCGTCTTCGATGATGGAGGTCTTTGTCCCGTCCGGGGCCACAGCCGAGATCCGCTCCAGCTCCTTATAGGGAATTGTAATGTCTGTATGAACTCCGAAATAGGCTTTGGAAACATCTTCTTTTCTTAAAATAGAAATCTCGTTATCCCTGGCCACCATTTCCTTTCCGTCCGGATTATACATGGGGCTGTCCTCGGACCAGCTGTAACAGGTATCTCCCACAGCAAAATGCGGACCCATCTTCTCCACAATCAAAATGGGAAGCCGGTCCAGGATATGGAATTTTTCTGCCATGGCATAAGCTGTCGTGTTGGTTCCAATGGCAAACTCCCCAAGAGGAAGATCTTCATGCTGGTTCATAATCACCTGAACCACCAGATCATGACCATCGGAAATTGCTTTTTTCCGTTCTTTGGGGGAACAGAAATCCGGAAGGGATTCCGCAAAATTGTCGCAGGACGCAGAAATCACACGTCCCTCCCGAAACTCCATAGTCAGATTTTTAAACTGAATCCCCCCGATATATACGCATCCCACATTCAGAATTCCATTGGTCCCCCCAAGCCTTGGAGATGTGAACACCTCGCCCACAGGAATGTTTACATCGGCAACGCAGTTTTCAAATCTGGTCTGGGATGCCGGGTCTGGAAGCTCCATAAGATTTACCCGCATATTGGTGCAGTTATGGCCCTTCCCGAGAATCTCCACATACTCTGCCTGATCCAGCACATCAATGAGAGCCTGCTGGATTTTCTGGTATTTTTCGGAATCCAGAGTATTGATCTTAATGGTCTCTGCAAAAATTTCCTCAAAATCCGGACCAATGTCAGGAACCGGAAACGCGATAATCGTAAAGCTGGTTTCATCCCCCGGGATATACTGGTTTGCCACAGGCATGGACATATTTCTATATTCCAGATACAGCTTATGCTGCTTTTCCGAAAAGGTCCAGGCCTCTTTTTTGTTGACCGGGGTAAATCCTTCTTCCCCAAACACCTCAATGACCGCCGGGCCCCCATAGCCGGCAGCCTCTTTTTTATACTGCTCATAGGCGGTTTTAAGAATCGAAAGCTTTCTGTCACGGAACGCTTTATCAAAATATACAGCGCTGTCATAGCGCCAGTCATAGTCGTACTGCTTATTGGGAGAGGAAGAGGCATATCCGCCCCGCCCGGACGAAGATTTGCACACACTGCTTACGGCGCCGCGTGTAAAGATCACCGACAGGCCGCGGCTCTCAAAAATTTTAACCGCTTCCCGCACCACACGTTCGAATCCCAGGGGATAACGGATGGACACCGTCTTCTTTCTGGAAAGATCACGGCCCATGACGGAAAATCCCCGGATATAGCCCTCAGTGAAAGTTTCCGCCATTTTCCTTATGGTATCCTCAGGCAGGCGGTTTAAAAAACCTGCAACGGCAAGCTCCCTCTCTGAAACATATTCACCAAACCGGTATAAATAGGACAGGTCCGAAAGATCCTGCTCCATAATGATTTTTTTGGCAAAATCCAGGGACGGATCCACGCTCTCCCTGATTCTGTATGTCAGAGTTACGTCGCAGTAATCGCTGACGCACCAGTAAAGCACATCGTGAACAGACTTTTCAGATGGAATCCCTTCCTCCTCAAACAGGTTGTAAATCTCGATGAGTGCCTCGTTTCCGATTACCATATCCAGAAGCCGTCCCTCAAAGGCGTAGACAATATCTCCCCGGATTTCCGTATAGAGAAAAGACAGAAGCTTTCCGAGCGCTTCCCCCAGCACGGATACCGCATAGGACGGGTTCCCATAGCTTCTTTCATAATTTTCTCCGGCCACATCCTCATACAGGGCTTCATTGATCCATATAAGCTTTTCCTGGTCCCAGGAGCCGAAGCTGCCGTCCAGAACAGCGTCCATGACCATTTTGCACCGTCCGGTGAACCGGGACATTTCCCTGAAAAAATCCCGGTATGGCTCTTTGACGGTTTCCTCCTCCATAAATCTCCGGATCCTGTCCATGGAAAGTTCATATCGCTCTCTTATAACCTGATCTTCCATTGTAACGCAACCTCCAATTCCTTTACAGAGAATGCTCTTACAGAGTACTCTTACAGTGCAATGATAATCATGAACAGCCAGATCAAAATAAGCATTCCGGCTGCCACCAGGCTGATTTTCGCCAGCAGATAGTTTTTTTCTTTCTCAAAAAAGGAAAAAATTCCATAGGCAAAAGAAGAAACTGACGTAATAATGCTGCAAAAACCCAAAGCTGCCGCCACAGGCGGCGCATTTCCCTGGGTGTGATACGCAAAGCCGACAGCTGCTGCCATGAATCCAAAGGCCGCTGCCGCCAGACCTGCCGCCACAAAGCCGGCCTTTGCCAGCGGCTTTTTTATATAAGAAACTTTATTCCCAATCCGTTCCACTGTATCTGTCCCACACTCCTTTTAGCATGCAGAAAATAAGATATCCCGCCAGTGCGCCGATGGTATTTAAAAGCAGATCGTCCACATCAAAGCTTCCCACCCGGCATACAAGCTGGATCGTCTCAATGCAGAGGCTGAATACAAAACCAAGAATCGTTGCGGTATACCACTTTTTCATGCGCTCCCAGATAACCGGCAGGAAAAAGCCAAAGGGCACAAAAGCTGCCATATTTCCCACAACATTCAAAAAAAAGGCTCTGTATCCCAGCAGATGTCTGTAAACAATAAAACGCCGAATTTCCTTAAATAAAGTCAGGTTGTAGGAATACTCTGCCCTGACATCGGGACTTCTCCCCATCTCTTCGGCGAAAAACAAAAAATATGTCAGCAGAACCAGATACAGGACGAATAATAGAAGCCCCAGCTTCCGGTGTCTGTTTTTTTTCATGATATAATCTCCATTAGTCCATCGCAACGGTTCAGTCCTTTCACCGTTACAGTCCTTCTATAATAATTAAACAGCCTGTCGGCCCGAATATTTGTAACAGTTTGGCCCTGCATCTTCTTGCCTGCGTACCGTGGACAAGAAATTTATTCTATGACAAACACGGATAAGGTGCTGCCTTTTTACAGCACCTTATCCTGTCTTTCCTGTCAAAACGTAATTTCAGATTTTCTCTTTAAAAGCAGTGCGCCGCTTATGATCGCGATGATTCCCGTGGTCAGCCCCACAGTAGCAATGACAATACCGACAGCAATGCTGGCAGCGCCTGTGTTTCTCATGGTCTTATATATTTTTTCCATGGTCTGCTCTCCTTATTTTACGCCATACTGTTCGTAGTATGCATCAATAGCGGCCTTTAATGCATCATCAATGACTACTTTTCCCTTATATTCTCTCTTGTAAAGATGTTCCACCACTTCTTTCATGGTAACGATGGCCGTGGTCCTGAATCCGTACTTTTCCTGAATTTCAGTGAGGGCGGATTTTTCTCCCTGGCCCCGCTCACAGCGGTCCACGGAAACCACCAGACCGAGAACATCCACAGCGGCCTGGGCTCTGATGATCGGAAGGGTTTCCTCAATGGAGGTTCCCGCTGTGGTCACATCCTCGATGATAACCACCTTATCCCCGTCCGTCAAAGGACTTCCCAAAAGAATTCCCTTATCGCCGTGATCTTTTACTTCTTTTCTGTTGGAGCAATATTTGATCTCCGCGTCAAAATGCTCGCTTAAAGCCATGCTGGCGGCAACCGTCAGAGGGATTCCCTTATAGGCCGGTCCAAACAGCACATCAAAGCCGGTGCCGAAGGTATCGTTAATGGCTTTTGCATAGTACTCTCCCAGCTTTCTTAACTGTGCGCCTGTACGATAAAAACCTGTATTTACAAAAAACGGGGTCTTTCTTCCACTCTTCGTTACGAAATCGCCGAATTTTAAAACGCCGCAGTCCACCATGAACTCAATAAATTCTTGCTTATATTTTTCCATCTCCAAAGCTTCCTTTCTGTGTGTCTTCTGTTTCCGCCATGGTTTTTCCATGGCACCATCCCCGGGCTTTTCCGTCACTGCACGGTACTAGTGTGCTGACACATTTACACTTCGCCAAATGACTTGCCTGAATTTCCATCTGCGGCGTTGGCCTCACTCAACGATGCCACCGCATCGCCTCGTTCGGCCGCCTTGCAGACTGAAAATTCATTCTGCGTCATTTGACTGAAAGTAAATGTGTCAGCACACTAGGCCTTTACTTTACAGCGCCGATCAGTTCTTTTATGTCTTCCACATGACAGGTTCTCATGTATTCTTCGATTCCTGCCGCAATCTCAACGGTGGCGTTTGGATTCACGAAGTTTGCCGTACCGACAGACACTGCAGTAGCACCTGCCAGAATAAACTCAATGGCATCCTCTGCCGTCATGATGCCCCCCATTCCGATTACCGGAATTTTCACGGCATTCGCCGCCTGGTATACCATGCGGACCGCCACCGGCTTAATGGCCGGACCAGACATTCCGCCTGTCTTATTTGCCAGCGCAAAGGCGCGCTTATGAATATCAATTTTCATCCCTGTAAGGGTATTGATGAGGGACACCGCGTCGGCGCCTCCTGCCTCCACAGCCTTTGCCATCTCAGAAATATCCGTCACATTTGGAGACAGCTTCATAATCACCGGCTGCTTTGCCACTTTTTTAATGGCAGCCGTAATATCTCCGGCCACCCCGGGATCCTGACCAAAAGCCAGTGCTCCCGCCTTTACATTGGGGCAGGATATATTGATTTCCAGCATGTCCACATCCGTTTCCCCAAGACGTTCCACCACATCCAGATAATCTTCTTTCGTCTTTCCGCATACATTTACGATAATCTTTGTATCATACTGCTTCAAAAACGGAATGTCCCGTTTCATAAACACATCCACGCCGGGACCCTGAAGACCGATGGCGTTTAGCATTCCGCCGTATACTTCCGTCACACGGGGAGTGGGATTTCCCGGCCACGGGACATTGGCAATCCCCTTGGTCACAACCGCCCCCAGCTTATTTAAATCAATCATCTCGCCATATTCCATTCCGGAGCCAAAGGTACCGGAACAGGTCATCACCGGATTCTTAAGCTCTACTCCGGCTAAATTCACCTTCGTATTCATGCTTAATCCTCCTTTCCTCTGTTTGCCGTGTTTTTCACGGCATCCAGGTATACCCCTGCGGTATTTCTGCTGTCTGCCGTGTTTTTCACGGCACTTTCTTTCACAGTGCCGCACATGCACCCTCCGGCAATCCGCTCCCTCTGCTCATCCGCAGACAGAAGCTCCACATCATCCGCTAAAAATACCGGGCCGTCTTTGCAGATTCTCTTGTTTCTCACATTGCTGTGCTCATCCACTTCTTTTGTATGGCAGACACAGCCAAGGCACGCGCCAATTCCGCAGGCCATTTTCTCTTCCAGGGAAATCCAGCATTCTATTCCGTTTTCTGCTGCATAGGCTTTTAATGCCTTTAACATAGGGGTGGGACCGCAGGCATAAATCACATCGGCTTTCAGTCCTTTTTCCCTGATGGCATCAATGACCTTTCCCTTTGTTCCAACGCTTCCGTCCTCAGAAGCAATCACCACTTCGGCGTATTTTCCAATTTCGTCCGCCAGAAAAGTGGCAGAATCCCGGTATCCGAGGATGGCATACTTTTCACATTCCAGATGTTTTGCCAGCTCCAGCATAGGGGGAATTCCGATGCCGCCTCCAATTAAAAATGCCTTCTTATTTTTCAGAGTAAATCCATTTCCCAGGGGCCCCATGATATTTAAAGCATCCCCTGCCCCATATCCGGAAAATTCGAGGGTTCCGGCACCCGCAATCCTGTATACAATCCGCAGTCTGCCATTTTCTTTATCGGTCTCACAGATACTGATCGGTCTCGGCAAAAGCCTGGAGCTGTCATTGGTGTAAACAGCGATGAACTGGCCCGGCTTTGCTTCCTTTGCCATCTCCGGCGCATTTAACCACATACTGTAAATTCCTTCGGCAAGCTTCTCCTGGCTGTGGATCGTTACATTCACTTTCTTCTGTGCCATGTTTTCCTCCTTACAATACGCTGCTGATATCGGCAATCATATCAAGAACGGCCTGTCTGGAAGCCTCCGCAAAATGCTCCGGGCCAAACTTAGAATATTTTTCCTGCTTGTAGGCGGCAATGATTCCGCGGGAGGAGTTTACCACTGCCCCCAGGCCGTCCTCATTAAAGCAGTGGGCCAGGTCCTTTGCAGTACCTCCCTGTGCGCCGTAGCCCGGTACCAGAAAATACGTATTGGGCATCAGTTTTCTTAAAATCTTACTCATTTCCGGATATGTGGCGCCCACAACGGCACCCACATTGCTGTATGTACCGTCCATGCAGCCTGCGCCCCACTCAACTACCTTCTCAGCCACCAGCTCATAAAGCGGTCTTCCATCAATAAGCCTGTCCTGAAATTCTCCGCTGGACGGGTTGGAAGTCTTAACCAGTACAAACAAGCCCTTGTCCTCCTCCCGGCACACATCCACAAAAGGCTTCACGCCGTCCGTTCCCAGATAAGGATTTATTGTGATAAAATCCGTATTGAAACCGGAACATACATTGCTTCCTACTTTTATTTTTCCGATATGTCCCACTGCGTAAGCAGAGGATGTGGAGCCGATATCGCCGCGCTTCACATCACCGATTACAAGAAGGCCCTTCTGCTGGCAATACTCCACAGTACGGGCATATATTTTAAGTCCCTCAATGCCAAACTGCTCATACATAGCAATCTGAGGTTTCACTGAGGGAATCAAATCATAAGTACTATCAACAATTTCTTTATTGAACTGCCAGACAGCATCGGCAGCTCCTTCCAATGTTTCTCCATACTCCTTAAAAGATTTCTGAACAATATGAGACGGAATATAACCTAACATGGGGTCAAGACCAACACAGATAGGCGCCTTTGTTTTCTGAATCTTCTGTACCAGCTGACTAATCATAGTTTCCTCCTTACAATGCGGTTCCGTTGACTTATATCATCTTGTTGGTGTGGTCCGCACGGTGAACGTGCAAACCTGTCTGAATCGTTACCCGTATTTTTATAAATTTTAGCATAAGACAGGGCGCCTTTCAAGTCAAAAACCAGAACCCGGGAAAAATTCCACATTTTCCCGCGGCAGGAAGAAATAATGCGACTTTTATTAACTGTGAAAAACAATCGTACAAATGTACTCACCGTTCTTATAAGCTTTCTTTAAAAACTGTTCCTCGACCACAGTTTCCATGTTCATCCAGAATTCTTCCGCTCCCAGCATAATGTGGGAAAGCATGATTCCCATGTTGAAATCCCGCATGGCAGCAAGAGTTTTCATCCGGGGAAACATATCTTTTCTTGCAAACACGCAAAGTCTGTCTGTGTAAACCACAAATCTCCATGGCTGGGAATTGAAGGAAGACGGAGCCAGTCTGGCCCCTTTTAAAATCTTCTTCAGATTCTCTCCCGGCTCATCCTTATACACACAGAGACTGGAAAGGGGAAGACGTTTTGCTCCCTCACTGTCCCGGTAAAGCTTCTCTTCCGGTTTTCCAAAACCAATCACCAGAATCCTTTTAAGCCCGTCCCTCAAGGCCGCTCCCACCCTGGTTTCTCCCAGATAACAGCTTCCGACCTCCTTTGAAGTTAAATAAAGAACTGCCTGTTCCGCCACATATCCGGCATTGCGGCAGGCACTCTGTTCCTCTTTACAGTAAACAAGAAGATAATAAGGCGCCTCCACAGACCACAGCCCCCGGACCTTCTCCCTGCGGTTCCAGTGCTCGTGAATTTCAAGCTCCAGCCTGCTCTCTCCGTCCAAGGGCGTAATATTTGCAATAAATTTCCGAAGCTGCACTAAAATTTCTGCATCCAACGGCTCCATCCGGAATTTTCTCACGGATTGCCGGTTAAAAATTGCCTCATAGATACTCATGTCCGTCTCTCCCCTGACGCTGCCTTCTGCCGGCAGCATTTCAAATCAGCATCCGTTCAGATAACCTCTGAACCATTTTCCAAATCGGCAACCGTTCAGACAGCCTCTGAACCGTTACCCAGATCATTCAACAGCGCTTCAAACACATCCATCGCCTCATTGACCACATCCGGTTTTTCCATATCCAGCCCGCATAACCTCAAAAGCTCCACCGGCGTTTTTGAGCACCCTCCCTGAAGGAACCGGAAATATCCCTGAAGGACTGCCTGATCCCCCTCCAGAATCCTTCCGGCGATGGCCGTGGCCGCTGCAAATCCGGTGGCATACTGATACACGTAAAAGGGCCTGTAAAAATGTGGAATCCGCTCCCATTCATAATCAATATCGGAATCTGCCTCCACATCCGGTCCATAGTAAGTTTCATTGAGCTGATGATACAGTCTGCAAAGCACATCTTTCGTTAAAGGAGTCCCCTGCCAGCACATTTTATGGACTTCCCACTCGAATTCTGCAAACAAAGTCTGACGGAACAGGGTGTTTCTGAACCGCTCCAGAAGCTGGCCAATTAAAAATTCCCGCTCCCTTTCGTCCTCTGCCCGTTCCATGAGATTTTTAAGAAGCAGCACCTCGTTGCAGGTGGAGGCCACTTCTGCCACAAAGATCCGGTATCCCGCATAGGTATATGGCTGGCTTTTTGCCGAATACCAGGAATGCAGGGAATGCCCCATTTCATGGGCCAGGGTAAGGACAGAATTTAAGGAATCATCATAGCTCATGAGTACATAGGGATGAACCCCGTAAGTGTGGATGGAATAGCCGCCGCTTCTTTTTCCCCTGTTTTCATAAACATCTATCCAGCGGCCTGAAAATCCTTCCTTCAGGATTTTTCCGTATTCCTCTCCCAGAGGCTTTAATCCGTCCACAATGAGCTGCTGCGCTTCCTCATACGTATATTTCCTGTTAAAATCCGGTGTCATGGGCGCATAAAGGTCATACATATGAAGGCGGTCCAGGGAAAGCCGCTTCTTTTTAAGAGCCATATACCGGTGCAGGGATGGCAGCCGCTTCTTCACTGCTTCAATCAGATTATCATAAACCGCTTCCGGAATTTCATTGGCAGAAAGGTAAAACTCCCTGGTGGAAGAATACTTACGCACCTTTGCAAAGAAACAGGCCTGTTTTAAATTTCCCTCAAAAACCGCCGCCACGGTATTGGCAAACTGACGGTAAGCGCTGTAATAGCTGTGAAACGCCGCCTCCCTGACAGAACGGTTTCTGCTTTCCAGAAGACTCCCGTACTTTCCGTGGGTCACCTCTGTGAGGATTCCGTTTTCATCTTTCACCGGTGGAAATTTAATGTCTGCGTTGTTAAATAAGGAAAAAACAGAAAACGGTGTCCCGGCCATTTCTCCTGCTCCTGCCAGCAACGTTTCCTCAGCTTCTGAAAGCATGTGTTCCCGTTTATCCATAAGTCTTAAAAGCACCAGGTGGTAGCCGGAAAGGCACTTTTCCTCTAAAAACTGGTTCATTTTCTCTTCCGGAATGGAAAGTATCTCCGGTTCTGCAAAAGAAGATGCCTCTCTTGCCTTTAAAGCCAAAGTTCTGGCCCTTGAAACCAGCGCCTGAGACTCTCCCAGGGATGTATCCTCATCATTTTTCTGCTGGGAATAGCAGAGCAGCCGGGATAATTTCTGATCCAGCCCCTCATCAAAAACCAGATACTGGAGAAGCGCCTTTGCGGACTGACCCAGATGGCCTTTAAACTGTCTGTAAGACGGAATTTCCGCTTCAATTTCATCTGCCAGAATCTCTGCGGCTTCTTCAGAAGGAATCAGATCCTCCAGCTTCCATTTGTATTTCTCTTCCATTTCCCAACGATTTTTAAGTTCTTCGCCCATGGATTCTCCTTTCTGCGGTTTAAATAAGCCCTGACACCAGGGGAACTGCCGCCACCGTCATAAGTCCGGCCACGGCTATGGAAAGACTGCTCATGGCCCCTTCCACTTCTCCAAGCTCCAGAGCCTTTGCTGTACCGATGGCATGGGCGGCAGTTCCCAGGGCCAGCCCTCTGGCAATGGGATGCTTTACGCCGATGATTCGGAACCAGAACTCTGCCGCCATGTTCCCCAGGATCCCTGTGATAATAATGCTTACGATGGTGATGGTCACAATTCCCCCTGCTTCCTCGGAAACTCCCATACCGATGGCTGTGGTAATAGATTTGGGAAGAAGGGACACATAATGCACATGCTCCAGCTTAAACACCAGTGACATAAGGAAAACACTGACCACACTTCCCGCCACACCGGATGTAATACCAATCATCACAGCCACAAAATTTTTCTTCAAAAGCTCAAGCTGCCTGTAAAGCGGAATGGCAAGGCAGACCGTAGCCGGGGTGAGGAAATAGCTGATATGGGAAGCGCCCTCATTATAATCACTGTAAGATATCCCCGTGGCTTTTAAAAAGGCAATTACCAGGATAATGGCAATCAGCAGCGGATTTAAAACCGCCCATCCCAGTTTTTTCTTCAGCCACATTCCAATAAGATATGCGGACACGCTGATAAACATTCCTGAATACAAGGACATATTATTTTTCCTCCCTCTCTTTTCCCGCTTTCTCTTTTCCGTTCAGCACAGCCTCGGCCGCCTTTCCTGTAATGGTCATGACGAGAAAAGTGGACAGCACCGTAATTACAATAAAAGGTACTAAAATAGCTTTAAGCTCTTCAAATTTTTCAATCAGTCCCACAGCCGCGGGAATGAACATTAAAGGCATCAAATCCAAAAGCAGGTTTCCGGTGGCCGCCACATCCGAAAGACGGACAGCTTTGGTGCATAAAAGTCCCAGAAGGATAAAAAGTCCGTAAACTCCGGCAGGAACCGGAAGAGGGATGAATTTGTTTAAAATCTCCCCCACCATGGTAATCCCAAATATGATTGCAACTTCCTTTAAGTACTTCATAAGACGATCTCCTCTTTTTGTCGATGTCATCATTTTAGCACCGTCTTCCTCTCGCGGCAATAGAAAAAAAGCCACAAAAAATCGGTTGAAACCGGCCCGTTTTCTGTACTATACTTTAAGTACCACCATCTTAAATTTAAGGAGCGCAGACTATGGATATCTTCATTACCTCATGTTTAAATTCTTCCCAGAAAGAATCCGTTCAATCCCTTCTGGCAGACGTAAAGAAAAAAGAATCCCTCACCGTTTCCTTTCCCATGGAAGACGGAGAGCTTTTTCTTTTAGGCAAAATCGGGAAAAAGTTGTGCGCGGTCCTTTCGTTCATCAGGGAAAGCGAACTGTCTTATGAATGCTCCGCCTTTACCCATCCGTCTTTCCGCCGGCAGGGCCTTTTTTCCCGTTTGCTGGAAAAAGGCCTTTCCCTTCTGCCTCCGGAAGCTGAACTTTTTTTCTACACCGACGGGAACAGTTCTGATGCCTTAAATACCTTAGACGCCATCGGTGCCATACTCTGTTCAAAGGAACACATGATGACCCTTTCCCCGGAAAAGGGCCGGGATTTTCCCATTTCCGGGCTTACGGTCTCAGAGACCGCAGAATCCGGTTCCCCTCTCCTTTTATTCACAGATTCTTTTGGCTCCGTCCGAATCCTTGTTTACCCGTCCCATTACTATCTCTATGATTTTGAAATTCAGGACAATTTCCGAAACCAGGGCCATGGGACTGCGCTTCTTCGCAAAGTCCTCTCCTTCCTGGCCGCGAAAAAAGCAATGCCAGTCCGGCTTCAGGTATCCGGGGACAACCTTCCTGCGATCCGGCTTTACGAAAAGACAGGATTCCAGATTTCTGAAACCCTGTCCTGCTTTCTGTATTAAATTAATGTTTATCAAAGGCAAGGGCGGAGGGGCCGCTTTCCCGGTCCTCAATTTTCCGGCGAATTGCCAGCATTTCCCGGTCCGTAGCGGCAATGATTTCCGCACAGGCCTTTAAATCCTCACTGATCTCCCCGGAATCGTCCAGATTTTTCTTATATTTCATCTGGTGATCCAGGCTGGCCCAGAAATCCATCGCCATGGTGCGGATCTGAACTTCCACACGCATTTTCTCCTTGCGGTCCGAAAAGAACACGGGAATTTCGATAATCATATGATAGCTTCGGTAGCCATTCACCTTCGGACAGCGGATATAGTCCTTCACCATCAGAACCTCCACGTCATCCTGCCGGGCCAGCATTTCCGCCACCTCATAAATATCATCAATGAAGGAACAGATCACCCGAATTCCCGCCACGTCATAAAGATGTTCCGATATGGACCGCACAGTCAGGGGATGTCCCCGCCGCTGGAGCTTATCCAGAATGCTCCGCGGTTTTTTTACCCTGGATTTAATCATCTGGATGGGGTTTCTCTGGTTTCGTATAGCCAGATCATCGTTAAGGACCTCAAGCTTTGTCTTCACTTCCCGAATGGCACATGAATACATCATCATAATCTGCTGGAACCGCTGGGCCTCATTCAGGAAACTCTCTGGTATTTCGATGGCTCCCGGCGCATTTACCGCTGACTGGAGCAGCCCGTTGTTGGGGTTCATATTAAAATTCATTGGTACACCTCGTTACTTATGTCTGCTGTTCTTCTGTCTGTTACTCTCTTGTCTTTTACTCTTCAGCCCATTATTTTTCTATATTATATTATACAGGAAATTGCTCTGTCCCACAATGTCTCAAACCTTAATTTTCTATAAAACTTTCTAAGGTCCGGCTTCTTTACAAGGAACCGAAACTGTGCTATGATAGCCCTATACTAGGATACATAAACAACCAGGATTTTGGGAGGGTAAAACTATGAAAACTTTAGGCTATTACAATGGGAATTTCGGTCCTCTGGAAGAAATGACCGTGCCGATGAATGACCGTGTCTGCTATTTCGGTGACGGCGTATATGAGGCCACTCTGGCAAAAAACGGTAAAATTTTTGCGTTAAAAGAGCACCTGGACCGCTTCTTCAACAGCGCCGGACTTTTAAAAATAGAAATTCCCTATACAAAAGAGGATCTTGCTTCCATTCTTTACGACATGCTGGCAAAGATGGACGATTCTGAAATCTTTGTATACTGGCAGATGACCCGCGGAACCGGGATAAGACAGCATCAGTTTCCGGCTGCCGGAACAAAGGCAAATCTCTGGATTTTCATGAAGCCCGGAAAACACGGAGATTCTTCCAAAAAGTTAAAGCTTACCTCCATGGAAGACACCAGATTCCTTCACTGCAACATCAAGACTTTAAACCTGCTTCCCAACGTAATGGCTGCGGAAAAGGCAGAGGCCATGGGCTGCGACGAATGTGTCTTCCACCGCGGTGATGTGGTAACGGAATGCGCCCACAGCAATGTCTCCATCATAAAGGACGGCGTATTTAAGACTCACCCCACAGACCACTTTATTCTTCCGGGAATCACCAGAATGCATATCATCCAGATCTGCAAGGACAACCGGATTCCGGTGGATGAAACTCCCTTCACCATGGCTGAACTGATGGATGCCGATGAAGTCATCGTTTCCAGCTCCACGAAATTCTGTGCTCCTGCATATGAAATGGACGGCGTTCCCGTAGGCGGAAAGGCTCCGGAGCTTGTAAAGCTTTTGCAGGAAAAATATCTGGAAAAATTTGAAAACGAAACAAAATAAAAAGTACAGGGAGGGAATCCTTTTTCAGATTCCTTCCCTGCTTTTTTGTAACCGTCCGCCTAAACGCCCTGTTTTTTGCATATGTCCTTCAGACAGCACTTCTGACAGAAGGGCTTTGTTCTGGCTGTGCAGATTTCCCGCCCATGGTACACCAGGCGATGGCAGAAATCACTTCCCTCCTCCGGGGGAATCAGCTTCCAAAGCTCCATCTCCACTTTTTTGGGTTCCTTAATCCCATCCACCAGTCCCATCCGGTTCACCAGACGGATACAATGTGTGTCTGTTACGATGGCCGGTTTCCCAAACACATCCCCCATAATCAGATTGGCGCTTTTTCTTCCCACCCCAGGTAACTTTAAAAGGGCATTGAAGTCATCCGGAACTTTTCCGCCATAGTCCTCATACAAAATTTTCATACAGGCACTTATATCCCTGGCCTTGCTGTGTCCCAGGCCACAGGGCTTAACAATTTCCTCGATCTCTTCCGGGGCGGCCTTTGCCAGGGCCTCCACATCCGGAAATTTTTCATATAACTTTTCCACTACCACGTTGACTCTCGCATCCGTACACTGGGCTGCCAGCCGCACACTGACCAGAAGCTTCCATGCTTCGTTGTAATCCAGCGTACATCCTGCGTCCGGATATTCTTTTTTCAACCGTTCTATGATCTCTCCGGCCAGCTTTTTTCTTTCGTTTTCCATCGTTCATTTCTCCCATTCACAGATAATCTGCAATCCAGTACTCCTTAACCCCGGCTGTCCTGTATTGAGACAGCTCAATATAATAATCCACTCCCCTGCTGCCAGGCGGAATTGTTAAGACTTTTCTATACAGTTTAAAAATCTTTCCCCGTATTTCTCAAACTTAAATTCTCCTACCCCTGACACCTTAAGCATTTCCTGTTTACTCTTTGGCTTTACTATACACATATGTGTCAGTGTCTTATCTGAAAACACAATATAGGGAGGCACCTTTTCTTCTCTTGCTGTCTCTGTCCGAAGAGCCCTTAATAAACTATTTCTTATAAGCCTTATTATAACGTATCCTGGAGTACATATCAAATACTAATATTTAATTTTATACCATTCCATTTTTCCTTTTTTACTCTATGATTTGACATTTTCTGGCATGCTGCTGCCATATTATAATCAATACACATCTCTGTCAGCTTTGTACATTTAACTGCTCCTTCTCTCCCATGCCCTCGGCTGCTTTCCCCTTTAGGAATATACTTTTATCTCTTGTAATAATACATCTGTAAATCCCCCTTAAATCACTCATACAGCCTTTTATAAGATTATTCTATACATAAAAAGTGATATCCAATATTTTACGATTGGATATCTCTTTATCGCTTTACTAAAACTATTATTTATCAGAATAATGACTTCTACACTCTGCAACAAGCAACATATCATTTTCTATCTTATAAACTATTCTGTTGCTTTCGTCTATTCTTCTGCTCCACCATCCTGACAAATTCCCTTTTAAAGGTTCTGGCTTTCCTAATCCACGATAATAATCTCTAATAATATCTCTAATCAATGCATTAATTCTCTTTAATGTTTTTTTATCCTGTCCCTGCCAATACAAATAATCTTCCCATGCTTCTGGAAGAAATGTAAGGTTTATCATATCATCCCTCCATTTCTTCTAATTCTTCTATATTCTTATGGACAGGCTTTGATTTTCCATGATAATAATTACTGATTACTTTTTCCAAATGTTCCTGATTCTCTTCACTATAAAATGGGTCCACTCTTAACTCAAATGGTATTCCGCCATAACTTATCAGTTTTTTATAAAATAGATTCGTAGCTGTCGATAAACTCATGCCTAATTCAGAGCATATACTTTCTGCCCTCTGTTTTACTGCATCATCAACACGAATTGATACATTTGCCATATTTTTCACCTCAGTTTTTATTAATTATACATCAATTATGGTTGAAAATCAATACAAATCACTACATTTACGCACTTGTTTTATCCTTAAAAAAGAGATACCCAATATATTACTACTGGATATCTCACCATAGCTTATAAATTGCTTTCACATTTTTCTATACAGTTTAAAAATCTTTCACCATACTTTTCAAACTTAAATTCTCCTATCCCTGACACCTTAAGCATTTCCTGTTTACTCTTTGGCTTTACTATACACATATGCGTCAGTGTCTTATCTGAAAACACAATATAGGGAGGCACCTTTTCTTCTCTTGCTATCTCTGTCCGAAGAGCCCTTAACCTTTCAAATAAGCTTTCCTCCTTTTTTGTGAACTGCTCTTTACCTAAAGCACCTGCCTTACTTTTCTTACTCTTAGATTCCACTTCCTTTGATGCTCTGTCAGATTCTTTTGCCAGCTTCATTATGATCTGCTTATTCTCTTCCATAATCTCTTTTGATTTCACTGTCAGCTTAACCACAGCATAATCATCATTGGTGATAAATAAATACTCCTCTAACTGTAAATAATTTAATACTTGTCTGATTTTATATACAGGAACTTTACTCAAAACAGCATAATGGGGATTTTCATTCATTCGATAACTTTTTATCTTAGCCGTATTGGCTCCATGTACGGTATCAATAATTACAGTCGTACCATACCTCTGCCTGCTGCTCCCTACACAGCCTATCAATGCCCTGGCAATCTCTGTCACATCTACTTGCTCAAACTGAGTCAGGCAGTTAGAACAGTTCCCACAATAATTACTGCCATACTCCCCAAAATACTTTAATATATAATCCCTTAAACACTCATTCGTAAAGCAATAGAATGTCATTTTCTTTAAGCGTTCCCTGTCGCGTTCCTTTACGATTGCCCTTGTTACCGGGTCTAACTCAGTATTATCCTGATTATTGTCAATAAATAATTGATTTGTAATGACATCTCTGCTGCTGTAATATAAAATGCACTCTGCCGGTTCTCCGTCACGTCCGGCTCTGCCTGCCTCCTGATAATAAGACTCTATATTTTTTGGCATACCATAATGAAGCACAAACCTTACATTTGATTTATCTATCCCCATGCCAAATGCGGACGTACTGACAATTACAGGTATTCTGTCATAAATAAAATCATCCTGATTTTTTCTTCTTTCTTCATCACTCAGGCCTGCGTGGTACCTGGTTGCTGAAAAACCGTCTTTTATCAGCTGCTCACATATCTCTTCCACCTGTTTCCGTGTTAAACAATAGATAATACCGCTGTCGTTTTTATGCGTTTCCAGATAATTTTTGATTGCGTTATATCTGTCTTTTACGGTCATAACACCAAAATACAGGTTGTTTCTGTCAAATCCGGTCGTAATCACAAACGGATCCTGCAACTCTAAAATATCTATGATATCATCTCTGACTTCCTTCGTCGCCGTAGCTGTAAACGCACTTACAACAGGACGTTTTGGCAGTCTCTTAATAAACTCAACAATCTTTAAATAACTTGGTCTGAAGTCCTGTCCCCACTGAGATACACAATGAGCCTCATCCACTGCTACCATCACAATATTGCTGTGCAGGGCAAAATCTAAAAATTCATCTGTCACTAACCGCTCCGGCGCCACATAAATAATCGGATAACGCCCCTGTTTTGCAAATCCAAGGGCCTTATAATATTGATTCATCGTCAGGGAACTATTTAAAAACGCAGCATGTATTCCAGCCTGGTTCAGACTCCCCACCTGATCTTTCATCAAAGAAATCAGCGGAGAGATTACCAGAGTAATCCCATCCATTAATAAGGCCGGTATCTGATAACATAAAGATTTTCCAGCTCCGGTCGGCATGATTCCCAAAGTATCTTTCCCCTCTAATATATGATCAATTAATGCCTCCTGGGCATTCCGAAATGTATCATATCCAAAATATTTCTTTAAAACCTCGTATTTATCCATCTTTGCCGCTTTCCCCTGCTTTATCCCTTTCCCTTTTTATTCTCCATTATAACCATTTCATCAATATTTGCAATAAGAATCGGGCATCTGCCCGATGGGGAAAACAGGCCGAAAACGGCCTTACAAGCAAGCCTGACGGCCATCTTCAGCCTGTTTTCCCCGCCCTGTGGACTGTAACACGAAATATATGCCGCACAGGGTAATTTGTATCAGAGAGGACGCAGGTGTTGCCAGGCCGATATGGAACAGACTCGCCCCTGCCTGGCGGCTCACGAGAAAGCTTACAGGCAGCCTTACGCCAAAAGCGCCGATTATGCCCTGTGCCATAACGAACATGGTATTTCCGGTTCCATTAAAATATCCGATGAAGCAAAACAGAAAAGAGGTCAGAAGACAGTCGATGGCATACGCCTTCAGGTATTCAAAAGCGGCGGCGACAACGGCCGTGTCCCTGGCAAACAATCCTGCCAGCTGGTCCCCATGGAAAAAGGTGAGGTATCCCATGAGAATGCCGGCGGCCAGGGAAGATGCAATCCCGCACAGAAGGGCTTTTCTTGCCCGCTTTCCCTTCCCTGCCCCCATATTCTGTGCGACAAAGGCAGACATGGCCTGCATATAGGAGGAAGGCACCAGCATCACAAAACCACAAAGCTTTTCCGCGACACCTACTCCCGCGGACGCAACCAGGCCGAGGCTGTTGACAATTGCCGTGATGGCAAGAAAAGAAATATTCACCAAAAGGTCCTGTAAGGCAATGGGGATCCCCAGAATAAGAAGCTGCCGGATATATACGCTCCTGGGGCGGATATCCTTTTTGTGAAGAGTAAACGGCAATGTCCGTCTGCGGATAATGATAACAGACAGCGCCACGCTGACGGCCTGGGCGAGCACCGTGGCAAAAGCAGCCCCGGCCGTCCCCATATGGAGTCCTGCAACCAAAGCCAGATCACCGATGATGTTTAACACACAGGCAATGGCGACCGTTACCAAAGGCATGGTGGAATCGCCGATGCCGCGGAAAATGCTCCCCACCAGATTATAAGCAACAATAAAAACGGCTCCGGCAGAGCAGATAGTTATGTAGGAAACAGTCTTATGGAAGGCCTCCAGAGGAGCATGCATGATACGCGCCATAAAGGGAGCGGCAGCCACCATAAGGAAGGATACGGCCAGCGCCAGAACTCCGAACAGCCAGATGCCGCTCCCAATAATTTTGCCTGCCTCTTCCTTTCGTCCCTCGCCGATTTTTCGTCCCACAAGAACCGTCAGCCCCATGGCTAACCCTGTTATCACGACAGTGACCGTGTGCATGACCATGGAACCTGTGGCAACAGCGGAAACATCCGCGCTGGTTCCGAACTGCCCTACAATCAGAAGATCAACCGCGCCATACATGGTCTGCAAAAACAATGCCATTAACACCGGCAATGCAAAACGGATCAGGGGGATAAAAATTTTTCCTTCTGTAAAATTCTGTGCCTGCTTCATAATTCCTCCAAATGCGTAAAAACCGGATAAGAACCAGGCTGCCCCGACATCTTATCCGGCTTATTCATCGTATCTGACGTTATCAATATTTGTAACAGTTCAGCCCTGCATCTTCTTGCCCGCATGCCGCGGACAAGAAGCCTGCGGTGTCCGCCCTGTGAAGTTACCACTATTTTCCGAATACTGCTTCGTAGTCCTTGCGGAACTTTTCAATTCCCTGATCCGTCAGCGGATGATGTGTCATCTGTTCAATTACCTTGTACGGTACGGTTGCGATATCCGCTCCGGCCAGAGCACAGTCTGTTACATGGATGGTGTTGCGGACGCTGGCCGCAATAATTTCAGTGGTAATATTGTGGATATTGAAGATCTGAGCCACCGTATCAATCAGATCAATTCCCGGCTGGGAAATATCGTCCAGGCGTCCCAGGAACGGAGATACATACGCTGCTCCGGCCCTCGCCGCCAGAAGTGCCTGATTGGCGGTAAAGATCAGCGTCATATTGACCCTGATTCCTTCGGATGCCAGAACCTTTGTGGCCTTTAAGCCCTCTGTGGTCATAGGAATCTTTACTACCATATTGGGATGAATCTTTGCAATCTCACGTCCCTCAGCAATCATTCCTTCTGCATCTGTGGTCGTGGCCTTTACCTCACCGCTGATGGGACCGTCCACGATGGATGCGATCTCCTTTAAAGTCTCTACATAATCCTTTCCCTCTTTTGCAATCAGGGATGGATTTGTAGTAACGCCGCAGATCACTCCCATATCATTGGCTTTCCGGATTTCTTCCACATTTGCGGTATCAATAAAAAATTTCATTGGTATTTCCTCCTTATTACACTCTGTTGATGCAGACAGCACCATGCATGAAAGTCGATTGCTCCGTGCTTCGCACTCCCGCAATCGCCGCCTGTATTCGCAAATCACCCTGCTCTCTTCGTTCGCTGGGCTTTTTGCTCATACCGGCTTGCCCGTCCAATATCCGTGAATTCGCTCATGCGAGCATGGCTCATTCACGGCTGCCGTCCTAAACGGACATTCCTGCTGACGCAGGCAACACCATGCATGAAAGTCAGTTGCTCCGCACTTCGTGCTCCCGCAACTGCCGCCTGTATTCGCAAATCACCCTGCTCTCTTCGTTCGCTGGGCTTTTTTGCTCATACCGGCTTGCCCGTCCGATATCCGTGAATTCGCTCATGCGAGCATGGCTCATTCACGGCTGCCGTCCGGGACTTTCTTAGTACATTTTAAAGGCTCACCGTATTAATGTCAACTGAAAATCTGTATTCAGCCTGCATACCGGAGACTTTCAAAACAGTCATGCTCGCTGATTCCGTCTATGGTATAGGTATACTGGGACTCTCCATGCTCCACATGGATTCTTACCACGCGGCCATCGGCCTCTTCTGCCTCCAGCCATGTTTCCCCATCGGTCCTGAGGGGCCAGATTTCTGTTCCGGCCTCCAGTACGGTTTCCTCTTCCCCGGCGGTCACAGGGATTTCTCTGGTGGTCTTCATTTTATAGGAATCCCGTTGGCCGTCATAGAAAATAGTATAAACGGTTTCATTTGATTCCGGCATTCCGTTTTCACCCACATGGTATGTTCTGTATGCCATATAGGTTCCCAGTATATCCAGACGGCTGCTTAAGGAAAATCCGGAAGCGTCCGCCAGGAAATGACCGCAGATGGAATCATAAGAAGTCCCCACATGTTTTAATTCCCCTCCATCTTTCATGGAAAGGTCAAAAACCTCCAAAATTCTTATGTCATTTTCCACAGAAAATTCCACATACAGGTAATGTCCTCCGGAAGGCGAATCCATCACATAGGCATCCGTAAAAATTCCTTCGCAGGTAAACTCTTTCCCTTCCTTTTCAGCCCGGAATACGGAAAGCTTGCTGGTAAAAGTTTCCTCATCGGATTCCACAGTAAAGGACAGAGGCTCTTCTTCTCCATCACCATTCATATCCAGATACACTGTTTCTCTCTGGGAGACCCTTTTTGCAGTCCTCGGACCAGAGATACGATACTTTTCTGAAAACAGCCCTTCGTTTCCTTCAAAAGGAATGGTTATGACCTGGCTTCCTCCGGACCAGGGCCCCAGTACATAAGGATTAAACGTGAAGATAAGGCCCTCCTGCCCCAAAACCCACTCAAGAGAATTAACATTTTCTCCACCGGACTCTGCGGAAGACACAAACATTTCTTCCAGTGTTTTTTCATAATCCTCAAACAGCTCCCCCTGGGTATAGGTCTCCTTCAAGTCCTTCTTTACAAGTTCATAAACCGCATTTGCATCCGTTGCCACATCGGAAAGCTTCAGGGCAGCTCCCGTCCGTGCATCAAAATTCCTGCCGCTTCTGTAATACCATCCGTGGGCGCCGCCCATGTAGCTGCTTTCATCATTCCAGAAGCTGACCACCCTGTCATCGGCTCTTTCCATATCAATTTCTCTGAAAATAAAATATTCAGTGGCGGAACCTGCGGCCAGGGCCTCCCTGGCCCATTCCAGATTTTCCGTGTAGGTGGTCTGGATTTCCTGCCAGTTCGTTTCATTAAACTGCTTCAGGGCCTCTTTTAAAGGCTCATAGCCGGCATCCAGAACCTGAATCATATTGCCTTCCGCCCGGAGAATGGGTTTGTTCTGTTCCCATTCCCCCAGATACTCCCTGGTCAGCTTAATATTTAAAGAGCCCATCTCTGTCTCCTCCCCGGAATTTTCCAGGGCTTCCCCATGTTCAGCCGTCTTTTTCGTTTCCTCCGTCTGAGCCGGCACATAGGGCTCCACTTTCAGAGGAGTCCGCGTGCTCTCCAGAGCGGAGCCCCCCTCTGTCCCTGTATTCTGCAGCTGACATCCGGAAAGAACCAGCATGGTTCCCAGCAAAATACCTGTGCACGCCCGGGCATTCCATAATGTACGCCCTGCCTGCCGCCCCTGCGTTTTCATACAAGCAACGCCAAGGACGTGCAGAACTGCCTGAATCGTTACCATTCTGTTCATAGACTCCTCCCTTTTTTCCGAGAATGCTCCTGACGAGTACTCTCGACAAATCCTGTTACGTTCATTATACAAAAGGGTATGGCGTCTTTCCAGTAAGATTCCTTTACGTTTTTATGAAATTTTTACTTAAACAATCCTTTGATGGTGTCCACAATCCGCACCAGAATACTCCAGAGCCGCTCCAGGAAATTCCCCTGGGCATGAAAGTCCTCATCTACGGGAACCTCTGCTTCATCCCCGGCCTCCTCTGTCCCTTCGGTCCTTAAAATGATCTGAATACTCTGGGGCTCCGGATTCTCAGACGAGGTAAAGGACACCTTTTTTGCATTGACATCGGCATTTAAAATGGTCATGTCCTCTCCCGTATATTCGTCCCACTTTTCATCCACCAAATCTTCCACCGTGCCCTTGGCATTCCGGATCACTCCGGTTTTGGAAAGTCCGTCTATGGCCTCGGTGAGAGCACTGTTTAAACCGTCTATGGTCATTTTGGTGCCCTTATCAAGCGGGGCTCCGGCCGCTTTCAGATTGCTTTCCACATCAGACATCAGCACGTACATGGTATTGGTTCCGCGGACGGCGCTGTCAATTAAAAGTCCAGCATCCTTCAGGGAATCTTCTGCGGTTTCATGGTAGGTGTTCATGATTTCCGTCAGACGGTCCACATCCTTTAAAAGGTCCTGCCCTGTATAGGAGGTACGCTTTAAGGTATCGGAAAGCTCCGCCGTGTCGTCCAGAACATTTTCCAGAGAATCTCCGTCTTTATGAACGCGGTAAATAATATTTTCCAGGGTGGAAATGGACTGGGTAACAGAAGTAATCATTGCATCCAGCTTTGACGGCTTCTCTAAGGTCCCCACCAGTACCTCCAGGATTTTAATAAGCTGGGAAAGCCCCGCCTGTGCCGTTCCTGCATGATCAGACATGGCATCTTCCAGGGCCTTTTCCACCGCGTTGGAATAGCTTGCAATGATCTGGCCCGCCGCCGGCTTTGCCTCATCGGGCAGTTCATCAATAAGGCCGCCAATGAGCTTCATAAGCTTTTCCTTCTGGGCATCGGTGATTCCCAGTACATCATCATGATCCTTTATGGTCTGTTCCAGAGCCTTAAGCTTCTCTAAAATTTTCCTGAGTTCTGAAAGTTTCTCATTGACTGCTTCCTTCTGGGCTTTAAGTTCCTCCAAATCCCGTCTCAAATCGGCCAGCTTGCTTTCATAGGAACCGATGTCATGGCGGGTATCGTTTAACAGATCAGCCACATCATCCAGGTCAGAGCTTGCATGCTTCAATCCATAACCCAGATTTTCCAGGTGAGTATCCAGATCCTGTACCGTATCATTTAGCTGGTTTAACTCTACATTCATATCAGAAAGGGCGTTCTGAGCATCTTTTACATAGGAAGTAAAGGGTACGCCCCTGTCAGAAAGCTCCTTCAGGACCGCCAGTGCATTGTCTGTATCCACATAGATTCCATCCTTGGCGCTGGAAATTATTTTTCTGGATTCATCCAGTTTCTTTAAGCCGTCCACGGTTTTTCCCAGACCGTCCTGAAGTCCCTCCATGCTGTCTAAAATCACGTCCAGGCTGTCGCCAATGGCATCGGCCGAATCCTTTACGGTGTCTCTCACATCCCGCAGATCCTCCAGACGGTCAAGCTGGCTTAAGGTCACCGGAACCATCATGAAGGCCAGACCGGAGAATTCAAAATCATCGCTTCCGATGCGGATCTCATAATGCTGCTCCTCTCCCGGCAGGATCATGAAGAGAACGGCCTTCATATTTCCCACTGACTGCAGCTGGGCCCCCGGCGCCTCCACACTTAAGTTTTTATCCATATCCACAATGGAGGTAATCTCCAGAGTCATGTTATTTCTGTAATAATCGCTGATATTTTCGTTGGGGACAGCATCAATGAAAATTTCCACCAGGCCCTTTTCATGGGCCAGCTCCTCCATTTTCTTTTCCACCCCATTGAGCTTATAGCTGACCGTTATGTTCCATGGCAGGTTTTTTTCCACTTCCTCAGGATCCATTTTCCCCTCAAAGTAAAACCTGCCGTTTGCGGGCGCCTCGTCTACGGTGAAAGTCACCTTCTCCTCTTCCACCACGGGAACCCCGTAGTCTGTCATATTGTTGATCTCGCTGTATGTACCATAATCCACAATGATTCCGGCGCCGTTTAAGTCATAGCTTTTTACAACGCTGCTTTCCCTGATGGTTCCGTAAGGGTCCATGGTTACATAAAGCGCCTCATCGCAGACGGGACCTCTGGCCTCACCAAAAGACCGGATTCCCGCCATAATCGTCATGGAAACGGCCAGACAGATACTGACCGCCTGTTTTGTTTTCTTTCTAATCTCCATCATGAGCCACCTCTTCTTGTGAAACTGGTTTTTTGATTTTTATCTGGGAAAATCTTTCTTTTACACTGCCGGCCCTCTGCTTTCGCTTCTCTGCCCGGATTCTGGCTTTATCCTGCTGTTTTCTTATGGGCTTATCCAGGGCTGCCAGAAGCGCCGGAAGCAGTGACAGAACCAGAAGCATGGATAAAAGGGCCCCGCGGCCCACCAGGCGGCCCACCTGGGAGATGGCCTGGATGCTGGAAGTAAAGTAAAGCAGATATCCCACCACCGTGAGGATTCCTCCCGATGTGATGATGGATAAGGCGCTCTTTGATATGGCAGCGACTGCGGCCTGACGGCTTTCCATGGTCTCTCTCATTTCCATATAGTTGTTGGACATGAGAATGGAATAATCAATGGTAGCGCCAAGCTGTAAGCAGCTTACAATGATGTATCCTATGTATACCACGCTGTCGCCCATAATATAGGGGAGCGTCATGTTTAAGTAAATGGCCACCTCGATGGGAATAATCACCAGGATCGGCACCAGCACCGAATGGAACGTGATCATGACCACGATGGCAACGCCCAGCAGAGAAATGATGGACACCCGGTTGTAATCGTCCGTCAGAATATCACGGATATCAATGGTGGTAGGCGTCATGCCAATCACATAAGAATCTTCCGGATAATAGTCCTTTACGATCTCTGTCAGAATATTGCTGCACTGGAAGGAATATTCGCTCTCCTCCCGGGTTTTCATGGAAATCAGGATTCTGGCATATTTGTCTGTCCGAAGCTGTTCCACAATGTTTTTCGGAAGAAAGCTCTCCGGAATTCCCTGGGGCATGGTACCGGACATGGACAAAGCATATTCAATGAAATCCTGATCCTCCAGCGCCTCTGTCAGCTCTCTCTCCCTTACCGTACTGCCGTTGGGAACCATGGCAATGACCACATTGGCCTTTCCGAATATACTCTCGATCTCTCTGGAATCTTCATATACTCTGGTGCCTGGACCGGAACCCAGAGCATCATCCCCATAATAGAAATAATTCATGGCCTGACCGAAATAGCACGGCACAGCACAGAGCACAGCCACAATCAGTACGGGGATACGGATTCTGTACATAACACGGCCCAGGCCGTCAAAGGACGGGATAAAAGGCCTGTGGGCCGTTTTTTCTATTTTCTTGTCAAACTGCAAAATCAATGTAGGCATTAAAAACAGCACCGTTGCCAGACTGCATAAGATTCCCTTGGTCAGAACAAAGCCCACATCTTTTCCGATTGTAAACTTCATCAGGGCAATGACCAGAAATCCCACGATGGTGGTGGCTCCGCTGGCCAAAATGGAACCGCATGCCTCCACAATGGCTTTTTCCATGGCAATCTCAGAATCCAGTCCCTGATTTTTAATGCCCGTATAGGTGTGCAGAAGGAAAATGGAATAGTCCATGGAAACGGCAAGCTGCAAAATAGCCGCCGTGGAAAAAGTAAAGAAAGAAATCCTTCCGAACATCAGGTTCGAGCCCATGTTAAGGATAATGGCAACGACCATGACCAGAATAAACAAAAACGGTTCAAACCATGAGGTAGTTGTAAGGGTTAAAATCAGCCAGATAATGACGACGGCCATCCCAATGGCCATTGCAATCTCTCTGGCAATGGATTCCTGACGCTCCTTACTGGAAACGGCGCTTCCCGAAAAACATCCCCGGTCCTTTCCCACAATGTCATAAATCTGACGGATCGCCTCATGGGTCCTCTCGTCAGCGTCGCCATCCTCAAAAATAATCTGGTATACGGCATTTCCATCCTTATAAAACTTATTGGACAGCGCATTTTCCGTAAAGGAGTCCATGGCATAAACATTGGTGGCCATATCCGGACCCACAATCAGATCCACGCCGTCCACATCAGCAATTCTCTGGCGGATGGTGCGGGCTTCCGGAAGCGTCACATCTTTTATCATGATTCTGGCCATGCCAGGATAACCGAACTCCTCTTCCATCACATCAAGCGCCTGTTTGGTAGGAGCAAAATCCGGAAGATATTTGCTTAAATCGTAATTAACGCCCACAAAGGGGTAGCAGACTGCACAGACAATGACTGCGACAACAAAAAAACGCTCAATGTGCTTTCCCTTATGTACAATAAAATGTGCCAGCTTTTCCAACATGATTATCATTCCTTATCATTTTTCTTGTTACAGTTCACAGGTCGGGGAAAACCGGACGAAAAAGATGTCAGGCTTGCTTATAAGGCAATTTTCTTTCGGTTTTCCACATCGGGCAGACACCCGATGCTTCTTTCCCGTCTTAAGACGGGAAAGGAGGTGCTCCCGTAAATAGTAACTTTTCCATTACTAAAAAACATTTGTTTAATGGACATAGTGTTGATTTTCTCGCTGGAATGTATTATAATATACATGGATGTAAGATGCAATCATTAATTTATTGATATTTTGTTCAATAATAGACATTTTTGAATCTAATGTTTATTATCTCGTAAATTTTTTATGGAAGGTGACAAATTTGAAGAACCCCAAAGGAGACCGGCGAATCCGCCGGACACAAAAAATGCTAAAAGAAAGCCTGGTGGAGCTGATGTCACAGAAAGCGTTTAAGGACATCACCATCAAAGATATCACGGAGCGGGCCGATTTAAACCGCGGGACCTTTTATCTTCACTACTCTGATACTTATGAACTGCTTATGAGTATGGAAAACGATGTACTGGATGATTTCCAGGAAATGATCGATACGTATCTGATGACGCAGCCCGGAAACAGCGCCATGCCGATTCTGGTTCCGGTCGTTCATTATATTGTGGAAAATGAGGAGATTTGCAGGAACCTGTTTGAGAATGATGCGTCCCACGATTTTAACAATAAGTTTAAAACCCTGGTTCACAAGAACGGAAGCGCCCTTCTGGGACGCCTGTTTCCCATGAGCACCACGGTAAATTCCAACTATTTTCTGGCGTTTGTCACTGGCGGGCTCATTGGAGTCATAAAGAAATGGCTGGATGACGGAATGCTCCAGACCGAGGAGGAAATAGCAAAAATCGGAAATGAGGCGGTGCTCTCCATGGCAAGAGCTTTTTTCACCGCTCCGGCTTAATCTTATGCCTTGCATTTTTTGTAACAGTACAGCCTTACTATTTTTGTAACAGTTCAGCCATGCGAAGATTCAGAGCGAAAAATGCGTTGAAAGCTTGTTTTCATAAGCATTTTTTACTCTAAATCTTCATAGGGCGGACGCCCGGCGCTTCTTGTCCGCGGCACGCGGGCAAGAAGATGCATGGCAGAACTGTTACCTTTTTTTTATCTTTTTTGAATTGGCCCTTGCAATTTATGGGAGGATGGACTATGATATAGTATATCATATGAACACTTATTCATATGTTTGATTCGGGATTTACTAATATCGACCCCATACGGTTAGCAGGAGGAATAAAAATGGACGAACACAACCAAAAGCATCTTCATGAACACGAGGAACACGAAAGCCACGGACATGACGAGCACGAACATGACGGGCACGAGCACGGCGAGCACTGTGGCTGCGGACATGAGCATCACCACGAACATGATGAACATGAGCACGGCGGGCACTGTGGCTGCGGACATGAGCATCACCACGAACATGATGAACATGAGCACGGCGGGCACTGCGGCTGCGGGCATGAGCACCACCACGAACATGATGAACATGAACACGGCGGGCACTGTGGCTGCGGGCATGAGCACCACCACGAACATGACGGGCATGAGCACGGCCCTGTCTCTTCTATGGCTCCCTGTACCGTTTATGTATTAAACAATATCGACTGCGCCAACTGTTCCGCCAAAATAGAAGCTAAAATCCGGGAGCTTCCGGAAGTGGAGGATGCTGTCCTCACCTTTGCTACCAGACAGCTCCGCGTCTACTCTCCTGCCGGAACAGCTCTTCTTCCCAAAATGCAGGAAATCGCCGACAAAATTGAACCCGGCACAACAATTACTGTTCGGGAATCCAGAAAAAAAACAGAAACGAACATAAAAAAACAGGACAATCATTCACATGATACTCTGGATATTCTTTCAGGCACTGTCTTTTTCCTGGCCGGAGAATTTCTTTCCGCCCGTATCCCCTCTGTCTCCATTGCCTGCTTCGTGGCTGCCTATATCATGCTGGGACGGGAAATACTCCTGACTGCTTTAAAGAACATGAAATCCGGTCATGTAATGGATGAAAACTTCCTTATGAGTATCGCAACTCTTGGCGCTTTTGCTATCCGCCAGTATGATGAAGCTGTTGGAGTTATGCTCTTCTACCGCATTGGCGAAGCTTTCGAGCACCGGGCTGTGGAAAAGAGCCGCAGCCAGATCATGGAAGCTGTGGACCTTCGGCCGGAAACCGTTCTTTTGGATGAAAACGGTATGGTCCGTGAAATTCCGGCGGAAGAGGCCATGGCCGGACAGATCATCCAGGTTCGTCCCGGAGACAGGATCCCCTTAGACGGCGTTATACTGGAAGGCGAAAGCCGTATTGATACCTCCCCGATCACAGGGGAACCGGTTCCCGTTTCCGTATCAGCAGGAAGCTCTGTTCTCTCCGGATGTGTAAATACCTCCGGGCTGTTAAAGCTTCGGATAGAAAAGGAGCTTTCCGAATCCATGGTTACAAGGATCCTGGATTCCGTGGAAAACGCCGCTGCCAGCAAACCACAGGTAGAGCGTTTCATCACAAAGTTCGCGAGAATTTACACCCCGGTCGTGGTGGGCCTGGCCGCCGCCACTGCCATCCTCCCGTCTCTTATCACCGGCGACTGGAGTCACTGGGTTTATACAGCCCTCACCTTCCTGGTCATCAGCTGTCCCTGTGCCCTGGTTCTCAGCGTTCCCCTGGCCTTTTTCTCCGGAATCGGAGCCGGCTCCCGGAAAGGAATCCTCTTTAAGGGCGGCGTTGCCCTTGAAGCCTTAAAGGATGTAAAGACAGTTGTCATGGACAAAACCGGAACCATCACCAGGGGGAATTTCGTGGTACAGAATATCTGCCCGGAACCCGGCATCACCAAAGATGAACTCCTCAGTCTTGCCGCCTCCTGTGAGACAGCCTCTACCCACCCCATCGGCAACAGCATTCTGACCGCTGCCAGGGAAAACGGACTTTCCATAGAAACGCCAAATGATATCGAAGAGCTTTCCGGAAAAGGCATCCGCGCCGTCACCAAAGCCGGCACTCTTCTCTGCGGGAATAAAAAGCTTATGGAAGAGAATCATGTAAATCTCTCTTCTTATAAGGAAGAAGCTGCATCCACCATGGTTCTTCTTGCCAGAGACAACACGTATATTGGCTCTATTTCCATTGCCGACACCATAAAACCGGAAGCCGCCTCCGCCATTGCCGCTTTAAAGAAGCTTGGCATCCATACGGCAATGCTCACCGGAGACGGTGAGAAAACGGCAAATGCCGTTGCCAAAGAAACAGGAATTGATACTGTGTACTCCAAACTTCTTCCCGGAGAAAAGCTGGATATTCTTAAAAAGCTCCGTTTGGAATCCGGAAGCTCCATGTTCGTCGGAGACGGCATCAATGACGCCCCTGTACTGGCCGGTGCCGATGTGGGCGCTGCCATGGGAAGCGGAGCCGACGCTGCCATTGAGGCCGCCGATGTGGTCTTTATGACTTCCAGCATGGAAGCGATTCCCGCCTCCATCCGCATCGCCAGGGAAACCGGGGCCATTGCCTGCCAGAACATGGTCTTTGCTCTGACCATTAAGGTTCTTGTGATGATTTTAGGACTTTTGGGCTTTGCCTCCATGTGGATGGCCGTTTTTGCAGACTCCGGTGTCGCCATGCTCTGTGTACTGAACGCAATCCGCATTCTGTATAAAAAGCAGCAGTAACCTGAGCAGGTCATACAGGTCTGCACGTTTGCCGCGGACAATGAACCCTCCCGAAATTTTTTCATACTATAAAACATCAAAATTTTTCCGGAGGAAAATCATGAAAAAAATAATCTGCGGCATTATTGCAGGCAGCCTGGCACTTTTTTCCCTTGCCGGCTGCCAGAAGGAGTCAACGGGAAAAACACCTGTGACTTTAAATGAAGTGGCACATTCCATCTTCTATGCCCCCCAGTATGCGGCCATTGAGCTGGGCTATTTTGATGATGAAGGGCTTGAACTCACCCTGGTAAACGGCGGCGGCGCCGATAAGGTTATGACCGCTTTGGTATCCGGTGAGGCTGACATCGGATTCATGGGTTCCGAAGCCTCCATCTACACATATGCCGGCGGCGAAAAGGACTATGCCGTAAACTTCGCCCAACTGACCCAGCGGGCTGGAAATTTCCTGGTGGGACGAGAGCCGGAAGCAGATTTCAAATGGGAAAATCTCGTAGGAACCAAGGTTCTGGGCGGACGCGCCGGCGGTATGCCCCAGATGGTGTTTGAGTATATTTTAAAGAAAAACGGCATCGACCCGAAAACGGACCTGACCATCGACCAGAGTATAAGCTTCGGTCTTACAGCCGCCGCTTTTACCAACGACGATTCCGATTATACCGTGGAATTTGAGCCTTTCGCCACAGGCCTTGAGCTGGAAGGAAACGGCTATGTAGTAGCCTCCCTCGGCAAGGACTCCGGATATGTTCCATATACGGCATATTGTGCAAAAAAGAGCTATATGGAACAGCATCCGGAAATTATTCAGAAATTCACCAATGCCATCCAGAAAGGTTTAAATTATGTGAATTCCCACACCGCCGGGGAAATTGCCGAAACTATTAAACCGCAGTTTAAAGAAACCGATGTAAAGGCCATCGCCACTATTGTGGAGCGTTACAAGGCTCAGGATACCTGGAAAGCCGACACTGTCTTTGAGGAGGAAAGCTTCGATCTTTTACAGAATATCCTGGAAGAGGCCGGAGAGCTTCCTGCCCGGGTGCCTTATGAAGATCTGGTAACCACAGAGTTTGCCAGGACGGCGGCAAAGAAATAAGATATCGGCGTTGCAGCCCCACGATGAAAACGGCAAGGCCGCAGGTGTGGTCTTGCCGTAAATTTATGTCCGTGTTTATTGGGTGTCCCGGTCTGGCTTTTTCCTGAGACGCTCACCTTTTATATCCGCTGTTTTGTAAACATCATAGCCCTCGTAATGATAGCTGGCATCCACACCCTTCATATAAACCTCCCGGTCGTTGATCTTGTCGGTCAGGGCTGCTTTTAGAAGCGTTTTAATCTCCAAATCTTTGACAGGGCTGCGCTCCATCGCCAGCAGATAGTCCTCCTTGTCCACCCGGCTCCAGTCAATGACCTGCCGGAGTTCCTTTTTCAGAATCGTGTCCAGCCAAAGCCGGGTGCTTCTTCCGTTGCCCTCCCGGAACGGGTGCGCCACATTCATCTCCACATATTTCTCAATGATCTCGTCAAAGGAGGATTGCGGCATTTGCCCGATATGCTCCAGCGCCGCCTGCAGGTAAAGGACGGGGGCAAAGCGGAAATTTCCCTTTGCGATATTTACAGTGCGGACTTGCCCCGCAAAACCATATATCTCATCAAACAGATATTTGTGGATTTGTGCAAGTCCCTGAAATGTTCCGATCTCAAATTGATCTAACAGGCCCTTTTCAAACAGCTCCAGCGCCTTAGCCTTGCTGATCCGTTCTTCCGTTCTGGCAAGTTCCGCCGAGTCAGTGATGCCCGGCTTGTTTTCCAATGCCATCCGCGTATCCTCCTGAAAATGTTTCCTATTGCTGATATTATACCGAAATAACAGCGTTTCGTCAATCGTCCGGGGCCGTGTCAAACACGCTTCTCGCTTTTCGCAATCAGATTGCTCTCTGATTTTATAATTCATTAGATACGTCAACTGTGATATTGCTCCATATTACCATTATGACTTTCAGGGAAAAAGTCTTGTGGTGACGGGTTCAAGGTATAAAATACATAATGAGGATCTCGTATTGTTTGATACAGGAGATCTGGGAAACTGGAAAGATGGACTTCCGGCCATTTTAAGAGGGATCTTTAATTCCGGCTCATACATGATGAATCTGGATAAGATGAGAAGGGATAAAAGAACTTTAGACGATTATCAATATTTATCCTTAAAACTCCGGGAACTTTTCGGGGATAACAACCACAAGATTTACTGGGGAGACCAGGGACTTTTGTCCGCGGCATTTGTGGGTGATGTCCGGTACTATGGTTTCCCTGAGATACGGAATTTGTGGTACATGCCTTACAATTTCTGCCTTTGGTATTATGACAGAATGAATCAAAAACCTCCATATTCTCCCGCAGTTCTTCATTTTGCAGGAACAGCCTTCAAACCATGGAAAGGCACATATCCCATTTTTACAGAAAGGTTTCAGAAAAAAGAAAGTCTGCGCTCCATGAGTGAATTAAAAAACGGACAGGCAGGATATTATTATTTATGGCATGAATACGCCATCATGGCAGATACTGTTTTACAAAGAATTGGCTTTTAAAATTACCAGAAGGCAGTAGGAATAGCTCACGTGAGCTGAAGCCAGGAAAATAGCAGTATAAATTTTGCGAATAAATAGTTAGTTACAAAGAGGATGGAATATGTTATGATAATACCAAGATAAATAGAAGGCGGGTGAACAATATGTCTATTATAGGATATTATGATGGGACAGCTATACGTGTAAAAGAACCTTTACCAATGAATCAAAAGGTTATTGTGATTCCAGTAGAAAATGAAATAGACTGGGAAGAATCAGCAGCAGGTGTGCTTCACCGATATGCAAATACCTCTTTATGCGGGCAGGAAAAAAACGCCTGGAGAAAGGCGGCGGTAGAAAAGCATGGAAGGGAATAAATGTTTATTGGATGCGAATGCTGTTCTAAGATTTTTATTAAGAGATAATGAAGAACAATTTATGTATATAGGGAAAATGATAAGAAATAAAAACTGCTATGTGACCTTAGAAGTAATAGCAGAGGTATGCTATGTTTTAGAGGGGCTTTATCAGGTTTCCAGAAAAGATATTATCAACAGTTTTTGTAAATTAAACAATGACATTACTATTTTATATGCAGATGTGCTGCTTCAGGCATTAGAGATTTTTGATAAATCGCCAAAACTTGATTTTGTAGACTGCCTTTTATACGGTTATAAGAAGGAAAAAGGCATGAATATCATAACCTTTGATAAAAAATTGCAAAAGAGATTAGAAGATATATAAAAGCGATTGCTGCAGCATTGATGCACAGCGACAAGCCGATACTAAACTTAATTGTCCGTACCGTTGCATTAGAGAGCTGTTTCAGGTACGGAACCTTTGATATGTCATCACTCATCAGAACAATATCCGCAGCTTCAACAGCAATATCACTGCCCATACTGCCCATCGCCGTAGGCGAACTTTAAATGGGCTGGATTCCGTAACAGTTTAGCCGAAAGGCTGAACTGTTACACAGCCGGCGGTCTTCAAATATTTGTAAATTGCTTTTTCCCTCCTCTTCGCTTATAATGGATAAGAATTGTCATCATGCGAAAACGCAACGACCGCGGACATACGTCCCATCGCGAGGCAATTTCAAATGGCCGGGATTTCACACAGGCCATTTATCATCACATCCCCACGGGGATATAAAGGAGAATTTAAAATCATGGAAAAAAAGAAATATCGCGTGACTCTTATATTATTTGCTGCCCTGGCTGCAGTGCTTCTGACATCCTGCTCTCGTTCCCCTGCCACAGAGGGAACCACAGCTCAGGAGACCGGGGCTGCGGCGGACGTGTCCCTGGACGATATCTTAAATGCGATTAAGGAAACCTATAAAGACAAGTACATGCCCGACAGTCCCATCGACAGTCAGGTATTGAACGATGTGATGGGGATCTCCCCGGAGCTCTGCGAGTCTTATGTGGCGGAGATGCCCATGATAAGTACCTTTGTGGAGACCTTTATCGGTGTGAAGGCAAAAGAGGGAAAGGGCGCCGATGTGGAAAAGGCTCTGACGGAATACCAGGAATATCTGCTAAATGATACCATGCAGTACCCCATGAATGTTTCAAAAATTCAGGCCTCCCGGGTGATCCGCCACGGTGATTACGTATTCTTTGTGATGCTGGGCGGTCCCGACGATGCCGCCATGGAGAAGGGCGATGAGGCCGCCCTGAAATCCGCCGAGGAAAATAACCAGATTGCCGTTGACATAATCAATGGCTTCTTCCAATAAGCCATGGTCTTTTCCAGTCTCTTATTCCTGTTCCGTTTTCTGCCCCTGTTTCTGGCGCTGTATTTTTTAGCGCCCCGGCAGTTTCGGAACGCAGTCCTCTTTTTTGGAAGCCTGATTTTCTATGGATGGGGGGAGCCTTTATATATTTCGCTCCTCCTTTTTTCCACGTTGGTGGACTTTATCCATGGAAAGCTGGTGAGACGCTTTTTAGACCGCCAAAACCGGAAAGCGGCCAGATGTGCGGTGGCCTCCTCTGTCTGCATCAATCTGACCCTGCTGGCCGTCTTTAAATACATGGACTTTTTTATCCGCTCCTTAAACCGCCTCACCGGCAGCGCAGTCCCTCTCCCCGGTCTGGCCCTTCCCATCGGAATCTCCTTTTACACCTTTCAGACCATGTCCTACACCATTGATATATACCGCGGACAGGCTCCGGTACAGAATAATATCATAAACTTCGGCGCTTATGTGTCCATGTTCCCCCAGCTGATCGCAGGCCCCATTGTCCGCTACCGGGATATTTCCGAAAAGCTTTGCTTCCGGACGGAAAGCCTGTCCCAGTTTTCCACAGGCGTCCGCCGTTTTGTACTGGGCCTGGGAAAAAAAGTCCTTCTGGCCAATCAGGCAGGCGCTCTGTGGGCGGAGATCCATTCCGTGTTTCCAAAAGACCGCAGCGTCCTCATGGTCTGGCTGGGAATTCTGGCCTTTGCTTTCCAGATCTACTTCGATTTTTCCGGCTATTCCGATATGGCTGTGGGCATGGGCCATATGCTGGGATTTCGCTTTCCGGAAAACTTCAACTATCCGTATATTTCCAAAAGCATTACGGAGTTTTGGCGGCGGTGGCATATCTCCCTTGGGACCTGGTTTAAAGAGTATGTATACATTCCCCTGGGCGGAAACCGAAAAGGAGGCCTTCTCCAGGTACGCAACATTCTCGTGGTCTGGCTTCTGACAGGAATCTGGCACGGAGCCAGCTTAAACTTTCTGTTATGGGGCGCATACTTCGGGCTGCTGCTTTTGCTGGAAAAATTTGTATTCATGAGATATTTGGAAAAATTCCCATCCTGGCTCCGGTGCTCCTATGCGTTTCTTCTGGTTCTCTTCGGATGGGTGCTGTTTGCCTTTGAGAACATGGGCGAAGGCTTCCGGTATCTTCTCCAGATGACGGGAGCCGCCGGGCTTTCTTTTTGCAGTCCGCGAACCCTTTTTCTTCTTTCGGGAAACGCGGTTCTTCTCCTCTTCTGCGCTCTGGGAGCCACTCCGCTTCCGGCGAAGCTTGCAGAAAGAGGAAAACACACGGCTCTGGAACTGCTGTTTTTAAGCCTGGTCCTGTTTCTGTCTGTGGCCAGCCTGGTAAATGCCACCTACAACCCATTTTTATACTTTCGATTTTAGAAAGGAGCCGATATGAAAAAAAAGATTTCTTTTGAAGCCGTCATCACCGGCTCCTTTTTCGCTTTTCTCGGCCTTCTGACCGCCGGTTCCATTCTGATGCCCCGCAAAGCGTTTTCGGAAACGGAAAACCGCTACCTGGCCCGGTTCCCAGAGCTTACCTGGGAAACCGTAAAAAACGGTGACTTCGGAATGGACTATGAGACATACCTGAGCGATCACTTTCCTTTTCGTGATACTTGGATCGGCTTTCAGGCGGCGACCGAAAAACTTTTGCTAAAAAAGGAAATCAACGGTGTGTTCCTCGGAAAGGACGGCTATCTCATCGAAGCCCTGTATCCGGAAGATCTGGACCCGGAAAATTGTAAGAAAAATCTGGACACTCTGACAGACTTCTCCCTCCGGCAGGCCGGACTTCTGGGAGAAGCCCATGTGAGAGTTCTTCTGGCGCCGTCTTCCTCCGAAATTCTCACGGAAAAGCTCCCGGCCCACGCCTCCCCACTTTCCCAGTCCTCTGTCACGGATGCGCTGAAACAGGCAGGGCTTTCTCCCATGCTGGTGCCTGCCAAAGAGGCTCTTTTAGAAGAAAAGGAGGCATTCCCCCTCTACTATAAGACAGATCATCACTGGACGTCACACGGGGCCTTCACCGCCTATGTGGCCTGGGCAGAATCCGCCGGACTTACGCCCTTTTCCCGCTCGGACTTTGCCATAGAGACTGTTACCGAAGATTTTTCCGGCACGATCCTTTCCCGGCTCAACATCCCTGCAGAACCTGATTCCATTCAGCTCTATAAGCCGAAAAATGAACCAGAGTGGAGCGTTTACTACGACGGGAACAGCGAGCCGTTTCATAGTCTGTATGCCATGGACGCTTTAGATACCCGGGATAAATACCGGGTATTCCTGGACGGAAACCATGGGTTCACAAGGATTGTAAATCCCCGGGCGGAGGGGACCGGAAAACTTTTGGTCATTAAAGATTCCTACGCCCACAGCTTCGTCCCCTTTGCGGCCCTCCACTTTCCGGAGGTCATTATGATCGACCTCCGGTATTTCAATGGAAAAGCCGGGGAACTGATCCGTACCCAGAATGTCACCGATGTTTTGATCCTGTATCAGATTCCGGGCTTTTTAAAGGACCGGAACATCAGCAGGCTGCGATAAAGTTAAAAAATGGTCCCAGGCCTTTTTTAAATAGTCCAGATATCCGGCCCTTTCCACGTCCTCTTCAGAAACCACTGTCACTCTGCCCAGCTCCTGGCCGTCCAGCCTGTAAACCAGATACCCCAGCACATCTCCTGCCCTCACCGGAGCCCCCACGTTTTCCTCCAATAACAGCTCTTTTTCGATGGCGGAAAAGTCTTCCCCGTGAAGCCCCAGATAGGAAAAGCTGCCGCGGTATCCGGCTGTCACGGTGTCTTTCACGCCGCTTATAATGGGAATTGGGGACAGTTCGGGCATATCTTCGTCCTTATAAAGCCTGCAGTTTCCGTACCCATAATTCAGCAGCGTCACCGCGTCATTAAATCTGGTTTTATAATCCGGAGCCGCCATGATGGCTGCAATCAGTTCCACCCCGTCCTTTTTCGCTGTGGCCGACAAACAATATTTGGCAATGCTTGTGGAACCGGTCTTTAACCCTGTGACCTCAAAGTTGGTGGCCATTTTAAGGAGCTTATTGGTGTTGGAAAGTCCAAACTCCTTGGTCCCCTGCTTGGTCACGTGGGTGATATTTTCCATCCAGATAGTAGAATACCCGGTAATCTGGGGATATTTGGTAATTAATTCCCTGGACATGACGGCAATGTCCCTGGCGGTGGTCACATGCTCCGTGGAGTCGGTGAGCCCGCAGCAGTCAATGAACCGGGTGTGCTCCATCCCCAGGCCCACCGCCCTCTCGTTCATCATCCGCACGAAGGTTCCCTCATCACCGCCTATGTACTCGGCCATGGCCACCGACGCGTCATTTCCGGAGGCAATGACAATACATTTTATCAGAGTTTCCACAGTCTGCACCTCCCCTTCCTCCAGAAATACCTGGGAGCCGCCCATGGACTTTGCGTGGGCGCTTGTGACCACCTCATCGCTCAGCTTGATTTTCCCTGACTGGATGGCATCAAAAATCAGAATCAAAGTCATAATTTTCGTAACACTGGCGGGATTCCTGGGCTCATCTGCATTTTTTTCGAAAATCACGGTCCCTGTACTGGCCTCCATTAAAAGCGCTGAAGGGGCCCCGATCTGGGGGCCTGTCTGGGTATCCCCCGGCTCAGCCATGGCCGGAAACACAAATGTCCCCAGAGTCATGGCGCCGGAAAGCAGGACCGAAAGTATCTGTTTTCTCAGTTTTTTCACGTTTCCACCATATCCTCTCTGTACTTGCAGATATTCTTCCTTACAAAATATGGGCGGGACATATTCCCTTATGCGAAAATTCATTGAAAATTGCTTGCGCCGAACGACAAGGTGGGTTATACTCTTGCGTGAGGAGGTGTCTTATGCAATCTGAAGATAATTATACCCGCCGCCGCGTCTATGTTTCCCGCCGCCAGAAGCAGCGTAAACGCCAGCATATGATCCGGCTTATTCTGTTTTTTCTGATTCTTGGAATCATACTTGCCGTTGTCCTTATCTGCGGCCTGATTTTTAAATATAAAAAAGAAACAACGTCAACCGTTTCCCCGGCCGCTGAGCCTCAAAGTATTACCTTAACTCCCGAACCGGAGACCCCCGGGCCCCCTCTTACGGAGCCGGAAACCCCGGCCGTTTCTGAACTGGACTCCCTTTTGCAGGAGGCAAAGGCCCTGGCCGATACATATGACTATGATAAAGCCATCACCCTTTTGACAGAAAATGAGACTTATGGCTCAGATCCGGCGGTACTGGATGCCGTAGCTTCCTATGAAGAGATCAAGTCCACTCTGGTCCGTGCCGACATAAATACCATAACCCATGTATTTTTCCATTCCCTTATTATAGACAATCAGAAAGCCTTTGACGGCGATTCTGATGAAAAAGGCTATAATCAGGTTATGACCACCAAAAGCGAATTCTTAAAAATTCTGGAACAGATGTACGAACGGGGCTATGTTCTGGTGAGAATCCACGATCTGGCCCATGAGGTCACCGATGAAAATGGAAATACAAAAATGGAAGCCGGAGATATTATGCTGCCGCCGGGGAAAAAGCCCTTTGTCATGTCTCAGGACGATGTGTGCTATTATGAATATATGACCGGGGATGGTTTTGCCAGCAGAATCATTGTGGGCGAAGACGGAAAGCCCACCTGCGAAATGGTTCTGGACGACGGTTCCGTATCTGTGGGTTCCTATGATCTGGTTCCTTTGCTGGAGGACTTCATCACGGAACATCCTGATTTCTCCTACCGGGGCGCCAGAGCCATCCTGGCCTTTACCGGATACCAGGGGGTCTTAGGCTACCGGACGGATCCGGAATATGAAACCTCCAATCCCAACTATGAAGCGGATAAAGAAACCGTCCGCCAGGTAGCTCAGTGCCTCAGAGACAATGGCTGGGAGCTGGCTTCCCACAGCTGGGGGCATATCAACATGAGTAAACGGGATTTGGATACTGTAAAGCTGGACACGGATAAATGGGAATCCCGTGTGGAGTCTCTCATCGGAGAAACTGATATTATTCTTTACCCCTTTGGAGCCGATGTGGGAGACTGGCATGCCTATACCAGGGAGAACGAAAAATTTGCGTACCTGTACGACAAGGGCTTCCGCTATTTTTGCAACGTGGATTCCAACCCGGCATGGGTGCAGCTTGGTACCTCCTGTCTGCGCCAGGGACGGAGAAATTTAGACGGCTTTCGCATGTATTATGATCTCCCGGAAAACAATCCCGAAAAGGATCACCTCAGTGATCTTTTTGATGTCTCCGCAGTCTTTGACCGGGAACGTCCCACTCCGGTTCCTCCCATGTAACCATACTGTTCAGACCGCAGGCAAAGAACGCCTGCGGTCTTTTTTCATATACTATAAAAAAGCAACAGGATATTTCCATGACCAATTCCAATTCTAACTTCACCCCCGGAGCCATGTTCCGGTCCCTCTTAGTAAACAGCGCCCCGGCTGCTCTGGCCTGGGTCCGGGGAGGAGTTTCCTACCCGGATATCAGCGGCCTCGTGAAATTCTTCCATACCCCTTATGGGGGAATCCTGGTGGAAGCAGAAATCTTCAATCTTCCCAACATAAACACTGCTGGTTCTTCCAACTTTTATGCCATGCATATCCATGAATACGGAAACTGCTCCGCCGACTTTTCAAAAACCGGAGGGCATTACGGGGCACCTGGCAGTCTTCATCCAAACCATGCCGGAGACATGCCGCCTCTTCTCGCCAGCCAGGGCTACGCCTGGATGAGTTTCTATGACAAGCGTTTTTCCATTGAAGATATTTTAGACCGCTCTGTCGTCATCCACCAGGATCCCGACGATTTCAAGACCCAGCCTTCCGGAAATTCCGGCGCCATGATTGCCTGCGGCGTCATCCGTCCGTACAGACCGTAAGGAATAAGGAGACCGTTCTGTAAAATTCGGGTTTTTTAAAGCCCGGAATCTTTGCGGAACTGTCTCCTTTCTTTTCTGCTTCCTGCCGCGCCCTTCTTACGCGGCTCCGCCATAAATGAAATACAAACTCCCATGCCCTGCATAAGGCACCACCATGCATCTTCCTTATGAAGATTTCGGGTAAAAAGTTACTGTTCACGGGAATCTTCTTGTCCGCCCCCGTGAACTGTTATGTAAAAATGCCGAAAATTTAGTTTTTATTCCCAATAAGATTGACAAATTGAACATATATTATATAATGGACTAAAATAGTACTGTTTAAAGGGATGTGATCCTTTGCTGATAACCCGTGAGATGGACTACACCCTGCGTATTCTCCGGGCGCTGCATCAAAACGGACCTCTGTCTGCCGGCGCAGTTGCACAGAAGGAGAACATACCCAGGGCCATTACACTGAAAATTCTAAAACGGCTCCGTGCTGCCGGTCTGACAGACAGCCGCCGTGGAAACTGCGGCGGATACCGGCTGAACATCTCCTGCGAAAAGCTGTATCTGGGAGATCTGTTTCAGGTACTGGAGGAATTTCCTCTTGTCAACCGCTGCCAGCGTCCTGGCTATCGCTGTGAAAACTTTCCTGAGGGACACTGCGGACTGTGCCATGAGTTGTCGCGTATTCAGTCAGTTCTGAACACAGAGCTGAGAAAAACACCACTGAGCACCATTTTCCAGAAAATTTAATATAGAGGAGGAAGTATCTGTATGCTGTATCAAACCACACAGGAACATGAAGAGCTGCGGGCAAAGGTCAGGGCATTTGCCGAAGCCGAGGTGAAACCCATCGCTTTCATGCTGGACCAGAACAACCAGTTCCCCACCGAGGTGGTCCAAAAGATGGGCGAGTTAGGTATCATGGGCCTGCCCTATGACAAGAAGTACGGCGGTGCGGGAGCGGATGCCTTAAGCTACGCTATCGCCGTGGAGGAGCTGTCCCGGGTAGACGGCGGCGTGGGAGTTATCCTGTCCGCCCATACCTCTCTGGGGACCTACCCCATCTATGCTTTTGGCAACGAGGAGCAGAAGCAGAAATACCTGCCTGATTTATGCTCCGGCAGAAAGCTGGGAGCTTTCGGACTCACTGAGCCCAACGCCGGCTCAGACGCCGGCGGCACGGAGACCACCGCCGAGGATATGGGAGACTATTATCTCCTCAACGGTGAGAAAATCTTCATCACCAACGGCGGGCAGGCTGACACCTATGTAGTTTTCGCCGTTACCACCCCCGGCATCGGAACCCGGGGCATTTCCGCCCTCATCGTGGAAAAGGGCTGGGAAGGCTTTACCTTTGAAGAACATTATGACAAAATGGGCATCCGCTCTTCTGCCACCTGCCAGTTAAACTTCAACAACGTAAAGGTTCCAAAGGAAAATCTGCTGGGTAAGGAGGGCCAGGGCTTTAAGATTGCCATGGCTACTCTGGACGGCGGCCGCATCGGCATCGCAGCTCAGGCGCTGGGTATTGCCCAGGGGGCCTATGAAGCTGCTGTGGAATATTCCAAAGAGCGTGTTCAGTTTGGCAAGCCCATCTGCCAGCAGCAGAACGTGGCTTTCAAAATCGCTGATATGGCCACCAAGCTGCGCTGCGCCCGGTTCCTGATTTATTCCGCTGCCGAACTGAAACAGGCCCATGTCCCCTATGGCATGGAATCTGCCATGGCCAAGCAGTACGCCTCCGACATCGCTCTGGAGGTTACCAACGATGCCATGCAAATTTTCGGCGGCTGCGGCTACATCAAGGGCATGGAAGTGGAGCGCTTCTACCGGGACGCCAAAATTACTACCATCTATGAAGGCACCAATGAAATCCAGCGGGTGGTGATCGCCTCCCACATACTGGGCAAAGCGGCGAAAGATAGCTCCGCTGCCCCGGCCCAGCAAAAAGGGCCTGAGACAGGTGCCCGCAGGCGGATGATCCTTAAGGACGGCACCGCCCAGGAGAAGGTAAACACTCTGGTGGCCAACTTAAAAAAGGACGGCCACGACTTTACCGTAGGCATCCCTCTGGATACCCCCATCACCCAGGCCGAGCGGGTAGTCTCCGCCGGACAGGGCATCGGTGCGAAGGAAAACATGAAACTTATTGAGGACCTGGCAAAGGCCGCCGGCGCCGCCATCGGCTCCAGCCGTCCTGTGGCCGAGACACTGAAATATGTACCCATCAACCGTTATGTGGGAATGTCCGGCCAGAAATTTAAAGGGAATTTGTATATTGCCTGCGGCATCTCCGGAGCCATTCAGCATTTGAAGGGCATCAAGGATGCTGCCTGCATTGTAGCCATCAACACCAACCCCAACGCCAAGATCTTCAAAAACTGCGACTACGGTATCGTGGGAGACGTGATGGAGATCCTCCCGTTACTCACCGCCGCTCTGGACACGGGCGAAAAGCTTCCCGCTCCGCCTATGACCAAGATGAAACGTATGGCCCCGAAGAAGGTCTATCAGCCACGGAAGCTGTACATCTGCAATGGCTGCGGCCACGAGTACGATCCCATGCAGGGGGATCCTGAAAACGAGGTTAAGCCCGGCACTGCCTTTAAGGATCTGCCCGAAGGCTGGACCTGCCCCCACTGTGGTGAAACGGCAGACAGCTTTATCGAGATCGAAGCATAACAAAAACACCAGAACAGCAATATAAAGGAGGCAACTCTATATGTATAATTACCGTATGGTCACTGATGACCTGTACTGGGTAGGTGCGGATGAGCACCGGCTGGCCCTGTTTGAGAATATCCATCCTCTCTACCACGGTGTATCCTACAACGCCTACGTTCTTCTTGACGAAAAGACTGTCCTTTTTGACACTGCCGACTGGGCAGTGGGACGGCAGTTCATCGCCAATGTGAAGGCAGTACTCAACGGCCGTCCTCTGGACTACCTGGTTATTAACCACGTGGAGCCCGATCACGCCGCTTCTATTGAGGAAATTCTGCTGCGCTGGCCAGACGTGAAGATCATTACTACTCCCAAGGCAGTGACTCTGCTTAACCAGTTTGGCTTCGGCCTGGATCCCGATGCCATTGAGGAGGTGGCCGAAGGAGACACCAGGTGCTTCGGTAAGCACACCGTAGCCTTTGTCTATGCTCCCATGGTCCACTGGCCTGAGGCCATGGTCACCTTTGACACCACCAATGGCGTACTCTTCTCCGCCGATGCCTTTGGCTCCTTCCGCTCCCTGGACGGCAAGCTCTTTGCTGACGAATTCGACTTCGACCGGGAGTGGATCGACGATGCCCGCCGTTATTACACCAATATCGTGGGCAAGTACGGCCCCCAGGTAACAGCCCTGTTAAACAAGGCGGCCAGCGTTGTGGGTCTGGAAAACATCAAATTCCTGTGTCCCCTTCACGGCCCGGTTTGGCGTAAAGATCTGGGCTACATCATCGACAAGTATACCCATTGGGCCACCTATGAGCCGGAGGAAAAGGGCGTCATGATCGTCTACGCCTCCATGTACGGCAACACTGAGGCCGCCGCCGAGGTATTGGCTGCCAAGCTTACGGCCCGGGGTGTCACGAACACCCGGCTGTACGATGTATCCTCCACCCATGTCAGCTACCTGATCTCCGACCTGTTTAAGTACAGCCACCTTGTTCTGGCCTCTGTTACTTATAATCTGGGGATCTTCCCGCCCATGCATAACTTCCTTATGGACATGAAGGCCCTTAACCTGCAAAAACGCACGGTGGCCATTATGGGCAGCGGCTCCTGGGCTCCCCGTTCCGGCGCACTGATGAAGGAGGAAATCGAATCCCTGAAAAACATGACCATTCTGGACGAAGAGATGACGGTTACCTCTTCCCTCAAAGCTGACAACGAATCCGAGATCGACGCTCTGGCCAATGCCATTGCCGCCTCTGTACTGGGCTGATCTCCCGGATATCCGGTTTCAGACAATGAAAAGGGGGCTGGTCGGTGAATCCCGATTTCAGCCCCTGATTTTTTTGTTTTACTCCTGCGGTGCCTGAGACACATCGCTTCCAAAATACTTTTCTGAAAGTTCTTCCAGTGTTCCATCCTCTCTTAATGCTTTTATCGCATCGTCGATGGCAGCCCGAAATGTCTCTGTTTCCGCCCCTTTACGAACCAATAAAGCTTATGATGTTACAATACATCTCTTTTCCGGCAGTCGTGCGGAATCCGCCTGCCATCTTCTGCCGGTTTTT